>Ga0224501_10001323_pt1 | contig 19296 bp, 28 predicted proteins | sample SF_Oct11_sed_USG_4_FD_169105 | JGI IMG/M metagenome (GOLD analysis project Ga0224501, IMG submission 169105) | Sediment microbial communities from San Francisco Bay, California, United States - SF_Oct11_sed_USGS_8_1 | ecosystem: Environmental > Aquatic > Marine > Sediment | place: USA...
TCTCCTTGCGCCGGGGGATGGACTCGATAATCCACACCCTGGCGCCGTTGACCGCGTCTTCCTTCAAAAGCTTGTAGTCATAATCCGACGTGACCCTTCTGGTCATATCGTAATATGTGAAGTCAGACCCCATGAAGCTGCCGCTCTTGTCCTCGGTGGCGATGCGCTTGCTCTTGCGCAGGGCAGGCAGGTACAGCCACTGGTCATCGCTCTTCTCCGGGGCGTCATAGTCATAGGTAAGAAATCCCGTGTCCTTCACATCCGCAGGGTGCAAAAAGAACATCAGGCGATATCGATCCTCGCCGAAAAACTTGGTGAACGATTTGATCCGGCGGATTCGCTTCGACCCGCTCTTGTCGATCAGCGTCATCTGCATCTCGGATATCATGTTGTCCCCTTCGTCGCGATCCTCCACCTTCTGCATTATCTCCCTGGCCTTGGCGTCATCGGCCCAAGCGGCGCCGGGGAAGGCCATGGGCAGGGCGCCCAGAAGCGCCACCATGGCGCCGCCGGCTAGAGTCTTGATCATATTCATATCTATCTCCTTGTGAATGGTTTGGTTCGTATCTCTTATGCGTCCTGGGCCACTTCTTTGGGCAATCCATTTTCCGCGCGCCAGTCTGTGCCGTCATCTTCCATGACTTTCGGATGCGCCAGGGCCATCAGCGCCGGGGCCAGCAGGAAATCCGCCAGCAAGGCCATGATGATGGCGAATCCCGTGATAAGACCGAAATTGATCAGGTTGTGCATCTCCGCGAACATGAAGATAAAGAATCCAGTGGAAAGGACGATGGTGGTGGCCAGCATGGCGCGGCCTGTGCCCAGCAGAGTCTGGCGCACAGCTTCCGGCACGTCCCCTTCCTCATGGTGGTAGCGTCGGAAGTTGTGCATGAAATGGATGGTGTCGTCCACCGCCAATCCCAGGGCGATGGATCCTGTGAGCATGGTGAACATATCCAGAGGCATCCCCAGTATCTTTATCATGGCCAGCGCCATGACGATGGGTGTCAGGTTCGGGATCATGGCGATCAGCCCCAGCTTGAAGTCACCGATAAGCAGAATCATCATCAGGGTGATGGCCACCACGGCGATGAGGTAGCTCTGGGCGGCGCTTAGTATGGTCGCCGCCAAAGTGGAACTGAACATGGGAGACAGCCCGGTCACGGTAACCTGGGCCTTCCCCGCGTACATCTCGTTTAGCGCCCTCTCCAGAGGCTTGAGGAACTCCCCATATATATACGCATCCTGCCACGGGATTTTCACCATGATCCTGGCTTTGGAAAACTGGCTGTCCACCATGTCCTCCAGGTCGTCGGAACCGGAGTTTTCAAAGAGCAGCAACTCCTGGGCGATCAACGCCTTGTCCCGCGGAATCCGGTAGTACTCCGGGTCGTTGGCGTGAAGCGCCTGGTTGATCTCCTTCACCATATCCGCCAGGGAGAGGGTCTTGCCGATATACAGAGCCGGGTGGTTGATGTTCTTTTCAATCACCGCCGGAGTGGCCTCCAGCAGATCCAGAATCTCCGGCTCGTACAGTCCGTTCACCTTGGCTGTGTCGATGACGATCTCCAGGTTGGAGGCGCCACGCATCTTTTTGTCCACCAGTTTGGTAGACTCCTTGATCTCCCATCCGTCCGGAAACCATTCGAGCACGTTGTGCCCAAAGTGGAGAGTGGAGGCGGTAAATACCGAGAGGAAAAACAACCCCACCCCGGCGCCCGCTATCTTTTTGGGATGCGTGACGGACAGGCTGGCGAAATATTCCAGGACCTTGTCCATTTTGGCGTGGCGCGCTCTTTCCGTGTCGGTGTGGGTTTCCCGAATAGGAAGGATGGCCACCATAGCTGGCAGCAGCACCAGAGTATATATCAGGGAGAGAAACACCCCGGCGCTGGCGAATATCCCAAGGTCCGCCAATGGGGCGATCTGGGCCCAGGAAAACGAGCCCAGCCCCGCCATGGTGGTGAGGCTGGTCATCACCACCGCCAGACCGGAATGGCCTACGGAAAACACCATGGCGTCCTCCTTCCCATCCCCCAGGGCGATCCGCCGGAAAAATATGGCCAGGATATGCACCGAGGCCCCCACCCCCACCGCCAGAAGAAACGATGGGAGAATCTGGGTCGGCATCTTTATCGGGGTGCCGGTCAGCGCCATCAGTCCCACGGTGGAGAGCAACGACAGGATGACAATGAAAAGCGGCATCACCACGGCGGACACCCGGCGGAACATGATGAACAGCATGGAGGATATGATCAACACTGCCATTATCATGAACTTTCGCATGTTCTGCAGCATGGTGGTCTTAAGGTCGTTGGTCACCACCTGGGTGCCGGCAATATACAATGGGAAGTCTGGCCCGGCGAATCTGGCGGCCACCTTGCGCACTGCCGCCACCATTTCCTGGCTTTGCGGATCGGAGAGGAACTCCCGTTTTTTCATGTTTTCCGGTCCGGTTGGGGCGGCGGTGTCTCCGAATCCCGCCAGGGCGTCATCCAGGGCGCCCTCGGCGGTGGAGTGGGCGTTCCCCTTCACCACAACGGTGGTGAATGTCCCATCCGCCGATATAACCAGGTTCCTGTACAGTGGATGACTAAGCACCCTGGTCTTGAGCGCGGCCAGTTCCTCATCGGTCTCCGGCAGGCTTTTTAGCAGATCCTCCACTATCAACGAATCCCCTTCCCCCCTGGTGTTGCGGATCGATATCAGACTGGTGACTTCATCCAGGTGGGGAGTCTCGTTCTCCAGGGCCTCATGAAAGCTTTTCAGCTTTACCAAAAAACCCTTGTCGAATACATCGGGGGGATTGATCGCCACAACGATCACCTCGTCGCGCCCGAACTGCTCCCGGAACGCGTCGTATGCGATGCGCACCGGATCGGTCTCCTTGATGAAACCCTCCGTGGAGGTGTCCACCTTTATATTGGGCAGGTTGGAGATGAGAGCGGCGGCGAACAGGAACATCACCGCCAGGGTCTTTAACCTGTGGCGGATTATGGTCCTGGCGAACGACGCGAAACCAAGCTCAATCCTTTTTCTTATACTCGACATCTTTTGATCCTTCGTTATCGCCGTTTCCCGGCATTTGCTGTTTGGCCCCACCGGAGGATTCCCCGGCTGGACTTGTATCTTCTTCCTCCCGCAGGATCAACCCGCGGAGAAGGATTTTCGTGATCTGCTCCGAGAGGCTGGTCTTCATTTCCTTAATAATTTCAGGATCATGCTCCATAACCCCTCCGGCATGTTTTCCCCGCAATCCCTCGGTGGCTCGCATGAAGGCGATGCCTCCCACTATCATCATATGCACCAGCACGGGGCTGACCGGAGTGAGTTTTCGCTCCTTTACACCGGTGGAGATAACTCCGATGGCGGTGCCCAGGATTTTTCGCATCATGTTATCCAGCACATCACTGGGTATGTTTGCGCCCCCTCCCGCCATTTCCCGCATCATTATCCGGGTGAAGTCCTCCCGCCCAGCCAACACCCCGTTCAACACGGTGTCCACATAGGCGGCGATCTTTTTCTCCGGAGTGGACGCCTTCCCCACATTGGCCACTATCAGGTCCGCGCCACTGGTGAGCACCCGGGAGAGAACCGCCTTGTAAAGCGCCTCCTTGCCGCCGATGTGGTAATAGATCGTGGCTTTATTCACATTGGCGTCATGGGCGATTTCATCCACCCTGGCGCCCTCATACCCCTTTTCGGCGAAGTTTTTGATCGCCGCGTCCATGATAGAGGAAAGGACATCCGGATTTCTGGAGCTATCTTCTTCCATTACAACCTTTTTCATTCATAGTTTTTGATCCCGCCGGGGAACCTTTACTAACCAGTTGGTTTAACCAGATGGTCAGTATGAACCCGGATATTTGTTTTGTCAATTTGTTTTTGGGGGCGGAATGTATTGGAACTCGAAATATTGATCGGATTTTTTCAGCTACCACCTGTGGGGTAAAAAAAAAGCCAGCCCGGATGGGCTGGCTGTAATGTATTCGTACGTTTAAGCGCCTGCGGCTTCGGCTTCCACCTTTTTAACGCGCCTTTTTGGCGCTGCGGAAAGATCGCGATCCACCAGCTCGATGATGGCCATCGGCGCGCTGTCCCCAGCCCGGTTGAAAGCGAGCTTGAACATCCGGGTATATCCCCCGTTGCGTTCCTTATATCGCTCCGCCAGGGAGGTGAAAAGCTTGTGGACGATCCCCTTGCTCCTGACAAAGCCCAAGGCTCGCCGACGGTGGGCCAGGGTCCCTTTTTTCCCCATGGTAATCATCTTGTCCGCCACGCTGCGCAGCTCCCGCGCTTTCGCCTCGGTGGTGGTGATTCTCTCATATTCCAGCAGGCTGGTCACCATGTTGCGGAACATGGCGATCCTGTGGCTTGTGGTTCTGTCGAACCTTGCGTTTTTCTTCCTGTGTCTCATGATACCTCTTTTCCCTTACAACGGCTTGGCGGCGCCGCCCTGTTCGATGGCGGTAAGCTCGTCGCGGTAATTCTCCACGTTCATCCCCAGCGAAAGCCCCATCTCTTCCAGGATCTCCTTGATCTCGTTGAGGGACTTACGGCCGAAGTTTCTGGTCTTCAGCATATCCTGATCGGTCTTTTTGACCAATTCGAATATGGATTTGATATTAGCGTTTTTCAAACAGTTAAAAGAGCGCACCGAAAGCTCCAGTTCATCCACGCTTTTGCGCAGGCTCAAGGCCACTTTCATCTTCTCTTCATTCACCGTTTGCATCACCGGCTCCACCTCTTCCTCGGTGCTGATGAAAAGGCTCAGGTGATCTTTCAGGTTCTTGGCCGCCTGGGTCAGCGCGTCATTCGGGCGCACGGCGCCGTTGGTATGGATCTCCAGGATCAGCTTGTCATAGTTGGATGACTGCTCCACCCGGGTTTCCTCCACGCGATAGGTCACCTTTCGAACCGGGGAAAAGACCGCGTCAATGGGTATCATGGCGATATCCCAGTTCGGATCCGCATTCTCCTCGGCCGGGCTGTATCCCCGTCCACTGCGCACCACCATCTCCGCCCGCAACGAAGCCTTGTCATCGGTGATAGTAACGATGTGCAGGTCTTTGTTGAGTATCTCCACATCCGGGGTGGTTTCAATGGCGGCGGCGGTATATTCGCCTTTCCCCTTTATGGACAAGACAATGGTCCGGTCCTCCGGGGTGTGCTTGCGCACAATGAGCTGTTTAATGTTGAGTATGATGTCGGACACATCCTCCACCACGCCATCGATGGTGGAAAACTCGTGGTGGATTCCCTCAAACTTCACAGCCACAACGGCGTTGCCTACGATGCTCGAGAGCATCAACCTCCTAAGGGAGTTGCCTATGGTCACGCCGAAACCCCGTTCAAAGGGTTCGGCGGTCATGACTCCGAACTCATCGGTTTGTTTTTTCTGGTCGAACTCCAGCTTTTTTGGTTTTACCAAGCCCTTCCACATGGTTCTTATGAATCCTCCATGAATGTTTTCAACAGACTGACCAGATCTCCAAGGTTTACTTGGAGTACAGCTCTACGATCAGCTGCTCCTCAATCGGAGTCTGAATGCTCTCACGCCTCGGCATGTCCGCCAGATGGCCGCTCATGGCGGCGCGATCTAAGGACAGCCAATCGGGAATTTGATTATCACCGCGGCTCTTCACGGATTCGAGCAGGTATTCCGCCTTCTTCTTTTTCTCTCGAACCGCCACTGTGTCCCCTTTCTGCAGTCTGTAGGAAGGAATGTTCACATCCTTGCCGTTGACCGAGAAATGGTTGTGCAGAACCAGCTGTCGAGACATGGCCCGACTGGGGGCGAACCCGAGCAGGTATACCACGTTATCCAACCTGGACTCCAAAAGCCGGAGCAGGTTCTCGCCAGTAACTCCGCGAGTCTTCTCGGCGATTTTGAAATAACCGCGGAACTGGGTCTCCAGGACTCCATAAATCCGCCTTACTTTCTGCTTTTCGCGCAACTGCTGGCCATATTCCTTAACTCTGGCCCGGCGCTGCCCCGCCATGCCCGGGGCATATGGTCGGCGCTCCATAGCGCATTTTTTCGAAACACACCGCTCCCCTTTGAGGAACAGCTTCAATCCTTCCCTTCGGCATAGCCTGCAGGACGGCCCGTTGTATCTGGCCAATGTATTTTCTCCTTTTACCCTATAGCGCCAATGCCATCACACCCGCCGCCTTTTGGAAGGTCGGCAACCGTTGTGCGGTATAGGTGTCACGTCTCTTATTAAATCCACTTCCAATCCTGCGGTTTGAAGAGCCCGCACGGCGGCCTCGCGCCCGGCGCCAGGCCCCTTGACAAACACTTCCACCTTCTTCATCCCCATATCCACGGCTTTGCGCCCGGCGCTCTCCGCGGCCATCTGCGCCGCATACGGAGTGCTCTTGCGCGACCCCTTGAACCCCTGGCCCCCGGCCGAAGCCCAGGACACCGTGTTTCCGGACTGGTCGGTGATGGTTACTATGGTGTTATTGAATGTGGATCGAACATGGGCAACCCCGTTGGCGCCCACCTTTTTGTCTTTTTTCTTTGATGATTCTTTCGAATCCTTTTTGTCTGCCATTGTTACTATAATTAAATATTTTTACGAACCGTCGCGATTACGGCCCGCATGGGCCAGACGCTTTCCACTCTATTTCTTCTGTTCCTTACGCCTTCCGGAACCCGCCGTCTTCACCGGGCCCTTGCGGGTCCTGGCGTTGGTGCGGGTGCGCTGCCCCCGGGCGGGCAGGCCTCTTCTGTGGCGCAGCCCGCGATAGCAGCCAATATCCATCAACCGCTTGATGGCAAACTGCGTCTCCCGGCGAAGGTCACCCTCCACCCGGTATTCTTTCTCTATAACTGTCCTAAGCCGCGCCACCTCGGCGTCGGAAAGGTCCTTCACCCGAGCATCCGGGTTGATCCCCGCCAGCTCAAGAATCTTTTTGGACGTGGTGTCGCCAATACCATATATATAGGTAAGCGCCACATCGATCCTTTTCCCGCTGGGTATGTCCACTCCTGCTATTCGAGCCATATTATCTAGACCGCCCTATCCTTGCCGCTGTTTGTGTTTAGGATTCTCACAGATCACCCGCAACACGCCCTTGCGTTTGAAGATTTTGCATTTATCGCATATCGGTTTAACCGATGCTCTGACTTTCATTGTTTCGCCGCTTTGAATTAGAATTCAGTTACCTAAAAACGTTTAATTGTACCAGAATCGTTTTAAAAACCAAGTAAAAACTAAACACCTTCACTAAGAATTGTGTAATCTCTCTCGGTCACCGCTACAGAATGCTCAAAATGGGCCGAAAGACCCCCATCCACAGTCCTAACAGTCCAGCGATCCTTCATCACTTCCACCGCCGCCGCTCCTTCGTTCACCATAGGCTCGATGGCCAGCACCATCCCTGGCCGCAGACGCACTCCCGTGCCTGGCTCTCCGAAATTCGGCACCTGGGGATCTTCGTGGGGGCTGGTTCCAATGCCATGCCCCACAAAACTTGTCACCACAGAGAAGCCTTCCTTCTCCGCCGCGGCCTGGATCGCGTGGGACACATCCCCGAGCCTGGCGCCAGGTTTTAGCTTCTCGATCCCCCGATAAAGCGCTTCTCTTGTCACCTTTATCAGCTTAAGCGCCCGCTCGCTCACCTGCCCCACTGGCAGGGTTTTGGCGGCGTCGCCATAGTACCCTTTATATTCCGCGCCCAGATCCAGCCCGATGATATCCCCTTCCTTGACTATAGTCTTGTCCGGAATACCATGAACCACCTGGTCGTTTATCGCCACGCAAAGGGTGGCGGGGAATCCTCTGTAACCTTTGAAGGAAGGAACACCTCCCAAATCCCGTATTACCGTTTCCGCTTCGCTATCCAGCTCTATGGTGCTTATTCCCGGCCTCAGTATTTCCGTCAGCCTTTTATGGGCCGCCACCACTATCTGGTTGGCCTCACGAAGTTTTTCTATCTCCTCAGCGGTACGATAATTTATCGGCATTAACCGTCCAGCATCTCAAATATCGTCTGGGTGATATCATCCACGTCCTGGCTACCGTTAACCATCCGCAGGGCGCCCAGGGTGGAGTAGTAATACCTCAAGGTATTAGCCTGCTCCTCGTAAACCTCGAGCCTTCTCATGATGGTCTCTTCGCGGTCGTCCTCGCGTTGGTACAGCATGCCACCGCACTTGTCGCAAACATCGGGCATTTTTGAGGGGCTATACTCCACATGGAACATGGAATTGCATTCCCGACATGTGCGTCTTCCAGTGACCCGGTTGACCAGCAGCTCCGTGTCCACAGATAAATCCAGAACCACGTCTATATCATGCCCATCCATACCGATGAGAGTTTCAGACAGCGCTTCGGCCTGGTCCAGGTTCCTAGGATAGCCATCCAGAATGAATCCCTTGGAGCAGTCAGGCTCAAAAAGCCGGTCGTTCACCATGCCGATGACCACCTCATCCGGAACCAGATTGCCGTCATCCATATAAGCCTGGGCCCGTCTTCCCAGATCTGTCTGTTCCTTTACGTTCTTCCTGAGAATATCCCCGGTGGATATATGGGGGATTCCGTATTTTTCTATTATCCTTTTCGCCTGCGTGCCTTTCCCTGCCCCTGGGGGGCCCAACATAATGACCTTCATCAGAATGCTCCTCTTTGGCCTACCTGCGGCCCCTTAGTGATCCTCGTTTGACGAACCGGTCGTAGCTTCTCATGACCAGGTGGGATTCTATCTGGGAAAGAGTATCCATTCCCACTCCCACCACTATCAAAAGCCCAGTGCCGCCAAAGTAGAAAGGGACGCTGAGCCATGCCACCAACACGTCTGGAATAACACAAACCGCCGCCAGATAGCAAGCGCCGGTGAAGGTTATCCTGGAAAGCACCTTGTCGATATAATCCATAGTGGGTTTGCCCGGCCTGATTCCGGGAATAAAACCACCTGATTTTTTCAGGTTTTCAGCCACGTCCGAGGGTTTGAAGATGATCGCCGTATAGAAAAAGCAGAAAAAGAATATCATTCCCACATAAAAGAACTCATACCCCAGTTGGCCAGGCTGCAAAAATCCCTGCACAAAGGAAAGCCAGCCAGGAGCGCTTTCGGCGGGAATAAACTGGGCTATGGTGCCTGGAACCATGATCAAAGAGGACGCGAATATGGGTGGTATGACACCCGATGTATTCAGCTTCAGCGGCAGGTGGGTCTGGGGTCCGGCGTATTGCCGCCTACCTACCTGGCGCTTGGCGTGATGAATCGGAATTCGCCGCTGGCTGGTCTCCAGGAATATTATCGCAGCGATAACCGCCAGCATCATCACCAGCAGACCGACCATGATTACGGCGTTAAGCTCGCCAATGCTTATCTTCTGGAATGTCTGGATAATCGCCACGGGAAGATCCGCCACGATTCCGGCGAATATGATCAGTGATATTCCGTTGCCAATCCCTCGCTCGGTGATCTGCTCGCCAAGCCACATAAGGAAGGCAGTCCCCGCCGCCAGGGTTATAACCGTCATTATCCGGAACGTCCAGCCAGGCTCGGTCACCACCAACATCCCCTCGGAGGGTTGCAGCGATTCCAGCCAGAAACTGATGCCAAGTCCTTGTATGGAGGCCAGGATAACAGTTCCAAAACGGGTGTATTTGGTAATCACCCGCTGGCCCGCTTCCCCCTCTTTCTTTAGTTTCTCCAGGGTGGGCACCACCACGGTGAGCAACTGGATGATGATCGAGGAGCTGATGTAGGGCATGATCCCCAGGGCGAAAATCGTCGCCTGGGAAAGGTTCGACCCGGTGAACATGTCGAACATGCCCAGTATGGTCCCCTGCATGCTCCGGAAAAACTCCGCCAGCACCGCGGAGTTGACTCCCGGTGTGGGGATATGAGAACCAATCCGGAACACAAAAAGCATCCCGATGGTAAAAAGGATTCGATTCTTTAATTCAGGAATCTTGAAGATTCCTGTTACGCCTTCTCCCGCCACTTTATTTCTGGACCGTTTCGGCCGTTCCGCCGGCTTTTTCTATTTTTTCCACCGCCGATTTGGAAAACTTGGCGGCCTTTATGACCAGCGGCCCGGAGATCTCTCCCCTGCCCAATATCTTCAGCGGCTTGTTTGCGCTGGTCATACCATGCTCCCTAAGAACCTGGGCCGTCACTTCGCCGGTCAGGTTCATTTTTGCGATCGTATCCAGGTTGATTATTGAATACTCAGTCCTGAATATATTGGTGAACCCTCTTTTGGGCAGCCGCCTTATTATCGGCATCTGGCCACCCTCAAAGCGAGGATGCCTGGGTCCACCAGAGCGGGCGTTCTGCCCTTTGGTGCCTTTGCCAGCGGTTGTCCCCTGGCCCGACCCCGCGCCGCGGCCAACTCTCTTGCGTCCCTTGCGGGAGCCCGCCGCCGGTTTTAAATCATCTATTTTCATATTTCAGTCCTTTGCGCCGATTTTATTCGCCGGCCTGTCTGCGGTTGGTGATCTCTTCCGGATCCATCAACTGGTTCAGTCCGTCCATGGTGGCCAGCGCCATGTTCATCTGGTTGCTTGTCCCCAGGGATTTTGTCAAAATATCGCGCACACCAGCCACTTCCATAATGGCTCGCACCGCTCCGCCTGCGATCACTCCAGTTCCCCTGGACGCCGGCTTCATCATAACCTTGCCCGCGCCAAAATGCCCCATCACCTGGAAGGGGATGGTGCCGTTTTGTATGAACACCTTGCGCATGTTCTTCTTCGCCTTGGCCACGGCCTTCCGGAACGCCTCCGGCACTTCGTTGGCTTTGCCCATGCCCAGCCCGACACTGCCCGACTTGTCCCCCACCGCCACCAGGGCGGAGAAAGAAAACCGTCTTCCGCCCTTCACCACTTTGGCGACGCGGTTTAAAAACACCTGTTTTTCCACCAGCTCCCGCTCCGAAGACTGTTCGCCGTCGGTGGGACGATCTTTTCCCCTCTGTCTGCCTTGCTTCACAATATCAATCCCTTTTCCCTCATGGCTTCGGCGAATACTTTCACCCGCCCATGATACAACTTGCCGTTTCTATCGAAAACCACCGTGGATATTCCTGACGCTTTCATTTTATCCGCCAACGCCTCGCCGATCTGACGGGCAGCCACCGCGTTTTTGCCTTTGGCGGGGCTATCCTTTCCCAGCGAACTCAGAGACACCAGGGTCCTGCCGGCGTCGTCGTCTATAACCTGGGCGATAATGTTCTTGTTGGAGAAACAGACGCTGACCCGTGGCCTTTCCGAAGTTCCACGAATCTTCTTTCTGATCCTGGCCTTGCGAGCCATCAATCGCCTTTTGGAGTCTAGAACCCTTTTCATAGAGCTTTTTCCTATTTAGTCGCGGTCTTGCCCGCTTTACGCCTGATTCTTTCGGTGCTGTATCGCACGCCTTTTCCCTTGTAGGGCTCCGGCTTGCGCAGCTTCCTTATATTGGCGGCCACCTGGCCCACCATATGCTTGTCCGGCCCCGAAACCAAAACCTCGGTCTTTTTCGGCGCGGTCAAAGTAATCCCTTCCGGTGGATCCACCGTTATGGTGTGGGTGTATCCCAGCGAAAACTCCAGGGACTTCCCTTTCTGGTTAACCTGATACCCCACTCCCTCGATCAGGAGGGTTTTGCTGAATCCGGCGCTCACACCCAGGGTCATGTTGTTGATCAAAGCCCGGGTCAGGCCGTGCAGCGCCCTGCTCTGGCCCGAATCATCCGGCCGCGTGACCACCACCGAGCCATCTTTTATCTCCACGGTGATCCGCGGGTCGAAGCTCTGCTCCAGGCGCCCAAGCTTCCCCTTCACAGCGACCTTGGATCCGTCGATTTTAACTTCCACGCCAGCGGGAATCGCTACCGGCTGCTTACCTACTCTGGACATCGCCCCTTACCAAATATGACAAAGCACTTCACCGCCCACTTTGGCCTCTCTGGCCTCGGCGTCGGTTAGTATGCCTTTGTTTGTCGATAATATCGCCGCCCCGGTGCCGGAGAGCACGGGTTTGAGCTCATCGGAGCTCATGTACACCCGCCTGCCAGGTGTGGAAATCCTCTTGATTCCCCTTATGGCCGGCTTGCCATCAATATATTTCAGCTTGATGGCGATTTTCCCCTGGACACCCTGCCTCAGGATCTTAAACGCCCCTATGTAGCCCTCCTGGGCCAACAGAGCGGCCATCTCCGCCTTTATCTTGGATGCGGGTACGGTGAGCATATCATGCCGGGCCGTACTTGCGTTGCGGATGCTGGACAACATGTCAGCGATCGGATCAGTCATACACATATTATTTTATACCTCCAGCCAGACTTTCATCACCAGCTGCTCTTTGTGACGCCGGGCACCTGCCCTTCCAGGGAAAGTTTGCGGAAGCAAACCCGGCATAGCGCGAATTTCCTCAGGTATCCCCTGGGCCTGCCGCAATGGCGACATCGATTGTAGGCCTGGGTGGAAAACTTGGGCTTCCGTTTCTGTTTTGCAATCATGGATTTTTTGGCCATATATCCTCCTTGTCAGTTCCTAAAGGGCATTCCCAGGGCCGCCAGCAGGCTTCGCGCCTCGGCGTCGGTCCCCGCGGAGGTGACCATGCTTATATTAAGACCCAGCACTTTGCTGACCTTATCGTAATCAACTTCCGGAAAGATCAACTGCTCCTTTACTCCCAGAGTATAGTTGCCATGACCATCGAATCCCTTGCCGGAGACTCCTCGAAAGTCCCTGATTCTGGGAATGGCCGCGGTGATCAGTCTTTCAAGAAACTGGTACATCCTCTTGCCACGGATGGTGACACACACACCCACCTGGGCGCCCTCCCGCAGCTTGAAGTTGCTTATGGCTTTACGCGCTCGGGTGATCACCGGCTTCTGCCCCGATATCCTGGTCAGCGTATATACGCCGTCATCGATTATCTTGGCGTTCTGCAGCGCTTCCCCCAAACCCATATTCAGCACCACTTTTTCAAGGCGTGGCGCCTGCATCACACTCTTGTACCCAAACTCCTTCATGAGAATGGGAATTATCTCTTTATTGTATTTTTGCTCAAGGCCGGACATTAACTATTACCTCAACCCAGGTCCATCATTTCGCCGCATTTGCGACATATTCGTACTTTCTTGCCATCTTCCAGCTTTTTATGGCCGATCCTCACCGGCTTTTCGCACTTTGTGCAAAAAGGCTGCACATTGCTGGCGTCGATCTTAGCTTCCTTCTCGATAATCCCTCCCTGCCTTTGCTGCTGGGTGGGGCGCTGATGGCGCTTTACGATATTCACCTTTTCCACGATAACCCGCCCTTCGGAGGGAATCGCTTCTAGCACTTTACCTTTTTTCCCTTTGTCAGCGCCGGAGATCACCACGACAACGTCGTTCTTCTTCACATTCATCGTTCGGTTCTTAATGCTTCTTTCCATCAAAGCACCTCAGGCGCAAGAGAGACTATCTTCATGAACATCTTCGCCCGCAGCTCCCGGCCTACCGGGCCGAAGATGCGGGTTCCGATAACCTCGCGGTCGTCATTCAACAACACCGCTGCGTTTTCGTCAAACTTGATATACGTTCCGTTGCTTCTGCGGATCCCCTTGGCCACCCGCACCACCACCGCGTTGCGCACGGTTCCCTTTTTCTCTTTCGAGTTGGGGATCGCCTCTATAACGGCCACTTTTATCACATCTCCTATGGTGGCGTATCTTCGATGATGCCCACCCATAACTTTTATGCAGCGCACCCGGCGAGCCCCGGAATTATCCGCCACACTGAGAACTGTCCTTAGCTGAATCATAATCTACACCCGTTCACACAGTGCTCTTGGCGATCACTTCGCCAACGCGCCATCTTTTCAATTTGGAGATCGGCTTCGTCTCCACTATTTTGACGGTATCGCCAACCTTAAGGTCTTCTCTTTCGTTGTGCGCGTAGTAGCGCTTGCTGCGGATGACGATCTTCTTGAACAAAGGATGCTGCACCCGACGCTCGACCTTCACTACCACGGTCTTGGCCATCTTGTTGCTGACAACCTTGCCGATCCTTGTCTTGGTCTCGCCGCGCTTGGTTTCCACCGTCATGCGTTCTCCTTGCCATCTGCGGCTTTGTCGCCTTTGGCGGCCTCGCCGCCACCTGTGGCGGCCAACTTGCGGCGCTGGCTCTGGGCGGTGAGCGCCTTTGCTATATCCCTGCGAATGTTTCGCAGCTTCACCGGGCTATCGAGCTGCCCTGTGGCGTGTTGGAACCTCATCTTCAAATAACTTTCCCTCATCTCGCCGAGGCGCACAACCAGCTCCTCGTCCGAAGATTGAGCAAATTCGGAAAACTTCATATTATAAAACTCCTCTTCTCGGCGTCGAGAAACCTGGTCTTCAGCGGAAGCTTATAGGAAGCCAGCCGCATGGCCTGCTGGGCGTCTTCCGGATCCACTCCGTCCAGCTCAAAAAGAACCCGGCCGCGCTTCACCCGGGCCACCCAGTATTCCGGCGCGCCCTTGCCTTTGCCCATCCTGGTCTCCGCCGGCTTGGAACTGACCGGCTTATCCGGGAATATCCTTATCCACAACTTGCCGCCACGCTTTACGCGACGGGTGATGGCTATACGGGCCGCCTCTATCTGCCGGTCGGTTATCCAACCCGGCTCCAGAGTCTGCAACGCGAACTTGCCAAAACTTATGCTCGATCCCCTCCAGGCCAAACCTTTGGTCCGGCCCTTCATCCTTTTTCGGTACTTGACCTTCTTCGGCATTAACATCGGTCTACTCCTCGCCTGCCATATCGCCGGTTGTGGAAGGCTCTTCCTTGGCCAGATCCGCCTTAGCGGCCTCCACCGCCTCTTCTATTTTAAGTTGGCTGCGCAGCTTGCGTTGCTCCTCCAGCCGACGCGCCTCGCGCCCGAAAAACTTGTCCCCCGTGTACACCCAGACCTTCACACCGATGATTCCGGTGCCGGTCTTGGAAGCGGCGAATCCATAATCTATATCTGCCCGGATGGTCTGCAGGGGAACCCGCCCTTCGCGATACCATTCGGTGCGGGCTATATCCGCCCCCACCAAACGCCCTGCGCAGTTGACCCGGATCCCCTTGGCGCCAAACTTCATGGCGGTGGTCACCGCTTTTTTCATGGCCTTGCGGAACATAACCCGGCGCTCCAGCTGCAGAGCGATACTCTCCGCCACCAGCTGGGCGGAAAGCTCCGGCTTGCGAACTTCCTTGATATCGAGCAGGATTTCCTTGCCCGGTGTCAATTTCTGCAGGCTGCTTTTCAGTCGATCCACTTCCTGCCCTTTCTTGCCGATGATAATCCCCGGCCGGGCGGCGAATATCCTGATCTTGACCTGGTTTCCTTTTCTTTCGATCTGAATGTTGGAAATTCCGGCGTGGTAAAGATCTTTCTTTATAAACTTTCGGAGCGCCAGATCGCTGTGCAGATTATCCTTATAATCCGACGATGTATTGTACCAGTTGGAATCCCAGGACCGGATGGCGCCCAGCCGAAACCCTAATGGATGTACTTTTTGACCCATCTACTAATCCTCTTTCTTCTTTTTCGCGGGAGCTTTCGCCTTGGCCTTGGCGGGAGCCTTCTTTTCCTTTGGGGCCTTCTCCGCCTTGTCAGCCTCTACCTTGGGCTTGGCGGCCTTTTTAGGCTCCGAGGCTTTTTTCTCCGCTCCTTTGTCCGCATCTTTTTTGGCGGCGCGTTTTTTAGCTTTCTTGGCTTCCGCTTCTTCCCTGCGTTTGGCTTCTTCGGCCTTGGCCACCAGGTCCTCTTTCACCACGATGGTGATATGGCTGGTGGGATGGCGGATGACATCGGCCCGGCCTCGAGCCCGGGGCATATAGCGCCGATAGGAGGGGCCTCCACACACCCACACCTGGCTCACTTCCAGAATGCCGGTGTCTTCCACTTTCTTCTCCTCGGCGTTTGCCACTGCGGAGTTTAAAAGCTTAAGCATCACCTGGGCGCTTTTCTTGTTTGCGAAGGTGAGGATCTTAACCGCATCCTCCACTTTCCGTCCACGAATCATGTTGGCCACAAGCCTGGTTTTATAGGGCGACACCCTGAAATATCTCAACGTGGCTCTGGCTTCAATTGCTTCCATACGAGGCCTTACTTTTTGTAAAAACAACAACCGGCGCCGGGTATTGATCCGGCGCCGCTAATCTGGTCAACCATTCGACCGTCTTCGAGAATAAGCGTGTAAGTATAATTTCGGGCGTTCCCTCTGTCAACATAATTTAATGGTTAATTTTCAATTGTCTTTCTTCTTTCGGCGGCGGCGTGGGCCGAGGGGAAACATTTTGCCCAAAAAGAGTGGTAAAATCGAGGGCTGAATTGTCAAAACCGCAGTTTGACGCTGCCGGAAAGGGGTTAAATGAAAATTGTCGTCGCCGGAGCGGGCGCCGTGGGGGGATACTACGGGGCCATGCTGGCCCGGGCCGGGCATGAACTCTTCTTTATCGCCAGGGGCGCCCATCTGGACGCTATACGGAAAAATGGACTCCATGTGCAAAGTTATATAGGCGATTTTTCCATTTCAGCCCCCTGTGGCCAGGATTCATCCCCGTTCGGTCCGGCGGACCTGATCCTCGTATGTTTCAAGAGTTATCAGACCAAATCAACCGTGGAGCTGTTCTCCTCCTGTGTCGGGGGGGATACTGCGATCCTCTCTTTGCAAAACGGGGTGGACAATGAATTGGTCCTGGCCAAGGCGTTTGGCCAGGAGCGGGTTTTGGGCGCGGTGGCTTTCATCGGCGCCAGGGTGGAAAGGCCGGGAGTGATACTGCACACCGGTTTCGGCTCTCTGGCCCTGGGGGAGCTATTTGCCGAACCAGGGGCCAGGGCGCAACGCCTGGGGGAGATGTTTGAAATGGCCGGGATCAAGTGCCGGGTCAGCGCCAATATCAAAAAGGATATCTACGCCAAGATGGTGTGGAACGTCGGGTTCAACGGCATATGCTCCATCCTGGATTGCTCCGCCGGGGAAGCGTTGGGATCCCCTTCCACCCGAGGGCTGGTCCGGTCCGCGATGATGGAGTGGATAGCAGTGGCCAGGGGGGTGGGAGTGGAACTGGATGAGGAGATGGTGGAGAGGAATATAGAGACCACTGCCAAGGGGGGAGAGGTGGTTCCGTCCATGGTGATGGACAAGAGAAATGGGAGGATAATGGAAATCGATTCAATAATAGGAAAAGTGGTGGAGCTAGGATTGGCAACCAGCACCCCCACGCCGGTGAATCAGTTTATCCTGGATATTCTGAGTTTTCACAATGCAAAAGCGAAGGGGAGAATCGACCAGGGGTGACATTCAAGACCCGGATTGTCACCCCCTGCCCTTGATTGAAGTTAAAAAGGAGAGAAAGGGAACCCACCCCTTCTCTCCATATAAAGCAAATCGCCCCACATATCGATTTGACCGCATACAAGTTATTGGAAACCTAAACCGCCATCTCCATTTCCTTGTACATGCATCGCTCGCATTTGTGGTTATCCAGCCTGCCGCAATTCACACAAGACACCTCGTCGGGCAAGACCCGCAGCATCCCGCCACAGTGGTAACAGTGTGTTTTGCCATATATTATCTCTTTTTCGCTTTTCACAGGCTGCTTCGCCAAGCTGGATTTTTTGCTTGTTCTTGTTACAGTCTTCTTCGCGCGTTTCATTGTAATTACTGCTCCTTTTCCATTCACTAGAAAGATGGTGTATTTAAATTAAAGATGCAAATGATTTTTGCTTTTCCATTATTTTGGAATAACATGCTATAATTTTTCGAAGAAATCAAGCCAAATCAACAGAATTACTCAATATGTCTGACATAAAACTTTACTGCACCACCTGGTGCCCCGATTGCCACGCCGCAAAAAGGGTTCTGGACGAAAAGGGGATCGCCTATCAGGAGATCGATATCGATGAGCATCCGGAGGTGGTTCCCGTCATAGTGGCCGCCCGGGGGAAAAGAGTGGTCCCCACTCTGGAATATGAAGGCTCGTTCATGGATGGTAACCATTTCCAGCGGGGCAAGTTCGAAAGGGATCTGGAGCAACTGCTGGGGCAGAAGAGCGAATAAACGCCTGAAGCGGAAGGTATTACCCCCCCCTCCTCTCGGCGGGTCATCCCCCCTTCATGGGGTTTTTGGCTTCACCCTCCGCTTTTTCTCCAGTTTCTTTATTCGCTCCTCATTCTCCCGCAGCTTGGCGTTTTGCAGTTCCAGCAGGGCTTTAAGCTCTGCGTTTTCCGCGGATAGCTTCTCCACCTGGGCCTGGGCTTCCATCAACCTTCTGGCCAGCAGGGCGGGATCCTTCTTGTCGCTGAGGGGTATGATCTTCACCTCTATTCCCACATCCCTGGCCACCACGGCGTATTTGGCTTCGCTTTTCAACGCTATCTCCAGCCGCACCGCCTTGGCTTTCTTGAATTCATACAGGGATATTTTATCCACCAGATCGTCATCTATGATGATGGGAGAGGCGGGAATCATGTTTCTGGCCGGAAGGAGCTCCAGAACCAGCCGGGGGGGATTTTCCAACATATAAGTGGTATGCTTCACCGGGATGTTGGTGACCAGGATTATCGTCTTCTCCGACAGGTTCATGGCGCTTTTTATATCCTGGAGCTCGGCCACTTCATCGGTCTTTTCCACCACGGGGGGGGAGGCTTTCGGCTCCGCCATGCTCACCCTCTGTCCAGTCCAGCATCCGGCCTGCGACGCGGCCAGAAAAAGGAGCAAAAAGACGCAGCGCCATGCGCCATATCCGGTTTGTCGCTTTATGTTGTGTGTGAAAGCCATGTGTGGAATATAGCCGCAAGCCGCGCGTGGGTCAAGGGGCGGGGCGCAAACCGCTGGCGCGGGTATCCTGAATTCAGCGTCCAGCCAGGCCGGATTGGGGCCTGTTTCAACGAATACCCAAGCACACTGCCAGTAGAAGAATATTCTTCTCTCTGATCTGTATGGTTTATAATCTGGGTTGAGCTGCGAGGAGGGGGAAGACGCCCGGAGGCAGCCGGATATATTTCGGTGGAAAGCTAATATGACGATCTTGTTCATTATTTTCGGGGCTGTTTTGGGGGCGGTGCTCAATGGATTGGATGGCTTTTTCTGGGGTGGTTTGATTGGCTACATGTTCAGCGCAATTCTCGACTTGAAAGGGAGGGTTGAAGAACTTGAAAAGCAGGTGAAACCGGACAAGGAAACGTCTTCCGAACAAAGAACGCCAGTGGGAAGGACAGTATTTCCTCTCTTCGAGATGGAGTCAACCCTCGACGACATGAAATCCGATATAGAGTTCCCACATGTGGACAGCGAACCGGCTCGCTCCCAGGAGCACGAGCGGCAAGAAGTCG
>Ga0224501_10001324_pt1 | contig 19287 bp, 19 predicted proteins | sample SF_Oct11_sed_USG_4_FD_169105 | JGI IMG/M metagenome (GOLD analysis project Ga0224501, IMG submission 169105) | Sediment microbial communities from San Francisco Bay, California, United States - SF_Oct11_sed_USGS_8_1 | ecosystem: Environmental > Aquatic > Marine > Sediment | place: USA...
AAGGCCCAGTATGCTATCCACTAAGCTAAGAGGACTACACTGCAACGGGATATGCAAGGCCCAGTATGCTATCCACTAAGCTAAGAGGACTACACTGCAACGGGATATGCAAGGCCCAGTATGCTATCCACTAAGCTAAGGGGACTACACTGCAACGGGATATGAACCACGGAAACCCGACTATCAAACAATGCGCTATCTTTTACCACCGACCGCTCCTTCATTGGAATTATTAGTGTTACCTTGTTGAACGTCTGAATGATTTCAGTATTCTCCTTTTGTTTGTCACCGGCCACGAGAGTAAGTTTGCTCTGTAACTCTTGAAGATCTTTGTGGCTGTATGTTTTTATTTCCTCGTTAGGACTAGGCAGGAATGTCAGCTTCATCACATCTCCTACTTCCTACGAGAAGAAATACAACCGCTGCAAGGGGAACAAGTTTGTTGACTCGCAAATAATTTTGTTGAAGAAGTAACTAAAAAAAATACAGTTTATTCCATTCAACTTATAGCGGTGTGGTATGTCTAACTCTACCAACAATACCAACCTTGAAGACACCTGGTCCATCTGGAAGATTTCCCACTTTATAGACCCCGGACATATTGATAGACGTGGCCTGAGCGATTGAGTTCAATTCGACTGAGCCAAAATTCTTTTGGACCTTCTTCAGCCATTCAAGCTGCTCACGGGCGTATTTCTGGAAAGGAAAAGAGCTGGTCACAATAAACATTATCTATGGTACATCAATTTGTTTCGAGTTGCGTTAGACCCTATTATATATCAGGCTTAATTTCACAATGGCAAAAAAGGTAAAACAACACAAACCAGGTTTTGAGGCAATTCTGGAGTTGTCTCCATCGAATTCCAAACTTTCTGACAGATAGCAAGAAACTCAGCATATCCACAGTTCTCTCTCAGCTCGTAGATAAGGGGAGCATAGCCAGTCATGGCACTAAGTAAAGTACGGGTTTTGAAAGCAGCCATATCATCCTCCCCAAGCGTGCTTCCGGCCAAATCCACAACCGACCGAATATCTTTCTCTACAAGCATATAATTTGTGTTTAGTTATCCCACAGCGGCTGGCTGAGTTTCAAATTAAGTTACACCCGTGTGGAGTCACCTATTTGTAAGCATGCTATGGACTAGCCCAAATGATTCCAGCAGCATTGGCATCTAGTCAGGCTGGTGGGCCATGGTTGTCTGTCCACCTCAAGAGACCTCAGAATCTCTTTGAGGTAACCTTGACAATGCCTAAACTGCTATACTAGTGCCTACTTTCGGTCGCAAAAATCTCTTCGCGTGATTTCGGTCGCAGCTTTCGGAGTTGCTTTCTAAATCGCATTTTTGAGCAGGTAAGCTGAAAGTCATGATAGCTCAGTGGGGAAAATGAATGAATTTCACTGTCTGTCTTCCTCGTGGCCCGGGTTCAATTTTCCCAGCCATGGCGGGGTATTTCAAGGCATTTTTCCCTGGCTGATCACACTGCCAACCGTCCTGAGCCAGCGTAGCAGAAAATGGCTCAATCTCCCCTCAATAGCACCACACAACTTGTGGACATCGAGGAGGAAGGCTGAACCAGCCACAGACAGACAATGGCTTTAAAAAAGCTGAAAGTGTGGGTTCAGTCACAGAAAACCCGATCAGCCGAATGCACTTAATGCAGCTACTTGCGGGGCTGCGGTAGATTTTAAAAAAACAATCAGCTGATTCCACTGGTTGGCAGCATGATGAGAGTGCTAGACCATGCTATTACATCAGCGACCACTTACGATCAATGTTTGTCTTGACCCAGTCAACGAACTCGCCAGAACTAGCAAACTCATCAAGGCAGTCGATCTGTGGAGGCTGAATCTTAGAGAGAGTTCCAATGCTTTTCAGCATGGACTCGTTTATGTCGGCAAGTCTAAGTGTGGGGTCATCCTGAAATTAAAACATACTGCATTTCAGCAACATTTTAATAGGCAAAGTGTGCGGGTCGTCAATCATACTGTTCACTGGGTGGAACACATTTTACTGAGTCTAAAGTCAGTCGCGATAGCTCAGTGGGAGAACAAATGTATCTCACTGTCTGTCCTCCCTATGGCCCGGATTCAATTCCCAACCGTGGCGGAGTATTTCAAGGGATCTTTTCCTGGCTGATCACACTCTGCCAAACCGTCCAACTCCAAAAATGGTTTAATGTCCCCTCAATGGCACCACACAGCTTCACCACCACACATGACACTACACAACCTGTGGACGGCCAGAAGGAAAGCCGAAGTTCAACTATGGACAGACGATGGCTGAAATAAAAACAATGGTAACACCATCCCCCATCTATGGGTACACCTAACACTATCCTCCATCTATGGGTACACCTAACACCATCCCCCATCTATGGGTACACCTAACACTATCCTCCATCTATGGGTACACCTAATACTATCCTCCATCTATGGGTACACCTAACACTATCCTCCATCTATGGGTACACCTACCGTTTCCTCCATCTATGGGTACACCTACCTTTTCCTCCATCTATGGGTACACCTACCGTTTTCAGAAATTGATTCATATCGTCGAAATCCCCCTTGAGTTTGAATTTCTTCTGTAATTCCAGGATCACTCGTGCACCACCACAATATTTGCTAAGGTTAGAACATATGTTCATCTGATCCCTTCGTAGCCGCAGTATCTGCTGATCAGGGATGATTGTCTTCAACTCCTCCTGCAGTTTATTTTCGTCATTTCGGAAATAGTCCTTGCATAGCTTCTTTATCTCACCGATGGTCATTGTACCTACAATAAAGATATGTTTTTGACAGATAAGTAACATAGTGCAATGAATACGCTGATGAGATAAACGCAACATGGGATCTCATGAGTCCGGCATCGCCGCTGCAATGATCCCGAGGTGAACCTAAGCACCCCGAGTTCTACTCTTGTGCTGCAGGGTATGTTACAGTACTGCCGAACTCCATACAGATCTGTCAAGTTGACAAGTGTCACCTACTTGAACCACTCATACATAATCTTGGTTTGTCAATTATACGGTCACTACTTAGACAATGCAAACCCTCTCGGGAAAGTGAATCCGCAGGTAACCTAACACTTGCTACGTTCATTAATTTCAGTATTCATTGAGTCAGGGGCGAAAAGACACCGAACGTAAATAAAACGCCTCCGAGAGTGCAACAATCATGAGAGCAAACTTACCTTCCTCAAACTGCTTGGTAATAGTTTGGTGACGCTGCTGGGCATTTCCGAATCGTAACGCCAACTGGTGCAGATCGGGGATGGGTTTCCCAAGTTCGCGTTTAAACTCAGCCATGAAAATCTGACTTTGACTGAGCCTTATAAACGGATCCAGCAAGTCTCTTATCTCATTTGGTACGGCTGGGCAGATAATCATTTGTGTCTCTTTATCTACAGCTTGGCTGAGAATGAAGCGGTCTAATGGTTGTTCTAGCCAGTTATTGATCACTGAAGCAACGTCAGCTGCAAGAATGACAAAACTTTAAACTAGTCCTTGAGTGAACACTCGAGGAGTCTTACACATGGTCAGAGACATAAAACGAAGAAAATTTTCCGCATCTAAATTCGAATATGCAACAACAAATATTTCAAGACATGTAAAAATTACTGCATGTGCGCTGGAATTACTGCATGTGCGCTCGAATTACTGCACGTGCGCTGGAATTACTGCATGTGCGCTAGAATTACTTGTTAATTCTGTTGATAAAATCATCTTGCTTCCCATGGATGGCATCACTCAGCCAATAGTTTGTTTTCAGAATGGGCCTCCTTCATCTACTCCCCAGTCACAGCTACTCCCCAGGCACAGCTACTCCCCAGGCACAGCTTCTCCCCAGGCACAGCTACTCCCTAGGCACAGCTACTCCCCAGGCACAGCTACTCCCCAGGCACAGCTACTCCCCAGACACAGCTACTCCCCAGGCACAGCTACTCCCCAGGCACAGCTACTCCCCAGACACAGCTACTCCCCAGGCACAGCTACTCCCTAGGCACAGCTACTCCCTAGGCACAGCTACTCCCTAGGCACAGCTACTCCCCAGGCACAGCTACTCCCTAGGCACAGCTACTCCCTATTCGTATGTAGTTGCTACCTAGGCACAGCTACTCCCTATTCGTATGTAGTTGCTACTAGTACCTGTGACGGCCTTCTTGCATTGTTGCCAGAAGTCATTCAATTTCTTCTTGAATTCCTTCAGTATGTTCATTTGACTCTCAAGTCGATCCAATAACTGTGCTATTTCTTCACCACGCCCTTTGAATGCATCGGTTGCCTCACAAAGATCCAGCGTTTCCTTATTATGATCCAAAAAGAAGCTTAACTCAGCACAGGTGATTTCTCGCCCAAACAACTTTTGCACAACAGACTCCAAACCTGACACGCGAGTGGCTAGTCTCTCTTGATTGACTGTGTTGATTTCGCATTGTGGGTTCCCATCTATGAAGACATATTGAAGATTTGTAACAAAATGTACAAAACACAATACAGGTATATCCGCAGGATCAAGGGAACAGTCAGACCCAATAGAAAGCGCAATGCGTTTGAGATATTGTTTGAACGCATCAAAGTCAGCATCAATTTACTAACAGCTAAATGTTCGTCCATAATATGTGGTTCCAGGGCAGTAACCCAATCTCGTTGCGGTAGCTAAGCAATAAAGAGGCAACAATAATATTAGTGACCTTGACCTTCTTCAAACTACCGCGTCAGCGCCAAATTTCAGAAGTAAAATTCGGCCTGCGTGATCACACTCACTACCAGATGTAGCCGAAGAACATGTCTATAAAAACGCATTTTCCAGATAAGTTTGTATTACATCATGAATGAACTGCTTGGTGCTTGTTATCACCCATAATACCACCAATTCAACTTGCTCACTTACTGATGAACTTGACAACGGGGATAAAGTTTCCAATAGCTAGCAGAGCTTTGAGAATCTCTATGACATCAGCGGAGTCAAACTCGGCAGTCCAGGTTCTCTCAATAGCCGTGTTTAGAAGATAGGAAATTCTACCAGCATTTCCTGTTTCGAACACCTGAGTGTTGCCGCTCTAAAACCGAGTAACATACAGCTGCGGCTTCTTAAAGGGGTTAAGCCACGGTCGATGGAAGATGCACTTTTTGAGTTGTGTTCCCATTTTTAAAGGGAGGCAACCACGCATTCATTGCGGCGATAGCGAGTGAGCTTTTTCTAAAAATGATAATATCAGTGACTCGAATAACTACAGTCCAAATGGTCCCAATAGAAAGCAAATGGTATCCAATTACTAAAACTTAATGACCTAATGATCTTTACTCCCTCACAACATAGAGTAGAACTCGAAATTAAACACAATATCAGAGAAAAATGAAGTTACAAGAGTGCTTTGCTGGGTTTTTCCATGCCCCAATTAGAGGCCGTTATGTTCAGGCCTCTATAATTGCACAATAATGGCGCTAACGCTCGCTGACAGGGGCGAAAAACTGCACTCTGAAACCCCATTTCTATACTTTTGTTGCACATTTTCGCTATTCAGACTACATGTCTAGTATCCACCTGCAAGAGATTTTTCCAAACAGCGCATACGCTGAGAAATCGATCCAAACGCCAACAGGTCTACGTTAATTTCCTATCTCGAGGCCAATTCTGTGGCGTCGGTAGTCTGCAAAGCGCATCACCGAGAGCTCAAAGTATAAGCTTAAGGATCTGCACATTCGAGCGAGCGTGGCTTAACCTCTTAAATAACAAAGCACAGAGACACAGAGACCCATAATTGTGAGAAAATAAATAGTACGCAGCTAGCTGGGTAGCTAAGTTGATGAAATTAAAAGGGGTTAAAGCGCTAGTGTACTGAGAACATGGTCTCACATTGTACTCTTGATCTCATTTCTTGTAAGATCTTGCCCAAAACCTGCTGCCTCAAATGCCTGATAGTGTATGACACAATACGATGGTGGGCGGAGCTTAGCGATTCCCGTCGGATTCGTCCCTATCTGAACACGGATCCGGTAGTCAAGCTGCCGACTCACTATATAGGTTTATATGATCTAAACAGAAAATGAAGTTGTTTTTGTTGTTTTAGAAATTTATTCAAAAATTCACCCAATGTACAATGTATTCATGATATATGGCATATTGTGTGAATTTTTTATGAGAATAAATGACTTGGAGTCAGCATGGCCACCAACTGATCTCGCTTAGCAAAACACAGGGTATAACGATCGTTCACCTTCAGCAAGGGCTATTGCGTACAAACTCTCATTGGTATGTATGACCAAGAAACTAAGTAACAAGTGACCACAGGAATCTCATCGCCCTAGCCATCAGGCACCATGAATGTCTGGCCGCAAGTGGAGGGAAAACTTCGCTAGTTTGCTAAGTCAACAACTTTTTGACCGGAGAGTACAAGGAGTTTGACTCGCGCCCGCCGTGTTTTTACCGACTGTCTGGGGGTGAATCCGACGCAAACTCTTATACACTTTAAGATATACCCGAATGTGTCTTCACTTGTTTGCAAATTTTGAGGCCTACCATGAACAAATGGACCCAATATCCAGCTCAAGTGAAAGTTTAGATAGTGCCCCCGGGGACACATATTTCAGACTGTCGACACAACAGAATTGCCCTCGAGATAGTAAATTAACACAGAGCTGTTCATGGTTGCATTGATTTCTTCGCTTATGTGCTGATGTTTGCAAAAATCTCTTCCAGGTGCATACTGGACTGGCAGTTGCACAAGTCTGAATAGAAAAACTGTGCAACGAAAGTATATAAATACGGTTTCAGAATGCATTTTTCCCTCGGTCAGTGACCGTTAGTGCCATTATTGCACAATGATAGAGGAGCGAACACAATGGCCTCTATTTAGTGCAAGAGAAATCCCAGCAAAGCACTTTTTATAACTTCAGCTTTCTCTGATATTGCGTCCAATTTTGAGTTCTTTAATACGTCATGAGGGAGTAAAAATCATCAGGTTACGAAGTCTTAATAATTAGATACCATTTGCTTTCTATTTGGACCATTGGGACTGCAGTGATTCGAGTCACCAATATTTGTCTTTTGAAAACAGACCACTCGCTGCAATTAATGTGGAGTTGCCTCCCTTTAGGAATGGGGAGCACAACTCCAATAGTGCGTCTAACATCGGCTGTGGCTCAACCCCGCAAGGTATTTATTAGTTTTGCACTTGGGAAATAAATAGAGGTACTTCTTACCAGGATGAGATGTTCGGCAGTCTTGAAAGCGGCGTCCGCTAGTGCCTTGTCCAATTCTTTGACATCCGAGAAATCCGCCGAGCAGTACAACTGGATGACATAGTCTGGTTTTTGTCGCGATATCTAAAAGTGAATCATACAAAATGACCTCTCACATTGCATGGGGTTTGGATGGCGGCAGAATCGCTCTACTGATAAACTAAAAGAGGCTGGACTTACGTAGTCGATGCGCTTCTGAAGATACTTGGTCTTCTGCTCCATCCACCATGTAGACAGACCTTCATGAGAGAGTGACCAGCTGAATACTGTCTTCCAGAGCTATGGGAATAAAACTGAGGCTCTCAAATAACACGCAGCCTGATGTCTAATGTGTTTGTTGATGACTAATCAAATCACGGAGCCATCATTGGCCTGTTCAGAAAAAATAATCAACTCGATTGTGCCTCATGGATGGGATAGCATTTGGGTGTATTATGTACAGACATAAGGCGTAAGACATAAAGCTGATGTAGCGCTAGCACGTAGGGTAAAAAAGGGCTCTACATAGACCGAGATCAAGCGAACGCGAAAGTTTGTGTTGGCAACTAAATGAGAAAAAAGTGAAAGTTCAACACGTCAACCTGTCTGAACAACCGTGACAGCGTGTTATTCTCGATATCGCACAATTAGCCCTGAGTCGCCTCGCCCTAATGCATTCGGGCAACTTGTTCAATTGAGTAGAAAACACGCATTAACAGCACGTGGTGTGGTCGGTGCGTTGGGTTAGCGGCAAGGCAGCATGCAATGTGCAACTGTCGTTAGCTTGTCCTAAGATATCGACTGTTGGGTATTTCCGGCAAAATGCAGAAAATCACATGCAGAAATAGTACCTAGTTGTGACTGAACACAACTGGCCTAGCACATGGCTAGATTGTTCACCAAATCAACAGCTCTGCTTCTCGTTTCCGATACCTGCTTGGTACTCATTTTATAATTTACCTCCATTTCCTCAACACCAAATTGGGCGTTTGTCGAATTAGTCCATTCTGATCCTTGAAAGTAATAGGTTTCAGCCACTGTGGTTGACCAGGACTGCAGTGCAGGCGCTAGGTATTTAGTTCCAAGCTCACAACCATCGTTTCCCTGTTTAGTCAGGTATAGACTAGCTAGCTGAAGGAAGATCTTCATTGGTCTCAGTGAAACTGCAGGCCGGAGGTTGTAAGAGACCTTTTCAATAGTTGCTTCCAATAGTTTAGAAGAAACCATGATCAATGATTCATCGGGACTAAAACACATAACGGACCATCTCATGTGTAGATCATTGGGACCAACAAAGAAAGCGTATCAACCCTGTAGAGTTCTGGACAATTCTCAGTCTGAAGGAATTTTAGCTTCTATGTTTATCACGGTGTCTAACATGGACTGTTTGATCCCCACACATACATCGCTCGTTATCACGTTCAATAAAACTAGGCTAGTATATGAGAGCACTGCTAATTGAGAGGTATACATTACAAGTCTGCACTTACACTGGATGGCTGTCGAACCAGCATTTAACAAAAATGTCAAGTCGATGGAGACACTCTAGTAAGGCATCCTACAAAAGCAAACTGCTGTCATTTTATTGCGTTAATTAAAGGTTATTTAAAACTAAACCCAAAATTGATCTATTTTCAAGATTATTGTCAACTCTATATTGAAATTTGGTGGAGTTGTCCTCTCTTGTTGGAGAAGAGCACTCGCATATACTCAATCTGCCCACAATACAAAGTAGCCAGACTCCCGTGCTACATGATCCATCTTCGAACAACTTCAGTTTCAGTTTTTTTCTAGTTGACTAAACCCATTTTTAAATAAAAATGCAGCAAGTACACTCAAACCAATGTTGCAATAAATCAATGGAATGCCCATATAAGTGATTAGAACATGCAATACGAAATGTACACAATGGTGTCAGTTGCGTAGATTAATTGAAGATTAAATTTGTTACTATCCAGAGTTAACTAGATTAGAAATTATGCAAAGTGACCCCCCTAGTGATTTAACTAAAATAACCACAATTCTAAAACTTTGACAAGCATATTAAACCAACGCTGAACTGCAGGAACGCATTGGTTTGAGCACAAACATAAAAAAGCACTTTTCTGACTTAAGAGAAAGTTTCCTTGTTGCTCCTGAAAAACTAATTCATCTGTATTCCAATTCGTTGTTATGAAAAACTTGTATCCAACAAGCCCTGATTGATAGCGAAATCAGATGGAATCTGGTAATTTACTACGGATTCTCTTATCCAAGACTTACAAAGAAGTAACCTTCCTTCTTTATGTAGTATCGCAAGCATGCCAGGATAGCCTCCAGCGGTATCAGATAAGTGATTTTTACTGGATCTGCCCTCAGGAGTTCAACCAGTGCCTCCTTACTCAGCAGAGCTATATATGTATAAGGCAGCGTAGGGTCCATGTTAAAAAATGGAGCCAGCATGTCCAACCAAGCCGTGTGTTTTCTATAAAAAAATTTGATACAATCTAATGCAAAACCAATCGGGTATAAAAAAATTTTTACTTCATTGATGGCGAAGAATGAGAACAAAACCAGAAAGTACTGTATGGGACCACATGACTCGTACATGACTCCCACCACCAATTTAGAAAACCTAAACATCTATCTCCAGTAATATTTGGCCATTATTTCTATTACATTATTACATGATTGTACAGAGTCAAGAGATTTCTAGAACTACAATTCCAACTGACCTTGCAGATTTCGATTTCAAGGAATCCACAGGTATTTTGCCAGTCACACCCCACCATACTTCTTTATCAATATTATTCCCTCTCTGGTTGCCATCGAGGAGGTGCATCAAGGGGAGCAAGTACAGTTTGGCAGAGTGATGCAGGGAGGACAAACAGAGCATATCTTGCAGAGCATTCATTATGAGCCTAAAAGGATGGGGACGATTATAGCATCTGGTAACAGGCCATGACACATGAATGGCAGCTATGCTGTAGTATTCATTGATGTAGGTGTGATACATAAACTTTACCCAGACGCTGTAGTGTCCTCAGTTATGATGGCATCATAGTAAGACTCCTGCTCAGTACGGAGTAGCAGATCTCCAACTCGACTCATAGTGGTAATGATAATTTCTCCCACATCAGCTCGCACTTCTGTCGCGCACTTCATCCGAGTTAGTAATATGGCTAGCAGTGAGTTCAAGATGATTGAGGTTTTGTTGATAGTGTCATCCTTCACCAGGTTGATGTGTGAAGCGAGGATACTCTCCCATATAGTCTACAACACGGTAAGGATGAAATACATAGGTGTTTCACCATAGAGATGAGAACAAAAAAGTCCCAAGCAAAAATGAGGAATATAGACAGATAGAGATCACTGAAAGTTCAAAGAAGATCTGAGAAATGTGAATGAGTTGCCATGGCGATTAAACAGTGTTAATGTAACAAGAAGAGCAACCTTAAACACTAGACTATCTCAACAGTCAAAACCAATGAGAGAATAGATTGCTATTTCACTAACATTACAGAGTGTGTAAAAAGTTTTGTTTGTAGCTTTTGCTATATTAGAAGTGAAACCATGACGGGAGGAATTGAGGAATAGAGTGCTTGGCGTGGAAATGTCGGATGACTTGGCATAGCAAAAAATAATAATAATCACCTTGGTAACGTTGATCTTCTCTGTGACCCCTGATTGCGTCAGAGGAAATCCCTTAGCCACCAGGGTCTGCCTTTGCTGTACGCATTTGATAATGTTCGATAGTTCAATGGCAGATGTACCCTGTTGGAGTTCGCGCCTCCAATCTGGTAGCATGGCTCGACAACCAATCTCCATCTCCTCAGCTTCAGCAATACCGAGAATTGACTTAAATGTTGACAACATTTTATTTTTGAGTGACTGAGTTTGCATCTCTGGCAGGATTATACCATCATACATGACGATGCGATCTTTTCCTAAAACATATACCAATGGCTGAAAATTGCCTTTATACATTTGTCGGACATCGAACAGACTAGAATCAAAATGTCATCTCTCATTCTGGTTTCTCTATTGAGTTTTTAGATTTGAGATTGAGGCCTAAAAAGAACAGTTCCTCTTAGCGAATAAGACAGACCGATTATGTGTGAACAGCAATCATTGCACAAAATTGGGGAGTCTCCCTTGTATCTTCATTTTAGACATGGAAACCCAAAGAAACAGTTGTTTTCAAACCTAGTACAAGTAAAATAAATGGAGAACTCCAAATGTAACTATGATCTACCTGATATGTTAGCCCATCTGCTTTGAATCCGTCCATACGAGTGACCCAGAAACTCAAATATCCCTGTCTGATTGTCATGAGAGGAAACAAAGTATTTGTACTCAAAATTTCTGACCCCATCTGCAACCTCTGCAATTCCTCTCCAGTACTGCTTATTGACACTACAAACAGTACAATATTGAGGGTATGAATATGCGCACAAAACCTTTAGGATTGACAAAAACAACTACATGTATATAAAGGGTCTGCCACACGCTGGCGAAATTGCAAAAATTTCGCGAGTAACATAACACCAAAAATTGCGTTGTGAATTTGCGATAACTGATAACGCGCGAAACTGGCAGTTTTAGCGTGCTGAATAAAATTGCATTACGCGCTTACAAGGCACACGCTGATTGGCTCAAACACTTCTATAGGTCTTGACAATCCGAAGGCTATAAATTAAAAATTCAGAATGGCCAACTATGTCTGACCTGATACCTTATTTGAACCAGTCAAAGGGCAGTCATCATCGCGAAGCAATTATAAAATCTGGCTGGATTGACCTACGAGTAGCAGCTAGTTGAGTCTAAGAACAAGCAAAATCCCACGCATGATTTTTAACACAGTTTGACAGGAAATCGAGCCTTAGTACTGCGCCAACTACGCAGTCTCATTGGCCACGGTCATGTGACTGTGGGAAAACCCTAGTAGTTCGCGAATAGTGATCACAATCGTGTGGCTAGGAGGGCAATTAGCGATTAGCAGATCACACTATTGTAAATACGCCATCGTGTGGCAGGCCCTTAATTGTTTAAACTGGATTGGTGAATAGCACCTACCTTGGTTCTAACGAGGTCAGATTTCTGAAGCATCCTGAGTCATTGCTGTGCACCGACACCTTTAGCTCTTGTTCAGTTTCAATTTCAAACAGCTTCATAAACTGTTTAGAAACGACTACTCGAAACTCCACAGTGACATGTCTCCTTGAAGTTGGCCTAAAGAACAGAATTAAATATCTATCTAGTCATATGACAAATCGATGTAGGTAACTAAGTTTGAATTTGAAATTATTTTCTGATTTTCAACAGCCTATACTATCCCTACTCCGATGCTATATTGCTCTTCATTGGGAAGATATTTCTGATGAAAGCCATCTACGTTGTGTAGCCTGCAGTGCTTGCTAATGGTCGGTTCAAACCAGGAACGTTCTTCCCGCCTAATGACGTAGCTCAGCATGTTATTGTTGATGCTAATCATGTGATTGCTGTTGGTTACTCACGTGATCGCTGTTGCCAGCCCTACGCAATAATTCCTTGGCCAGCCCCACCTAAAAGCGATATGGTGACCCCGACCAGGAATAGCTCACACGGGCGATATCGTGATATCTTTGCAGTTGTTGTCTCTTTGAAACAGCGTCCGAAGCGTTAGTGTTTTTAGTGTTCAAAAAAACGATCTAAAAGAACGTTCTTCAGCGATTATTGCAGGTCCAACCTGCAATAATCGCAACAGAATGCTCTTGCTATCCGCTTTTGATGTTAGCGCGTGCTTTGCCTGGAGAATGATCGAGCTTACAAAGAACATTCCTGGTTTAAGCCGACCATTAGCCTACCGAGACATCAAACGAAGATTTGCAGAGGTGGTTCATAATGATGAGCATAATTGATTCATATATGGGACCAATCATGGGCAGAACCTGTGTCTCCATTACATACCCTTCTGGTTGGGCCACTGTCATTTTTCCTCCCTGTAAAATAAAGACTAGTAAATTAGGAACAGATTTAAGAAAAAGGCAATAGAACACCACTGGCCACTACTTAGAGTTAGAGCAAGAATAGACTCTGTGAATCATGGGAGAGGGGCGGTGAGAACTGATGACTGTTTTGCTTTTCGATGATATGGCAAGTAAAACTTAGCATGCCATGAAAGAACATAAATATTTGACCTTGTCTTGTGTGGCTGCTGCTGGAATATGTGCCAGTTTCGGCCTCCAGGTGGTGACGAACTTTTTGTAACTGTTGACTAGGTCAATTTGTTCTTGGTCAAATCGTTTTTTATCTCGATCAGACTTCTGTTTGTTCATTTTCAGTCCCTTTTGTAAATTGCTGATGTTCTCCTTTTTCTTCATGGCTTCCTTCCTAGCGTCACGCAAAAGAGCCGCATCCTCCGGATTCAAGGTGCTCTCCTTCCTAAGACTACCACGGGTGCGAAATGAAGCCGTATATTTGTCCATGATTAATTTCACAAGTCTTTCGAAAGCCATTTGGGGATCTTCAGGATGTGGCATGCCTATAAAATAAACAATGCGAAGTGAACACTCTCCACTTAGTGCAAAGTACTGCATGGAAATTGCCTACCTAGCACCCGCTCTGGACATGCAACGGTGGTAGTGTAGGTGAGGTCGTCTCTTGCGGAACTTTACTCTGTGTAAAGCCATATTCACCTTTCGAATCCCAAACTAAAGCGAAACCATCATCACCATTGTTTTATTTGTTTTTATGCCTCAGAAGGTTCATCATTGTAGAATTATGTTTTCACTATTTTATATTACAGATTTTAATATAATATTAATATAATATTAATTAGTCTCTAGTGCTGTTTTCGTTATCTAAGGTGGAAGGAACCGTATGCTTTCGTTTAAAGTGTAGGTGAACTAAAAGATATGGTCTCACATTGTACCCTTGATCTCATTTCTTGGAAGATCTTGCTCAAAACCCGCTGCCTCAAATGCCTGATAAGGTATGACACAATACGATGGTGGGTGTAGCTTAGCGATTCCCGTCGGTTTCGTCTTATCTAAACACGGATGGATCCGGTAGTCATATTTCTGACCCACTATATAGGCTTGTATGACCTAAACAGAAAATGAAGCGGTTTTTGCTGTTTTAGCAATTTGCTCGAAGTTTCACTCAACGTACAATGTAGTTATGTAGCCATCTTTTGTAAATTTTTAATGAGAATAAATATGAAAAAATAAATTGGAGTCAGCATGGCTGTCGATTGATTTCGCTTAACAAGGCACCGGGTATAACGACCATTCACCTTTAGCAAAAGCTATTGCGTACAAACTGTCATTGATATGATCAATAAACCATATGACCAAAATACCAGATTTTTAAGAGGGTGTCCAAAGCTCAAACCTGAACCAAAAAGCATGCGTAGAAGTCACAATGAGTTGTGCATACATCTATGCCTGTCTGTATGTGCATACATCTATGCCTGTCTGTATGTGCATACATCTATGCCTGTCTGTATGTGCATACATCTATGCCTGTCTGTATGTGTATAACGAACTTCCAATAAGCAGTAACACTAGGCCCGTAGGCGACTAGCTAGAAGTAGAACCATCACTAACCATGATAGTTTGACGCTGCATCCTGTTCAAAGACTTTCTGTCCAATTATTTCATTGATTTCAGGTTCTAGACTAGAAAATGAGAGAGCAAATAAAGAGCGACTGCATATTGCAACCTGAGGTCATTTTATACAACTGAACCCGAGAACCGTGCTGAGAGTTAGAGCATGCTGAACTTCAATGGCAGTGTCAAGGATTATACCAAGATAGGACATGAAGCCTATTTTCCGAATGATACTGCCAGACTCCGGTGGGTCTGTTGGGTCTTTGTAGGGGCTCTAGTTACAGGGGTCTAAGATACTCCATCGCTATAAGTGATCCAATCTACAGCTATATTGCACACAATGTCAATGGAACCGGACTATGATGCTTATAGATAGCAGCGGGTTCGCTTTCGCGTGCAATGCATACACGTGTGAACAACAACACAAGCCGCTGTTGAGTTGGAATGTCAAGGTCAGGGCTCTAGTGCTGTTGAACTCTGAGCCCCTACATGACCCAACGCATGCGCACTGATTGCCATCGGATGTCACAGTTCGTAAACCAGGACAGTTTACCGCGCCAGTTTACACTTTTACACAAACTAAAGGCGTGTCCTCTTAGTATAATCTTTAGCAGTGTGCAGCAGACGAAGTGCGCACTTCTATGGGGCTGAAGTGGGACCGCTACATTGGCTGGCAGGGAAGGACAAACTCAGGCATGAAGGGGCTAAAATCCAAGATCTGCACTGAGCCACAAGCAAAATCACCTATTGATGTGTTATCCATTGGGTCTCTGAAAATAAAACTGCAAGAGCATAGCGGTGTGATAGCCTTTACAAGCTGCAATAAATCCTGGCTATTCATGGGTACTGCGGAAATGAGCCAAAGCTTGCATTCCATCTTACTCCATGGGGCCATTAATTAGGACGATTTTGAAACTAAGCAAGCATTATTAATCGCTATTTTAAGGTTACTTCAACCTGCAAAGCAGTTGAAGTCAATTTGCCAATTGTCTGCACAGCCCAGTTCAGGGACCTAAACAGATCCACACTGTATTGGTGAACAGATGTGCAGAATGCAAAAAACCGGACTTACGTTTGAGCATTTCCAGAGTCAGTGCGCCCATTCAAGTCTGGGGTTGGATCTTGATCGGTACCATATGACAGACTATGGGGAGATTGCGATTGTTTTTCTCCACTAGTTCGTCCCACAATTATTTGGGAAAGAAATAACTCCTTTTGCTGAGAGACTGGGAAGGACTGAGCTCCTGGGTCTGTTCCACTTATTTGGTCCGAGGCTGACACATTTCCTGCAGCTTCTACATAAGTCAGTTTGTGATCAGCTGCAGCATCACCTGTACCACTTGTATGAAGTGTCTGACTATCAGAACTCAATGTCTTGGGACAAGAATCATCAGTGGTAGATATCGCCTCGATGTCGATGTCATACGGTAGGCCAGCCTCATCTGAAATATCTGCAGAATCGGGAGCAATGGAGGCTCCAATAATGGAAAACCTATCACACTGCTTCACTGCTATTAATAGGTAAATTGGCAATTGCCAACTTCAGGTTCAAACAAACTGAATCGCTATTGATTCACAAAAGGATGCGAACTACGCTGGAATCGGTGCTACGTGGCATGCTGTGGATAAAAAGAGAAAAGATTGGATGTTTTAGATACTTGTGGCCCTCAATTCAACTTTGACCCATAGCACTAGCTGACCCGTGTGTACAACAAAGCCCAATGTGAGATTTACATTACAAATCTACTTTCAGTTTCAGCGTCACGCGTAGAGATCAGAACAAATGCTTGTGAATGGTTTGGTCAGTTTTTGGTATGTTTCTGCCAATGAACATGATTGGGTGCATACCCCTGGGCTAAAAAAAACTACTCACTGGACTCCAATGCTGCATGTGGTCCGAAGACTTGGGCTCCAAAATTTTCATTGTTTCTGGATACTCGGCTAAAACAAAATGAGACATGTATTGTAACCCCAGCATCAAAAACGCCACTTAATACTTTTCAGCGTGAAAAGCATTTAACAAATTATAAGCAATGATACATTCTATCGTGATATTATAAATTATAGGAATTGGCTTACGGATGAGCATCTCTAGGGTCAGAATGAGCTCCTGAATCCGTTCCACTTGTCTGCTCCGAGGCTGGCGCATTTTCTGCAGTTTCTGCGTCAGTCGGGTTGTGAACAGCGGAAAATATCACCTTGTTTTCGTCATTCGGTTGACCAGCCTCATCTGAAATATCCATGGGTTCCGTCAAATCATGAGCAGCGGGTTCTCCACACACTCCATCCTCACCATCTTCAGCCTGGTGGCTTGTGTTGGTTGGAAGCAGAGTACTCCCTGCATCGTCATGGCCAGGAGTTTCTGCTCCAGCTTCTTCCTTGATCTGGGCGGAAATCTGTTGGTACTTTCCTGGCTTCATCCCTGATGCAGGAGGAGAGCTCTCCGTGTGATCTCCGGCTGTGGATGGGTGAATGGCTGACTCAGATTGCGAACAGGTGGTAGGGGACGACGTCACACTCGGTGTATCTGTTCGTTTCATAGAAACACTAGTATTCTTAGGAGCAGACGACTCATTGATCACCGGAAACGTTGGGCAACTAGCATCAGCCGTCAGTTTCATAGCGGCTTCTAGTTGGGGATTTGACTGTGACATGTCCATGGACACTGTAGTCATTTCTGGCGATGGAATCTGAGTTCCACCTGCAGGAACCGACAGGGAAACATCTGGGCATGAGGGAGGGAGCACAGACTCTGGTGTTGACCGAGACTGAAGGACTTCAGGACTGAACAGGACATCGGTTTGGCGTTCTGGTTCATCTGGGGCTGAAGACCTCAATAATTCACTGTCAGCAAAAGTAAGCGGCTTCACGGGACTATCAACCATAACATAATCACTTTCCAACTCCTGTGAGAGCCTGGAACACTCCGTAGTCTCATCTTGTTTATGTTTGGCATATAGGGCTACAATCAAATAAATAAAAAATAGTATAATTGAAGCTTCATATCACATCAGCTTAGAAATGAGTTGCATTCGGGTATAAAAGATAGTGTAAAGCCTATTGCTGGCATAAGATTACCGAGCATATTTACAATGCAAGTAAATATACAATACACATGCACCAACCGCCACAACGGTGTATTAGTAAAAAGCTTGATTCAAGGAGGCCCCACAAAATAGTGAATCTAAACTTGTCCTGAATGATAGATAACAGACAACTACACAAAGGCTGCCATTGATTAACAATATGCATCTACACAATCACAATACATTCGGACTCTGGTCTGATCATCAATAGCGTAGTGAGTTGTCCCCATCAGTACATGAGTGATGTCAGAAAAGATTTTATAGGCAGTCTCGGCTTCAAGAGAGGCAGGGGCACACCAGAACATATGAGTAACCTGCCCCCCAGCACCTAAAACCGCTGCGCTTCAGTTTATAGGTGAAGGAAATGATCTGGGTAAATTTAAGCCAAAACAATCATGCAAATGTGAGAATGTTGTAGATCTACTGTAACTGCAGAATTCTTTTCAATTTGGCAGAGTCATGGCTATCAGGAAGATGACTCCATCTTGAAAAACTTTCACAAGGCAATTATCATTCCGAAGATTGGAAATTTAATCAGTAAGATGACCGAGATCACTCACATGACTGTGATAGCGCCTAATCTGCAGATTGCAGACTGCATTATCCCTGGAGAAACTCAAAAAACCCCTGGTTATCTATCTATGCTACACAAATACGGGATAGTCTGGGAAGAACAAAGCGAAGTAGACCCAGAGAAGCATGGATGAACAGTGGTTGTGTACAGGGTTCAGGCGGGGAGGCAGCCACTACAGCAAATGATGGAAGCAAATGAAAATAGCTGGATTCGTGCGAAGTAGATGAGGCGTGATGGACTTCAGCCACTCTGCAACTGAAGCAAAGTAGGCAAGTCATTCTCTTTGGGGACCGCAGTGCCAACAGTCTGAGATACTCCAACGACATAAAGAATGACACTTTATGTCACTGAAGTATCTACGTCTAGCAAGAGGATGCGAGAGTGACTGAAATAAAACTAAACTACATACATAGTGAAACTGCCGGCAATATGTAGAGGAAACGTGACGAGCTCTATGACTGACTAAGACAGTTAGATAATGAGTGAGGACTCACAGCTATAACCTATCGGTTGTAGGAGACAGGACGACAACGGTGTATAGTAAGGAGATCCCTAATCACAGACAATTTTACACAGACAGTTTAGACCGGGATTATATCTACTGGTATATGGTGTAAAGCGGATCTGGAATTACTAACTCTAGCAAGCTACGCCGCGTGAACACTGTATACGACGCAAGTGGATACTGTCCCACCCCTGTGGGCACTCTCTCTCCTCCTTCAGGTCGTGTTTGGGAAGCATTTGGTTTGGACCGTCTAGTCAGTCTAGGCACTCGGAGTCTGAAGCTCTAGCCCCTCTAGGCATAGTTTGGTTAGGGCAATGTCCCCCCATA
>Ga0224501_10001325_pt1 | contig 19285 bp, 16 predicted proteins | sample SF_Oct11_sed_USG_4_FD_169105 | JGI IMG/M metagenome (GOLD analysis project Ga0224501, IMG submission 169105) | Sediment microbial communities from San Francisco Bay, California, United States - SF_Oct11_sed_USGS_8_1 | ecosystem: Environmental > Aquatic > Marine > Sediment | place: USA...
CGCCCGGTACTCCGAGGACATCGACCTCGTCCAGATTCGGGCGGAGCCCATCGGTGAGACGCTCGACCTCGTTCGCGCTGCTCTCGATCCCTGGCTCGGCACGCCGCAACGAAAGCTCAAAGAAGGGTGTTGCTCTTATGGGGGTAAATACACGCCGATTCGGGTGGTACCCTAATCGGTGCGAATCGCCGCTCCCTGTGGGAGAATCTGGACATGCAAGGACTTCCGTGGCTGGACACTGTGCTTGCCGTCCCCGTTGTCGGCCTGGTTACGCACCAACGCCTCGATTTTCCCGCCGTGGTCTGGGAACTCCTGGCCAAAATGGAGCCGAAGTGGGGAAAGGACGGGTTTGGTGCTCAGATGATTTCGAGCGAAGGGTGCGTCAGTGTCAGACCCGCACCCAATCTTTAGGCGCCCCCAGTTTCAGCCATATCGGCACCGCATGCCACGCTGCCTACACCGCTGAGGCCACAATCCCCCACGATCCCGCGTAACCCGCGGTGCAGTGACGGCATCGACAACGGAGAGAACGGCTTCGTGGACTGCGGTGATTTCACCTGCCTGAATAACCCGGACGTCACCGTCTGCGGTGGTTGACTCGGCGCCTGGCCACGGTTCGCAAACGGGAGATCGCACCCGGGCCTGTGTCAAACCGCGCAACCCACCGGGAGTCGTCCCGCGGTGATCGCGGCTCCATCAGCTTCAGCTCGGTGCAGGGACGCCCCTGCCCCTCGCTTCAGCGTCGGCCCAAGAGCCTGCTGGGTGCGACCGACGCCGACGGAAGGGGCAGGGGGAACACCAGGACAACTCGGGACAAAAGAGTACCGCCAACGACTCGGGACGCGCGCACGGAGCCCTGCGAATACAGCGGTGCGGAACAGGCACGGTGCCCCGCGATGATGCCGCCGCCGCTACTCTGGCGCCGCTTCCGCCGAAGGTGCCGCTTCGCTGCCCGGGCTCTGCGATGCGGCCCAAAGGGCTCCGGCGGTGGCCAGGATGGCCAGCAGCGCCAGGCGGGAGAGGCGGCGCTGTTTGGGGAGCTTGGGTCGCCGGCGCCTTCGGGTGGTGCTGCGCTCGCAGGGGTCGTGGCTGTCGGGCGCCATGGGTGGCGCGGTGTAGGGGCGCAGGCGGCTGCCCGAGTGCATGGAAGCGGGCGACAGGGGACCGCCCGAGGCCGCTGCCGGCGCCCGCTCCGGTGCGCCCCCGAGGTCGTAGTGCCGGAGTACATCGCGTTCGTGGCTGAGTTTTTCCGCCGCCAGGGCTTCGACCACCCGTGCCACCGAGGCACGGTCGGCCACGCCGCCGGCCCGCACCGCGGCGCGTTCGAGCGCCCGCGCAAACTCCGCCGCCGAGCCAAATCGCTGCCCGGGCTCGCGCGCCAGGGCTTTTGCGATCACGGCATCAAAGGGCGTCAGGCGCGACTCGAGGTCGCCGAGCCTGGGGATGGGCGCAAATAGCAGGCGCCGGAAGCAGTCGCTCGGGTCTTCTCTATAAAAGAGGCGCTGCCTGGCCAGGGCTTCCCATAGCACGATGCCCATGGCGAAGAGGTCGCTGCGATGATCCACCTCTTTGCCCGAGGCCTGCTCGGGCGCCATGTAGGAGAGCTTGCCCTTGATCATGCCGGCTTCGGTCTCCGCCAGCCGCCCCCGCGCCTTGGCCACACCAAAGTCGGTAAGCCGCGTGATACCGTCGACTCCGATCATGAGGTTGTGCGGGGAGACGTCGCGGTGGACCAGGCCCAGCGGCAGTCCCTGCCGGTCCCGCAGGCCATGGGCCGCCTGCAATCCGGCGAGCGTATCCAAAACGATTCGCACCACGACCGGTGGCGTCATGCGTTGGCCGCGGCTCCGGGCCGAGCGCTGCAGGGTGCCCAGATCGGCGCCCTCCACGTAGGGCATGGCCAGGAAGTAGCCCTCCTCGCGGTCGCCGCCCACGTCCAAGGCCGACACCACGCTCGGGTGGCGGATCTGGGCGCTGAGCCGGGCCTCATCCAGAAACATCTCCACGAAGCCCGGCTTGCGCCAGAGGTGGGGGTGCAGGCACTTGAGCGCCACCAGGGCATGGCCTGCCGCCGCCCCCGGCACGCCGGGGCCGGGCCGCGCCACATACACCGTGGCCATGCCGCCGCTGGCCAACTCGCACAGCAACTCGTAGCCGCCGAGGGGCGCGCCTCCCACCGCCGGCAACGTGGTCGCCGCACTCATGATGGCCAAACCCTGAACTCGACTGTCCGTCCGCGTCCCGTTCTCTCCATGTAATTGATGCTAGAACGATCCCCTCTCGCGGTCCTGACGCCGAGTCCACCGGATCATGATCGCTTCATGACATCGATCTGACCCGGCCCCGCAGCCGCGGCTCACACAGCCCCACGCAGGGCGCACACGAAGAGCGCGGCGTCGAGCTGGTGCAGTCTTCGCTCTGTATCACCCCAGCTAAGATAAGGAGCACGGCTGAGCCGCAACACCTCCAGCCCCTCGGCCGCCAGCACTTCGTCCGCCACGCTCACAGCGCCGGCCTCCCAGCTGGGTGCCGCCGCCGGCAGCGGCTCGTCCGGGTCCACCGTATGCCGTCCGATGTGCACGTGGGGCCGCAGTGGTAGCGGAACCGATACCAGTAGACGACCGCCGGGCTCGAGACCCGCCCCGAGGTGTCGCAGCAGGCTGCGCGGTCTCAGGCAGCGATCGAGCACGTTCAGGCACAGCATCACGTCGAAGCGCTCCCCGGCCGGCAGTGGCTGCAGGCCGAGGTCGCACTCGAGCAGCCGGTAGCCGCGCCGCCTGAGCGAGCGCGTGAGGGCGCGCGAGGTTTCGGTGACGGTCACGGTGTCGAAGAGGGGCGCTGCCTGGGCCGTGACACGCCCGCTGCCGGCACCCACGTCCAGCAGCCGCCCACCGATAGACCCCTCGAGCAGCGTCCGAAACTGGGCTTCCGACAGCAGGTGCATGGGGTACATGCCGAGCACACCGTAGGCGTCGTAGTCCGAGACCAGCGTCCGCAGCAGCCGGTAGCCGGCCATGCGCAGCGCGCCGTGGGGGCGTGCCAGGGCTTGTCGCACGAAGCTCACCGTGGCCTGGTCGCATGCCAGCTCCACGAAGCGCTGGCCGAGCGGCTCGGGCAGCGCGCTCCGGTCGCAACCGTAGGGCAAGGCCACGCCCTCGACCACGTTGCGCATCGGGTTGGGTTTCTGCCCGTCGGCGGTCACCGCAGGCCGATGCTACGCTCGCTTCGTGCTTGCCGACAGTTCCATTTTGCTAGGGATCTTCCGGGGTGGCTCGGGTCAGCGCATGGGTGGCCGCGACAAGGCCGCCCTGCCCGCCCCCGACGGCCGCGGCACCTTGCTGTCGCGCCTCCTGTGGGTCGCCGATGGCGCCGGCTGCAGCGAGCGCGTGCTGGTCGGCGCCCGCCACTCCAGCCACGACCGCAGCCCCGACTGCGGCGGCGGCGAGTCGGTCCCAGATCCCGCGGGTCTCGACACCCTGCTCGACCGGCCACCGGGCATCGGTCCCATCGGCGGCCTGTGCGCGCTGCTCGAAGCCGCCGGCCCGCGCCCGGCCCTGGCTTTGGCCTGCGACTTGCCCTTTCTGCAACCCCAGCTGCTGACGCGCCTGGCGCGCGAGCAACCTGGCGCCACGGTGCTGTGCCCCCGCGATCCCCAAAGCGGCAAGTGGGAGCCGCTCTTTGCGCGCTACGACAGCGCCCGCGTGCTGCCGATCCTGCGCGGCTGCATCCCAGCGGGCGTGCGCTCGCTGCAAACGCTCTTGCGCGAGCTACCGGTCACCGAACTCGTGCTCGAGCCCGGCGAGCGCGCCCAGCTGCGCGACTGGGACCGCCCCGAGGATCTGATCGCGAAGCTGGCTACTGATACAAACCCGTGACCACCACGTCGTCGACTTCGACGTCTTCGCTCGAGGTCGAGCCCTGGAAGTTCAGGCGTAGCTTGAAGTCGGCGATCATGAAGCGGGCGTCCAGCGCGATGCTCTCCATGTACCAGGTGCTGTCGTCGCCGCCGCCGCTGCCCGTCCACTCAGCCAACAACACCCAACCGCTGCCATCCCAGCCATAGACGGTCAGACCCTCGTCGCTGTCGACGCCGCTCTGCAGGTAGCGCCAGAGCGTGACCGTGCCGCTGATGTAGCCGCTCAGGTCCAGGGCCGTGACCAGCTCCAGGTCGCAGCCACTGCCGCCACAATCGGAGCCGTTGACCACCGGGTTGCCGCCGCCTCCGTAGCCGTTGCTGCCGGTCATGGTCTGGGTGGCGACGCTGGTATCGGAGGTCTCCGCCCAGGCGCTGAGGTCGTCGAAGGCGTCGCTGAAGACCACCACCGGGGAGCAGCTGCCATCCTCGTTGAAGACACCGTCGCAGTCGTCATCCACGTTGTCGCAGGTGCTGTCATCGGCGGCCTTCGTGGTGCGGGCCGGGTCGTCGGGGCATTCGTCCACGCAGTCGAGGCTGCCGTCGCCGTCGCTGTCGCTGACGTCGCAGCCGCAGCTGGACATCTTCGTCAGCGCCGGTTCATCGGGGCACTCGTCGTCGCAGTCGAGGGTGCCGTCGCGATCGATGTCGGTGTCGGTCTTGCCGCAGCCGCAGGGCCCGGGACGGGTCTTGTTGGCGTCGAAGGGGCAGCCGTCGTCGGCGTTGTCCACGCCGTCGCCGTCCTCGTCGCCCGGTCCCAACATGGGCGTGGTGTCGACCTCGGCACCGGCGTCGTCGTCAGCGCCAGCGTCGTCGTCGCCGGTGGTGTCGCTGGAGCTGGCGGCGTCCATACCGCCTTGGCTGCCGGCCTCGGGGCTGGAAGCGCCGCCGTCGTCGTTCGTCAGTGGCGTGAAGCTGGCGGCGTCGCCTTGGTCGTCGCCATCGGAAGAGGAATCACCGCAGGCGCCGGCCAGCAGCGCGAGCAGGCCGAGCAGGGGCCATGGGCGTAGGGGCTGCATCGCGCCAGTGTGCGTGAAATCTCCGCCCAAGGCCAACCCCGAGGGGCTACGTGTCGGGATGTTTACAGCGTGCCGAAGACCGCGTCGGCGGCGCCGCGGGTGCGCTCCAGCATCTCGGCATCGTGGGCTGCTGACACGAAGCCGGCCTCGAACTGGGAGCAGGGCCAGTAGACGCCGTGCTCGAGCATGCCGCGGTGGAAGCGCGCGAAGCGCTCGGCGTCGGCCGCCGCCGCGTGCTCGAAACGGGTGACGGGCTCGGAGCGGAAGTAGGGCGTGAGCATGGAGCCCACGCGCTGGACCTGCAGCGGCAGCGAGGCGCGCGCCGCGGCCTGCTCGAAGATCGACTGCAGTTCGGCGCCGGCCGCTTCGAGGCGATCGTAGAGCCCCTGCTCCTGCTGCGCCTCCAGCAGCTCGAGCGTTTTCAGCCCCGCGGCCACCGCCAGCGGATTGCCGCTGAGCGTGCCGGCCTGGTAGACCGGGCCCAGCGGCGAAACCGTTTGCATCACGTCGCGGCGACCGCCGTAGACGCCCACCGGCAGGCCGCCGCCGACGATCTTGCCGAGCGTGGTCAGGTCGGGGCGAATCCCGAAGCGCGCCTGGGCGCCGCCGTGGGCCACGCGAAAGCCCGTCATCACCTCGTCGAAGACCAGCAGCGCACCGGCGCGGTCACACTGGGCGCGCAGGGCCTCGAGAAAGCCCGGCGCCGGCGGCACGCAGCCCATGTTGCCCACCACCGGCTCCACGATGATCGCCGCCAGTTCCGAGCCGCGTTCGGTGACCAGTCGCTCGACCGCCTCGATGTCGTTGTAGGGCAGCACCACGGTGGTGGAGGCGATGGCCGCCGGAATGCCGGCGCTGTCGGGCTCACCCAGGGTGGCCAGGCCGCTGCCGGCTTTAACCAGGAGATAATCGGCGCCACCGTGGTAGCAGCCCTCGAACTTCGCCACCAGATCGCGGCCGGTGAAGCCGCGGGCGGCGCGCAGGGCGCCCATCACGGCCTCGGTGCCGCTGGAGGTCATGCGCAGCATCTCGATCGACGGCAGCGCGCGGGCGATGGCCTCGGCCAACAGCACCTCGCCCTCGGTGGGGGCGCCGTAGCTGCTGCCGCGGCTGGCGGCTTCTTGTACGGCGGCGACCACCTCGGGGTGGGCGTGACCCAAGATCATCGGGCCCCAGGAGCCGACGTAGTCCACGTAGCTGCTGCCGTCGGCGCCCACCAGCTCGGCGCCGTGGGCCTCGCGGATGAAGATGGGCTGGCCGCCGACGGCGCGGAAGGCCCGGACGGGGGAATTGACGCCACCGGGCAGCAGCTTGCTGGCCCGCTCGAAGAGTTCGGCGGAAACGCGATCGGACATGGTCGCGAGCGTGCCCCGCGGGTGGCGGGCCTGCAAGTCCGCGGGGCGGCGCTTCAGTGGTCGTCGGCGCTCGCTTCGTTGCCGCGGATCTTGTCGTAGGTGAAGGCGCCGGCCAGGGCGCCGAGCACGGGTGCCGTCAGATACAGCCACAGATGCTGGAGCTGTCCGCTGACCAGGGCCGGGGCCAGCGAGCGCGCCGGATTCATGGAGGCGCCGGTGATGGGCCCGCCGAAGAGCGCGCACAGGGCCACGGTGCCGCCGATGGCCAGCCCCGCCAGCTCGCCGACGGCGCGGGCATCGGTGGCGACCGCGGTGATCACGAACATCAAAAAGAAGGTCAGCACGACCTCCAGCACGAAGGCCTGGCCCAGTCCCGCGCTCGGCAGCGTGGCGCCGAGATCGCCCCCGGCTTCGAACAGCAGCCTGAGCAGCGCCGCAGCAGCAAGGGCGCCCCCCACCTGGCCGGCCAGGTAGGGTGCGATCTGGGCGGGCGCGAGCCGTCCCAGGGCGGCAAAACTCAGAGTTACGGCGGGATTGAAGTGGGCGCCAGAGATGTGCCCGGTGGCGTAGATCATGACGGCCACCACCATGCCGAAGCACAGGGCGACGCCGAGATGGCCCAGGGCGCCGGTCTGTTGTTGCACCACGATGGCCCCGCATCCGGCGAAGACCAGCGCGAAGGTGCCTACCGCCTCGGCGCCGACTTTTTGGGAGAGCCCGATCGGGGCGGTGGTGGGGGAGGCTTCGGAAGCGGCGGGCGCTGGGGCGGGCGTGCCGGCGTCGGTGGCGCTGGGCATGGCAGCTGGCTTAGGGGATTGGCGTCCGGGCGGCAAGTGGGGGACAGGGCAACGCCAGCTACCTCGAGCGCCGCGCCGAAAGCCACATCGCGGTCACCGGCACGGCGATGCCGACCAGCATGACCGCGCCGCCCAGCAGCTCGCGCTCGGTGGGCAGGGTGCCGAGCACGAAAAAGGCAAAGAGCAGCGCCAACACGGGTGTGGCGAGGGCGGCCAGGGCGGTGGTGTTGGCGGGGATGTAGCGGGAGGACTGCAGGATCGACAGGCGCGCCAGGAAGGGGCCGAAGAAGCCGGCCAGGGCGCCGCCGGCGACCAGCTCCGCGGGCAGCTCGTCGCCGCGTGGAATGCGCTGCTCCACGGAAAACCACAGCGCCACGCTCATCCACAGGCGGATCGCGTTCATGGGCACCAATTTCACGCGGCTGACCCAACGGCGGGTCAAAAGCACCATGGAGCCGAAGCAGGCGGCGGAAGCCAGGCCATAGAGCACGCCCAGGGGGTCGAAGTCGCCTGCGGTGCTGCCCGGGCGTTGCAGGATCCACAGCCCGATGCCGGCCATGGCGGTACCGACCCAAAACGACGACCGCACCCCTTCCCGCAGCAGCAGCGCGCCCAGCAGCGCCACCAGAATCACCTCCGAGCGTTGCACCACCGCCAGCAGCGCCCCCGAGATGCGGCTGATCGCCTCGGCGCTGCACCAGTTGCCCAGCAGCGTCAGCACCGCGAAGGCGCAGGACAGCTGCAGCGTCGCACGCCAGGAGGTGCCGGCCGGACCGCCGCCGCCGGCGCGGCGCAGATTGACCAGGGCTGTGCCGCTATTAAAGAGCGCGGCCGTGCTCAGCAGCATCAGCACGGCCAGCTGCGGCTCGCCGTGCTCGACCGCGATCTTCCAGGGGATCAGAAAGGCTGCAGCGCCGGCCGAGCCGCAAAACGCCCACAACAGACCGCGGCGGGTATCGGGCGCGTTGGACATGGCCCAGCGGTTCTACACCGCATCGCCGGGCCGAAGCTGCGGCGAAAACGTCCTGGCAGCTTTTCGGCCCGGCTTTTCGGGGCATTTCTGGCCGGCTAGATGTGCTCGGCGGGAGTGCTGAGCCGATGATCGGGGTCGATACGATGGCAGATGCAAGGACGGCCTCCGCCGGAATACTCCGTGTATTTCAAGGGGACCGGACGCCGCAGCTGGCGCCGTAGCGGCCCCGAGAGCGGATCATGACTCCCGCCGAGCACATCTAGGTACCCGCCGGGCGTTCAGATCATGGCCAGCGCCACCGCCAGCTCCATCCCGTCGCCGGCATCCCGAGGTACGGTCACCACCGGCGTGCCACCCACGAAGCGCCGCAGGGTGTCGCGGGTTTCGGCGAGGTCGACGCTGCTTTCAGCGCTTTCGCTGATCACGATGGCGCTGAGCCCGAGCCCGGCTCCCGTCACCGCCTGCGCCGCGGTGAGGGTGTGGCTGATGCTGCCGAGGTAGCTGCCGGTGACCAGCAGCACGGGCAGCTGGAGCCGTCGCATCCAGTCGAGCACCAGATGCTCCGCGTCCAGCGGCACCATCACGCCGCCGACGCCTTCGATGAAGAGCAGGTCGTGGTCGCCCCGGCCAAGCGCCCCCTGGCAGAAGGCGATGAGCGCCTCAAAATCGATACTGCGCCCCTCGCGGCGCGCGGCCATGTCGGGCGACAGCGGCGCCGCGAAGCGCAGCGGGCATAGGGCGTCGATGTTGGCCGCGGTCGCGTCCCGCCCCATGGCCGCAGCCAGGATGCCGGCGTCGCTGGCGGCCGCTTGCGCCGGATCGTAGCCGCTGAGCACGGGCTTGAGCCCCACCGCTTGCCGTCCCCGGGCCCGCAGCTCGCCGATCAGGCGCGCGGTGATGAAGGTCTTGCCCACGTCGGTGCCGGAGCCGGTGACGAAGTAGGCAGACGCCCCTGCCCTCGGCCAATCCCGACCAGCCATGTCAAGTCAGCTCCTCGCCGAGGGCCTCCGCCAGCGCATCCACGTGCTCGAGGCGGTGAGCGGCGCTGAAAGTGATGCGCAGTCGCGCCGTGCCCCGGGGCACCGTCGGCTCCCGGATCGCCACGACCAAGAAGCCCCGCCGCTCGAGCCGCGCCGACAGCTCGAGCGCCCGCCCGCCGTCGCCCACCACGATGGGCACGATCGGGCTGCGCGGCGCCGGCAGTCCCAACCGCCCGCAGAAACGCCGCGCGTGCGCGAGCGGCCGCGCGCACAATGCCCGATCGCCGGCAATACGCCGCACGGCCGCAAGCGCTGCGCCCGCCGAGGCCGGAGCCAGCCCGGTGGAATAGATAAAGGTGCGGGCCCGGGTACGCAGCAGCTCGCAGACGACGCGGCTGGCGCAGACGTAGCCACCATAGCCACCCGCGGCTTTCGATAGCGTGCCCATCTGCAGCGCAATCGTAAGCGCCTCGCTGTGGGCAAAGGCGCTGCCGCGGCCGCCGCCGACCACGCCCAGGCCGTGCGCGTCGTCGCACAGCAGCCAGGCGTCGAAGCGCTCGGCCAGGCGCGCCAGCTCGGGCAGGTTGGCCAGGTCCCCATCCATGCTGAACACGCCGTCGGTCAAGATCAGGCAGTGCCGGTGCCGCCCCCGCCGCGCCTCGAGCACCGCGCGCACCTCGGCCATGTTCTCATGGGCGTAGCAGAGGAGCGTCGCCCCCGACAGCCGCGCGCCCGCGAGCAAGCACGCGTGGCTGAGGGCGTCGGCGACGATCAGGTCTTCGGGCCCACACAGGGCCGGGATCAGGCCGAGGTTGGTCAGATAGCCGCTGCCGAAGACGACGGCGTCCTCGCTGCCCTTGAGTTCGCTCAGCGCCCGCTCGAGTGCACCGAGCAGGGGATGGTTGCCGGTGATGAGCCGCGAGGCGCCTGCGCCACAGCCGTAGCGCTCGAGCGCTTCGCGCGCCGCCCGCTGAACCTCGGGACAAAAGCTCAGGCCCAGGTAGTCGTTGCCCGAAAACGAAAGCAGCTCGCGTCCACCGCGCTCGATGCGCACCGCGTCGAGGGCCACGCTTTCGACTGGCTTGCGCCGCAGTCCCCGGCGCTCGCTGTGCGCGAGTTTGTCCCGGGCGAAGTCGTCGAGGGAACCCACAGGCGCCCCATACTCTGAATTCGACCACCATGCGAGCGCGACCTTCCGCTCCAGGCGCTGTATGCTCCGCCCCCCCGCGGCCGAGCGAGCCCGCCGCGGCAGGAGCCCCGATGTCGACATCGCAAGCCACCCAAGCCCCCGAGCCCAAGCCGCAAGCCGCGCGCTCAACCCCATTGCGTCACGACTTCACCGTAAACGAAGTCGAAGCGTTTTTCGCGCTGCCCTTCGCCGACCTGATCTTCCGGGCCCAACAAGCGCACCGCAGCCACTTCGATCCCAACCGCGTGCAGATGAGCACGCTGCTGTCGATCAAGACGGGCGGCTGCCCCGAGGACTGCAAGTACTGCCCCCAGAGCGCCGTCCACGACACCGGCGTCGCGGCCACCAAGTTGATGGCCGTCGAAGCCGTGCTCGAAGACGCCCGCCGCGCCAAGCAAGCCGGCGCCAGCCGCTTCTGCATGGGCGCCGCCTGGCGCAACCCGCGCGAGCGCGACATGGCCCAGGTCTGCGAGATGGTCGAAGGTGTGCGCGCGCTGGGCCTGGAGACCTGCGCCACGCTGGGCATGTTGACGGCCGAACAAGCCGAGCGCCTGGCCGCAGCCGGCCTCGACTACTACAACCACAACCTCGACACCTCGCCCGACTTCTACGGCACGATCATCACCACCCGCACCTACGAGGAGCGCCTTCGGACGCTCGCCCACGTGCGCGACGCCGGCATTCATGTCTGCTGCGGCGGCATCGTCGGCATGGGCGAAAGCCGCGCCCATCGCGCGCGCCTTTTGACAACGCTCGCAAACCTCCCGCGCCATCCCGAGAGCGTACCCATCAACCTGCTGGTCCAGGTCGAGGGCACGCCCCTGCACGGCACTGCCGCCCTCGATCCACTGGAATTCGTGCGCACCCTGGCCGTTGCGCGCCTCTTGATGCCGGCGAGCTTCGTACGGCTTTCGGCCGGACGCGAGCAGATGAGCGACGAGATGCACGCCCTGTGCTTTCTGGCCGGCGCCAACTCCGTCTTCATCGGTCCCAAGCTGCTGACCACCGACAACCCCCAGCGCGCACGCGACCAGGACCTCTTCGAGCGCCTGGGCGTCGAACCGCTGTGACGGGCCCGGCGGGTGCACGGCCCACGAAGCCGGCCGCGGTCACCACCACCGGCGCCCCGCAAGGCCAGGGCCTGCCCCAGCTGTGGATGCCCTACACGCAGATGCAGACGGCGGCGCCGCCGCTCCAGGTCGCGCGCGCCGAGGGCGTGCGCATCGTGCTCGAAGATGGCCGTGAGTTGATCGACGCCATCGCCTCCTGGTGGACCGCCTGCCACGGCTACGGCCACCCCGTCATTCGAGAGGCCGTACAGCATCAACTCGAAGTCATGCCGCATGTCATGCTGGGCGGCCTCAGCCACGAGCCGGCCCAGCGCCTGGCCGCGCGCCTGGCCGCCATCCTGCCCGGCGACCTCGACCACGTCTTTTTCGCCGAGTCCGGCTCGGTCGCGGTGGAAGTGGCCATGAAGATGGCCATGCAGTACTACATCAACCGCGGCGAGCGCGGACGCACGCGCTTCATCAGCTTTCGCCACGGTTACCACGGCGACACGCTGGCGGCGATGAGCGTCTGCGATCCCGAAGAGGGCATGCACGCCCTCTTCCACGGCGCGCTCCTGCCCCAACATGTTATCGATCTCCCGCGCGGCGCCGAAGCAGTCGCCGCCTTCGAGGCCTTGCTCGAGCGCGAGCGTACCAACGTGGCGGCCGTGATCGTCGAGCCGCTGGTGCAGGGCGCTGGCGGCATGAAATTCCACGCCCCCAAAGACCTTGCGGCCCTTGCCGCCGCCTGCCAGCGCCAGGGCGTTTTGTGGATTGCCGACGAGATCATGACCGGCTTTGGCCGCACCGGCAGCCTCTTCGCGTGCGAGCAGGCCGGCGTCGTGCCCGACATCATCACGCTCTCCAAGGCGCTGACCGGCGGCACCCTGGCGCTGTCGGCGACGGTGGCCCGCCGTCACATCTTCGAGGCCTTCCTCGACGCCGACCCTGAGCGGGCCCTGATGCACGGGCCCACCTTCATGGGCAATGCCCTGGCCTGCGCTGCGGCCCACGCCTCGCTCGACCTCTTCGAACGCGAACCGCGTCTGGCTCGCGTGGCCGAACTCGGACGCCTGCTCTGCCAGGGCCTCGAGCCCTGCCGCGGGCTTTCGGGCGTCGTCGACGTGCGCGTGCGCGGCGCCATCGGCGTGGTGCAGCTCGAGGCCCCTGCGCCCAGCGCATTCTTCACGCCCCGCGCCCTCGAGCGCGGCGTCTGGCTGCGGCCCTTCGGCGATATCGTCTACACGACGCCGCCGTTCACCATCAGCGACGCCGAGCTAGGGCGCATATGCGAGACCATCGTCGCCGTCACCGTCCAGTGGTCGGAGCAGGCCCGAGGTTGAGCTGCGCCGAAGGTTTTCAGCGGTAGGTGAACTGCAGTTCGTAGTCACAGATGCGGTAGAGGTCGCCCTCATCGATCCGTTTGGAGTCGAAGCGCCGGCCCTGGAACTCCACGCCGTTGGTGCTGCCCAGGTCCTTCATGTAGTGGGCGCCGTTGTGCCAGACGATGGCGGCGTGGCGGCGTGAGATGTTGCCATCCTTGATCGCCAGGTCCGCCCCCTTGGAGCCGCGGCCGATCACGAACTCGTCCTTGTTTACGGGGATCTTCTGGCCGTTGAAGATCACGAAGAGCTGCGGATGGTGGACGCCATGCTGGGCGACTGGGGTCTGGGGAAGCGGCGGGGGCGCGGAGACGGCCGGGCGCGGTGGGGCCGGCGCCGGACGTGGCGGAGGCGCCGGAGCGGGCGCACGCGGGGGAGGCGGCGGCATCGAGGCCGGCCTCTGGGGTCCTGCTGCACCCCCTGCGAGACCCGGAGCGCTGGGCAGTGCGGGGCGCGCCGGAGCCATCGGGCGACCCGGCGAGGGCAGACTCCCGCTGGGCGTCGCGGGCGAGCCCTGGCGCAGCGACGGAATCGGGGCGCTGGCGGGGGCTCCAGCGCCCGGCGCCTGGGGCTCGGGCTTGGGCCCGCTGCGGCTGGTGCCGTAGTTGCGCGAGCGCGCGTACTGGCGCATCGCTTCGTTGATCAAATAGTCGGTCGAGCATTCGAGCTCGGCACTCATCTGCTCAAAGATGGCCCACAAATAATCGCGGCACTGGAAGTGCCGCAGCGTCTTCTTGTTCTGGTCCTGCGTGCTCATAGCGACGGTCACCCAAAAACCTCGGCCGCGGTGCGGGCGCTCGAGTGCGGCTCAGGTCGCCGCGGAGAAGTGCGCGCCCGGGCGGGCCTCATTTCTTCTCCGCTTTGCCATGACCCAGGCGCTCTCGTAACCCGGCGATAGCCCCTTTCGCAACCGTACCGACGGTCTCGGCGGGTTGCCACCCTTTGCCCTCGGGCTTCTTGGAATCTTCCTGCAGTCGACTCATGCGCGGCACGTCCGCGGCGCTCCCTTTCCGCGCCAGGTAGTGTAACGCGATCACGCGGTCCCACCAATCGTCGGAGCCCAGCTGGGCGGTGACGATGGCGGTCGGCAGTGGCGCCATCTGTCCCATGCGCGTAGCGTAGCCCTCGAGCTCCTCGGGTTCGTATTTGCCACCCGAGGGAAGGGTCTCGAAGAACTTTTCGACCACGCTGGCGCCGCCCAGGGCCAGGACCAGCTCGCCCGCGCGCCAACGCAGCCGCTGCTCGCCCGCGTCGGCCACCACCGGCCACATCGGGTCGACCGCCTTGGGACTGCCGATGTCGCCCACGCGGTCGAAGGCGTAGTCGCGCACCGAGGGGGGCGCCTTGGTGTCGAGCGCCAGCGCCAGCAGCTGCGGCAGATGCTCCTGGCGGGCGGCCCCTTCCATCGCCTGAAGCGCCCGGGTGCGGCGCCCGGCCAGGGCGGGGGAGGGATCGGACGCGATCGCCAGCAGGCGGTCGGCCACCTCGGCCTGGGAGGCCAGGTGCTTCATCGCCGGCAGTGTGCCCTCGTCGATGAACTTGTCGCGGTTGAGCACAGCGGCCTTGGCCACGCGCGCCGGGTCGGGCTTTTTGCCGCCTTCGCTCAGCTGCTCATTGATCTCGGCCTGCAGCCACTTCACAAATTCAGGGCCGCGCTGGGTCTGCTCGATGGCGACCAGCTTCTTGCCGGCCGCGGCCTTGGCGCCGGCTTCGCCGAGCTGGCCCACCAGCTGCGCGAGCTTGACCAGGGCCTGCTGCGGCATCTTGGCGTCCAGGGCGTCGACCAGCAGCGCCGCCGCCGGCGAGCCCAGCGCACGCACCACCTGTTCGGCGCTGTAGGCCCCCGACAGGCTGCGCCCGTTGAAGTCGGCCGTGTACCAGCCGACCACGCCTTCGGTCAGCGCCTTGCGCGACTCGGGGCCCGCGTGGGCGATCAGGGCGAAGGCGGCGTCCTTGGCGCGGATCTGTTGCGGTGGCGGTCCCTGGTTGGGGTCGCTGCTGGCGCCCTTGTCGCCGGCTTGCATCAGCTCGATCAGGCCCGGGGCCATGCCGTCGACGATGTCAGCCCGGGGCTTGGCCTCCAGGCGCTGCAACGCCCGCTGCAGCTCGGCCACGCCGTCCACGTCCGAGCGCTCCATCTCCACCAGCGCCCGGCCCGCGCTGACCCGCAGGGGCAGCTCGTATTTGTCGGCCATCAGCACCGCGACCATTTTGCCCGGGCCCTTGACGGTGCCTTTCCAGGTCTCGATGTCGTCGCCGCTGACGCGACAGCTGGCCATCAGGGCCAGGGCGCAAATGGCCGGCAGCAAAGCGGCCGTTCCGCGTACCCGTGAGGGGCCGAAGTCAAGCGTTGCGCGTTTGGGCTGGAACTTCCGACAGGGGGTGCTCGCGAGCATCGGCCCTCCCCACGAGGCACCGCCGATGCCTGTGAAGGTCGTGCTGCCGACGCGGACCGTCACGGCCCGGCCGACGAGAGCCGACCATAGTAGAGAATCCCCCCGGTTGAGCAAGGGAATTGGTGGTGGCCCGGGGTGACCCGGTGGCGCTTGCGGCGCTGCGGGCACCCCACCCGAGCCGCCGGGGGACTGATGTCGGCCAGGCCCGGGAAGCGGACCGCTGCGCCGCAAGCACGCATTTTTTTGCGCGCTGCCGGGCGGCGTCCGCGCCAGGCCACGGGGGTACGCTCCGACCATGCGGCAGTTGCCGCAAAAATGACCGACACTTCGGATGCGAAACGCGGCCCGCGCTCCGGCGCCCGGTGGCGTCCAGGTGTGCCGATGGACCTCCCCGTCCCAACCGATGACCACAGCGAGCGCGGGCCGCTCCCGGCGCTCGCCATGGCCGTTGTGCTGCTGGGGCCGCTGCTCCTGTACGGGGCGGCCCTGTCGCATCCTTTCCTCTTCGATGATGGCAGCGCCATCGTGAACAATCCGCAGGTTCGCATCCTGTGGCCGCTGGTCGACGCCATGTCGCCCGCTCCCAATGGCCCCACCTCGGGGCGGCCGTTGGTGGCCTTGAGCTTTTCCATCAACTACGCGCTTGGCGGCCTGGCGGTGGAGGGCTATCGCCTGGTGAACATCGCGCTGCACGCGGTCAACGCACTGTTGCTGCACGGTTTTCTGCTGCAGCTGCTCACGGGCCCGGGCGTCGCCGCCTGGGTCAGCCGTTCGGCCCGCGTTCTGGCATTCGCCATGGCGCTGCTCTGGAGCGTTCACCCGCTCCTGAGCGAGTGCATCGTATACGTGACGCAGCGCACGGAACTCCTGGGAGCTTTCTTCTACTTGCTGACGCTCGCGTTGGCGCTGCGCCACTTCCGCGAGCCCGGTCGGCCCATTTTCGGTTTTGGCGCCGTCGCTGCCGCGATCGCTGGGCTCGGCGCCAAGGAGACCGTGACGACGGTGGCGCTGGCGGTGCTGCTGCTAGACCGCGCGACCGGGGCGCCGTCGTGGGCCCAGGCCCTGCGCCGCCATCGGGGGCTCTATGTGGGACTTGGCATTCAAGTGGCCATCGCCGCTGCCATGGTGGCCAACCAGCCCTACGATCGGGCCGGTATCGGGCTGGACCTCGGGGTCAGCGCCATCGAGAATCTCGCGACCCAGGGAGGGGTAATCGCGCACTACCTGAAGCTCGCATTTTGGCCGCAACCCCTTTCCATCAGCTACCACTGGCCGATCGCCAAGAATCTGCTGCTCTACGGACCGGGGCTGGCCCTGGTGTCGCTGCTTGGCGTTGGGGCGATCGGAGTCTTTGTCCGGCGTGGTCTGCTGGGATTTCCGGCGCTGCTCTTCTTCGTGTTGCTGGCGCCTTCTTCGAGCGTCTTGCCGATGGTGACCGAGGTCGTCGCCGAGCGGCGCATGTACCTGCCGCTCGCGGTGGTGATCGTCTATGTCGTGTTGCTGGTGCAGGCCGTTGCCGTTCGTTGGCTGCGTTCCCGTTCGCTGCGGCGGGCGGTGCTGTCGGTGGGGCTCGGGGTCGTGGTGCTTGCGGCGGGCGCGCGCACGCTCGCCCGCTTGGACGACTACGGTAGCCGGCTCCGGATCTGGCAGTCGGCGTGGCAGGCCGACCCGCAGGACCCGCAGGCGACGTCGGCCTACGCGCGTGAACTCTACGACGCCGGGCAGCGACAGCGTGCCCGAAGCCTGCTCGAGCCCCTGACCTCCCGTCGCCGACAGGTTCACGGCGAGGCCGACTGGGCCGGGCGCGCCCACATCCGGCTGTCGGACTTCGACATGCGGGAGGGAAAGCACGAGTCCGCGTTGCAGCATCGGCTCGCGGCAGCCACCACCAGTCCGCACGATCCCACCGTCCAGGTCGAAATCGCCCGCGCCCTGCTAGTCCTGGGTCGCAAGGGCGAGGCGCTCACACGCCTGCAAGCCCTGGTCCAGGGGCCCGACGCCAATGCCGTCATTCTCAACGAATACGGTGCCACCCTGATCGAGCTGAAGCGACCTGGAGAAGCGATCGGACACCTGGTCGAAGCCCTGCGGCTGCAGCCCGGGAGCGTCGAAGCGCTGCTCAATCTGGGCGTTGCCTTCGTCCTGGTGGGCGACCTGCCGATGGCGATGCGAGCGTTTCGCGACGCCACCGCCCGCGAGCCCGACTCGAGCGCTGCCTGGAGGCAGCTCGGTCTCGCCCAACATCGCGCCGGCCAGTATCGGCAGGCACTCGAGTCGATGGATGCCACGCTGGCGCTCGATCCCAAGCAGCCGGAAGTTCTCGGCCTGCGCTGCGGAACGCTGGCGAATTTGGGTCAGCCCGAGCAGGGGCTGGCTTCGTGCAGGAAGGCGGTGGAGCTGTCGGGGGGGGAGGCGCGCTTTCGTGAGCAGAGCGCGCAGGTCGAGGCCATGATCGAAAAAGGGTCGCCCGGGGCGCCCTGATTCAGCCCGGGCTGTCGCGGCTGAAGGGGTAGTCGGTGGTGGTTTGCTTGCTGCGTTCGAGCAGCTGCGCTGTGGTGGGCGCAGGTCTAAGCTCGCAGTAGATCTGGTAGGAGAAGAGACCGGGGCTGAGGGCAATGGCGCCCTGGTTGAGCCGTAGCAGCAGTGCGCCGAGCGGACCCTCGCCCACGGCCAGGGGGAAGGGGGCGGGCACCCCGCGCAGCGTCTGGAGCTCGAAGCCCTGGCTTTCGACCAGCCGCTGCAGGGAGGCGAAGGTGAAAAGCCGCCTGTGGGTCATGTCCAGGATGCCCCGCTTGCCGTAGTTGAAGGCGCCGAGCAGGAGCATCAGGCGCACCGGCGCGAAGGCCACGTTGGGCGTGGTCAGCACGACGCGCGCTTCGCGCATGGTCCTGGCGTTGCGGATGCGTTCGAGAAAGAGTTCGGGCGAGTTCAGGTGTTCGATCACGTCCAGGGCGAGCACCACGTCGACGCGGCGACCGGCGAGCACCTCGTCCAGGTCGGCCTCGTCCAGGTCGAGCGCGTGTGCATCGCGACAGCGAAAGCGCACGCCGTCTTCGAGCTCCTTGTCGATCACAACCATCGAGGCGGCCTTGTTCAGCAGCGGTTCGATGGTGGCCAGCGGTCCGCAACCCAGCGCCGCCACCTCGTCGGTCTCCTCGATCGCTTCGAGCGCCATCGAGTGCGACGAGGGGTAGCCATACTTGGGCTGATAGGTCTGGCTCGAGTCGCCCATGTCGAAGCGGTCGTCGTAGCCGATGCCGAAGCGCTGGGCCTGGGCGGTGAGGCAGGCGCGCACGATTTTCAGGGCGTAGGGGATGCCTTCGACGTGACTGGTTTCGTCGCCGTAGAAGGTCGGGACCGGGATCTCCTCGATCCTGAACTTCTTGAGCAGCAACTGGATGATGATGTCGGTGTCGAAGCTGAAGTCGTTGGCGTTGCGCTCGAATGGAACCTGGGCCAGGGCGCCGGTCGCGTACAGGCGGTAGCCGGAGTGCCACTCGGAGAGCTTGGCCCCCAGCACGCGGTTTTCGATGGCCGTGAGGATCTTGTTGCCGACGAACTTGTAGAGCGGCATGCCGCCTGCCAACGGTCGCCCGCCAGCCATCATGCGCGACCCGAAGACCGCCTCGCAGCGCTCCTCCAAGAGCGGCGCGAGCAACTCCGGCAGGCGCTCGGGTGCATACTGACCATCGCCATGCAGCAAGACGACGATGTCGAAGCCCTCGTCGATGGCATAGCGGTAGCCGAGCTTCTGGTTGCCCCCGTAGCCCAGGTTCACGGGATTGCGCAGGATCGTCAGCGGCACCCGGGTCCGGTCCCTGCGATACTGGCGTCCGAGTTCGACGGTGCGGTCCTGGGAGGCATCGTCGATCAGCAGGATCTCGGTCTGGTAGTCCGGATTCGCCAGTACCGAATCCGGGACGCGCGAGAGAACGCTCTGCACCGTGCGCTCTGCGTTGTAGGTCACGATGAAAATCAGGACTCTCTTCATGTGGGCCTCGCTCTGTCGCGGCTCGGTGGTCCACCGTAGTGGATGCCTGTGCAGACGGCCAACTGCTGACACCACGGCAGTGCCTGGGATGCGTGCCGAATAGTTGACCGGTTGACCGCTGCCTCGGTAGCCTTGCATGTACCTGGACGTGCGTGCATCTACGACAAATCCCACATCCATCGACGACCCTGCGCTGCCGCGGCGGCACGAGGTTCTCGGCATCATCGCGGCGGCGGCCACG
>Ga0224501_10001326_pt1 | contig 19282 bp, 17 predicted proteins | sample SF_Oct11_sed_USG_4_FD_169105 | JGI IMG/M metagenome (GOLD analysis project Ga0224501, IMG submission 169105) | Sediment microbial communities from San Francisco Bay, California, United States - SF_Oct11_sed_USGS_8_1 | ecosystem: Environmental > Aquatic > Marine > Sediment | place: USA...
CCCGCGTAATACCGTATTCTGTTTCAAGTCCAAACAGGCTGATCACATTTTCTCCACGATGACTGCAACGATGATTGATCCCACAACAAGAACCAACAAACCAATCCAGATTTTCTTATGCTTCTCCCAACTTTCTCTCAACCGTTTCTCTGTTGGTGATTCATCAGGAGGGAGTTCGGGATCACCGTGGCCAAACCCCTTCATGTATTCGCGATCTCGAATCCCCATGATCTCTCCTGGGTAATTTGAATCACCAATCGTTGTACAGCTCGTCAGGCGTGAAAAGTGAGACGAACGTCACAATCTGGACTCCCCCACCTTTCACTTTTTACCTTTCACGTTTCACGTCTTCAGATGATTTGATTCACCAGCCGCTCTTCCGTCTGGCGTCCGCGGCGGAACGACGAAATCCCGACGACCTGTTCCGGATGATGGTCCAATAGCTTCAACCATTCTTCAGCCGCATCGTCAGGCGGCAACATCTCCCCTTGACGGAACTCCTCCGTCACCGCTTCGAGCAGGTCCGCTGCCGAGACACCGGCCTGCACGCCGGATTGAATCGTCCGATCGATCGCTTTCTCCTTCGCCCGCTGCACGATCGACGACAGAATCGCCCCGCTGACGAAATCACTTCGATAGAGCACGGAATGTTGTCCGTTGCGCAACCTGATCGACAGGAGTCTATGGTCGTTCGTCCGACGAAAGATCGTATCCAACACCTGTTCAACCAATGAGGTCAGTGATTTGGCCTTGTCTCCCCCATGCGCAGCCACCAGCTCAGAATCAAGCGGCAAGGTATCCGCGAGATAGATCCGTAGAATGCCCGCCGCCGCCTCACGGTCCGGGCGCACGACTTTGATCTTCCGATCGATGCGTCCGGGACGCAGCACGGCGGGATCAATAAGGTCCGGTCGGTTCGATGCCAGAATGATGACCACGTCATGGAGCGATTCAATCCCGTCCATTTCGCTGCAAAACATCGGAACGAGCGTGCTCGAAATGTTGAACGACCGCGTCGCGCGCCTCGTACCCAAAATCGACTCCGCTTCATCGATAAAAATAAACGGCAGCGCGCCTTCTTTCCGTCGTGCCCGTGCTTGGGCAAACAGTTCGCGAACCATCCGCTCAGACTCACCCAGCCACATGTTGAGAATCTCGGGACCTTTCACATGGAGGAAGGCCCCGCTCGTCACCGGAGGACGCCCGCCGGATTCGGTCGCACCGCCAGGCTGTTCCTCCCCCAACAGCTTGGACAGACTGCCCGCCGCAGCCTGTCCGATCAGGGTTTTGCCGCAACCCGGCGGACCATAGAGCAGAAAGCCTTTAGGCTGAGCGAACTGGAACTGCTCGAAAGTCTTGGCATGAAGCAGAGGATACTCAATCGCTTTTCTGATCGCAGCAATCGCCTCATGCTGCCCTCCGATCTGCTCCCATGTCACCGTCGGCATATCATCGAGTACATGTTTGCTTCTTTTCCCCTCCGACAACTTTTCGATCGCAATGCGATAGGTCGGATCGATCCGAATCTCGTCGCCGGCTTTCAGATCAACCCCGGCCAACTCCGCAGACCGCTGCAAGATCAGCGACTGCCGGCCCATCTCCTGCTCGAATCGCAACCGGCCGTCGGCCATCGCTTCGGTCAGTTTCAGAATAGGGCCGTTCCGGTCATAGCCAAGCGTTTTAATGACGGTGTAGGCTTCATTGACAAGAATCTGTTTCCCGACATTGAGATCGTCTGAAGAGACACGGGGATCAATATTTGCGTAATACTCAGCCCCCCCGACGACGATCCTTGCCACCCCCTCTTCAGGAAGGTCCAATAACAAGCCGATCCGACTCGCCGGAGCGGTCAGTTTGGCCACCGCTTCGTTGACCTTTTTTAGCTCAGCCTCGCGCTGCTGATTCGACGCCGAAGCCAACACCACCGCATGCCGAAGCGCATACAGTATTTTTTGCCGAGGATCGTCTTCGGGAAACGCCGCCATACATTGCTCGATCAACTCCAGCGGATCCGTTCCGGTCTGGGTCGTCCGTTGGCCGCCATCACGACCACGTTCGTGGTCCGCCTGTTGATCTCCGACATCAATGGGACGATGATCGCTCATAACGCATTCCTCTTATCGGGAAACAGGCTGAGATTGAAGTCACGGCCCAGGCTGTTCAAGCTGAGAGCCTTGCCATCCATGAAACCCCAGGGGGTGCCTCACCCTGCTAGTTCACTGCTTGAAGGGTCACCTCGACGGATCGCCGTGTCTTGTTTCTGACCACGTCCACTTGCACTCGATCACCCACCTTATGCTTCTCCATGACGTCCATGAGGTCATCGATCGTCTGAATCGGCTTTCCCTCGATCGCTACCACGATATCACCGAGTTCGATACGCCCCCCTCGGCCTTCTCGCACACCGGTCAACCCGGCACGGTCGGCACCGCCCCCGCGCGTTACCTTCGCGATCACCAACCCATTGATCCCCCAACGCCTCGCAATCGCATCCGACACCAGCGACACGCCCAGACCCGGGCGGATCAATTTTCCATGCTTGATCAGCTCAGGGACGATTCGGTTGACGGTATCGACCGGTACGGCAAAGCCGATTCCGGCATAGGCGCCGCTGGGGCTGACGATTTGCGTATTCACACCGATCAGTCTCCCTGAACTGTCGAGTAACGGACCGCCGGAATTTCCAGGATTGATAGCCGCATCGGTTTGAATGACTCCTTCGATCGTCCGGTTCGACATCGACTTGATCGTTCTGCCGATCGCGCTCACGACACCGGTCGTCAATGTATGGTCGAGTCCGAAAGGATTGCCGATCGCCAAGACCTTCTGTCCGACCTGCAAATCATGTGAAGCACCGACGGCCAGCGGCTCCAGCACATTCTCGGGCCCCTGTATCTGCAGCACCGCCAAATCATGATCAGGATCGGCACCGACCAACTTGGCCTGATGTTCGCTGTGGTCGGCCAACGTGACCTTGATCGAACTGGCCCCGTAGATCACATGAAAGTTGGTGACGATGTGGCCTTGCGTATTCCACACGAATCCGGACCCGGACCCCTGCGGGACTTCCATGGTGTTCAACGACCAAAAGTCTCGCTTGATGGCCGTGTTCGTGATGAAGACCACCGACTTCGCCGCCCGTTCAAACACGGCAATGGTGGCCCGTTCATCCGCCCCCAATTCGGCAGGAGCCGCCGTAACGGGGCGTGGTTTGCCCTCCGGCCCCCTGTAGGACGCTCCCAATGGCTCGCCCAATTCGACGGCGACAGCTTGTCCGATCGACAGAAACAGACCGAGACCGACCGCCGCTCCGATCAATTCCGCTCGTGGTACGTTTCTCACCACTATTCACCAATGATCTGCAGAATCAATTCCCGTCGGCGAGCCCTGGTATCAAAATCGACCACGACAATTTGCTGCCACGTTCCCAACAATAACACACGGTCAGAAAAAGGAATCGTGACCGAGGGTCCCTGCAACTGGCCGCGCAGATGGCTATGTCCGTTGTCTTCACCGGGATTTCTCGTATTGTGCTGCCATTGAGGATCGGCCGGCACAATGCCGTCCCAAAAATGCTTGGTGTCTGCGCGGATACCCGGCTCATCCTCAATCACCATGACCGACGCCGTCGTGTGCTTGACAAATACCGTGACGATGCCTGAACCCAGCCCGGCTTCCGCCACTGCAGACGACACCTCTTTCGTAATGTTTTCGATGTGCGTATCGCCCGCCATCTCGATTCGCAGCGGAACCGTTTTGACCGCCATCATCCGCCTCCCGTCATCAATCCGCGCAAGTACCGTCGCTCTGCCCTGCTCAACGGGCCTCCACGCGCTTGCTCCAGAACGGCATCGAACACCCCTTCACCGGCCAACCCGCGCAAGGCCTCCATCACATCCTTGCTCAAGATCCCTTCCTCCGCAAGCGAATCCAAATAGGCAAAGGCTTCCGGAACTGTTTCATGTTTTCGTCGGTAGTAATCGCGTCCACGCGAACGATTATTGTACGCCTCAAGCTGTTCACAGGCGACGAGGATCTCTGCCAGTTGTTTCACCCACGGCTTGGCCTTCGCCAACTTCTCCGGATAGTAATAATAGAGCACCACGTCCTTCATCCACGGTGTCCAACGCAGTCCCAACTTGTTCAGAATCGGGCGAACAACCGTCAAGCGCCGCCGGAGTCGCCGTGCATGGCCGAGCCGCATCTCGACCTGCTCCTTCGCCCAGGGGGTCATTGGGATGCCCGCTGCTTCCAGCTCAGTCCCATGTCGAGATAAAAACGCTTCGGTTTCTCGTCCATAGATCGTCTCGGGATGAACGGCACGCCACTCACGTGGCCTCGTGGGAACCCCGTGCGCCTTTGCCCATGACCAAATCTTGCCGAAGAGTCGACGATCAAGTCCGGCGCGACTGACATCGTGCAACAAACAGGCAACTTGGTACTGAACGACTCGATCAGACGGGTGACCAAGCCGCTGTGCCACCGCCACGCACATCTTTGCCGTGCGCACCGCATGAGCCCGGTCGTAACCACGAATAATCTTCCCGCGTTTGAGCGGATGCGGATAGTCATAGAGACGCATGAGCTCTCGCACAAGCGGACGGGGGATTAAGAGGGATACGGACTTAGAGCGAATTGGCATCGTTGGATTCAAGCTGGAATAGATGAGGAGCTCTCACGTTCACCAGGAGAATATCGTCGGGTGAAAGAACGTGTCAAGGCGATCCTCTGAGCGTACCCCCCACCGCTCGCGCACAATGTCCGACTTTGCTATGCTCCGCACAAGCTCACCGCAGACGATCAAGGCAATTGACTGACTGGACACACGGACACACCCATTGGATATACGGACATGATCGACCCTTCATGCAAAGCCTGCACGAAAACCTGGCCGCGAGCCGATCATTTCATTGCGGATCTCGGACTCTCGAAAGCCTATCTCCACGATGACCAGTTCTTTCCCGGCTGGACCGTCATCGTCCTCCGGCACCATGCGACAGAGCTATTCCACCTGACATCGGCCGAACGCATGCAATTGATGGAAGACGTCACGACCATCGCCAGGGTACTCCTACAGGTCTATGATGCCAAGAAGATCAACTACGAACTCCTCGGCAACCAACTCCCGCACATCCACTGGCACATCATCCCGCGACTGACCAACGATCCGGCTCCCCTCGAACCGGTGTGGCGGGTCCCACATGAGCCGATCTTACGCCCCCAATCAGAACTTCAGGGAGAGATTCGTCGCATTCAGGACGCCTTTCACACGGAGCGATACGCCTAAACCACCGCTGCCTGCCGCAATCCGCACCGAACCACCAACGTGCGATTCGGTGCTATAATACACAACGTCTTCCCTACCACTTCGCGGGGGGCGCGGATTCTCCATGTATTATCGATTGGCGCTCGTGCCCCTCGGCATCATACTTCCCGTTTCACTGTTCGTCGGATGCCTCTCATCCGTACAAACGGTCGATAGTGCGCCGTCATCCCATATCGATGCTCCCTTGCCTATCTCTGATACTGTTTCAATGCAACCTGAGCCGGATGAACCCGCGACTGCGGCCCCTCCCGATATCCTTCTGCCCGATCATGAACAGCCTCTGCCCGTGATCACTGCGCTACGCGATGAAAACCGATTGTCCCCTGACCGGGCTGAAATACGGCTGCGCCTGGCGCAACGACTGTACCTCATCGGCGACCTTGACGCGGCGCTCGATGAATACCGTGCGGCACGCGCATTGAATCCTACCGATGCCGTCATTCACGCGCGACTCGGTGCGGTGCTCATGGTAAGACAAGATTGGAAAGCAGCCTCACTTGCCTTACAAGAAGCCGTTCGGCTGAATCCTGAGCTGACCGAAGCCCATTACAATCTGGGTAGCACACACTATGCGCTCGGTGACGTGCAAGCCGCGACGCGATCCTATCGGCGCGTCATTGAGTTGCAGCCGATGTTTCCTGAGGCCCGTTACCGCCTTGCCCTGCTCATGAAGCTGACACATCAGCACCAGGAAGCGGCAAACTTGCTGGAAGAGGCGGCCCTCGGTGGCGTACCGCAGGCGCAATACTTTCTCGGCAATGCCTATCAACATGGGCAGGGCGTCGACAAGAATATGTATCGCGCAATCACGTGGTGGTCTCAAGCCGCAATGCTTGGGTACCAGCCGGCAGCAGAGACCCTCTCCAAACTTCGCCGACAAGTGTTTGCTTTCCATCAGCCCGATCAGCGGCGCGAAGAATTGGCGGAGGCCTTTCGCCGCTACCGCCATCAGCTCTGGGAGGACTACCCGGGCCTGACCCAAAACGACCCGGATCAGTCCCTCGGGGCCACACTCTTTGAAGAGCACCAATCGGTAGAGGGCCTCACGATGCTCCTTGCCGAAGCCTATGCGCTCAGCGAACCGGCACAGGTCACACTCGCGCACCTCTACGAAGACGGATCGGAGACCGGCCCCGCACCACATAACCACCGCATTCTCGCGTGCTTTGAAACGACTGCGTCCGAGGGATTCCCTCCGGCCCGAAAAGCACTGGCCCGTATTTATGCAAAAGGGCTGGGGGTTCCGGTGAATCGCGACAAGGCCATCGCTTCACTCAAGGGTTTGCCGAAACAGGACGTGCAGATGCTGCTCGATGAACTGGATCTCCGCTGATACGCATGTCTGACTGGAATACATACTGGCGACGGTTCATCACCTCGCCGACCCTGCAAGGACTCGCGATCGGTCTGCTTGCCTCTCTGCTGGCAGGACTCGTCTGGGTTCCGGCCCCCACAATGTATGCCGCGCTTGACTGGGCCCTGTACGACACATGGATCTCTCGACGCACACCCATTACCCCAAGCCAGAATTTGATGATCATCGTACGCGACCCATTGATCGATGACCGGCTAGGATCCGGCCCGTTGGACGCAGCAGTACTCGCGCAATTGATCACGGACACCCATGAAGCCGGGGCAACGGTTATCGGCCTCGACCTACGGCTTGATCAGATCAACCCGGCACAACGTGGTGGGGCGACCAGCGATGCACTCCTGCGGGAAGCCCTCGTCTCATCCGGGCCTGTCATCACAGTCGCCGATCAAGACCTCCTACCGACGGCGAGTCTATCTGCACACCACACCCAAGGGCATCTTGCACTCACACCCCACAACGACCATGTCGTACGTCTTGCACCCTCATCTCTGGCCGTGGGCCCGAACACGATTCCTCCCTTCGGGTACATCCTCTCCATATCCGGCGATCAGAGATTGAGGGAGGAGCCCCCTTCTCATTTGATCAATTTCGTCGGCGATGGATCACTGGCCGATCTGCCCACTCTTCCCCTGTCATCGGTATGGGACGCCATGCAGCGGCACGATCATGAAACCCTATCTCACTGGTTCAACGGCAAGGTCGTCGTTATCCTTCCCAACCTGCTTCCTCATGGATCCTGGCTTCTTCCGACAGGGCAGCAGGTGCCGGCCATTGTCGCTCACTTGCACATTCTCAATGGTCTGCTGACCGGTGACTCCCTTCACTCCGTAGGCAGCATCGAGAAGGCCCTATTCACAGTCGCCTTCGCCACACTGATCGCCATATGTATCTTCCGTTTCCACGGAACGTTGCGCATTGTCTTGGCGACATTCGCCGTCGCGCTCTATCTCATCGTGCCCCTTGTCGCCCTGTCCGAATTGCAGCTGATGCTGCCGGTCACCTTGCCGATGACCGCATCGATCTTCGTCTTGCTCGGTGCCGCAGCCTGGACTTATGTGACAGCCGATCAACGCATGCGCATCCTGGAGCGGAATATCCTCCGATTCCAACAGGATTCGGCTGCGGTCAGGGAAGCCTTGATACTCCGGGAAAACCGGGCCGAGGCGCTGCAGGAAGATTTGGACGCAGCAAAAGAAGCAGCAGCCCGTTCCTCGACTCTTCAACAAGACCTGCTCAGGACCACCGAGGTCTTGCGTGCGGAATTAGCCGAAGTCCACGCACAGGAACAGGCCGCCCGATCAAAACTGGCACAGATGGGGCAGCAACTTCATGATCTCCGGGCTGCATCCACCGAATCAGGCATCATCGGCAATGCCGAACTTGAGCAACTGCGGAGAGAATGCCGACAGCTCGGGATCATGACCCAAGCCCCCTCCCTTCTTTCCATATTTCGGGACGTCAAAAAAGGAGCCGCCACGCCGTTGACTACCCTCCTGTTGGGCGAGCCCGGAACCGGCAAGGAGCTCTTCGCCCGGGCCATCCACAGACTGAGCCCACGATCCCGAAACGCATTCGTCGCCGTCAATATGGCCGCTGTGTCCCCGGAACTGTTCGAGAGTGAATTGTTCGGTCATATCAAAGGCAGTTTTACAGGGGCGATGTCGGACCGGCGCGGCTATTTCGAACTGGCAAACCGCGGCACGATCTTTTTAGATGAGATCGGTGATCTGCGATTGGATCATCAAAGCAAACTGCTCCGTGTGCTGCAAGAACGATCGTTCTACCGTGTGGGTGCCACGACCACCACGACTGTCGATGTGCGGATCATCGCCGCCACGAACCGCGACCTCGAACGCGGCGTGTCGGAAAGCTGGTTCAGAGAGGATCTGTACTTCCGTTTGAAAGGACTCGTCTTCAGGCTCCCGCCGCTCCGAGAACGAACCGGAGACATTCCGGCCCTCGCAGATGCGCTTTCGACCGATATCGCTGCACAGATAGCAAAACCGGCCCCCAAACTCTCGCACGAAGCCATGCGGGCGTTAATCTCGCATGAATGGAAAGGAAACGTCAGAGAGTTGCGGCACTGCCTGGAACAAGCCATTGTGCTCAATGACGGACCCGTTTTATCAAGAGAGTCTCTGCGCCTGACCGAACACCAGGAGCGAACGGACGATCGCGTGAAACAATTCCTCCCTGACCCCGCGAGCGACCACGCCGTCTTGCACTGTCTTCGGAGGCAGGGTTTCGATATGCAGGCTACGGCCAAGGCATTAGGATGGGACCGCAGCACCGTCACGCAACGGCTGAAAGGCCTGTGCTTCCATGCGCTCGTCGAATCCGACGGAGATCACGCCAAAGCCATACAGACCATCGCAGGAGATTCAAGTCATCTGCGCACCGTTGAGCTCAAACTGACGGACTACCACCAGCATCTCCTTTCAGTGATCGAGCCGTTCTCATCTGCTGAGGAGGCTCTAGTAGACTGCAAACGGCGATTCAAGAATCTGCCGGACAGACACTTCGCCTCACTTGAGACTCTCGTGAGGAAACAGTTTCGAGACACAACGAAACTCACAACCGACCTCCCCAAACAAATCCCGTCTCTTTGACCTACGCTACAGGACTTACATCATATGGGGTTTATGCGGCTAGTGCCTAGGTAGGTCCAATCCATGATGTTTTTCGAGATGTACAGAACCAGAGACGAAGGCGTTGAGGTTGGGAACAGGCCGACCATACGACCAACAGACTTACGATCACACTCTTAAGGGCAGTACCTCACGAGTGATTTCTCCGCTCTGTGCCTGACGACACGAACAGACACTCTAGGCGTGATCCAACACCCTAAGGAGAGCTGAACAGCCCTTCAGATATCGGCACGCGAGCCGACGGAGCGGCCTTTGACCGACAGCGCCCGCTCGGCCTGTACGATCGCCTCGCGCAGCACGGTCAGTCCCTCATCTGCCTTTTTCGTTTTCGGCAGGGTGTTCACAAAGCGCGATGCGGCCTTCGCCAACATCCGCAATCGTTCTGTTATCTGTTCTGTCCTTGCAGATTCTTCTGCCGACGATGCGCGATTCTTCGCATGACGTCTGCGCGGACCGACATACGGCTGAGGAGCTACCGGATTATCCTTTTCGAGTTCTGGTCGATTGAATGCCATAGTGCATCCTCCAAAATGGCACTTAGAGTACCATAGTTCGTAGAAAATTTGCACCGGCAGTGGAGATGGTCGACTCTGTCGTTCACGAAGGCCAATGGCACCCAGGCCTGACGGTCTTGGCATCCTTACCGGGAAAGGTCCCTACGTCATCGGACCCACCCCTCCCGTGCTCCGCCTCATTGCATGAGGCGATCTATTTACCGGAAAAAGCAAAGGTCACTTCGGCCCTGTCCCCCTGGGACACAGTCACTGTCTGACGTTTGAGACCCAAGGCCGGATGCCAGGCGATCAGTTCATATTGCCCAGGCGGCACCTGGTCGATCGTGAATCCACCTTCACGGTCGGAGATGGCATAGTACGGCGACGTCACGACATAGAGCCAGCTCTGCATGAAATCATGCCGGTTACAATGCACACCGACGACATGGCTCATTTTGAGCACACCGGCAGTAAACGTCTCTTCAACCACCGTATCAGGACGGATCTCCCGGTTATGAACCGTTCTCAGAATCAGCCCTTTGTCGTCTTTCGATGAAACCGTATGCAGGATATGCTTGACCCGATCATGGTTGAGAAACCGCACCGGCTCATCCGCAGCGAGTACACCGGTGAAGGGGCCGAAATTGCAGCCCTTCGTGAGAATTTCAAGCGAGAGGTGCGTACCTTCGCCGTAATGAAATACGCCCTCTCCCGGTTCTTCACCCCGGGAATGTGCCGAGACAAACTGTTTACCGGATGTCACCCCTTCAAGAACGACGACCGCCCCTTTCAACCATCCATCGGAGACGGACACTTCATGTACGCTCCGCTCAGTCCCGCACACCTCTTGATCTTTCTTCACCTGAAACTGTTTCGAAGGCGGAACGGTTCCTTCAAACGACACGCGCCCAGAGATCGTACCACCGCCTTCCACCTCCCTGACATCGTAAGCCCCGGCTACACTCACCGACCCTAAGACAGCCAACGCACAGACGAGGCCGAGGCAGCAGACCTTTCCCTTCATCACGGGAACCCTCCCTATCTCATTTGCTCGTTCCCACGTCAGAGGATTCGAGCCTTCCGGATGTTATTTCACAAACTGGAACCCGGCCCACACGATATAGTCGGTTTCAAGCTGTGGACCTGCGAGGTCCTGATAAATAGGGACTCCGCCCTCCACCGCAATACGATTCTCGATACCCATCCATTCGGGAAAGAGGAAATTCACTCCACCCATGATATCCAAGCGCTGGCCTCCCCTGCGTAGAGGGTCAGCCGTCGGCACCATCATTGGATTCAGACTGTTATCACGCCCACTGTAATCATCCCACCACCCATAATTGAACCGAACGGAAGTACTGATCCAATTCGACCATCGGTAGGCACTCCACCCGGTGACGTGATAATTGTTGCCGAGGGAATAGCCATATTTGTTCGTCCCGATCCGATGGGTTCCGAGAGCCTGGAGTCCCCATGAATAATCGGAGGTTTGGCCTGTGTAAGTCAGCCCCGGCAAAAAATCCACGGTCCCGGATCCCAAGCGCATCGGATAGGGGAGAACCGAAACTCCCATCGGAGTCCCATCCGAAGGCTGAAGATCGCCCGTCGGCAAACTGACACCGATATTCAGATGAAACCGATGGGTCCCGATACTAGGAGCCTCTATTGCCCAAAGGCGCCACAGCGTGGAGAGCTTAATGTCCCCGAAGCCGCCCGATTCCGTCTGAAATTGGCCTCCCATTCTTGTGCCATGATTCATGCTCTTCTCAGCGTATGGAATCATCGCCATAAGCGTCACCGTCTTGTTGAACCCATACATCGCGCTGAACATATACATGTTCATATGCATATCTTCCGGCGCGATCTGGTACTGCTTCAAAACCGAATCCAGAGATTGCGTCATCGTACCGGTTCGGTTTTCATCCATATTCATCCGCATGTAGCGGAACGACATCATGAATTCCCCTTCATTGTGCGTATGGTCTTGCATCACACCGAGCGGACCATGAGAATCCGGCCGCTCCGGCGTGTAGAAGTTCCCCGTGGTCAAACGTTGTCCTTTTTTTGCGATGCGCTCCGCCAACGGCTCTTCCACCCAGTCCATCAATCCGTCCAACAAGGCCGCATTGGTCTTTTCTCCTCCGAACGTGAACAGACCGATAACGACCGACAGAATGACAATGCCCCGTCTCCAAGAAATATGTTCCTTTCCATATCGCATCATCAGCATAACCCTTCCCTTGTAAAAAAAGTCTACAGGTCTCCACCCTGGAGCGTCACCCTCCGGCCTTGGTTATTGCACATGGAATACCGTCCCATCTCGACCGGGAAGACCACGAATTCACACTCCGGCAATGAGCTGATGATTCACCCTCATCTTCTTGCTGATACCATCCTAAAACGATGCTGTAACAGAAGGCTAGGGCAACCTCAAGCATCGTGGTCATCCTCACTTTCCAAGCTAAAGTACCGCCGGGCAGGGAACAAGTCTTACTTGCTCATCGATGCACCATCTGCAACACAAAATAACCCCTCACACACCAGACGGCAGAAAACACAACATACTTTCCTTTCCCTGATTCTTCCTCGATCGGGACGGAAAGCCCTGGACACCGCCCTTGCATCGCTCATCGAAGACAGAGCACAAGAATCACTACGCCCCGTATTCTCGGCCCTTACATCCTCCTTCAAAGGAGTCGTCAGACCGTCCTTCACTACGCGCATTGAGCGAGCACTACCCTAATAGGCCTTCCATGTTTACTCTCTTCCCCTCGTCTAGAACTGCACCCGTGCTGGTTCCACTGCGCCTGTCGAGCGAGCGCCGCCCATAATTTGAGAGTACGGTTAGCCTCACATGCGCGCTCGGGGAGCAAAGAATCAGTCCAGGTGTCGTTCCGTCTCTCCCATGCGGGGATAGCCCCGCATGGGATGAGGGGGTCGTCATCCCCGCATCATTCCAGCAAGCGTTCTGATCTCGCAACTTCTGAATTTCCCAAGCTAATTACGCGATTCAACAACCTTTCTCCCTCGGCATTCCGATTGCTCAAGCACCAAGCCAACGGGGCACAGGCACGACAACCAGAAAGGAGGTGGTTCGCAAAGCCTCAGCCCGGTTTTGAGTTGTGAGTGTTGAGTTATGAGTTAACGGTCTCATCAAGAAGGAGGTTGCATCATGAACGGTCCATCGAAAGTCTCGTCGGGAAATATCGCCCCCAAGGTTGTGGGGACACAAACCGGCTCAAAAGAAGTACTCCTGTTCACAGGGGTGGGAATCTGTCTCGGAGGCGTCTTGCTCGCAGCCTGGTACTACGGACAGTACAGCACCCAACCCATCATTGCCCCGGCCACAGCGAAGGTTGAGAGGACCTCTCTACCGGCCGTCGTCACACAACCCGTGGCATTCAATCATGTAGGCACGTCCATCACCACGCCCTCTCCTCTGAGCGGTCCTGTTGTGACACCCTCTGACAGGGTCATTCATGAGGATGTGTATTTTGAGGCAGGCCGGAAGGGGTTAACCGACGAAGCCAAGGCCCAGATTGCCGCCCGAGCCGAATTTCTCACAGAGCATGAGGATTATGGGATCTTGATCCTGGGCTATACCGACCAACAGGGATCGACCAGCTACAATAAGACATTGGGACTCAAGCGAGCGGAGACCGTGAAGGGAGAACTGACGCGTGCCGGTATCGCCGAACACCGAATCGCTGCCGTGAGCTTGGGTGAAGAAGGTGTCCTCTGCGTGGATAACAGCGAGATCTGCCGACATCTCAATCGCCGTGCCCACCTGGAACTCCATAAAATCGGCCAGGAACATATGACGACTCCCGCTGCCGTCACCATCCCTGCGGATACTGCCGAATCGGAAGACAGGGATTCGACCGACCAGGATGAGACCGATCTTGAAACAGAGGACATCCAACCTCCGAACCCTGAATCGGTTCCCGGCAGCTAAGTTGCTATCGGATACTGCTCCTGCCCAACGCGTCATGCTCCGGCAGGAGCGGTTCCCCGGTTGCCGAAACAGAACCTCCTGAGACTTGTTAGGTGAGGCGATGTACGACTACAGGCGGTGTGCTACGGCTAGGACACAGATGTTAATTGGAAAATTTTCGGCGGCCTTTCTTCGGCCCTTGCCACTTCCACGGAGGGATAGGATTACGGTCTGCCCACAGTCCCTTGCCGGCCGCTATTGCCAAATCCTCTTCATCCCGATAGGTTTGACGTTCGTTCCCCCCTCTTTGTGACCAGGCAAGTCCTTCTTTAATCAATTCGTACGCGATGTTCCGCCCATCCGGGAGAAAAATGTCGGCAACGATCTGCCCCTCCCGATTCCGCTGAATGCCTCGAACCACAACCTCTCGAGTTCCCACATAGGCCTGGGTGACCTGTTTGGCCTTGTTCCCATACGGCTGTTTTAATTGAGGGCAATCGATGCCTTTCAGCGCGATGACCTCAATACGCCCTTTATGGTGGATCGAAATGCGATCGCCTTCATGCACGGCGACGACTCTTGCGACAAATTCGGCCCATGAGAGAGCCGGATAAACGACAACAACGGTAAACACCGCTGCCATGATGAGATGTCGTATTGCCATAAGGCCATATCCTACCGTTCGTACCTACGCGGGACAATCAATTCTCATTTTGCGGACTCACATCGAACGCCACCTTTTCTCTCGGGACAGGTCGACGTTCCAGACTGATCATTGACGCGCCCATATCACTGCATCCCCACAAATACACTGACAAATTCGTCCAAGAACGACATTCGCCATTTGGGCGGGTCTTGTGGTAATCTCAAAGCTTGTTGATGGTTACAATTCTATCCCTCGCGCCTTCCTCAATCGTTGTGTGCTCCGCGCGATTGATATTCTTGTTCCACATCCATTCCAGCGGCTCATGTTGCCCTACGGCTGATGAGACTGCTTGGGCTTAACAAAGATCATATGAGAACGGCAGGCTTCACCGTCCAATATCATTGAATCGCTTACGGCGTCGACTTGCCGATTTTCCAGGTGTCAGGGGTTCTTGCCACAGGCCGACACCGAAGGAAGCCTTGATGAGACAGGTCACCCTTAGACACCTGATGACATGTATCGATGGATTTTCCCGGCCGGAACACGGCTTGCACCACAAAGGAGACCTTAATGGATTCAGATAACACTCAGAACTCATCGGCGCAATCCACGTGGGTCCGTATCCCGAATGGGACAAAAGTTCGTCACCGTTCTGAGTCCTATACCGGCTTCATCGACGGCCTCACAGAAATCGTCGAGGGACCAAGTCGTAATCCGGACGGAAAAACACAGTACCGAGTAAATATCGGGGGCGGAGTCAGACTGCTCGTCTCGGAGGAAAACCTTAACATTCTGCTCGGCAATGATGGTCTCGTGATGATCGGAAAAGAAAAAGAGGGGTATCGCCGGTTTATTACAACGCGCCTCCGCTCCTCATTGGATGAAGATCGGTTCGTCAAACCGGCATAACAACTGCCCGACCGGCGAAAGTAGCAACGGCACCCCTGCCTAACGAGGTTTTTCGTCCTGTCGATAAATATTTTCCTCATTCTTATGAGCCGGTTACACACTAGACGGCCTTGAACCTCTCTTTTCACCATCGGGAAATGTGGTAGTATCGCCTCTGTAAGGATAGCCCGTCGATCCTGCGCGTCCATACTCCCTCCCAGACCCTACGCGATCGATTTCGGTTTCATGCGCCCCCTAGGGATTTTGCCTGTTCCAGAGGCACAGGCTATCAGCCATAGGTCGCAACACCATCGTCCGCATGATCACTACGCGAATGAAAGGATCAACACCGTGAAGATATATTCATCCTGGGACGCCGGCAAAACCTCACGCAAATCGAATCGGACCGTTCTAAAAGCCAAGATCCGTTGGGATGTAATCGGCCTTCAGGACCCAAAACTCAAGGCCACGGCTCCATCGATGGAATACATCCGCAGCCAGATCATCGCCATGGCAAGTCAGGGTCTGGGAGCTCATTTGCATGCTGATGAAAAGAATGCACCCAGAAAGCCAGCCGGCAAGGCAACGGATTCGATCCGTAAACGGCGGCGTAGCGCCACCTCATAACTTTCGTTCATGCGCCACAGGCGAAGAAGAAGAACATCATCAAAGGTAAATCACCGCCACACAGGGGATTCGGCCGGCTCTGAGGGATTAATGACGCAACTCATACTGTACGGCACTGAGGAGGGCTTGTGTGTTAAAGGGCTTCTGAAAGATCTGGCGCGCCCCTAGCAACTTCGCCTTCTGTAACTCCTCTGATGACGCCCCCGTCATGGCAATCACCTTGATGTCCAGGAATGCCTTCGTGAGTTCCAAGATGAGGTCAAGACCGTTCATTTCCGGCATTGCGATATCGGTAATGACCAGATCTGCGGGGCATTCGCGAAAGAGTTCAAGGCCATGCCGTCCGTTCATTGCTTCAGTGACCTGATAGCCTGCATCTTCGAGAATCAGCCTTAACAACATCCGCACGCATTCTTGATCGTCGATCACTAAAATCGTTGCTGACTCCATTACGACCTCACAATCCGGTTACAGTCTGATCTCTTGAGCGAGCCTTTTGATACGGGAGTAGCCCTCGCGGCTTGTACCACCTTAAACGGTTAGACGGACATGCGCGATCCCCAAAAGAGGTACGTCTTAAGAGGGACAGGGATTTCACCTACATACCTCCACCATATACGGGCATCGCCATTACTGCCTAATGGATCCGGTTAGCTTTAATTTCTGCTTGTTCGTGCACGGCACATCTTCCCATCGGCAGATGCCGCCTGATCCTGGACTTCGCAGCTGGAGTAAGTTCTGTGGATTTTCTAGGTGTCTGATCCCTCATCTACACGGCGAGCCATCCAATCGATCGAGGAATCCATGTTCAAAATAGCGCGGGGCACACGAAGTGATTGTATGAAGATAGGAGAACCGCTGATGGGGTTTGTCCCGTCGCCAAGAACAAAGGGGAAGGGCCCTGTACATGCGGTGCGTATCCCGTCGCGCAAATTATGAGCGCTCCGGGTCGAACAAAGTTCTGTGTGCTCCGGGTCGGGACAAGAGACAAGATACTGGTGGGGTTTATCCGCGCGCAATAAATTCGATACGGCACAGAATAGCGCGCGGGTCACACGAAGTGCGGTATGGAGCCGGCGATCCGGATTGAACGGACGACCTGCGGTTTACGAAACCGCTGCTCTACCAACTGAGCTACGCCGGCATCCTCGACAAAGGGGCATCGATCGGACGTGGTAACTCCGATCGATATAGTGAACCGCCATGATACTGACCGCCGTACGGACTGTCAACGAAGGAGATACGCAAAACGTTATTTCTCTGGTACCACATTCATTGGCTGTTGAGATCCTCCTGAACTCTTTTCAGCAGGTTCTGCTTTTTTCTCCGGAGCGGGCGGTTTGGGGTTATCCCCCTTGGCCATCGGGTGAATCCGTACGACCGCACCCTGCCCGGGCGGTGGAGAGCAGAGGGGGTGCTGCCCATTCCCGAATTGCTCTCTGGCAATCTGGATGACTTCACGGCGCGCATAGGTACACAGTTCACCGGCGACGACCGTTCCGTCCCGATCGATATCAGCCAACCCCTGTAACCCCCGTAATAATTGATAGGTGAATAACCCGTGCTTCCCCGGCTCATAGGCATGTGCCTCCTGAAGCCTTCTGTTTCCCACCATCCACATGACCCGGTCCGTTTCTTCGTCCGCTCCAATCCCCCAGTCGGCATGAGGCGTCTTGGCCGGGTTCACGCCGGGGAACGGATCAAGGGAGACATCAAACATCATGATGGCCCGTTGAATCGGCAACCGGGACAGCACTTCCTGTATATGACGCACAGGATAAAGCCGCTTCGTCGACGTGGTAGCGTCATCGAACGGAACCAGTGATACGGCACCATCCGTTCCGTTCACCAATGCCCGTCCCGAAAAATACACATAGACGACGGTAGACGCATCCACCTGTTTGGGAAGCCATGTATCGAATGTCTCCGCGAGATCCTCTTTTAAGGCACGGTGATCACGCAACACACGAATGCGTTCGTCCGGCACTCCGCCTATTGCGCTCAAATATGCCGCCATAACCTCCGCGTCTCGCCCGGCATACATGACTTGAGGCATATGATTATCGCGGAATGCCCCGATCCCGATTGCAATGACGACAGCTTTGCTCCGCTTGGGTGTCACGAACGGCTTCGGTGGAACATCGATGCCCGAAGCAGCGGCATCAGTAATCCAATTTTCAGGCTTCACCGAAAGGGTAAATTGCTTGGGTAACGGAGACGGCGACAATGACGTACCGCTACGCACACCCAAGGTCAGCTCCGCACGTTCTATATGTTCAAGATCCGCCACCCGATTGGTAATCGAGGTCCGTTTGACTTCCTCAGGCTGCATATTCCCGATCAAGACCGTCGGAGGAAAATGTCCGGACAAGGTCCCGTCCCCTCCGATCAGCACTTCCACATCCTTCGCCTCGATCTGCCCGGAATTTCTCACCTCTACATCGATCGTGATGGACTCACCCGGCTGGACCATGTGGTCCTGACTCTCATCACGGACGATCGCATGAAACTCAAGAACTGTCGAGGTCGCAGGCTCTCCGGTAAAGGCAGACGGTCCGGCAGACGGGATATTCCCGAGTATCGGCGCCCCTCCGGCAGCCGGAGGCGGAGACGAGGCTCCCGTCTGATGAGTCGTTTTTGCGATGCTCGTCGAAGGCGCAGCGGACAGGTTTCCGGCGTAGGTCCGAATCTCCGAAGAGCCGGAAACCTGCTTCAGCAAACCTTCTCCCACGGCCTCGATTGCTTGCTGAACGATGGGTTCCAACCCTGTCACCTGACAAGACTCTCCCTGGACCTCTACTTCACCATGACCTTTACCTTGGACTTTAGTGCTGAATACCATGGTGCCGTCGGTCGAAAGTACCGCCAACTCTGTCCCAAGTGTAACGGTTGCCGGATACGTTCCTGGAACTTGCTGCGGGATGACAAGATCGACCTGCTTGAACCCCAATCCGACTTCGATGAACCCATTGGTACCTTCGGCCTGTTCAAGCCCTAATTGGGGAGTCACGCTCGTAAAGGCCTGACCAAGTTTTTTCGGCAAAGCCTCGGCAAGCATATCTCCCATCGGTAACGTACTCGATTTTCCACAAGCATCCGTATACGACGCCAGTGAGGTCGTCACACTAGGCGAGAGCCAGAGCGACGGCGTCAACCTGATCGGCTCGATACTCTCGGCTGACGGGTTGTCACTGCGTTTAGACCAGAAACACCCGCTGCTGACCAGTATCAAACTCAAAACGAGACCCACGGCGATGGAGCGATGATATGCGGATTGTCCAGGTTGCACGTACCGACATCCTCTCTCAAACTGGTTATATCAAATTCCCTAGACCGTACAATTC
>Ga0224501_10001327_pt1 | contig 19282 bp, 16 predicted proteins | sample SF_Oct11_sed_USG_4_FD_169105 | JGI IMG/M metagenome (GOLD analysis project Ga0224501, IMG submission 169105) | Sediment microbial communities from San Francisco Bay, California, United States - SF_Oct11_sed_USGS_8_1 | ecosystem: Environmental > Aquatic > Marine > Sediment | place: USA...
CGAACGCAAGAATATGTATTGCGGTGGTCACAGGATGGCGGAAAGACCTTCCGAGATATCGCGCGGCAGCAGTGGAACTTCAGTCCCCAAGGGTCGACTTCCGAAACGGAAGATCACCACGTGGACCTTTCAAGTGTCACAGTTCTCGAGCTCTGCATCATTCCCGACATCGGGGGAAACCGTGTGCCGGCAACGCTTGATCAGATGCGAGTGGCCTAACTTCCCTACGGATGGGCAGTGCACGAGTCCTGTCGATGAGTCGCCGGTTCCTAGTGCGGCATACGAAAGCAATCCAGGATCTCAATAAAATTCTTGACAATAGCCATTTATGAGTGTAGATACACTTATCATGACTGGTAAGCAAAGACACTGTGATTCAGAGCAATGCCGGCAAATCGCGCAGACCTGTATCGGGGTGAATTTACGGAAGGCCTCCCGAGCAGTGACGCAATTGTACGAAGAAGTGATGAGGCCCTGTGGGCTTCTTCCAACCCAGTTTTCCCTGCTGGTGGCAACTCGGCGTCTGGGGCCTGTTTCGATATCCAGTTTGGCTGAAGCGTTGGTCATGGACCGCACCACCCTGACGAGGAACTTGAAGCCCCTCGAGCGAGACGGATTTCTGGTTGTGAAGCCCGGCAAGGATGACCAGCGTTCACGGGAAGTGACCTTGACGACTAAGGGATTAGACCAGCTGGAACGGGCACTGCCATTATGGAAGAAGGCGCAACAGCGGATGACACAGGAACTGGGTACGGATCGGCTCAACCAACTGTTGGGCAATCTTGCTGCCACCGTGAGCATCGCAGGCGACAAGTGATTTTTTTGGCGCTTATATGTGCATATACACCAATAGGAGGTTACCATGACCAACCCTTCTCTTCTTCGAACCCGACCCGGAAAATTCTTCCACGCGATGACGGCCTGGCCAAAGACCGTAATTGCACTCGGGCTGCTACTGATTGTTGGATTTGCGAGCTATCTTCCGGCTCTGGAAAAGGACACTCGGGCGGATGCCTTTATCCCAACAGACCATCCGGCCCTGCTTTTTCGCGACAAGGTCGAGGATACCTTCGGCCTCCAAGACCCGATGGTCATTGCCGTGATCAATGAGGGGCCTCACGGAGTTTTTACTCCCCACTCTCTAGAACTCGTGGAATGGCTGACACGACGTCTCGAAACCGTGGACAACATCGATCCTGAGCGCATCACCAGCCTCGCGACTGAAAACGACATCATCGGGACCAGTGACGGGATGTTGGTCGAGCCGTTTTTTGAAACTCCCCCTCAATCCCAGAAAGCAGCCGACAGAATCCGATCGGCGGTCATGGACTTCCCTCTCTATCTCGGGAGCCTGGTCTCTCGAGACGGCAAGGGAACTCTGATTGTCGCGGAATTGTACGATCAGACAAAGGCACAGCAGGTCTACGAGGAGTTACTTGAGATCGCCGAACAGGCCCCTATCCAGAATGGCGAACAACTCCATGTGGCAGGAGAAGGGGCCGTTGCCGGGTATATGGGCGCCTATATCGATGCCGATGCCTTTCGCCTCGATCCCATCGCCGGCGGCATTATTACCTTCGTGTGTTTTGTGGCGTTTCGGACCCTCCGCGGCACTCTGTTGCCGGGATTGGTCATTGCTGCGACCGCCGCGGGTGCGCTGGGCCTGATGGCCGCGGCAGGCGTCAGTTTTTTCGTCATTACCAACGCCCTGCCAGTCGTGCTGATCGGGATCGCAGTTGCCGACTCGATCCACATCCTCAGTCAATACTACGAAGAAATCGCCCTCCATCCCGACGAAAGCCCAAGGAATCTGACCATTCGGACCATGCTGCACATGTGGCGTCCTGTGACCCTCACTTCCCTGACCACCATGTCCGGTTTCCTTGGGCTGTATTTCGCGTCTCTGATGCCGCCGATGCAGTACTTCGGCCTGTTTGCCTTGTTGGGCGTAGGAATAGCCTGGCTGTACTCAATCACAGTGGTGCCGGCCGCACTCAGCCTCCTGAAACTGAAACCGAGCCGTGCCTATCAACGCCCGTCGAACGATGAGATGTCCCGCGTAGACGGATTCGGACGAATGATGAATAGACTGGGTCGTGTTGTAGTACAAGCACCCAAGGCCTTGGTGCTGGCGGCACTGGTCGCCATTGTGATCGGCGGTATTGGGGCGTTTCGACTTCACTTGGATGAAACCTTGATACGGGTTTTCCACCATGAAGAGCCGCTCTATGTCGCCGACAGCACCCTGAACCGGGTGTTCGACGGCACACACTATCTGGACATCATGATCGAGACCCCTGAACCAGAAGATCTCTATAAACCCGACAATCTGCGTCGCATCGAAGCCCTGCAGCGATGGCTGGAAACCCAGCCGCATGTGAAGGGAACCACCTCGATCGTGGATTACCTGAAACAGATCAACAAAGCATTGAACGAGGATCAACCGGACTATTATCGACTGCCGGACGATCCTGACCTCGTCGCACAGCAGTTTCTCCTGTACTCCGCCAGCGGTAACCCCACGGACTTTCGGAAAGAGATCGACCATGAGTATCGCCTTGCCAATGTCCGTGCCCGTCTGGACGACGGTCGATATTCGATCGAAAAGCCCGTCATCGAGGCCGCGCACCGATACATCGACGACCAATTCAATACCTCGAACATCACGGCGCATCTCAGCGGTCGGGTGAATGTCGATTATCACTGGATCAAACGATTAGGTGAGAGCCATATCGGCAGTGTCGTGATTTCTTTGGCACTGGTCTGGTTGATGGCGACAATCAGTTTCCGGTCCCCCGTAGCCGGGACAATGGCCCTTATACCGGTGGTCACGACAATCCTCATGATCTACGCCGTGATGGGCTTCAGCGGCATCTGGCTATCCATCGGCACCTCGATGTTTGCCGCCATTGCAATTGGTCTAGGTGTGGATTTTTCCATCCATACCATCGAACGCCTTCAAACCCTCCTGCGCGATGCGCGGTATTCGATCGATGACGCGATTCTCAAATTATATCCATCAACCGGACGAGCCTTGTTCTTCAATTTCATAGCCCTCGCGCTGGGGTTCGGAGTCCTGACGACCAGTAAGGTCGTGGTGCTGCATGAGTTCGGCGTGCTGGTCGCCGTGGCGATTGCCTCCAGTTTTCTAACCAGCATGACCCTGCTACCAGCCTTGATGAAGGTGTTCCAGCCCAGATTTCTTAGGCAGCAGGTTATCGATCCGAATCCTCACGTTTTACAAACCCAACCTGCGAACTAACAACCATGGAGGTCATCATGAAGAACGACGACACCTATCTCCGCATAAGCCTGATTGGCGCACTTGTTCTTGCGCTTGCTGCCGTCACAACTGAGCTGCGTGCCGGGGAATGGCCCACAGGTGACGCGATCGCTCAGCGCATCAACGCGCGGGATGAGGGAGAGGCCGTCTCGCGCTCCCTCACCATGGAGATGATCGATCGTCGCGACAAGGTGCGCGTTCGTGAAACGCGCGGCTTCCGGAAGTACTACGGCGAGGAAAAGCGCAGCGTGATCTTCTATCTGCAGCCTCAGAACGTCAAAGATACTGCGTTTCTGACCTACGATTACCCTGATGCCGCCCTGGATGATGATCAATGGCTGTATCTTCCGGCCATGCGCAAGGTCCGACGCATTTCTGCCTCGGACCGTGGTGACTACTTTCTTGGAACCGATTTCACGTATGAGGACATCAAGCTTGAGACCAAGGTTTCTCTTAAAAACTACAGCCGCAAGACCATCGGAGAAGACGAGGTCGATGGACACCACTGCTATGTGGTGGAGGCTGTGCCCATCGACGAGAACACGGCGAAAGAGCTCGGCTATGGGCGGCTCGAGCAATGTGTCGATGATGCCATCTGGATGGTGCGCCGCAGCAAATTCTGGGACATCCGCGGAAAACCGCTGAAGACGATCTACTCCAAAGACATTCGGCAAGTGCAGGGCATCTGGACTCAGCATCGCCTTGAAGCCGAGAACCATAAGACAGGGCACCGCACGATCTTTAGCTTTAGCGAGGTCGATTATGCCCAAGGTGTCTCAGACAACCTGTTCACGCAAAATGCAATCCGGCGGGGCCTATAGCCGAAACGGTGGATGCATGACCGGAGCCAAGCATACGGTGCTCGTTGTGCTCCTGTTGAGTACAGTGCTCGATGGCCCTGCCTCGGCAGTAGAATTCGACTTCTCAGGATCGGCCCGCGGGCGTTTGGCAATCGGCACGGACGAGCCTGAACTCCAATCGACTGAATTGACCCTGATGCCCGAGGTCGTGAGTCGCTTCGATAACGGGTGGAAATTGACTTCGATCGGTCGGTTAAGGACCGAGCTCGTGGATGGACTCCGACCCGGGAACCTGGACCGGAAGACCTACGGCCCGGCCAGCAGACCTGGTCTTCTCCGACAGGAGGTGGAAGTTGAGCTGCGAGAGTTCCACTTGCAAGGCGCCTGGGGTGAGACCTATCTCACCCTGGGCAAGCAACAGGTGGTCTGGGGAAAGGCCGATGGACTGAAGGTCCTCGACGTGGTGAATCCCCAGTCCTTTCGTGAATTTATCTTGGAAGATTTCGACAAGTCACGGATACCCTTATGGACCGTCAACATAGAACGGTCAGTGGGGAACTGGGATGCCCAACTCATTTGGATACCAGACCACACGTATCATGCCTTGCCCGACCGCGACGCGACCTACGCGTTCAGCTCGCCGCGGCTGGTGCCGTCCGCACCACCCGGCGTATCTGTCGATATTCGGAGCGTCGATCGTCCAGATCGGTTCCTCATGGATTCCGACGCAGGCCTCAGGCTCTCGACCTTCTGGAAAGGTTGGGACATTTCGTTGAACTATCTGTACCAGTACGACAATTTTCCTGTACTGTTTCAACGTTTGGACGTTAGGCCAACCGGCCCCGTTGTCGTCATCGAGCCGCGCTTTGAGCGGACGCATGTCATCGGCGGCACCTTCAGCAACGCCTTTGGGGACTGGGTGGTCCGTGGCGAGCTGGGCTTTTTTAGCGATCGGTTCTTTCGCACGAATGAGACAGCGGACCGTGATGGGATCACGAAAAGTTCAGAGCTTTCAGGGGTCCTCGGACTGGACTGGACAGGGATTGAGGATACATTTCTAAGCGCCCAGTTATTTCAGAGCTGGGTGACCGCTCCATCGGCAGGCCTGGTACGCGATGAATTAGATACAAACCTTACCTTCCTCGTCCGTCGAGACTTCTTTAACGATACCCTGCGAGCAGAAGTCTTGTGGATCGTCAACACCAATGATGGGGATGGCCTAATCCGTCCGAAGATTGCCTACGAATGGCAGGATAATCTCAAGACATGGGTCGGAGCTGATATTTTCTACGGGGATCGGGATGGCCTGTTTGGCCAGTTCGGTAATAATGACCGCGTCATACTCGGAGTGGAATGGGGGTATTGATGTTCGCACATGCATGGTGACTTGCTCATCCCCACGTTGTTCTTTTTTCCGGACTGGTCGTGCTGGTGTTCGCAGACGATAGAAGTATCGTCCTGGATTTACCATTCTTGCCTCGTCCCCCGCACACAATTGTGCTAGGATGCCGCACCTCGTTCTTGCGTATCAGATCCGCATGGATAATATCCGAATATCATGACATCCCCGGCTCCCTCACCTGCTTCTGACTATCGTTTCTTGCTCCTCATCATTCCCCCGGTGTTCATCCTGCTGCTTGCGATCGGACTGTTTGAGTTCAGCTCCAATATCACGGTCAATAACTTTCATAGCCTCACCAACTGGTTGATGCATCCAACCTTAGAGGCTTCTGAACAGCCGTTCAACGCCACCCATTTTCTGGTGGAAGTCAAATCGCGGTATATCTGGCTCACCACGGTGGTGCTGGCGTTGGTGGCTGGGATTTATGCGTTCATCCTCTGCGCGATGATCATTTACCAATGTCATCCCCGTCCTCGACTGCTGGTGGTCACCGCCATCGGAATGGTCTTCGCCCTCAGTGGTGTGGTCTTTATCTGGGAACTCGATGAAACGCATACGCTCTACCGGGCCGTCTTCGGCTTCAGCTACGACAACCTCAGCCAGGCTGGACCCCAGCGAATCAGCGAGCATCTCTTGCGCTACGTCATGGTGGTGGTGTCCGTTGTGAACGTACAATCCATGATCGTCCCTGTGGTGGCTCTGCTGGCAGCTTGCAGCACCCTTGCGCCGCCGATCTCAGGCCAGCCCGACCCCAAATTCTATGCATCACAGATGAAGCGGTTGAAGGAGGTCTTGACCGCAGCCTCGGCGATTCTCGTTTCCGGCATTTTGCACATGGGAGCCTGGCTTCGGTGGCCGGCGGCGTTGGTGGCCGACAAAGCTGGTCAAGAGGCGGTGCTTGGGACCGCTTTAGCCATTACCCTCTTTTGGGGCGTCACCTTTACGTTGATGTTGGTGGCTACATATCTGCCCGCCGCGCTCTTACTTGCCCGGCGAGCTGAAGCGCTGCTCCTGGAACCTTCACCTACAGCGACCGAGCCGGAGCCGGACCAATGGCTCAAGGACCACGGCCTATTCCTGTCGTTACAAGATCACTTCCCGCAGTTCGGGTTGATCCTTGCCCCCCTGCTCGCCAGTCCGTTGAGTTCCCTGTTAGTCGCTCCGTTGACTCCGACCGGCTGACGATGATCTCTCATCTTCTCTAGGTCGTTCCGTCATCAAGCGATGCAGGAAAGATGACGATTAACTAGCCGAGTAAGCTCAGCTTACCGGCAGGCGAAGTGACAATATTCGATGGGGCTGGGAGGGGCGCTCAAGGCCATCTTGATGGCTTCGTGCTCATAACCGAGATCTTCTAAATCTTTCTGTGCATGAGTGAGCTCTTCTTCGGTCAGGTAGGCGACGGTGTCGGGGATGCCGTTGTCTTTGAGTGAGCGCAGGATCGCGCCCAAGGTCTCCCGCTCTTCTGGTGGCATGTTCGTCCCGAGCGGAAATTCGAGCCGACGGCGATAGGGGCTTTCAAATGTTTCGTTCAATGCTCGGATGGTCTTCAGGACGAGCCGGTCTTGCTCCCATGATTGGAGCTTCGGGCCGGCGGAAGGATGGGTGGCTAATAACTCCATGAGGGTGATCGCATTTGTATTCAGCGCCCGTCCCACGAACTCCCGCTGAGGCTCCAACCTCGTCTCATTCATTCCCACGTGCTTGGCGACGGATTCGACCAGTGCGAAGTTGATCATGAAACTGTACTGCCCGCCGAATTGGCCATAGCATGGCTTCTCCGGATCGTTTAAGACGTTCCTGTCGGCAGTCCCCGCATCAAAAGCGCTGAATCCAACAGCGTCTGGGGCCAAGAGCCGCTTCGCCTCTTTGAGCGTTGCCAAGGCACCCACATTGACGGGCACGACCACCTCTTGGTCGATGGCCTGGAGAAATTCGACGATCGTTTTCCGATAGGGTACGTCTTTCCATTCGACCTTGCGATACTCCTTTTCCCACACGAGTTCGTCAAGGAAAGGCGGAAAGGTCTTGAGCACCGCGAGATCCTTGGCCTGGAAAGCTTGGACAAATGCCGACCAATCCTGAATGGCGGCATGCAAGGTTTCGCTGAGGTTAGGACGGATATACTCTTCCTCAACCTCACCTCCGTGTTTCGCCAATAACTTCGTGGGCAGGTCATTCCACAGTTCGTTACAGATGATTCGATCGATGGTCCCATCGGCCACCCCGGCGATATGCTCAATGGAACCGCAGAGGGTATCCACACGATCTCGATGGACTGCCAGGTCAGCGTGAGCGAGCGCCTCGTCCAACACCGGTTGCTCCCAATCGACCATGATATACCGCACACGCGGATAGATAGCGCTTTGTTTATCACACGCCTTAAGGTGACTCAGAAAACACGCGGCGAGGTTGCCGTTGCCAGGCCCCAGTTCCAGTATGGTTAAATGATCAGAGGACGGCGGTCGACGACTGCCAGTCTTTTCTCGCTTCGTCACGCGTTCGTAATAATCGGCCGCCAACGCATGGGCCAGCCGGAAGTCCGCCGATGCGAACGTTTGGTAATAGGATCGGAGCTTGTCCCCTCGTAGCCCATAAAAGAGCTGATTGAGATGGGTCTGCCACTGATCAAGTGGCTTATATTCTCCGACTAGCTGCGGAAGGGCATCAGCATCTTGCACCATGTTCCCCAGTCACCGGTAATGAGTTGAATGAAGAGCCTGTTAGTGGGCGAAATCCTAGCAGATGGCTGGAAAACGCCGCAATGGTTAACTCAGTCCGTTCATTGACAGTGTTGCCTCAACAGGTGTAGCAGACAGGCATGATGATTCGGGTATCTTTGCTCGCCTGTCTGCTCATACTGACCTGTTTTCCATCTATTCAGTTTGCCGCAGCCGAGGAGCTGCCGCTCACCGGAAACGTCCCGATTTCAGAATTCCAAAACCAGTCAGACGAGGTAAAAGCGTATGATTTCGATGCTCCCCCACAGGGCATGTTCCGCTCAATTGTGGTGGCAGAGGGATTCGAGGAGCAATTAGGATGGCATCAGGCCCACGAGATCGTACCGATCAAGGCCACCGACGTATTTCCGACGGACGCGCGGGCCATTTATATCGTGTTCTCTCTCCACCAACACTATCAGGCATTTAAAGTCTTTGGGCGATGCAGGCCAGAACGAGTTGCAGATGTCGATCCAACTACTATCGTCAGCGAAGACGCGATGCACATCGCCTTGGAAGATGAGAGTGGCTATCTAAAATTGTTGCCTCCTACGAATGGCTGGAAACCTGGGCAATACAAAGTTGAGATCCATGCAGGTGAGCAAGTGAACGCGATGAGCCTCATGGGCACGATGCGTTTCAGCATCGTACCATCTAGCAAATAGTGCGACCACCTCTCGCATATCCGGCCATCATGGTCGCGTGTTTGACCCACTCTCGACCTTCCGTTAGAATGCGCTCCTTAACAATCTCCTCTCCGGCCGTTGCTGGAGCTTTTGCGTACTATGACACTGCCTTCCAGCCCTTGGGCCTCCGTGATCATCCCGATCAAGGACGAGCGAGACAATCTCTCTCCCCTCATCGCAAGTCTCTTGAAAGTCATGGATTCCCACGAACAGTCTCGCTCTCGCCCTTATGAGATTCTCTTCGTCGACGATGGAAGTCGCGACGGCAGCAGCGAAGAGTTGGACCGCTTGGCCCGCGAACATGCTTGCGTGCGCGTCTTCCACTTCGACCGCAATTACGGCAAAACGTGCGCGCTTGATGCGGGCTTTCGGCAATCATTGGGCGAGATCATCATCCAGATCGACGGCGATCTCCAGCAGGACAGCGAAGATATTTTGAGGCTGCTTCCTTATACCGCCTCCCACGACCTCATCTGCGGATGGAGACAACAACGACAGGACGGCTTCGTGAAGATGGTCTCGTCCCGAATTGCGAACCCTGTGCGAAACTTTTTTACTCATGACGGTGTCCATGATACGGGATGCCCGCTGAAGGTCTTTCGACGCCCCGTGCTGGAACGCATCCGGCTCTTTGAGGGCCTGCATCGATTCTTCCCGGCGCTCGCGCTCATGCATGGTTTCACGGTCACGGAAGTACCGGTGCGTCATTATCCTCGCATCCACGGCGTCTCGAAATACGGCATGGGGAACCGCCTGTTCAAGTCGCTGTATGATCTGATCGCCGTACGATGGATGCAGAATCGCGTGTTGCTCTATAGATTCCGTGACAAATGACGCACGTTGGATCGCTCCCGGCAATTCCAATACCATCCACATGTACAATGACGGCTCTCTTCCCAACATTCTATGAGTACTGAGACCATCTGGCTCAGCATCGGCTTTCTCGGCCAAGGACTGTTTTTTGGTCGTTGGTTGGTGCAATGGATTGCCTCCGAGCGCAGTTCGGAAAGCCGGGTGCCTATTGCCTTCTGGTATATGAGTCTCATTGGAGGGCTGATTACGCTCACCTACGCGATCTACCGCAAGGACCCGGTGTTTATTTCCGGGCAAAGCCTCGGGGCAGTGGTCTATCTGCGCAACCTGATCCTCATTCACCGCACGGATCACACGAAGAACCCGCCACGGCCACAGGCATGAGAGACGCCGCCGTTCACCTCAGCCGGACCCGTTCCATCTTTCACGGATAACGACCACCACCCACTATGGATCGGACCTCATCACAACCCATCCAGCTGTTGGCCTTGCTACTCTTGGCTGGCCTGCTGTTCTTCATCGGCCTCGGCAGTATGGGTTTGACCGATCGAGACGAAGGTCGAAATGCTGAAGCCGGTCGTGAGATGTTCGCATCCGGCGATCTCGTCACTCCAACTTTCAACGGCGAACTACGCGTCGCGAAGCCGGTCTTCGTCTATTGGCTGATGACCGTGTCCTACCATGTGTTCGGGGTAAATGAGTTTGCTGCGCGGGCCCCTTCTGCCTTTTTCGGTGTTGGGTTGATCGTGATGCACTACTTGTTTCTCTCCCGGCTTCGTGGCCCGACAGTGGGTCTGTTTGGCGCGCTGATGTTGCTGTTGAACATCGAGATCCTGGCTCTCGGACGAATGGCCATTACCGATAGTGTCCTGATCTTCTTCACCACGTTGTCCCTCTATAGTTTTTGGCTTGGTCTCCACGAATCAGGATCTGGGCGACATTGGATCTGGGGATTTTATGCCGGCATGGCCTTCGCGACCTTAACCAAGGGACCGGTGGGATTTGCCGTCCCGCTGATGACTGCGCTTCTGTACCTTCTCGCCACTCGGCAATGGCAGATCTTTTGGCAGAGGGGCGCTCCGATTGCTGGCACTCTACTATTCCTCATTCTGGCTGGTCCTTGGTACGCCGCCATGCTTGTTCTCCATGGAGATGCGTATTCTTCGCAGGCCAAGGTTCACACCGTGGGACGGTTCCTTGCTCCGATGGAAGGACATGGAGGAGGATGGTGGTTCTATTTTCCTGTCTTACTCCTGGGCTTTTATCCTTGGAGTGCACTGCTACCCGCCGCGTTCTACAGAGCCTATACAACATGGCGAGAATCTCCCGTCTTGTTGCACGTGCGGAACGGCTCGCCTGGAATTGAAGAACCGGCAGGATCCGGTCATGAGTTGGAATGGTTTGCAGGCCTGTGGGTAATCGGGTCATTCATCTTTTTCAGCTTGTCCTCCACCCGCCTGCCTCATTATATCGGTCCCCTGTTTCCCGCCTGCGCTCTTCTCGCCACTTCCTATTGGGCCCACGGTCTGAAAGAGCCTTCGACTCAAGGACTGCGCGGTTCGATTCACTTCATGATGGGAATCGGATATGTGGTCGCCATCGGATTGGCGGCCGCGCCGTTCTTGTTCCACAAGTTTTCCGGAAAAATGGTGAAAGAGTTTCCACTCGCTACCCAATTTGACTTGGGGATCGGCCCTTACCTCGGTTCCGTGATCGTCGTGCTTGCCATGGGGCTCATCGGCTATTTTGGCCTGAATGATTCGAAGCGTCACATCGTATTTGGTGCAGCCGGCGCAGCCCTCGCAAGCGTCTTTCTCCTCGCCATCCTTGTCGTCGTTCCTGAGGTCAATCGTTATGCCATCGCACCACCTCAGGAATTGGCCTATGCAGCCGGGCTGAACCTGAATCCGACCGACCAACTGATCGCTTTTGGCACAACCAGACCATCAACAGCTTTCTATGCAAGACGTACCGCACTGTTCATTCCTTCCAATGAACTCGACCGACTGCGTACAGCCTTGAGTAAGGAAGGTCGCACGATGATTCTGCTACCGGAATATTTTCAGGAGACCTTGCCAAAAGAAGCGGCTGCTTTTCAACCTATTCTCAAACGCCATGGCTATGTCTTGTTGAGTAACGAGCAGATGGTCGACACTCCCGAGGATACGAAGGCAGTTCCCCCGATAACTCCACCCACGTTGCTTGGACACTAGGCTGAATCTGCATTCTTGTTTGGGCTAGCTGATTTATCTCTCAGCACATGTTACTGAAGCGGCAGCACGCCGCGTGCATCTACAAGAATCAGAATAGCGAGAACCACACCTCCAAGTAACGCGCTTTCTTGGACAACCGACCAGGTAGACGATCCTTCGAGGCTCCCCTGGACCTTTCCAATCATATCGAACCAGAACGCGAGACACGCAAATCCCACCGACGAGAGCACGAGTGGAGATGTCGTCATCGCGGCGAGCCCATATGCAATCAGACATACGGAGGTCATCGACTGCCGGCTTCTTGTAGCCCGCTCTTGGCTGACCCAATAGGTTCGTCGAAGCCATAAACCACCCACTACCGCGACAACACCCAACGCCACAAATAGCATGCCCACGAATCCATCATCCATTTTGTAGGATAGCGTCCAGAGTACGGCTAAGACCGTTGAGACGCCGATCGCCGCATGTCGACATCCTTCCTGTAATGACGTGCGCCATGCTTTGAGTGGAGCAGCAGCGAGCGACCCGCTGAGAATGCCTACGATCGCCCCACCAACCACGTCTGTCGGAAAATGCGATCCGCGAAGCACACGACTGAGAGCCACAAAGGCCGCGACACTGATACACAGCGGACCCCAGAGGGGAAATCGCTTCGCCAACACGGTGGCAACGGCAAAACTCGCTGTGCTGTGCCCGGATGGAAACGAATCCAGGCCTGATACCCAGGATATCGCCATCTGCCAGTCACCCGAGTGAACGAACTTCGGGCGAGGCCTACCGATGAGGTGTTTCAGCACGTTGGCCAGGACCGCCGCAATGCCGTGAGCGATCAAGGACTGAATGGCGGCGACCCTGATCGCCGATTTGTCCAACACCCAGGCGATTACGAGAAGCAGAATGCTCAGCGAGGCAAGACGCCACCCTTGGCCAATCCAATCTCCGGAATTGCTGGTGAACGCCATCCATGGAATGGTGAGTTGATCCCACGGTAGATGCACCGTGACCGATCGCACATACTTGGTGGCCGGCAGATCAAACTGAGCCCAGCCGAGAAAACTGATCACCAGTGCCGCACAAGAACAGCCGAATGCCGCTAAGGGCCAAATCTTTTTAAGGGATAACGGAGAGGCTGCGCCCATGTGGGGAGGATGTGTCTCAATGGCTCCTGGATGTCCGGGACTTGTCACCAAGCGCTCATCGCCATTCACCTTACCTTAGGGAACCCAGTCGGCTAGGAAAACATTGAACTCGCCCGGAGCCTTGGCATTTCGATCCGATACCCAGACGAGACGTTTGCCGTCAGGCGAAAACATGGGGAAACTGTTGAAATGTCCCTCGGTGGTAATCCGCTCGGTAGCTGTCCCGTCGTCACGCACCAGATACAGGTGGAAACTGGGGCGACCTCCTTCTCCTCTCGTTTCTAGATTCGAGGAGAAGATGATTCGCTTGCCATCGGGATGAAAGTAGGGAGAAAAGTTTGAGGCCCCGTTCGAGGTGACTTGCTTCTTGCCTGAGCCATCTACATTGATCACAAAAAGTTCTAGCTGACCGGGTTCCACCAACCGTTGCGCCAACAATTCCTTGTACTTTGTGATTTCCGTAGGGTCAGTCGGATGAGCCGCTCGATAGACCAGGCGCGTGCTGTCGGGTGAAAAGAATGCACCTCCGTCGTAACCTAAGTCATCCGTGAGGCGTCGCATGTTCGTGCCGTCCAGATTCATCGTATACAAGTCCAGATCCCCGTCCTTCACCGATGTCCAGACGATCATTTTCCCATTCGGCGAGATCGTCGCTTCTGCATCGTAGCCTGGCGTGGAGGTCAACCGCTGCACTTGTTGGCCATCGATACGGACCGAGTAGATGTCATAGTCGTCGAGCGCCCATCGGTACGCTCCGTCCCGCTTTGGTTGCGGGGGGCAATTTGGCCCAGCCGCATGTGTGGAGGAATAGAGCACGCGTCGGTCGCCGGGGAAAAAGTAGCCGCATGTCGTCGCGCCCACACCGGTGCTGACCAACCGCAGGGTCTCGCTTTGCAAGTCCATCACATACATTTGATAGCAACCCAGCCCGCTTGCAGCTGGTTTCAACGGTGTCGCCTGGGCATCCTTGGTCCAATCGTTGGTCGATTGAAAGATCAGCTTGGTGCCGTCGAACGAGAAATACGCTTCCGCGTTTTTACGGCCGAAGGTTACTTGACGAATATTCGCCAAATGCCGTTCAGGAGAATCAGTGGATCCAATCGATGCGTTCCCTCGATCAGCCGTCACTCCGAATTCAGGTGTGCTCATCAACGCGCAGAGTCCCACTACCCAGACCCTGACAATCTTACGACATGTCATCAATCCGTACCTCCATGGTGTCCTCTTGACCCGGCCATATCTCTCGCTTCTTCACAGCACCGTCTTGGAAAATCACATAACTGTGCCACCCGTAATAAAACAGGAGTCGAGCCACTTTCGCAACCGCGTCGGAGGTCACCCCATACAGAACTGTCAGGACACTACCCGGCACATTCGTCCGATGGCAAGAGAACAGCACAGCCATGCTTGGCCCATCATAGCTTTGGCCATCAATCCGAAAACCGGTATCCTTGAGGGTGGCACGGTCCCCGCATGACTCTAGCACGACGGATTGAACGGCTTGACCCTGAGCTGCCTCAGCCAGGATCAGGACCGAGCCCTCTCGAGGAACCACATGGCCTTCAAGAGCAACCACCCTCGTCCTTTGTGAGTCCGTCGGTTCGTGCTCCTCAATACGAGACACGATCTGTTCCAGCGGCGACGCAGGGTCAGAAAACGCCCGCATCACCGTCTTGTCTGAATCGGTGACGTAACTGTTCAGCACTGGCGGCAGCTGATACCTGGCCAACCGACGGAATGACATCAGCTCCGGGTCAAGCTCGACCCACAGTGGTGCATTGGGCAGTACGAGCTCGACGGCATTGATGCGAGAAGGATTCAACATCACCGATCTCTCTTCGCTGGAGTCTTCCATCACGACCTTGATGGGAATCACCATCCGATAGGGTTTCTCTGACTGCTGGATTCGGATGGTCATTTGCCAGACAGTTTGGTCTCCATCCTTATTGATTCGGTGAGCACTCGCATCTCCAAGAGAGACGACAGGAGCGCCTGACTGCTCGACCCATTGCTCAAAAAACCAGCGTAAATTCTGTCCGCTTTCGCGAGAAAAGACTTTCTCGATCGATCCCCAATCCGCCGGGTGATTGCGATACTGGCCGACGAATGTCTTCAGGCCCCGCCAAAATGGTTCGTCCCCAATCTCTCGGCGAAGTAGGTGAAAGACAAAGGCCGATTTTTGATACCCGATGGCATTATCCTTCTCGTCGTGCTTCCTAAAGAACTGTGCCACGGCATAATCGTCTTCGGGCCTCACATAAAGATTGTATCCTTGCAGCATCATGCGTCTTTGCTCAAAGGCTTGGCGGTCATCCTGGACCAATTCATGCCAGTAATAATTAGCCAAGTAGGTCGTCAACCCTTCCACCCAGTTGCCGTGACCATCACGATTGAACACCGAATTCCCGATCCACGAATGCACAATCTCGTGGCCTAGGGCATAGGGTTGTATGTAATGCCTCTTGATGCTACCACTGCCAAGAAGGGTAAATGACGGCATGCCGAGACCACTCGCAAAAAAATTCTCTACCACCGCAAATTTCTCAAAGGGATAATCTCCCAGTATCTGAACATACGCATCGAGGTACTGTGCGGTCGCATCGAGATATTCATCGGCCAAGCCAGCATTGTCCCGCAAAAAATGAGTCTGAATCTCGACCCGTTGCCCTGTCGTCGATGCCTTCCATTCCTTTGATTTGGTCACAAATTTGTTGGCCACGAGCGTGAACGCCTCAGACCGCTCTCCAACGATCCACGTTGAGGAGACCATTCCAGAGTGGAGGTTCTCTGCAACCTTCCGGCCTGATCCGACCACCGTCCACCCTTCTGGAATGTGAGTCGTCACCCGATAGGTACTGAAGGACCCCTCGACATCCGGGTACCATTGGCTTTCACCACTCAAATACACACCCTCCAGGCCGATATGTCCCGCCGTCTCACTGGGCGTGACAAATCGCAAGTGACGGAGTTCCTTCGGAGGATCATTGATCGGCCCTCGATAGGCCCAGACCAACGTCACCTTGTGGCCATGCTCTTCGGGGAGCATCACGACGATACGCTGCGCGGTAGAACCAGGAATTTGGACTGTCGTGAAGGAAGCGCCCTGGCTCGAACTCTCTTGCCCAAGCGTGATCGATTCAACCTGCAGCGCCTGCGCAAGCGTGAAACTGACGGACCGGACCTGCGCACTCACCTCCAGATCGATCTGGTCCGTCGCCGCCAGTTCGTGTGTCGCTGGGGTCAGCGTGACTGAACTATTGTGATGGACCGAAATAACATCGTCATTCTGTAGCGGAACTGAATTGCCCTCCGCAGTAGGGAGAATGACGAGGAGAAGGCCAAGGAGATGCTGCCAAACGACCCGTTTCTTGATACGCATCAAGAAACTTTTAACACTCGCGACAGACGAGTACAAGCTGGATCGCCGTCAAAAGGCGCTCCAGATCAACCGGCTTCATCAGAATTTCTTGAGGTGCTAATGCCCAGGCTTCGTCGAGTAATTCCTCGCTCTGATTCCCGGTCATGATGATGATACCGCCAGGATATTCCTTCTCACGCAGAGCACGAAGCACATCGATCCCCGCCAGGCCTGGCATGATCAGGTCGAGCAAAATGGCATCGGGTGGCCGATCGTGAATGATTCGAAGAGCCTCCTGACCATCTTTGACGCCGAGCGCACGATACCCTCGAAGACTCAAGAACTTGACAAGGAGATCGCACACGAGAGGTTCGTCATCAACCACCAAGATCGACTCGTCAAGTTGCTGAATCGGCTCCCCGTTTCCTGATGACAACTGAGCGGTAGCTGGCTGTACTGACACCTGGGTGATTCGATTCACAGCCTCAACCAGGACGTCTAATGACAGCCCTTTTCTAATGAAATCGGTGGCCCGTATGGCTCGTGCTTGATTCTCCTGGATTTCAGTCGCTCCCCCACCCAAGATGATCACGGATGCATGGGGGTCGATGGCTCGGATCTCCTTTAAGACGGTGAGTCCATCCATCTCCGGCATTCGTAGATCCAACAGAGTCACTCGAGGGCTGGAGGTACGAAAGAGATCAAGTCCTTCTCGTCCACTGGTCGCGGTTACAACTTGATATCCCTGTCTGGTGAACACGTTCTGCAGCAGATCGCAATTCATCTGGTCGTCGTCTACGATCAAGAGCTTGATCATCTCTACACATCCTATTCAGCTGTGAAACGCAGCTTGTCTTCAGAAAAAGATAGCATGAGGGGAGCGATAAGAGAAGGAATCGCGTGGTTTATAAGGAAGAGACCGGCTGCCCGAACAAAGCCGCTACGAATGCCTCGGCATTAAAGTCCTGTAGGTCATCAGCTGCTTCTCCTACACCAACTAAACGGAGCGGAAGTTTCAGTTCATCCGCAATGGCAACGACGATACCGCCACGAGCGGTCCCATCCAGTTTTGTCAGAGCGAGTCCTGTGACTCCCATCGCTTCGTGAAACTGTCGGGCTTGTCCTAGCGCGTTTTGTCCGAGAGTGGCATCCAAGACCAACAACACTTCATGTGGCGCACCAGGCAATTCCTGACTGATCACCCGTTTCACCTTCCGTAGTTCGTCCATAAGATTTGACTTGGTGTGTAACCGACCCGCGGTGTCGATCAGAACCACATCCGCCTTTCTAGCCTTGGCCGCAACAATCCCATCAAAGGCAACGGCAGCCGGATCGGCTCCGTGACGCTGACAAATAACTTCTGCACCAATTCGATCTCCCCACACTTGGAGTTGATCAATAGCGGCCGCCCGAAATGTGTCACCGGCAACAAGGAGCGATCGACGCCCTGCCTGTATCATTCGTTGTGCAATCTTGGCAATGGTCGTCGTTTTTCCGACACCGTTGACTCCGATGACCAGGACAACAAATGGCTTTGGATTTTCGTTTACGAGCTGATCAAGAGTCGGGCAGGATACGGTTTTGAGTATGTCGTAGAGCGACCGACTGAGAACGCTCCGAAGCCCTTCCGGGGTTTGCGCATCAACTCCTCGCGTTTCTTCGTTGACCTGTTTGATTAAGCGATCAACAACCCGAGCCCCAAGATCAGCAGCGAGTAACGAGGCTTCGAGCTCTTCCAGTAACTCTTGATCCGGTGTACGTCCAAGAAATCGATCCAGAGACTGCTGCACGACACCGCGCGTTTTGCCAAGCCCCTCACTAAGTCGTTGAAACCATCCCATCGTCAAGAAACCTTCTTCTGGCGTTGGCGCGAACACACAATCAACCGAGGCATTGGAGAAATCATCTGGAGAACGTGCTGTTCGCGCCGTGACATTCTCACCGCTTCTCGTGGACTACGTTCATGATCGTACCCACAGAGATGAAGCACACCATGAACCAGAAGTGTAGCCAGTTCATCATCTATGGAGCGTCCGGCTTCCTGAGCTTGGCGAAACGCCGTCGGTACTGAAATGACGACATCCCCCAGCATATTCGTCGTAGGGGTTCTCACCTGAGGCGCGACGGCCTCCCGTATTGGGAATGCCAACACATCAGTCACTCGATCATGCGTACGATACTCGCGATTCAATCGGCGTATCCGTGCATCCCCTATCAATTCTAGGCTCAATTCTGACTTCGCTTCCCCGACAGCATTCAAGATGCATTGTGCCAGATGTATAAAGGACCGTTGCCGGACGGCGTACCGGGCAAGGCTCACCCGAAGATACACAGCCATTTACCGAGAACGTCCTGCATGGCCGACAGACGGTGAACCGCTTGTGGTCGATTTGCGTGCAATCGAGGGTTGCCGCTGCGGAGACGAGAGTGGCTCACTAACCGCCTCATGGCGATCATAGGCCTTGATGATGTCTTGAACGAGTCGATGCCTCACGACATCTTTTTCATCAAAGTAGATAAAGGCAATGCCTTCAATATCCCGAAGAATGTCTTTGACTTGTATGAGGCCAGACACTCGGTCATTTGGGAGGTCCACCTGAGTGATATCGCCGGTGACAATGACTTTGGAATGGAACCCCAGCCGAGTGAGGAACATTTTCATCTGTTCAGCCGTCGCGTTTTGCGCTTCATCGAGAATGACAAAGGAATCGTTCAACGTTCTCCCACGCATAAACGCGAGAGGTGCGATCTCAATATCGCCCTTCTCAATCAACCGATTGGCCCGTTCCATGTCCATCATGTCAAACAGCGCATCATAGAGCGGCCGCAGGTATGGATTGACTTTTTCGTAGATGTCGCCTGGCAGGA
>Ga0224501_10001328_pt1 | contig 19276 bp, 18 predicted proteins | sample SF_Oct11_sed_USG_4_FD_169105 | JGI IMG/M metagenome (GOLD analysis project Ga0224501, IMG submission 169105) | Sediment microbial communities from San Francisco Bay, California, United States - SF_Oct11_sed_USGS_8_1 | ecosystem: Environmental > Aquatic > Marine > Sediment | place: USA...
GGTGGGGGCGGGATCGGTATCCTCGGCCATGACGGGGTTCGTCGCGATCATCGTCGGGGGTGTGCTGATGGTGATTCTCTATCCCACCCTCATGCACCAGATGGAAGTGCGGCTGAACGGTGGCGTCCCCGACCTTTCCACTTCGGCGAAGTTCGGGTCGCGGATGTTCTTCCGGATGGTCTGGGGTTGGTTTCTCGCTACCCTCGGCCTCATGGGGGCGATGATGGTGGTGGGTGTCGCGGTGGTGCTGGTGGCGGGACTGTCCGCGGCCTTCCTCGGCGATGGAGTCCTCTCCGGGATCCTCATGGTCGTCGTGGGCGCGGCCGTGTTCTTCACCGTCGGGGTGTGGGCCATGGCGGGCATCTCGCTCTTCCTTCCCGGGATCGTGGTGGAGAGGCTCACGGCCATCGAGTCGCTCCGGCGGGGATTCGCCCTCGCCAAAGGAGGACGATTCCGCATCGTCGCGGTGCTCTTCGTGGCGTGGCTTCTCATCATCATCCCGGTCATGGCCATCTATGCCGTCACCGGGACGCTGGGAATGCTCACGGACCCCGTCGCCGCGGCTGCCGGCGGGGTGAGCGGCGGACGCATCGTAACGCAGCAGGTGATGGCCCTGGGCGTCAGTGCGTTCACCACGCCATTGTTCGTGGCCTGCTTCCTTCTGGTCTACTACGACCAGCGGATCCGCTCCGAGGCCTTCGACGTGGAAGCCGCCGTCGACGAGCTGGTGTCCTGAGGAACGGAGCACACCGCATTGGCCATCCAGGATCCGGCGGAGATCGTTTCGGTCTTCGAGCGCGTGCTGTCCGCGCCCGAGTTCCGGCGTCCCGTGCGCCTGGGGTTCCTGGAGTGGTTCGCGAGTTCTCCGCTGGGGCGAGGAATCGCGTGGTTGTGGGAGCGGTTCCTCGACCTCCTCGAACTGGTCTTCCCGTCGCTCACCACTTCCCAGGAGCGCACGGTATCGGTGGTGGCGTTCGTGGTGCTGTCCGCGCTCGTGATCCTGCTGATCTGGCGCAGGGTGTCACGAAGCGGGTGGATCGGAGAGGAGAGGAGGGGCGCGGGCGGGTCGCACGGAAGTGCGCCGGTATCGTCTTCCGGTTGGGCCCGCTGGGCCCGGGAGCGAGCGGCCGCGGGGGACCTCCGGGGGGCGTCCACGGGTGTCTACCAGGCCGTGATCCTCCATCTCGACTCCCAGGGCGCGGTGCGATTTCACGAATGGAAGACTCCCGGTGACTACGCCGACGAGGTGGCCGACTCCGAGTCGTTGGGTCGTCCGTTCCGGGTCTTCCTGAGCCGATTCGTCGAGATCGCCTTCGGACCGGGGCGGCCCACGGTGGAGTCGTGGCAGCGACTCGAAGCCGGCGCCAGGGGGTTGGGATGTCCGCTCTAGACCGGCACCGGACGCAGTTGGCGTGGGCCGGTGGGTTGGTCCTGGTCTGCCTGGTGGTGGTGCTCGTGGTGGCGCCGCCCGGAAGCTGGCTCTCCGGTGATACGCGGCGAAGCTCCCTCCACGTGGCGCCGGCGGGCGTGGCTGGATGGTCGAGGTCGCTGGAGGCGCTCGGCATGCGGGTGGAGGAGAACTATTCGGTGCTCACCATGGTGCCGAAGGGGGTTGGCGCGGTGGTGGTGCTGGAGCCCATTCGGGCTCCGTCCGCCCGGGAGGTGCATGCCCTCCTCGAGTGGGTACGAAGGGGAGGGGTCCTCGTGGACTCTCCGTCGTACCTCTGGGGGGTCGGGGATTCCCTGGGGGTTTCGCCGGAATACCTTCCCGCGTCTTACGGGGAACGGAGTGCGCCCGTCGAGGCGGGTGGACACGAGGGTTTCCTGCCTCACCGCTGGACCGAAGGGGTGGAGGGGGAGCCGCCGGAATTCGAGTGGGTCCTGAGCGCCGATTCCACCCGGAGGGCGAGCTGGGTGCCCCTGGCGGGTCTGGTCACGCCCGACTCGGTGATGGCGACGCTGGCGTGGATCCCCGAAGGAGAGGGAGGGATCCTGGTGGTGGCCGAGGGCTGGGTGCTGAGCAACGAGGAGCTCGACACGTCACCCCTTGCCGTCGTGGTGACGCGGGCACTCCTCGACCTCGTGCCCGACGGCGAGGGGGTTCTCTTCTCCGAGTATCATCAAGGGTACGATGGGCGGGGGCGGGCGGCGGGGGCTTTGCTGGCGACGGTCACGGCGTCGGGATGGGGGCGGGTGGCGCTCCATGCGGGCGTGGTGGCGTGTCTTCTCCTCCTGATGAGCGGGATCCGCTTCGGGTCTCCGCTTTCCGGGTGGTCCCGAGGGCGCCGCTCGCCCCTGGAGCATGTGGAGGCGCTCGCCCTCGCCTACCGGGCGGCGGGTGGCGGCCGTGCGGCCGCGGACCGCCTCGTGCGCGGCGCGGCGCGTCGGGCGGGGGTGGAGGGGCGCTCGCTGGAGCAGTGGGCCGGGCGCGCCGGGGGGCACGGCGCCGCTCTGCGCGCGAGACGGGCTCTGGACGTGGACCCACCCGATCTGGTGGCCCTCTCCGGAGCGCTGGACGAACTGACTTCACAACAGGTGATCCATGACGGACGAAAGCATGATCCATCCCGCTGACGACCCCCGCCCCGAGGGCGACCCCATTCCCGACGTGAGGCGCGTGCTCGACGAGGACGTGACGGTGTCGGAACTGGAGGAGCGCCTTCTCGCGCCCCTGCGGCAGGTGGTCAAGGGACAGGCGACGGTGATCCGCCAGATGGCGATCACGCTGCTGGCGGGAGGACACGCGCTCCTGGAAGGCGTGCCGGGGACCGGCAAGACACTGGCGGTGAGGGCACTCTCGCGGAGCCTGGGGCTGAGGTTCGGAAGGGTCCAGTTCACCCCCGACCTCATGCCGACGGACCTGGTGGGGGTCAGCGTGCTGGACCCCGCCACCCGGTCCTTCGAATACCGCGCCGGCCCCGTGTTCACGGACCTCCTGCTGGCCGACGAGGTGAATCGGGCTCCGGCGAAGACCCAGGCCGCGCTCCTCGAAGCCATGGAGGAGCGGCAGGTCACGGTGGACGGCACCACGCGGTCGCTTCCCGTCGCGTTTACCGTGTTCGCCACGCAGAATCCGGTGGAGTACGAAGGGACCTACCCGCTCCCCGAGGCGCAGTTGGACCGGTTCCTCATGAAGATCGTGGTGGACTACCCCTCGGAAGAGGCGGAGCGGGCCGTCCTCGACGGGTACGCCGGCGGCTTCCGCAGCGGCGACGAGGGCACGTTCGGCATCACGGCGCCCTTGAGTCACGAGGAGCTCGCCTCGCATCGGGCGGCGGTGGGTCGGGTGCACGTGGACGAGCGCATTCGCCACTACATCACGTCCCTCGTGAGGGCGACCCGGGGTGACCGCGCCTTCGCCCTGGGGGCGAGTCCCCGCGCCGGCGTGGCGCTCTTCCAGGCCACGCGCGCGGAGGCGCATCTCTCCGGCCGGGACTTCGCCACGCCCGACGACGTGAAGCGCCTGGCGTTTCCCGTGCTGCGCCACAGGGTTCTCCTGACGCCCGACGCCGAGGTGGAGGGACGCACCTCCGACGACGAGTTGAGTGCCCTGCTCGAGACGCTGGAGGCACCGCGCTGATACCCTTGCTCACGAGGCGGGCGGGCACGCTCCTGGTTCTCTCCGCCCTGGTTTCCGCGGTGTCCGTGTCCTGGGCGGTCGTTCTCGGCGTGGCCGTGCTGGTGGTGGCCGCGGTGGACGGGAGGCGCGCGCCCACCCCCACGGTCGGACGTCGCGTGGTGGGGGACCGCAGCCTCAACGCGGTGGTGGACGTGGTGGTGGATGTGGCGTTCCCGGAGGGTGAGCGCACGGAACGCACGCTGCGCACGGTGCGCGTCACGGACGATCTCGGCTCGGGGATGGAACGCCTACCCTGGGGAGGCGACGACACGGTGGTGGACGCGTCGTCTCCGACCGGAGCCATGGTCGAAGTGGTGGGGGACACGGGTACGCGCGTCGGGTATCGTCTTGCCCTCAGGAAGAGAGGGGACCTGCTCCTGGGAGACGTCCACCTGAGGGTGATGGGCCCCCTGGGCCTCGGCTGGGGGCCGAAGCGGGTTCCCATGGAGGACCGGATCCGCGTGCAACCCGGAATGGAGGAGTTGCGCCGGGAGCGGATGGCCGCGCTGCGGCCCCACATGCTCATGGCGGGTCTCCGGCGGCTCCGGCGCTTCGGGGAGGGTACGGAGTTCGAGAGCCTGCGGGAGTACGGACGGGGTGATGATCCGCGCACCATCGACTGGAAGGCCTCGGCGCGGCGCACGGACCTCCTGGTTCGCAACTACCAGGTGGAGCGCAACCAGAGCGTCGTGCTCGCCCTGGACGCGGGTCGGCTCATGCGGGAGTGGATCCACGACCGGGAGCGCCTGGACTTCGCCATCTCGGCGGCGCTCCTCGTGGCGGAGAGGGCGCGGGTGTTCGGCGACCGGGTGGGCCTGCTCGTGTTCGACGACCGCGTTCGGTTGGTGCGCCCGGTGTCACGGATGGACCTGGGTGAGCTATCCGACGCCTTGGCGGGGATCGAGAGCCGGTTGGTGGAGCCCAACTACCCCATGGCGTTCGCCACCCTCAAGCGCACGTTCCGCAAGCGCTCCTTGGTGATCCTCTTTTCCGACATCATCGACGCGGCGGCCTCCCGGGCGCTGGTGCAGGGCGCCGTGAGCACCGCCGCGCGGCATCTTCCCATGGTGGTGGCGTTGAGGAACCCCGAGGTGGAGGAGGTGGCGTCCCGGCCGGGGCGCACGGAAGCCGACGTGTTCCGCCAGGCCGCGGCCGAGGAACTCCTGGAGGCACGCGCTGGCGCGCTCCAATCCATGCGCCGCTCGGGCGTGCAGGTCGTGGACGCCCTGCCGGGCGCCGCGTGCCACGCTACACTGGCGAAGTACGCGGAAGTGAAGCGTCGGGGCCTTCTGTAGCTCCCTTCCGGCCGCGTCCCGCGGTGAGGAGGTAGGCCCACAACAAGGTGGCCACCACCGTGGCGAATCCCACCTTGAGCCCCGGGTCGATGCGGGCCGGAGAGATGAAACCCTCCACGAGGCCGGCGAGGACGAGGAGGACCCCCGTCCCGCCCACCAGGGAGAGGACGGTGCGGCCGGCGTGGCGGAGTGAATCCGTGCGCGTGCGGCGTCCCGGGCGGATGAGCGCCTCGGCGAGGACCAGTCCCGCGGCTCCGGAGATGACGATGGCCGTGAGTTCCAGGACTCCGTGGGGGAGGATGAACGTCCAGATGAGCGCACCGGCCTCGTGGAGGTCGTAGAGAGCCATCACCGAGCCCAGGTGGACCCCGTTGAAGATGAGGATCCAGATGCTCCCCAGGCCCGCGAGGATCCCTCCCGCCGTGGCGATGAACGACACCTGCAGGTTGTTGGTCATGAGGGCGCTGGACATCACCGACATCTGCACCGGAGGAACGTCCACGTAGGGATCGCCACGGGCCAGGCGGTCGGCGGCCTCCTCCGCTCTCGAGATCATGTGCGAGGGGAGGAGCTGCCGTGCCAGTTCGGGGTCGGCACGGACCGCGGCGTAGCCGACGAGGGACGGTCCGAACAGGAGCACGGCCGAGATGGACACGAACGCCCATTGGGCCCGGAAGGTGCGCGGGAAGTCCTGTCTGAGCCATCGCAGAAGCGATACGGAGGGAGCCCCCGATCCCCGGTAGAGGAGGTTGTGCCCTTCTCCGGCGAGGCGCTCCAACTCGAAGCGGAGCCGGATGGACGCGCCGTAGGTGTGGGCGCGGGCCAGATCGGACGTGACCTCCCGGTACAGCTCCGTGAAGCGGGTGAGGTCGGTATCACTCAGCGAAGAAAGTCCCCGCTTCTCCGCGCGCTTCACCAGCGCGCCGTACTCGTCCCAGACTCCGCTCTGGGTACGTACCAGGTGCACGGCCTGGGCACCGGCGGCGGCCCCGCCGCCCTGGCGGAGTTCCTCTTCCTGGTGGAGTTCCACCAGAAGCTCTTCCAGCGGCCGGGACAGGCGTTGCGGGTGCTGGTCCAGGATGGGTCCCATGGCCTCGGCCACGCGGCCCACCAGGCGACTGCGCACCGGAGCGGGGAGGGTGTCCTTGCGGGCCACGAAGCGGGCGAGCACGTCGAAGCGGGCCGGATCCAACTGGGGCCGCATCCCGGTCGAACGCGCCGCCAGACGTTCGGGTGCCTCGTCCGCGCCTCGATCGCGCACCACCACCGTTCCAGCCACCATGTCGCCCAGGCGTTGCCCCCTGGGGTGGAGGCCGATGAAGGCGAGACCGAGCATGCCGGTGAACGCGGGCTGGAGATCGATGATGCGCAGGAGGTTGCGGAGCGCCGCGGCCTGGAGCGTGATGGGGGTCCCGCCCTGGCCGATGACCCGGACACCCACCCACCGCTTTCCCAGAGTGCGACCGTTGAAGAGGCCTTCGGAGAGGAAGAAGTAACCCCAGAAGGACAGGAAGCCCGCGAAGATCAATGCCGCGCGTCCCACACCCTGGAGGACCGGGGCCACTTCCAGGGCCCTCAGCCCGGCGTATCCCAGCCCCAGCACGAACAGTGTGACGGCGAGGACGAGCACGTCGGCGACCACGGCCGCGGCTCGCGATCCCACGCCGGCCAGTTCGAAGCCTATGCGGACGTGCTCCGGGGTCTCGATGTGGACGGAGCGGCCCTGGTCGAGATGCCGGAAGCCGTGGGCGGTCGGGGAGGCGGGAAGGTCGGTCATGGACGTAACCGAATGCGGGGACGCGTCGTGCGCAAGCACCCGGAGGTGATTCGGGCAACGGGCGCGCGGTGCCAGAAGAAAGCCCCCGGCGGAACGGGTCCGCCGGGGGCCGGGTGCTCGGGGAAGCCCCCCGGTCAGTTGTCCATGATGGCTTCGATGCGTTCGAGATCGTTGATGACCCTCCACGTTCCCCCGCCGTCGACCACCCGCGCCTCCCAAGCCTGGAGGCGGTTCAGGTATTCCCTGGGGTCCACGTTGTCGGAGCGGAGCTTGGTCACGTTCAGCGCGATCACGTCCACGCCCATCATGTCGATGGGGAAGTCCCGCACCTGACCGGCCGCGAGATCCTCTTCCATGTCGGAAAAGACGAGGATGGTCTTGCGCCCCGGTCCCACCTCGTTGAGCCACTCCACGCCCTGGAGCATCCCTCCGGTGATGTCCGTGTGGGAGGAACTGCTGATCCGCGAGGTGAAGTCGTCGACCTGCTGCTTGAACTGGCGCTTCTGATCGTTGGCCACGGACGGCCGCTCGTCGAAGGTCATCCGCACCAGGATGTCCTTCTCGCTGAAGCTGCCGCTGTCGATGCGAGCGACTCCGAAGGAGTCCCCTGGTCCGAGCCTTCCCAGGAGGAAGTTCACGATGGCGCGTGCCTTGGCGAGCTCCTCCGTGTAGGTGCCGGAGGTGTCGATGAGGAGGAACACGCCGTGTCCGGGAGCGCGTGGGTTGCAGCCGCTGATCAGGACAAGACCCATCAGGGTCGCGAGAATCTTTCGTTGCGTCTTCATCTTGATATCATCCCTTGGTTCGCGGCGGGTTCAGCCCGCCGCGGCGTCGGCGTTCTTGGTGGCGGTCTTCACGGCCCGTCCGGAGAGGATCAGTTCCTCCACCTTGAGGGGGAGGAAGATCACGATGTCGTAGACGTTGACGAGGCCGTCTCCCAGATACCGCACCAGGCTTCCGATGAGGCGGAACAGGAAGGCCACGAGGCGCAGGATACCCTCCACGGCGTGGCTCAGCACGACGCGGGCGGAGTGCACGAAGGACTCCAGGGGGATGGCCACGAAGGTCAGGGCGAAGGGGAGGATGAACCCCATGACCATCTGACCCACGGCCGGAATCCAGCGGAACTCGGGCTCCGACGCCTGGATGCCCGACAGCACCTGCGAGAGCGAGGCGCGGTCGGCGGCGAGGAGGTCCCGCATGTACGCCAACGACGACTCGATGCTCGCCAGCGTGAGGAGGATCCCGAACGTCGCCCACATCATCCGCTTGCGGGTGCGTTCGTCCATGGATCCGATGATGGGGAAGAGTCTCGTGATGCGGAGGGACTCCATGAGGAAGAGCCCCATGGTGATCTCCACCATGATGATCACCAGAGCCGCCACCGCGGAGGTCTTCATCCCCCCCAGCTGGCTGGTGGCGCCCACCATCTCCGACATGGGCAGGGCGATGAGCTGGAAGTTGATGAAGCCGCCCAGGCAGGCGATGGCCAGCACGAGTCCCGAGATGAGGAACTGGGTGAGCGCGGAGCTTCCCAGCAGCCGCTCGGCCCGATCCGTCTTCCCGGAGATCTCCCGGTACGTGTCCATCATCTGGTCGATGTGCTGGCCCCGCTCCAGGATCCCGGTGACCGTGCCGTCCACCTTGATGAGCGTTTCGTCCACGTTCTTCCATACCGGACGCATCCGCTTCAACATCCCGTGGCGTTCCTGGCTCTGCTGGCGGTACGTCGACATGGTCGTGTCGTACGCTTCCTGGAATCCCTTGTGCAGTGCCTGGATCGCCTTGCCCACCGACTTGTCGCCCTCGGCCTTGTCCACCAGCTGGTTGGCCATCTCCAGCGCGCTGGCCCATCCCGGTGGATCGGGAGGGGTGTCCGTGGACTTGCGGTAGTCCTCGTCGAGCTTGGTGACGTGGTCGCTGAGCTTCCGATGCAGAGACGGATAGCTTCCCAGGTCACGACTCACCGAGGTGGAGATCCGCTCGAACTCCCGCTGGATCTGCCGGTCGGAGTTCTCCATCCCGTGCTGGAGCAGGATCTCACGGCTGCGCTCCGACATACGGCCCTGGAGCTGCATCATGGAGTGGCTCAGGAGCCGAGCGGAACGTGAGATGACTCTGGTGAACCCCCGGATCGCACGGTGCGCGGGGGCGCGGGCGGCATACATCGCCACGACGGCCAGAAGCACCCATGTGAGGGCGGAAAGCCCGGGGTTGTCCGGCCAGATGAGCATTCCCGATGGCATGATATCTCCCTTGACTGAGAGCACGTGGGAGTGGGGGAATCTCCCGTGGACTATTGCATCCCCTTTCTAGCTGCAGGAAACGTGCCTCGAAGGGGAACATCTGGTGCCACCTGTGACATCACGTGCTCCGCCAGGGCGGTGATGGTCAGGCTGGGGTTCACCCCCAGGTTCACGGGGACGATGGATCCGTCGACCACGTAGAGCCCCGGGTGGCCGAACGCCTGGCCGTCGAATCCCACCACGCCGTGGCCGGCGTCCGCTCCCATGGGGCATCCTCCCAGGATGTGGGCGGTGACGGGGGCGCCGAATACCACTTCGGGCCAGGTGTTCCACGCCTCGCCTCCCATGGCTCGGGCCAGGCGGCGTGTGGCCTCGTTGGCCACCGGGATGTAGGAGACGGGCTCCTTCTCTCCGGTGGGGATGACGGAGGCCAGACCCCGCCGGCCCAGTGGCCAGGATCGCCGCCCTAGCCGCAACTCCATGTGCCCCTCCGTGGCCTGCATGGCCACGATGACCGTGGTTCGCGCGGCGCGGCCGAAGGGGACGAGGCCGCGCAGGAACCGGATGGGGTGCCTCAGGATCCTCCCCAGGAGACGGAGTGGCCGGGGGATCCGGCCGTGCCCGTCGGTCAGGAGGGTGGTGAGCCAGAAGAGCGCGTCCGAACCCGGATTGTATCTGGCGGCCTCCAGATGGGTCTCGTGGTCCACCCAGACGCCTCCGGTGATGGCGACGTTGCCCGTCCAGTCCAGGTCGGAGCGGGGGGCGTCGGCGGCCAGGATGGACTCGGAGTTGGTCCGCACCCGGTCTCCCAGGCGACTCGAGAGGTTGGGAAGCCCGCCGCTCCGGCGAGACTCCAGGAGGAGCCGGACCGTGCCCAGCACACCCGCGGACACCACGATGCGCCGCGCGCGCCATGTCCGCCGCGGGCGTCGGAGCCCCAGGGACGCTCGCGTGTCCACCTCGTATCCACCCTCGGCTGCGCGGATACGGAGCGCCTCGGTCTCCGCGACGATACGGACACCCAACCGCTCCGCGAGCCAGAGGTAGTTCCGGTCGAGGGAGTTCTTTGCGCCCACCCGGCACCCGATCATGCAGGCGGCACATCGGGTACACCCCGTCCGCTCGGGACCCCGGCCCTCGAAGAAGGGGTCCGGGACGGCCTCGCCCGGAGTACCGAAGAAGACGCCGACGTCGTAGGTGGAGAAGGTGTCCTTTCCCGCCATCTCGGCGCCGATTTCCCGAAGGAGCTCGTCGGACCGCCCGAGGTCCGGGCACCGCACGGCTCCGAGCATGCGCCTGGCCTCGGCGTAGTGCGGGGCCAGGCGGGCCCGCCAGTCGGCCGCGCCCCACTGGGGAGCGTCGAACACCGCCGGCTTCGGCTCGATGAGGGTGTTGGCGTACACCAACGATCCACCGCCCACCCCCCGGCCGTGAAGGACGAGAACATGTCGGAGGAAGGTCAGATCCTGTATCCCGTGGAGCCCCAGGCGCGGCATCCAGAGGTACCTGCGGAGCCCCCAGTTCGTCTCGGGGAACTCCTCGGGGGCGAACCGTTTGCCCGCCTCGATGACCACCACGCGGTAGCCCTTCTCCGCGAGGCGAAGGGCCGACACCGCGCCACCGAATCCGGACCCGATGACCAGGAAGTCTGCGTCGAAGTGGGGTGGGGCGGTCATCGGGCTCCGTGCGGGGATCGGGGTGGACCAGGGTCCATGCGACGCTAGGCGGGTAGGTGCCCGAGGGCAAGAACGGAGGTTTCGATGGTGGCAAAGATTCCGGAGAGGTTCTGGTCACTCCCCTCTCTCGGTCCCCCCGGAACACCTTGTAATACAGCGATTGTTCAGGGCGGCACGGTCCTTGCTTTGAAGTAACGGGCCACTCGCGGTGGACGCGCGGGATGACCACACTCATAGGGGGGGAAAGAACCATGAAGGCACATTTCGTACGGCGCACCGGGATGGCCGGCGCTCTCGTCGCGCTCCTGGCCGTCGCGGCTTGCGGCGACGCCAACGTCATCGGTCCGGACAACCAGCCCGAGATCGCGAATGCTCTGAACACGTTCCAGTTCCAGGTTTCGGCGCTCGTGAACGTGACCCAGGAGCTCAGCTACGACTGGCAGAACGAGGGAATCCAGGCCACGGTGGACGTGTCTCAGGCCATCACGTCGGGCTCCGCCCTCCTCACCATCCTCGACTCCCAGGGCGCGGTCATGTACCAGGAGGACATCGCGGACGGCATCAGCAAGTCCACCATCGCCGGATCGCCGGGCGCGTGGAAGATCACCGTGAGCCTCCAGGGCGTGCACGGGACCTTCAACTTCCGGTCTCAGCGCCTCAACTGACGTCCAGGATGGACGGGTCCTTCCGGAGCGCGGACCACGTCGGTTCGCAGCGCGTCCGGAAGGGCCCGTTCGCAGGGGTCTACGGCAGGATCATGGCGCCGGCGGTGGCCAGGAAGGCCGCGGCGAGCGCCCGCAGGTGTACCCGCGTTCCCTTGACGCGGAAGTGGGCTGCGGTGGCCGTGTCCAGGGGCTCGGCTCCGTCATCCATGTCGCGCAGACCGCGCGATGCCAGCCTCACTCAGGTCTTCTCCCGGGCCTGAATCACTCCCAGGGAGGCCAGCCAGAAGAGGGGGAGCGCGGTGAGTCGCCAGAGGGGGTCGACACCCGCGATGGAGAGGGCGCCCACCAGGAGCGCGCCCGCGGCACCCACCCGCAACCCACCGCGAAGACGGGCCCGCCTTCCTCGAGGCCCGATGTTCGCGACGACCTCCGGCTCAGCCATGGCGGGTCACTTCCGGCCCGAGAGGTCCGCCGGAGCGTGCGGGGGCTCGCCGCTGGACGAGGCCGCACCTCTCAGGTTGAGCGCCCTCGTCGCCGAGATGCGCCGGTCGGCGTCGGCGCCACATTCGGGGCACGCCGCCCGGGGCTCGTCGGACATCTTCTGGAGAAGCTCGAAGTCGTGTCCGTTTGCACAGCGGTAGTCGTAGGTGGGCATGATCTGGATCTGCTCGGGGACCACGGGTACGTCTGGTTCATGACCAAGGTGGCCCCGGTGCTTCCGGCGATCAAGAGAACCTCCGGTGCCTTTCCCCTGCACCGGCGGCACGCCATCTTCCTTCCATCGAGCGGGGTCCGGTGGGGTCCTCCGCGGGGATTTCGCAGGGGGTGAGGCCCATGATGGCCAGGATTCGACAGTGGCGCGACGATCTGCGGGCGGATTGGCGTGAGGGGGGGTGGCGGAAGGTCCTCAAGGAGCGCGGGTGGCGTCTCCTCGTCCTCTTCATCGTGTTCTACCTGGTGCGCGACGTCATCCTGTACGTACTCATCCCCCTGGGGATAGTCTCACTGTTCCGCTGACATCCGCTCCTGCCAGGAGCGGGCCCGCGCGATGATCTCCCGCTCGTCCACGGTGGTCAGGTTGCGGCGCTGCAGGAGGCGGCGGCCCGCCACCCATACGTCCGTGACCCGGTCCCGCCCCGTCACGTAGACGAGTTGTGAGATGGGGTCGTGCACCGGACGGCTCTCCAGCCCACCCAGGTCGACCGCCACGATGTCCGCCGATTTTCCCGGTTCCAGCGATCCTGTGTCCCCGTGGATCCCCAGCGCGCGCGCGCCCGCCAGGGTGGCCATGTGGAGCGCCCGGGCGGCGGGGACCGCGGTGGCGTCCCCGGATACGCCCTTGGCCAGGAGCGCGGCGGTGCGCATCTCTCCGAACATGTCGAGGTCGTTGTTACTGGCCGGCCCGTCGGTCCCCAGCGCGACGTCGACTCCCGCGTCCAGGAGCGTCTGCACGGGGCAGAACCCGCTGGCCAGCTTGAGGTTCGCCTCGGGGCAGTGGACCACCCGGGCGCCGCTCGCGGCCAGCTCGCCGATCTCTTCTCCGGTGAGTTGCGTCATGTGCACCGCCAGGAGCCGGTCCGTCATCAGCCCCAGTCCCTTCAGGCGGGCCAGGGGACGCATCCCGTTCTTGGCGACGGCGGCGGTCACCTCACCCTCGGTCTCGTGGACGTGGATGTGGATGGGGACGTCCAGGAACTCGGCCAGGTCCACGATGCGGCCGAAGGAGTCGTCGGATACCGAGTAGGGAGCGTGGGGCGCGAGCGTGGTGGTGAGGAGGGGGCGCCCCTTCAAATCCCCGTGCACGTCCAGCGCCCGCTCGAAGTACTCGTCGGCGTTCTCCGCCCAGGCGGTGGGGAAGTCGAGGATCACCAGCGACAGCGCCGCCCTCATCCCCGCGGCCTCGATGGCCCTCGCCGCGTCCAGGGGGAAGAAGTACATGTCGTTGAAACAGGTGACTCCGCCCCGGATCATCTCCGCGCAGGCGAGGAGGGTGCCGTCGTGCACGAACTCCGGTCCCACCCACTTCCCCTCGGCCGGCCAGATGTGCTCCTGGAGCCACTCCATGAGCGGGAGGTCGTCGGCGTACCCGCGCAGGAGGGACATGGCCGCGTGGGTGTGGGCGTTGATCAGGCCGGGGATGAGGACGTGGTCCTCGAAGTGCTCCGTGGCGTCGGGCCGGTAGGCGGCCCGGGCCTCGTCCTCGGGAAGGAGGGCCACGATGCGCCCTTCGTGGACGACCAGGGCGTGGCCTTCGAGAACCACCCCGTGGGGTTCCACCGGGACGATCCAGGGCGCGGTGAGAATGAGATCGACGTTCATGGGAAGGGAAGATAGGGGCCGGGGAGGGGAATCCCAACTTGCTGATCGTCCGCGCGGCGCATACCCTTTCCCGCCTGATTCTCCGGTTGGGTACCCGCCCCGCGTCGTGCATTCGCCACCAGCCCAGCGTCCATGATCGTCAGCGTCAACATCAATGGGGTAGACCGCTCCGCGGACGTGGAGCCCCGTCTGCTCCTCAGCGACTTCATCCGTCATCACGTGGAACTCACCGGCACCCACGTTGGGTGTGAGCACGGAGTATGTGGCGCGTGTACGGTGCTGGTCGATGGCCGCGCCGTGCGTTCGTGCCTCATGTTCGCCGTCCAGGCGGACTCATGCGAGGTGACCACGGTGGAGGGGTTGGCGGGAGAGGGGGGGGAGGCCGACCTCCACCCGCTTCAGGAGGCCTTCCGCGAGAAGCATGGCCTTCAGTGCGGGTTCTGTACTCCGGGGATGCTCATGACGCTGGTCCCCTTCCTGGAGGAGAACCCGAGCCCCACGGAGCGGGAGGTGCGCGAGGCCATCTCCGGGAATCTGTGCCGTTGCACGGGCTACGAGAACATCGTGCGGGCGGTGATGCACCGGGTGGAACAGGGCCTCACCGGAGAGGCGCGGGCCCATGGCTGACTCCCTCATCGGGCAGGGGATCCGCCGGGTGGAGGACCCCGTCCTCCTCACCGGGCGGGGCCTCTTCGTGGACGACGTCCACCGCCCCGGGATGCTGCATGCCCACTTCCTGCGGAGCGACTTCGCCCACGGGATCATCGGGAGCATCGACGCCTCCGCCGCACGCGCGCACCCCGGCGTGGTGGCCGTCTACACCGCCGACGATCTCGGCGACTACTGGGCGAAGGGACCGCTTCTGGTGCCCCCGCCGCCCATCGAGGGATTGGTCTTCAACGAGGCCACCGCCGGCCCCCTGGCCCGGGGGAAGGTCCGCCACGTGGGGGAGCCGCTCGCCATGGTGATCGCGGAGAGCCGGTACGTGGCCGAGGACGCGGCGGCCCACATCGTGGTGGACGTCGAGCCGCTTCCCGCGGTGGTGGACATCGAGCGGAGCCTCGATCCGGAGGCTCCCCTGATCCACGAGGAGTTGGGGACGAACCTGGCGGCCCGGGTGGGACAGTCCAAGGGCGACTACGCCGCGGCCGCGGGCGGGGCCCACCTGGTGGTGAAGCGGCGCTTCACGTATGACCGCGGTGTCTCCGGGGCCATGGAGAACCGGGGGATCGTGGCGGACTGGGATCCCGTCTCGGAGAAGCTCACCGTGTGGGACACCACCCAGGCGCCCATCCCCATCCGCAACGGACTGGCCCGCCTCCTGGGGCTCATGGAGTCGCAGGTGCGCGTGGTGGCGCCCTTCATCGGGGGAGGGTTCGGCCCCAAGATCATGATGTTCTACCCCGAGGAGGTGCTCGTACCCTGGATCGCCATGAAGCTGGGGCGGCCGGTGAAGTGGATCGAGGACCGCCAGGAGAGCTTCTTCTCCACCACCCAGGAGCGGGGGCAGGTGCACGAGGCCGAGTTGGCCGTGGACGCCGAGGGGAGGATCCTGGGCGTGCGCGACGTCTTCATCCACGACACCGGAGCCTACGATCCCTACGGGCTCACGGTGCCCATCAATGCCCAGTGCACGCTCCTGGGACCCTACGAGGTGCCCAGCTACGAGAGCGAGTTCACCGTCGTCTTCACCAACAAGACCACGGTGACGCCGGTACGGGGCGCCGGGCGCCAGCACGGCGTGTTCGTCATGGAACGGCTCCTGGACTTTGCGGCGGCGGAACTGGGGATCGACCGGGTGGAGATCCGCCGGCGCAACTACGTTCCCGCGGGGTCCTTCCCCTTCAACCACAAGGTGCTCTTCCAGGACTTCGCCGACCTGGTGTACGACAGCGGTGACTACCTCCCCGCGCTCGACCGTGCGGTGGAAATGATCGGGTACGAAGATTTCGTGAAAGGCGGACAGGCTGCGGCCCGCGCCGAGGGGCGGCACCTGGGGATGGGCGTCGTCTCCTACGTGGAAGGGACGGGGATCGGGCCCTACGAGGGCGCCCGCGTCACGGTGGAGCCCAGCGGGATCGTGCGCGTGGCCACCGGGGTCGGTACCCAGGGGCAGGGCCACTTCACGACCTTCGCGCAACTCGTGGGCGACGTCCTTGGAGTGGGCGTGGATCGCATCCGTGTCACCACGGGAGACACGGGCGAGTTCAACTGGGGAACGGGCACCTTCGCCAGCCGCGGAATCGTGGTGGCGGGGAACGCCTGTTGGGAGGCCGCGCGCATGGTGCGGGCCAAGGTCCTCGCGCTGGCCTCGAAGCGGTGGGGCGTCGCCGAGAGTGAGTTGGAGTTGGTGGACGGGTCCGTGCGGGTCGCCGGAGATCCGGGGCGATCGATGGAGCTGGGGAGGCTCGCCGTGGAGGCGAACCCCCTCCGGGGCGCCGTGACGCCGGGGATGGAGCCGGGGCTGGAGGCCACCGCCTATTTCGGGCCCGCCAGCGGAGCCACGGCCAGTGGGGTGCATGCGATGATCGTGGAGGTGGACCCGGACACGGCCATGGTGGAGATCTTGAAGTACGTGGTGGTCCACGACTGCGGCGAGGTGGTGAATCCCGTCATCGTGGAGGGGCAGATCCACGGGGGGGTGGCCCACGGGATCGGAAACGCCTTCTACGAACAGCTCGTGTACGATGACGATGGACAGCTCCTCAACGCGTCCTTCATGGATTACCTCATCCCCACCGCCACCGACGTCCCCTCCATCGAGACGGCGCACGTCGTGACGCCATCACCCCTCAATCCGCTGGGCGTGAAGGGGGTGGGCGAGGCGGGCTCCATCCCCACCGGAGCGGCTTTCGCCCAGGCGGTGCAGGACGCCCTGGGGTCCGGCGCCCCCGACGTCTGCGAGATCCCTCTGAGCCCCAATCGCCTCTGGGAGATCATGGAGGTGGCCGCCCGCTCGGGGGCTCGCCCCGGGCATGCCGAGGGAGGCGCCTCATGAAGCCCGCACCCTTCGAGTACGTCGTCGCCCGTTCCGTGGAGGAGACCCTCGCCGGCCTCGCCGAGCACGCCGACGACGTGAAGGTGCTGGCGGGAGGGCAGAGCCTCATCCCCGCCATGAACTTCCGCCTGGCCCAGCCCGCCGTCCTGGTGGACGTGAACGGAGTGGACGAGCTGGACTTCGTGCGGGTGGAGGGCGGGGAACTCCGCATCGGCGCGGTGACCCGCCAGCGCACGGTGGAGCGGAGCGAGGAGGTGCGTCGCCTGGCGCCCCTCCTCCACGAGGCCATCCCCTCCATCGCCCATCCCCAGATCCGCAACCGGGGGACGGTGGGTGGAAGCCTGGTCCACGCCGACCCCTCGGCGGAGCTCCCCTCCGTGATGGTGGCGCTGGGTGCCCGCATGCGGATCCGCGGGCCGGCGGGGGAGCGCTGGGTGGCGGCCGACGACTTCTTCGTGGGACTCCTGGAGACGGCGGTGGGTTCCGACGAGCTCCTCCTGGAGGTCGCTGTGCCCGAGGCGGCCGCCGGAGCCGGCCACGCCTTCCTCGAGTTGCAGCGCCGACACGGAGACTACGCCATGGCGGGCGTGGCCGCCGCGGTGGCGCTGGACGGTTCGGGACGGTGCGCCGGTGCCCGCATCGCCCTCCTCAGCGTGGGGGATGGGCCGGTGCTCGCCGCCGGTGCCGCCGGAGTCCTCACCGGAGAGACCCCCTCGGCGGAGCTGTTCGCCGCCGCCGCCCGCGCCGCCGCCCACGACGACATCGACCCTCCGGGAGACATCCAGGCCTCGGCGCCCTACCGGCGCCACCTGGTGGAAGTGCTGGTCCGGCGGGCCCTCACCCTCGCCTTCCAGAGAGCCGACGCCTCGGGAGCACGTGCATGAGCGACATCCTACGGGATCTGGTGGAGCTGGAGGGAGCGCTTCCCGCCGGTCCCCTGGTCAACGACGACATTGCGCCCACGCGGGTGAGCGAGCGGACGTGGGGTCGCTGGCACATCGCCTCCCTCTGGGTGGGGATGAGCGTGTGCATCCCCTCGTACATGCTGGCCGCGGCCATGATCGAATCGGGGATGAACTGGTGGCAGAGTCTCCTGGCCATCCTCGTGGGGAACGTGGTGGTCTTCGTCCCGCTGGCCATCAACGCCCACGCCGGCACGCGCTACGGGATCCCCTTCCCGGTGTACTCCCGCGCCGCCTTCGGGCCGGTGGGGGCGCACGTTCCCTCCATCCTCCGCTCGGTGGTGGCGTGCGGGTGGTTCGGGATCCAGACGTGGATCGGGGGGCTGGCGGTGACGGCGGCTCTGGGGATGGTCTGGCCCGGATGGCTCGAGGTGGGCGGCGGGTGGAGCTTCATGGGATACGGCGCCCCCCAGTACCTGGGCTTCCTCCTCTTCTGGGTGGTGAACATGTACTTCGTCTGGGCGGGGACGGAGTCCATCCGGAAGCTGGAGACGCTTTCGGCACCCTTCCTCATCGTCATGGGGCTCGCGCTCCTGGCGTGGGCGGTGATGAAGGTGGGGAGCATCGGCGAGATCCTGGAGGGATCGCGGGCGCTGGGGGCGGGGAGTGGGGTGGCCGAGGCCGCGTCTTCCGGCTTCCCCATGGCCCTCTTCATCCCCTGGGTCACCGCCATGGTGGGGTACTGGGCCACCGTCTCACTCAACATCCCCGACTTCACCCGCTACGCGAAGAGCCAGGAGGACCAGGCGGTGGGACAGGCGGTGGGGCTCCTCACCACCATGCCCCTCATCGCCTTCGTGGGGGTGGCCGTCACCAGCGCCACCGTCATCCTCTACGGCGAGGCCATCTGGAACCCCATCGATCTCGTCACACGCATCGCCGGGGAGGCGGACCGTCCGGTTCTGGGGCTCCTGGCCATGGTGGCGGTGATCATCGCCACCCTCAGCACCAACATCGCCGCCAACGTGGTGGCGCCGGCCAACTCCTTCTCCAACCTGAAGCCCGGCTCGGTGAGTTTCCGCGCCGGGGGGATCATCGCCGGCGTCATCGGCATCCTCATCTTCCCCTGGAAGCTCCTGGACATGTACCAGGTGTGGCTCATTTCGTACTCGGGGCTCCTGGGGAGCGTGGGCGGCGTGATCGTGTGCGACTACGTGGTGATCCGCCGGGGCGTGCTGGACCTGCGGGGGCTGTACGAGATGGACGGGCCGTACGCGTACCGTCGGGGCGGTGCGGCTGCCTCTTCGGAGTCCGGCCCCGGCCCCGGCGTTGGCTCCGGCCCGGTATCCGCTTTCGCCGGGATCAATCCGGCGGCCATGGTCGCCGTTGCCGCCGGCATCCTCGTCGCGCTGGCGGGTACCCTGCACCCCAGCCTGACATTCCTCTTCAACGGGGCCTGGTTTTCCGCGGCCCTGGTTTCCTTCGTGATCTACTACTCGATGATGCGCAAATACAGGAGATCATCACCATGAAGCTGTACGACCTCTCCCAGCCCCTGAACCAGGACTCCTTCGCCTGGCCCTATTACCCGCCCTTCGAGGTGAAGTACATCAAGCGGAAGTCGGAGCACGGGGTGAACGCCCAGTACATCCAGACGTCCAACCACATGGGCACCCACCTCGACGCACCCCGCCACTTCGTCACCAACGGGATGACCATCGACCAGATTCCCATGGAGTGGCTCTGCGGCCCCGGCGTCATCGTGGACCTCACCGTCGA
>Ga0224501_10001329_pt1 | contig 19262 bp, 17 predicted proteins | sample SF_Oct11_sed_USG_4_FD_169105 | JGI IMG/M metagenome (GOLD analysis project Ga0224501, IMG submission 169105) | Sediment microbial communities from San Francisco Bay, California, United States - SF_Oct11_sed_USGS_8_1 | ecosystem: Environmental > Aquatic > Marine > Sediment | place: USA...
CTCAGTCTTCGTTTTTCGCGATTCAATTTTTTGCTCGTTCTCTATGGTCAGTATGCGGGCAATTGTTTTTCGCAGTTCTCTTATTCTGGATGGGTCTTCCACAGTACCGCCTGCTCTAATCATAGTTTTCAATCTTAGAAGCTCTGTTCTGAGATCACCGAGTTTTTCCATTCTTTCTTCAGGGGGCATATCCCGTACTTCTTTGACTCGCAGTATTGGCATCTACTCGGTTTCCCCCTTTTCTTCGCTTTTTTCTTCAGTTTTTTCCTCTTCCGGTGGAATAGGTTCGATTATTTGGATTTTGTCTGGAAAAACTGCGTCTGGAGGCATTATCCTAACTCTTACACCGAATATGCCTGGTTTTAGTTGAACGTGAACTTCGGCTTTTCGCATGTATTTTAGTGCTGGTTCTCCGCATCTTGCCAAATATCCAGCACGGAACTTCTCAAATCTTGCCCTTTCGGTTCTCAACTTACCACTTATGACTATTTCTGCGCCTAGGGCTCCGGCATCCATAACTTGGTTTAAAGCCCAAAAACCAGCGCGTCTGAAATGTATGCCCCTTTGTAAGGCTGAAGCAATACGTGAAGCAACAACATAAGCATTTAATTCTGGAATTTCAATTTCGGAAACAGAAATTTGCGGGTTTGAAACTTTAAATTTTTCTTCTAAAATACTTGCAAGCTCTTTTATGCTTTCTCCACCACGTCCTATTACCAAGCCTGGACGCATGGCATAGATTACCATGTGGGTTCCCAACGGAGTTTTTGATATTGTTACTCCGCCATATCCAGCTCTTTCAAGTTTTTTTTGTAGAAACTCGTCGATTTCCGTTTTCTTTATGGATTCTGTTATAAAATGTTTGACGACAGACATTATGCTTCTTCCCCTGTTTCTGGTCGTTCTTCTAGAACTATTTCAATGTGGCATAGGGTTTCAAAATTTGGTGTGGTTCTTCCTTGGGCTCTTGGGGTGTATCGCTTAATCTTCATTCCCGGATATGCAGATGCATGAATAATGCGGAGTCTTTCTGTGTCTAAGCCTTTGTATTCGGCGTTGGCTTCTGCTCCCTCTATTACTTTTAATATTTGTTCTGATGCTTTTACTGGGTATCTACCCGCATAAGCCTTTTCCAATCCGTGGCGGTGTCCAGCCTTCTTTTTGAATCTCGTGAAGGGAACAGCTCGTTTTTTAGCCATAACGTCTCTAAGGTATTGTTTTGCTTGGCTGAGCATCATTCCCTTAATTGTTTTGCATATTTCTCTTGCTGATTTATGGGATACTCTAACCTCTCGTCCGCTTGCTTTCACGGTTTTTTCAGGGTCTAATTCCCCTTCCGCTATAGAGTATCCCCATTTTGGCACTTTATGGTCTCTCCAACTGCGCAATTGAACAGCGTTATGGCGATTTATATGGTTTTCCTTTAACTAAAACGATTTTCAGACCTATCTACGCTCTTTACGCCTCTTTTTTGCTGCGAAAATGTTTCCTTTCCATGTTTGTGGGCGATATAACGGATGGGATGAACAGAAGGTTTCGCCTTCTAAGAGTTTTTGCTTGTTCCATGTTGGCGGTTTTGCGTTTTCTTTATTCGGTATCCACATGAGATGTATGCTAAAGGTTTGCTCTCTGTGCTTTGCTTTGTGTGTCACTTTAATTGAGTCAAGAGACTTGAAGCCTAGCTTCTCCATTTGCCGCTTCCTAAACCATGGGCTCCAATGATTTTCTAAAGCTATAGTGGCAAAACCGTCGGCATTCTTTTCGTTTTCTATCATGTCTTTTAGTAACTGTTTCCCAAAGTTGTGTCCTTTCGCTTTCCTTAGAACCCAGATACAATTCATAACAATTACATTATCACCCAAAATCGGATAACCAGACACTTCCGCAGGCGCATACTCTATTTGCCCAACCATCTTCCCATTAAAAATCAAAAGCTTCTTATGGAACCCTTTTCCAATAGCTTTCTCCAAGTATTCTTGTCTTTGCTTGTATTTCCTAAATGGCATAGGTGCTAGGCACTTGTAAAGATAGTTTTCATAGTTTTCGTTTCGGGTAATATTCACAATTTTAGTTTGCAGACGACCTCACCTTTTTGCAATTAGAAAAGAGTTAGAATATTTTTTAATGTTTAAGTTTTGGCTTGTAGAAAAGAAGAACTATTCCAGCTAATACAAGTGCCACGCCTACTATTTGTAATGGTTCGAACTTTTCTCCAAGAATTGTTACTGAAAATATCGCTGCCGATAAAGGCTCTATGACGGAAAGTATGCTTCCCTTTGAAGATTCAACATACTTCAACGCGTAAGAGAAAAGGAGATATGCTGTGAGGGAAGGAAACAGTCCTATGACAAGTATAAGTAACCAAAGTTGCTGAGGATAACTTACGATTTCAGAGAAAGAGAAGCAAAGTGCAGGGGTTAAGGCTATAGCGCCTAATCCGTCGCCGTAAAGCAGCAAAGTCCAACTGGTATAACTATTTCTCAATTTTTTGGTCATCAAGAAGTAAAGAGCAAAGAGAAGGCTACTAAGCATGCCAAAAGCTAAGCCTAAGAGGTTAGCGTTTAACCATGCGTCTTTATAGGCTTTTACGACGAATGCAACGCCTGAGAAAGTCAGAACTATGGCAAGTATAATTGAGAAAGTTAGTTTTTCTTTGAGGAATAGTGAGGCGTGAACTGTGACTAAGATGGGATATGTGTAAAAGAGCACTGCCGCCATTGTGGCAGTCGTCAAGTCTACAGTATAGAAGTAGGCTATTCTTTGGAGGGCGACAGCAAGAATAGCGAATACCAACAGTTGGGGCACGTCTTTCTTTTTTATTTTCAACAGATTTCTTTTAAGTAGGACTATTGAAATTAGCATGGTGATGGAAGATATGACGATTCTTAAGGCCGTTAAAGTCACTGGATTAATCCCATATCCAAAAGCAAGTTTTCCGAAAATTCCCATGGTTCCCCACATAATTGACGCCGAAACAATTAAAAAATAACCATATACTTCCTTCATAGCCTACTAAAAAGCACTTTCCACTTTAAAAAAGTGACAGCTGACTTCAAAACAATTTTACGATGTGTTTATGTCTAACTTTCAAAGTTAGATATTCTAGTTGAAGGTGAGTGTGGGATATTGACATTAAAGAATGAGCATATTACCATGTTGCATGGTGCTGGCGGAACAGTCATGCATGACTTGGTTAAAAAGTATATTGTAAAGTATTTTGGCAACGCAGCCAACTTCGAAGTGCCGCTTGAAGCCCTAGATGACGCAGCCGTTGTAGATGGCATAGTGTTAAAAAGCGACTCCCACGTCGTTAAACCCATCTTCTTCCTTGGCGGAGACATTGGACGTTTGGCGGTTTCTGGCACAGTTAATGACATTGCAGTTTTGGGTGCTGAACCATATGCCCTAACTTGTGGCTTCGTTTTGGAAGAAGGCTTAGCCTTGGCTGATTTTGAAAGAATTTTGGCTAGTATGCGGCAAACATGCACCGAAGCTGGCGTTAGCATAGTTACTGGGGATACGAAGGTTGTTGAGAAAGGAAGCCTAGGCGGCTGTATAATAAACACTTCTGGAATTGGCAGAAGAACCGTGGCTTTAGAGAAAAATTTTGAAGTTGTTAAGCAATTTAAAAGGGACTTTAAGGCACGTTGGATTTTAGACTCAAACCTTAGGGCAGGCGACAAAATAATACTGTCTGGAACAGTTGGCGACCATGGCTTAGCTGTCTTATCTGCCCAAGAAGGACTAAGTTTTGGAAGCGGCATAAAGTCTGATGTTAAACCCTTAAACCGCTTAATCCAGCGTTTGCTCGGCGAAGTTGGCGGCATAGATGCAATGAAAGACCCGACGCGTGGAGGTTTAGCCGACGCCCTAAACGAGTTCAGCGACAAATCCCACGTAGGCATACTCATTCATGAGGAAAAGATTCCAATTAGGGAGGATGTGCGGGCAGCATGCGAAATGCTGGGATTGGACCCCCTTGAAGTTGGAAATGAGGGAAAAATAATCATAGGCATAGTAAAGGAAAAGGCTGAAGAAGTCTTGGAACTTTTGAGAACAACAAAAGAAGGAAAAGAAGCAGAAGTTATAGGCGAAGCAACAGCAGATTTCACAGGCGTAGCAATGCAGACGGTTGTTGGCGGAAAAAGGATAATCGCTAGACCAGTGGGAGACCCTATCCCGAGAATATGTTAAACCATTCGGGATGAACAGTATAAACTATTGCAGAGATGACAGCAATTATTAGAAGGAAAAGCAATTTTTCCATGACTGAACCCGTTCTTTTTCCGTCTTTTTTTTTGCTTTGCTGAAGGGTTGCAGCCATGTTATGCCTGCTGGGTTAAGTGAGTCTACGGCTAAATGTGATATAAACCCCAGGAAAAAGCCTATTACAACCAATGTTTCCCAACGGTAAAAAATGGCGATAATCCAAGCAACCGCTGTTGCTACCAAAGCAGCCAAAAGGCTGTGAACAATTCCTCTGTGAACAACAAACTTGCTAACACCTCTAGAACTGTGTCTAAGCAAGTAGAATTGCCGACCTAGAAAGGCTCTAGGATGGTCAATATCTGGTAAGAGGCTTCCTGCGACAAGTAGAATTAAAACCATTGGTGCATTGAAAGGCAGTTCTGCGAGGTAGGCGATAAGGTAATAGCATAGCAAAGCGAAAGCCGCATGAGTGGTTCCCATCATTTTGGTTTTCTCCACAAATCCGAAACTCGACCAGCCTTCACAAGCTTCCACTTGCCAAGAAAATCCTTCTTATAAAAATGATACAAGCCGCATCGGGTGCACTGCATAATCCGCCTTCCTTTATCAAAATCAATCTCATACAACTCCAAAGGAGAACCACAATCGAGGCACTTACCCTTGAAGGTTTTTTCATTCCTAACGCTCATATCAGAAATACTCCTCAGCCCACCGGGAGCTTCTTATTATTTAAGATTATTAGCTTTTTAAGTAAAAAAATAGTTGGGAGCTAGAACAAACTATCCAAGTAGCTTCTTCTTTGCCTTTTCATATTCTTCCTTTGTTATTCCGCCGCTTTCGTAGAGAGCTTTCAATTTGCTGATCTCTTCAGCCATGGACGCCGCGGATGCAGGCGCCGCCTTGCCAGCCATCGTTTCCAATGATCCTGCCATTCTCTGTTGTTGGTAGGCAGACCTCCATTCGCTAGGTTTACCCATGAGTGTCTCTCTCGCTTTCCCAGGATCAGCTATGTCCCATAGCATGTTTCCTCTGCCCTTGACTACGTGCGGTGTAACGGTTCCGCCTCCCCCGAAAATTCCTCCTCTAACTACTCCGCCGCCTCCAAAGCTCGCGCCAACCTCAAGCCCTGTTGTTGTTACAAATACTAATGAACCGCAATTGAACATTCTTGCCAGAATTCCTTGATTAATGCGAAGATCACTCATTTGGTCGAATGTCAATTCTCTAACGTAATTGCCGAAAACCCAAGACTTTTCAATGCGGATCGACTTATCAGTTATGTGATATGTGAATGCATTCTTACTAAAGTAATAAACTATGAAATACAGAACCGCGATGACAGCCCAAATACCAATCAATAGTGGAAATATTAGGAAAAAGGCGAGGCTCAGCAGAATCGTTATCGCTGCGAAAATTATTGCGAATTTTATTATCGTCTTTTTCATGAACGGTTTGCCAGACCAAAGTTCCGACAAGATTCACCCTCACATCTTTAATAATTGTCGGTAGATAAACAACTTTCTTTAAGTTTTGTTTTATATTGTTTTCTAGAGGAAGTCATAATTGAGAAACTGCTAATAGTTCGTTGTTGTCTTTGCCCATATTCTGCATGTTCCTTCAATGCTTACCATGCAGGCGCCTACAGGCTTTTGTGGAGTACAAGCTTTCATGAACAATGGGCATTCAGTGGGCTTAATCTTACCAATTATAACTAGGTGGCATCTGCAACCCGGCTGCAAATCAACGCCATGTTCAACTTTCACGTCATGTTTCAAATGTGCGTCATAAGCTGCGTATTCCTCAGTGAGCATGAATTTTGAAGAAGGGATTGTGCCTAGTCCACGCCAGTTGCCATCCACAACATCGAAGACTTTTTGCATGAGCTCTTGCGCTTTCGTGTTGCCTTCCCAACGCACAGCCCGTGTATACTCATTTTCCAAGCGTGGTTTACCTTCCCTTAACTGGTTCAAAATCATGTAAACGCCAAATAAGACGTCAAGGGGTTCGAAGCCTGCCACAACCGTTGGCATACTATAAAGTCTTGGGAAAATTTCGTAGGGCTTAAGCCCAATAATTGTGCTGACATGGCCCGGCGCAATAAACCCGTTTAGGTTTAAATCTTTCATTTCAACAAGCATTTTCATGGCTGGCGGAATCAAACGATGCGAAACTAGAAAGCTGAGGTTTTCTGGAGGTTTGCTTAGAACTTCTACGGCTGTGGAAGGTGCTGTTGTTTCAAAGCCAACAGCGAAAAATGCAAAATCCTTGCCAGCTTCATTTTTAGCCATTTTAACAGCATCACTGACGCTATAAACGACGCGAACTTGAGCGCCTTCAGCTTTAGCGTCTAAAAGCGATGTCCCCGAGCCTGGAACCCGCAAAACATCTCCAAAACAAGTAACAGTCACGCCTTTCAAGGCTAATTGCACGGCTTCATCAACTTCGGACGCAGGCGTTACACAGACTGGGCATCCCGGTCCCGCGATAACTTCCACATTTTCAGGTAATAGACTGCGTATGCCAAAATGCGTAATAGTCCATTCATGTGTGCCGCAGACATGGCAAATCTTGACGGCTTCTTTCTTCGGTGAGATTTCGTGAATTTTTTCTGTTATGCGTTTCGCCAAGTCTGGGTCTCTAAACCTCAATTTTTCAGCCATTTCCAGTCAACTTTCTTTATTCCTGATGGGTTTCGGCTTCGGCTTCAAGGATTTCGTTCCATAACTTTAACGTTTCTAGGGCTTCTTTTTCGTCTAAAACTTGGATGGCGTAGCCAGCATGCACCAAAATATAGTTGCCTACTTTAGCATTAACAAGTGTTACATTAACTTCTCTTAAAACGCCTTCGCCAAAGTCCACTTTGGCTTTGTCTTCCTTAACGCTTACGACTTTCGCTGGAATCGCCAAACACATTATTATCAATATTTAACCAAAAATGCACAGCAATAAATCAGTTATGGTTTAAAACTGGAAAAATCCACCTACAACAGCTTGTCCGAAGGACAAGCCGCCGTCGCCAGGCGGAACTGCCTCATGAACCAGAAACCGTAAACCAGCAGCTTCCACCATTTTTCGTATGGTTAAAGCCAGCACTTCGTTGCATGCAGCTCCACCTGAAAAACCAACGGTTTTAACGTTATTTTCTGATGCTTTTTCTATGGCTAATGCGGCTAAGCCTTTAGCCAGATACGCATGAGCAGAATAAGCTAAATCCGCTCTTGAATGTTTTTCTCTATTTTCAAATATCTCTAAGAGCATTTGTGTAGTGTCTAACGTGTTGCTTTTTATTATGGGTTCTAACTTCAGCACATCCCTGCCTTTTATTGCGGCTGATTCAAGTTTCATGGCCGGTTCACCTTCATACGTGCGTTCATAGCATACGCCCAAAACAGCTGCAACAGCGTCTAAAACTCTTCCACAACTTGTTGTTCCAATTATGTTATGGCCTTTTTCAAGTTGGCTAAGAATTATTTGGATTTCATTTTCGCCGTGTGGAAAATTCTGCTTGTTTCTTAGGAGCCAGCCTTCCACGTCCACTTTTTTATGGAGCATTCCCGCAGCCATTCTTAGCGGGTAACGGGTGGCTAAATCCCCGCCAATCAAGGGTTGTTTTTCAAGATGAGCTACCCGTTTGAAATCAGCGGCTTCTTGAGTGCAGAGTAATATTTCGCCGCCCCATGCCTCGCCATCAATTCCATACCCATACCCATCACAACATATGCCCACAATTTCCTTAACGTCATGTTCAACCATCAACGCCGCAATATGCGCGTAGTGGTGCTGAACTTGAACTAGTTGCCAATTGTTTTCTTCTGCCAAATCATGTGCGAGCTTTGTTGTTGTGAATTTTGGATGCAAATCGCATGCAACTGCTTCTACTTTGCTGTTTGTTAAGCGGATTAGGTGTTTTGTTGCGTCTTTTAGAAAGTCTCTTGTTTCAACGTTTTCTACATCGCCTATGTGTTGGGAAATGAATGCCTTATTTCCAAGTAAAATACATGCAGTATTGTTTAATTCTCCGCCTAAGCCTACAATGCAACGCTTCGCTTTTCCTCTAAGCATTATTGGGGCTGGTGCGTAACCTCGTGAGCGTCTTATGAATACCAAATCTTTGTTGTGCACACGAACTACTGAGTCGTCGCATCTGTGGGCTATTTGCCGATTATGAAACAGGAAGTAGTCAACAGTGTCGCCCAGCTTCTGCAAGGCTTCCTCGTTATCCTTTATTATTGGCTGGTTTGGTGGATTGGCACTTGTCATCACAAACGCTGGCTCATCCGTTTCGTCAAAAAGCATGTACTGCAAACCAGTGTAGGGCAGCATAACCCCAACATTGTGCAAACTTGGAGCAATCAAATCTGAAAGATAATATTCAGCGCTTTTGTTCAGCAAAACTATTGGGCGACTGTAAGAAGTTAGAAGCTCTGCTTCTTTCTCGCTTAATTCTGCAAAAGTTTTTATGGCTTCCAAGTTTCGAGCCATAATGGCGAAGGGCTTCTGGCTTCTATGCTTGACTTTTCTAAGCCTAACTAATGGCTCATCTTTCGTTGTTGATGTGGCAACGTGAAAACCACCATAACCTTTTATGGCAAGTATAAAGCCTTCTGAAAGGAGTTTGCCAGCCTCCCGAATAGGGTCTTTGTCTTCAATTAATTCGCCCTTGTGCGTTGTTAAATACGCCTTTGGTCCACATTTTGGACAAGCCACCGTCTGGGCGTGAAAACGCCTGTTTAATGGGTCTGTGTATTCGCTTTGGCAGAAGCTGCACATTGGAAAATCCCGCATGGTAGTGTTTTCACGGTCGTACGGCAGCCTCTCAATAATAGTGTATCTCGGGCCGCAGTTTGTGCATGTGATGAAGAAGTATTCGTGTCTTTGGTCTTTTGGTTCTCTAAGCTCCTGTAGGCATTCGTCGCATATGGCTATGTCTGGCGGAATAACTGAGCCTGAAAGCTCTGCTTCCTCAGAACTTTTATAAATTGTGAATTTCTCGTATTCGCTTTCACCTTTAAGTCTTGTTCTGATAACCTCATGGATTTGTGCAAGAGGGGGCTTCTTTTGCTTCAAATCTCGCATGAAATTTTGGATGTTTTTTTCTCCACCTTCAAGAAGAATTTCTACTCCAGCATCGCCCCTATTCCTAACATATCCTTTCAAACCATTTTTAACCGCTATTCGATAGATGAAAGGGCGAAAGCCTACACCCTGAACTATGCCTGCGACTTTAACTTTTACACGCACTGCAGCCATCTCTTCATGTTGAAGCAGTTATTGAAAGAACAGTAGCCTTCCAATTAACCTTTTTTCAAGCGACTGGAACGATTAGAAATGTTAGTGGCTTCCCTACTTACCTGGCATTCGAATCTTTAGGAAGCTTGTTTAGAAGAATGTATGTATCTACACTTGCTATGGTTTAGGACTTAAATGTGGCTGAAAGAATCTTTTTATAATTTCTTCCACCACTCTTACTAACATGCAGATATTACAATTGTCAACGGCTGTGCCAAAAAACGAGTATTCAACAGAAGAGCTTATGGAGATTTTTCCATGCAAACTTCCCGAAGGCGTTAAACGGAACATACTCAACTTGGGAGTTTCAAAACGATACCTCGTTAGCCATGCTGATTCACCTTTGAAATCAGAGACTATTCTGAGCGAGGCTGACCTCGTTGACCTCTGCTTAGAGGCTGGCAAAAAAGCCATCGAAAAGGCTAGCTTATCCATTAGGGACGTAGGCTATTTTATTGTGACTTATGATGTGAACCCTTTTTTGTGTCCTGGCCTCAGCCAGCTTTTAATTCTAAAACTTGGTTTTAACGCGTACATTAAGCATGTAAACGTTCAAGGAATGGCATGCGCAGCCTTTTCAAAAGCCTTAGAACTTGCAGAAAATCACCTTGCCGTGCATTCTGAGGATTTTGTTTTGCTTTGCATTTCTGGAGTAAACTCGTATTGGTTCTATAATCAGGTGCGAGGCATCAAAGATGTTATGGAAATCAGCCAGATTGACTTGATAAAAGATAAAGACAAAAGATGGATGGAGCTGAGGAAATGGATTGCAGTTATGGAGTTTTTCCTTTTCGGAGATGGAGTAGCCAGCATTATCGTAGCAAAAAATGGAGATGGGCTATCCGTTAACAGAATTGTGGAAGTTACAAATCTTAAGAGGAGGGATTATTTGGCTGGTTATGCTAGACTGGCAGCCTTAAACGAGCCGTTCAAGTTTGGTTTTTATTCGCATCTGGACAAGGAAATTCCAAGACTTGGAGTCCAATATACTTCTATGGCTCTTAAGAGGCTGCTTGGAAAAAATGCCGAAGACACCGTGAAAACTGCAAAGAAGTGGGCAATTCATACGGGCAGCGAAAAAATACTAAACATTATAGCTGAACACCATCAAATTCAACGTGAAAAACTTGGGGAGTCGCATGAAGTGCTTAGGGAGTATGGCAACTTAGCAGGAGCAAGCTTGCCGTTCATCCTTGAAAAAATAGTTTCTAGGAATAGATTCTCGAAAGGCGACATCATTCTAACGCTTGGCTATGGGTGGGGATTTTCAGCATCCGCCTGCCTACTAGAGTACAAGAAATAACATGAACAAAAATACCAGAATTCCAAATGGCACTATCAATGCTCATAGATACTTGCTGAGGCTAATATTCCTTGGGCTGCAAAAATAGAGAAGGTAACTGTTAGCAGAAAAGTTTAAACGATAAGCCAACACTTAGTGTGTTGGAGGAGTGTCACCACCCAGCCCTAAATGAAGGGCAGAAAGAGAACAAAAAAAGCGAAAAGGGAATAGGAATGATAAAGAGGCTTGAGTGGAATAAGAAGACGGCTTCAGCTTTTGCTGTGGCGGCTGCGTTAACCATAGTTCTAGTGGTTGCGCTGAGTCCGAGGGAAATAACGATAGCGGAAAACATAACGTTGGACCCCGTGGTTTGGACGTTTCAAAGACCCAGCCAACTGACGATTATAGATAATAGGCTGGAATCATCATACTCCAGCGGCGGATTATCAGCAACATTCCATATGTGGCTCTCCGACTACATCCCAAGGGCTGGCTCACTCAATTACGACACTTTACGGGTTAGACTCGATATAAACGCAACAACTAGCAACCCAGACAGCTTCATAGAGAGCGTTCACATAGTGGCTCACAAAGACCAAAAGTCCCAAGTAGGATGGCAAGAAGACGACCTTTATCTTGAAAATCTTTCTCTAGTGGCTTCGGCAGACGGTTATAGATGGGACACACAGGCTTACATAAAACTAGCTGGCGTAAACCACACAGGCAGAGTCTACGCCACCACGACAACCTTATGGAAACTTCTAACTCCGAACACTCAGTCGCACCAGTTGGAAGTGGCATACGAAATCGTCTACTATAATGGCACAGCCTACAACAAGGTGGTTCAACCGTTCCAGCTTAACATCGTGGGGAGTGAAACATGAACTTTGGAATAACTTGGTAGAGGTTGTTAAGAAAGTTCTAATGTTTATAGGAAGGAATCCTCAGGAAGTTATTAGATGAGTGAAAGGAGGACACCTTTTTGGAAGGGAAAAATCGAAGGGTGATTTAGATGACTGATTTTGAGCAAGTATTAATTAGTAGTTATGTTTATATGTTAAGCCAGAGTTCAATTACTCTGGAGGCGTGTCACCGCCTAGCCCTAATTGAAGGGCAGAAAGAGAACAAAAAGCGAAAAGGGAATGGGAATGATAAAGAGGCTTGAGTGGAACAAGAAGACAGCTACGTTAGTTCTGGGCGTTGTTTTTACCTTCAGCATTGTCACTGTTTTCCTTTCTGGAAGGGGAATAACGATAGCGGAGAACACGACGTTGGACCCTGTAGAATGGACGTTTCAAAGACCAAACGAGTCTGTCCAGTTTGTCTATATAAACGATAAGCTAAACGCTACTTATGTTGGCGACGGGCTCTCAGCGAATATGTATGTTACTATAGGAATATACCATGAGAATGACTCAGCCTATGATGGCGATGACCATCTGTCCATGCTCACGGTGATAAATGTAACGACCAGCAACCCGGACGGCTATATAGAGAGCGTTTACGTCGTGGTTCAGAAAGACAACGAATCTGCACTAGGATGGGTAAGGCTGCAGCTTCAACTTGAAAATCTTTCCCTCGTGGATTCGGCAGATGCCGCCAGATGGAGAACAAAGGCTTACATCAAACTGGCCGGCGTAAACCGTACAGGCAGCGTCCACGCCGGGGCGACAGCGGAGTGGAGCCTTATAACCCCGAACACTCAATCGCACCAGCTAGAAATAGCCTTTGAAATCGTCTACTACAACGGCACAGCCTACAACAAGGTGGTTCAACCGTTCCAGCTGAACATCGTGGGGAGTGAAACATGAACAGAAAGAAAGCCTTCGTGAGCTTTCTCACAGTTGCCATGTTGCTATGTAGCGCACTCGTCTTTCCCGCGAGGGCAACTCCCAACGATTGGTCTAAACCAAGGCCGAAGCGAAGAATCTGTTTCAAAATGCCTTAGATGCTTTCGCTGCAGAAGACTACAAGCTTTCAGCCGCCTATGCAAATCAGGCCAAGCTCACAGCGGAAAAAGCCGCAGCGCCAAACACTCTGCCACAAACAATAGTAGCTATTACAACAATGATAGCTTCTTCAATAGGCATAGGAGCCTATTATAAAGTTAACAATAAAAAGGACAAAAGGAAAACGTCTGAATGCACAGAATAAAAACAGTGCTAGTAATGGCTTTATTGCTTACGCCAGTTTTTCTATTCATGGAAAAAGCTGAGGCAGCGCAGGGACAGCAGAAAGCATAGACTTCTTATAGAAGAGGATTTCACAAAGTTTTTAAAGTGTCACAAATATTATACACTATTGGTAAGTATACTGCAGACATCGGCAACGTTAAATTGGAAAGCAGTTTTGTCACTCTGTATTCTAACACTGATGTTGGTAAGTTCTTCTTTCAGGTTTCGGGCTGTGGCTGAAGATTCATCTAACAGTGGCCTATTCAGGTTTGTCTGGGACGACAGTTTGCGGAGTTATTACATCGTCAGCGATCAAGTGTTCCCTTTGAGCGTTTATGTTTTAAGCCTGCCCGACGTTGGCAACTATCGCATGTCTAACCACTCAGCTGTTGTTGAAGGTGTTAAACAGGCTGTTGAGATCCACCCCTGGGACAGCCAAACGAAAGAGTTGATTATGCCGTTATGGTTCCACTTGGTTATGAAGCTGAACGTGAGCGTCTCTTATGTTATGGTTCAGGATTGGGATGAGTACAGGGAACTCGTTGAGTCGGCGAACAACACTATAATAGTGAACACGCATGATGAGTATTTGCCTGTTCCAGAAGACTACACAAAGGAGTTGTGGACAGACAAAATTGCGGATTTCATGCTTAACCACTGGGGAACATGGGTTCACGCAGGGGGGTACCCACTATATCGTGTATGGTACCAAAACGGAACAGAGGAAGTATGGGGTGAAAATGGTTTCAAGTGTTTAATGAGCAATATTGGAAAGGGAAATCTGACATGCTATCCGCCAGACAGGCGTCCAGAAGCCCCAGAAGCCCCAGCAACATTCAATTTATGGGCACAACAAGGTATTGGCATAAACTGGTTCTTATGCGGAGAACCCATTTACGGGTTTTGGTATTCAAATCCTGGGTATCCGATTAACTATCAGGATTTTGATGGATTTTATGTGGGGGGAATCTATTCATTAATAGCTCCATATGAATCCGGAGCTATAATCCGCTACAGCCAAAACCAGTCAGCCTTCAACTTTGGCATCTATGTCCACATGGGTGTTTGGAAATTCTATGATATAGGCGGAATAGAGCTACGTTCCGAACGCGCTATCGGCTTTATTTCAACCGCAGCCGCCATATACAGCGAATTCTTCTGTGCAGCAGATAAACTATATGGCAAAGCAGGTGACAGCGCGACAGAAGCTATTCAAGAGGCTGAGAAAGAGGACAGAACAGTTGGGTTAACCGAAGCGAAAAGCCTTTTCCAAAACGCCCTAGACGCCTTCGCGTCTGGAAACTACAAGCTTTCGGCTGCATATGCAAACCAGGCCAAACTCACAGCAGAAACCGCAACAGCACCGAGCACTTTACCACAAACGATAGCCCTGATCGCAATGGTAGTCACTTCAGTAAGTGTAGGAGCTTACTACAAACTCAACAACAAAAAGAACAAAAAGGAAGTTTTGGAATACGCAGAACGAAAACAGCAGTAATAATAGCTCTATTATTAATGTCACCGCTTCCACTTATTCAAAAGATCCAAGCATCACTGGGACAGGCGAAAGTATACATTATCTGTTTAAGCGATGTCCCAACGAATGACTCTTGGGTTGATAATCCCCAAACGGTAAAGAATGGGGCGATAGATGCGTGCATGTTACAGGGCCAGTACATTGAAGGTAACTTGCCTCGAGCTCATCCTAAGCGTGATGTGGATTATCCACCGTATTATGAAGCCACACCCTGTGTCGTGACTAGTTGGTCCCAATATGCAAGCATAATCACAAGTTACAGTGGAGTGATAGTCGTGAATACTCACGGTCAGTACTTACCAATTCCGTCAAGTTACGAAAATAATAAAACCGGATGGGTTGACCAGATAGCAGACGCGATGCTGAAGAGAAGAGTAACATGGGTTCACGTCGGTGGCTACCCGTTCAGCTTAATAAAATACCAAGGTGAGGGAGTTGAAACTTGGGGCGAAGATGGCTTCAAATATCTGATGACACATATAAACAAAAGCGATGTCAATCTTTCTCCTTCACCATATTCTGAATATGATAACGCGACGACGTTGCTAGGAGATCAACAAATAGGTCTAAACTGGTTTGACGGAAATGACGAACCCATTACACGTTACCATTATGCAACTCTTGGGCGGCCTTTAAAGAAAGACGATTTCAAAGAGTACCTTATACTTCCTATATTCGAGTTTGCGGATCGTTGGACGGGTGCAGTGATTACCTTTGCTAAAGCGGGTGCACGATATACGACTGGGTATGGATGCGGAGCCTACGTACATATTGGCGCAAGATATCTTTACAGAATTGGTGGTAGCCAATTAGATGCCGACTATGGTAGAGGTTTTATCGGTACTGCTGCTGCTTTGTGGGCTGAGTCGATGGGGTTTAATGCGAAATTGGATGCGAAGCAGGATGGCAGCATTTGGGGTCCAAACAGCGAAAATGCAAGCCTCTTTGTTCAGCCTTCAATTTCTGGCGTTCGATTGAGCGGAACTGACTTAATTGTAACGATGACCTTTGCCATTTACGGTGCGACGCAAAGCCATCAAGACGACGTATTTAGGTTTAAAGATGCGTTATTCTTCATAGATGAGGTTTCCGGCAGTGACTGGTCAGACGTCACGATGAGGGTTGATCTAGGCTTTTCAAGGGAAGGTTACGGTGATGGACTCGTGTTAAGCGGACTCTACGATGAAGGCCAAGCCCCATACGGTTCAGTGGCAAGCGGTATCATGTGGGCTCTCGGAGCGCCAACACTGTTAGCAGCTCATCCAGTCGCCGCTTCAATTCTCTGGGGCATCAAAGGTGTTAAACTTTTAGCAAATTGGATTGAGCAAGTCTGCACTGGAGAATACAGCGGTGTTGGCCCAGATTTTGACCCATACATCTATTTCAGATACCTGCCAGCACAGAACTATACGGTGTCTAACGGCAAAGCTTATCGGGAGTTTATGACCCTTACAACCGTTGAACTGTTGACCCCAACTTCTGGAAAAAGCGGCGGTTGGCTTACCCTTCCACTAGAATATCAAATATCCGCCCTGCCAAGCTGGTATTGGGTGGACAATCCTGGCTGGCTGGACGTTAACGACACCATTGAAATCGCAATATGGTTTTATGGTGCTGGACAAAGCGATGCTGGAAGCAAACGCGACGCAAACAGCACCGCTCCGGTTTTAGTTGCTTTTCCAGGAAGTTATCATGGCTACTTAGGCGGCGGCGACAACGATGACTGGTACACATTTACCATAGAGTCCGGAGAACCCATTTTAATTCACATGACGCCTCCAGCATTCGTTGATTTTGACCTAGAACTTTACCGTCCAGACGGTAGCTTAAAAGCCGAGTCGCATCAAGGTGCAGGCACAACAGACACTATCAAATGCACCGCAGACTGCGGAGGAACATGGAAACTCGGAATCTACAAAGTACAAAGATCTGGAGTGTATTCACTTGACCTAAACCTAGGGTTTTCCCTATCCATCTCCGCTTCTTCCGGCGGCACTACAAATCCTGCGCCTGGAACCCATGCTTACGGCGATGGCGAGTCTGTGACTGCTACGGCTCATGCATATGCGTATCACAAGTTTGACGGCTGGATTCTCGATGGAAGCATAATAGTCTATGATAACTCCATCACTGTTACGATGTATTCTGACCACACTTTAGACGCATACTTTAGTGTCTCTGGTGGCGGCGATGGCGGAGGAGGCGAACCTTGTCCAACGTTGTTTGTTTGGGATGGCAACGATTACGTGGACTACGGCGTAATCGACATCCACAACCCAACTGGCGAAGATGTCATCCGAGAAGTGCCAATCCGAACGGAAGACGTGGGCATAAGCAACTATAAAGCTAGGTTTAGGCTTAGGGAAGGCTGGGAAGGCTTGAACTACTCCGAATCAGTCATAGACCAAGTGAAGCTCTACGCAACAGGTAATGATGGAAAACGTTACCTGTGTCCGCTAACAAGCGCAACGCACAGCACACTTGGAAAAGTTTTGCCACAGCTTCTGTTAAGCGACGACTACAGAGCGCAGATGCTCCTACTGGAAACTGTGGACCTGACGTTCGTAGTGCCATGGCAGAACATTCAAGGCTTCACATTCGCCATCGAAGGATGCAACAAGTGGAAAATGTAAAAAACCTAAACTTCCCCTCTCTTTTCTGTTGTTTGAAGCTTTTAGGCGTTAAGAGGAGGTGAAAACGTGAAGAAATGTCCAAAATGTGACACAGAAATGGAGGAAGGCATACTAGCTGGTGCTTCTCATTGGGGTAAAGGGACAGGTGTTTTTCATATTAAAGGATGTAAAGTGATGTAACGCTTCTACGTGCCTTTTAGAGAGATAGAAAAACGCTGCTGTGCAGAAGAAAATCCAGACTTAATCTAAATCAACAAAAGAAAAAAGTGAAAATGTTGTCAAGTTTGTCTTTGTAGGTAATTGACTATGGTTAGTTTCTGAATTTCGCTTGTTCCTTCGTAGATTTCAGTTATTTTTGCGCATCTATGAAAGCGTTCCACATGATAGTCTGCCAAGTAGCCGTATCCTCCGAAAATTTGTATTGCATCGTCAGTAACTTCCATAGCTACGCGGCTTGCGTAAGCCTTAGCCATCGAAGTTGCTACTGGATTGGGTTTTTCTTTGTCGTAGAGCCAAGCCGCCTTATACATCATTAAACGTGCGGATTCTATTTTAATTGCCATTTCAGCCAATTTGAAGGATACGCCTTGAAAATTGAATATTGGTTGTCCGAACTGCTTGCGCGTTTTGGCGTAGTTTAGGGCTTTTTCGAAGGCGCCCTGTGCCATGCCAACTGCCTGTGCAGCAACTGTAATTCTGGTTCCGTCGAAAAGTTCAAGCGTATAGTAGAAGCCTTTGTTCAGTTCGCCTACGAGGTTTGCGTCCGGCACTTTTAAGTCGCTCATAGAAAGCGAACCAGTAACGCATGGTTTTATGCCCATTTTGCCGTGCAACTTTGTTGCTTCTAAGCCTAGTGTGCCTTTTTCTGCGAGGAATATGCTTTGTCCTCTGTGCGACGGCTGTGCGTTTGGGTCTGATTGACATAGGATTATGAAGTAGTCTGCTATTGGAGCGTTTGTTGTGAACTCTTTGGCTCCGTTGATTGTCCACTCGTTTCCTGTTTTTATGGCTGTTGTGTCCATGCGGGTTATGTCGCTTCCATGCTCTGGTTCTGTGAAGGCTGCTGCGGATATTTTTTCGCCTCTGGCGAGCGGCGGAATATATTTTGCTTTTTGTTCTTCTGTGCCGTGTTTTAGCAGCACGTCTGGTATCATGAGGTTTCCAAGCGATATTGCAACGCCTAGGCCTGGGTCGACGCGGCACATTTCCTCGACCGCTATGCAATCTTCCAAAACCCCGTAGCCTTGTCCGCTGTATTCTTGTGGTATTCGCATGCTTGTGAAGCCGAGTTGTGCCGCTTTTTTGTAGAGGCTTAGTGGAAATTCTTCTTTTTGGTCGTATTCTAGGGCGAGTTCTGGTGTGAGTTCTTTTTCGGCGAATTCGCGTATTGCCCGTTTTATTTCTTGTTGTTCTTCGTTTAGTTTGAATTCCATTTTGGTTTTTCTCTCCTAGGTTTAGAGTTATGCTTTCTGCGTTTTTAGTTCATATACTTTGTTTTTCAAAGAAGGCACAATTTTGAATAGATCTTCGATTATGCCGTAGTTTGCGAAGCTGAAGATGGGGGCTTTTGGGTCTTTGTTTATGGCGATTATTAGGTCGCTGCTTTTCATTCCTAACACGTGTTGGAAGGCGCCGCTTATGCCGATGGCTATGTAGAGTTTTGGTTTTACGGTTTTTCCTGAACTGCCTACTTGTCGGTCGTTTGGGAGCCAGCCTTTGTCTACGATTGGGCGTGAGCATGCGAGGACTGCGCCTATGGTTTTTGCTAGTTCTTCCATTATGGGCATGTTGGCTACGTCTTTTATGCCGCGGCCTACTCCTACGAGTTTTTCTGCTGCTGTTATGTCGACGCCGCCTGGCGGCGGCAAAACATATTGTATGAACCGTTTTGTGGCGATTTCCTCTGTGAGTGGTGATGGTGTTTCTGTGATTTGTCCGTTTGCTGGCTGTGCTGGTTTTTGTGCGGTGAAGGTTGCTTGGCGGATTGTTGCCATGTAGGTTTCGGCTTTGCGGGCAATTGCCTTAACGTTTACTTTTCCTCCGTACATTTGGCGTGTTACCCCTAGCGTGTCGCCTTCGAAGCCTAGGTCTATGCAGTCTGTTGCGAGTGGCGTGTTTAGTGCGGCTGCGAGTCGTGG
>Ga0224501_10001330_pt1 | contig 19262 bp, 18 predicted proteins | sample SF_Oct11_sed_USG_4_FD_169105 | JGI IMG/M metagenome (GOLD analysis project Ga0224501, IMG submission 169105) | Sediment microbial communities from San Francisco Bay, California, United States - SF_Oct11_sed_USGS_8_1 | ecosystem: Environmental > Aquatic > Marine > Sediment | place: USA...
ACCACCACCACCACCACCACCACCCCACCACCACCACCACCACCACCACCACCAAGTCCTCCTGCATCACTCCTGGTAGAACTCAGGGGCAGCTCATAAGATGGTTCAAGGTTTGTGGATCATATCCGCAATTGCATTTCGCTGAGTAGTGAAGTAGCAAAGTGGATTACCTAAGCTGCTGGTGGCAATTAAAACCTAAATTTGGGGAAGTATGGTCACTTTTCCACAGGAAATGGATACAACTGCATTTTTGGACTGCACAGTAGTTCTGTTATAATTGTTCTATAGCCATTTAAGAGTGTCTATCATAATGGTATACACACTTAATACGCGCTGTAATCTGCCTGCAACACCACAAACTTTTTTCTGCATGTTACATAGAACCATTACAGGTAGCTGACTACGCCATTCAATACATAAAACTGTTTGGCATGAAGATAATGCTTACAAGGAGCGAAGAGACTACAACCTCACATCCAACCCCGTCTTCTGCTACCTGCGGAATATGGTGCAAGCATCAGTTGACTATTATCTGCACTTCAACTGTTGCGTTGGTTGTTCTCGCCACGATCATTACACTATACATCATCTGCCGACGAGTCTGTACCAAACGCCGAAACCAGAACAACCGATGCCCGGACAAAAAACTTAATGACCAATTCGATGAAAATTATAACACGGAGATTTGTCAACAGGAAGTAGACCGACTAAATGGCAAGAAGTTCTCCGTCACCCGAGTTCCTGAACCATGTAAAGTAAATGCCAGAAAAATCAGTAGCCATTGCCAGGCGGAGTTAAGAGTTCTCATCTGCAGTGAACTCGGCGACAGACTGTCATTTGCTAAAGTTGATGAGCAAGACCGGTCTGTCTCCCCAGAGTTCGACTCAGTTTAGCGAGATCGTATTTATATTTCTATATTATATAAATGGCACACCAATAGAAAAAAAATTGTTCTATAAATATATCTTATAAATTTCTACACACGCCTGACTAAGTTTCTGGGTGCTTGGTGGCCCTCTTTCACATGCGCAGACCGCCATTTGCTGGACCTTTTTTAAGGTTTTCTTCTCTCCTATCCTCGAGTCGTCGCCGAATCACATCCATCATCTCGTCTGATTTTTCAGCCTGTACATCTGCTGCTAGCTTCTCGAACTCACCAGGTTTCAACTGTTTGCCAAACACCTCAGCCTGCAAATATGTATCGTAATGCATCGCATGGCACTATGGCGTGACACAAAATTAGCATACACACGAACATACAGTCTCATATGCCATTAGCTTCACTATATATCCAAATTTGCCATGATTTTGATATGTACCGGAACATTTTTAAGATGCACCAACTCTCTGACTTGCGATTTTGTGAAGTAGTTCACACATAAGCCATTTTACCAATAAGGGTCTGTTATTTACGTAAAATCTCTGACCTGTCATAACACTGACTACCAGTGCATCTCACAAAACCTTATGTCGGAAGAATCATTCAGCTAGGTTGCTTTTCAGAACTACGATGTGATCTAAATGTACCTCGGCTAGCTTGACATCCACTTTGTGTTCATCAATTTCTTCTCTGGTAGAGGCATTAAGCTCTCTTCTATCTTCTCCTTCCCCATGGGACACTACAGAGATGGGGATGCTTATATTTGGTGTCTGAATAGTATTACTATGGATATGTGCCTACTAGTACTACCTATTGCTTTACATTGGATCTGCAGGAACACTGGTAGAATAGAGTAGGCCCTGGGTATAAAGTCCATTCCCTCTAGGTCCACTCCGCTTAGGGTGCGTAGCTTCATTGGAAGCTGCGCCATCGCCTCACACGAATGCCGCTCATACACCTACTGTCCAACAATAGTAGAATTTGCTGAAACGGATTATAAATTCATAAAGGATTTAAAATATAGGAGATCCAGTACCAATGTTGATGGTATGCAGGACAGCTCCGTAAATGGTAAGAGTGAAACGTGGCCAGTATGATCATGATGACTGCCTATCACCTCTATATCAAAGAAAACTTATTTTAGGTTTTAAGTTTAGGGCCCTATTTACGAACATGTACTTTTTTTGTTATTGTTTAACTTGATTGCCCTATTCCATGGACCTTCTAAGCATGAGGCTTATTAGAAATCGAGCTACGAACTCATTCCACTGCTAATTTCTCTGTGGTGGACCATTTTAACAGGGCTTTTGTTATCGACATAAAATAAAATTAGCCTAACCTAGCATGTTATCGCTATGCAGTTATCGAATTAAATGTTATGTGCATGACGATTTGAGTTGAACATACAGTTGTTGTAGTTGTTAGCAATCACAGTGACCAAGTCATGCAGAATATCCTCCACTGATGGTTCATCGGCCGCTGTCTTGGGTTTCGGTTCGGGAATTGGCATCGGCGCCTGACGCACTGGTGGGAAGATGGATGCTCGGGATGGAGGAGGTGCCTTTGCGCTGCAATAATCAACAATCAAAAGAATCTACCAACTCAGTGAATAGGTAAGGGCAATCCTAAACATTCCAAGTCTAGCTGATTTTATGGAATCAACTTTCACATTATTTTAATTTCTCCTTCTCTTATTCTTTTTAGTAAAATTCCACAATGGCAATCAGCCAGCTGCTGTATTCAACATAATTTTATTGTATCAGAACACACTTGTCTATGTGAGAAATCCCTTTTCACGCGTTTGTGCAAGCATGCTCTAACATAAATTGTTTTTTAGTTTCCTGAGCAGTAAATAAAGCCATTACCAAAGATCCAATAGCTCTCTGATTGAGCAAGGGTGGCCATGTTTCGCTGACAGATACAGCTACACAGCGCGTTGCGGAGGCCCATTCACATTATGATCCAGCGATCGCATGTTCTATTGAAAGGATAAAAAGACCGTGCAAGCCGGGAAGTCAGCTCTGCTGTCATATAATCCCAGTGCACAATAAGGGCTCTGGGATAGAAGGATAACTCAGTGGTAGAGCACTAGATTCTAAACTGTGGCAACCTGAGTTCAAATCCTGGCCTTGACGGTAACAGCAAAGGAGGACCTCCCATAGAGCTAAACCTTCCCCGGGTGCAAGCAGAAAATCTTCTAATGATGCACCCTGGGAAACGCTGCTGAGTCGAAGACTCAATAAGCCAATTTCTGCACCTCTCCTGACAGCTATTCTGTCATGGAAGAAGCAACAGTAAAGAAGTCATGCGAGAGAAAAATCTATGGGCTTTAGTTCAACTCAACAGGTGAACCCAATAATATTTTTAACATAATCTTTACACACATGTTTCATTTGATCTATTATGACCATGTAATTGCAACCGGATATCTATAACAATTCTCTCTAACACCGCATGCGCGTGGTCTGGCATATGAGTATGCACATGTACAAAAGCAGATATGGACAAGTCAGTTAGAGCCCAACAAGAATTATTCACAAATAAAAAATGAGGGTGAGACACATGCACAAGCTACAGATGTGTGCACAGAAATCACACAGTGCCCAAAAAAGGGGGTGGGTCGTATGTGTAGTTGTGAAGAGATTGATTATATACTCCGAGCATACTCGAGTGTACAGTTAAAAGGTTATAAGTCAATAGTTTAGGTGTATATAGATAATAAACCGATGCTTGCGTGGGTTATCTTTTTTCCTATTTGGGCACTCGGCCATCCTGTTAAACGGACCTCCTAAATCTGATGCTTGTTGGGGCGGTAAGAGTTAGTGAACATGTGAGAATCTCATTCCCACTGTGGGCGTACAGCATGACTAAAACTTCAACCCAGGATCTCTTGTCTTGATCTTGAGCCAAGTATTCTAGCTACTGTGCTATCCGAGCTAACTGTAGCGGAACATGACTCCTTACCTGTGCTTGGAAATGACTGATGGGGGTCGCCTCTAAAAAAGAACAAAAGAAATCCATGATCGATGCATTGATTACCAATCTTTATCAGGCACGAAAGTTTCTTAAGTTGGACACCCAGCCATTCTATAAATGGATTTCTGAAGTTTGCAGGTCGATAAAGTTGTTTTGCAACAGCTGGTGCCTTCGCTTTCGTGTGAACCTAATAGCGTCTTACCTGTCTTTTAAGCATCTCAATTTCTATTTTCATTTTCTCGAGCTCATCTTCGTACAGGCGATCTCGCTCAAGTCGCTGCTGTCTCTCCTACAAAGACACAATTCAAATGACAAAGCAGAATGGCTACAATCTTCTACAGTAGGGCTGCTCAACCTTTTCAGTATTGCCCGAAATTATTATTTCATTTCAATACTTTGCTTTAAGCCATCTAGGCGCATTTATTTTTAGAAGCAAGAACCGATATAGTGAGAGTTATCTAAGAGTTATATTCTACAGAAGGGCTGCCGAACCTTTTGAGGATGGGTCACTTGCAAAAAATGGGCCTGCTGGGGCTACACCATGTCTCCGCAAATCCAGTTGCTGCATGTATTGCAACCTATGAGATGTTTGAGTATTTTAAAAGATTTACAATGATTTTGGACCCCATGACAGTGGGTTGGGGATTTTAGTGTTTTGCAATATTTTAGATAAATGCCGAGGCCACATGTGGCCCCGGGGTCTCAGGTTGGTCAGCTCCGCTCTACAGAACAGGTGAAGGCACTTTAGACTTTTATGTCACAGGGATAGGCAAGACTAGAAGCAGCTTTTGGCACCAAGATAAGATCACGTTGTATCATAAGGATGGCGTCACTAAACCAACGGCTTGTATGATATTAGTTTGCCTCATAGAGTTGGTACTCCTTTATTAGGTGATGTGATCTGAAGCTGACAAGAAGGAAAGTGACACGCCAATTTGGAATCAAACCTGTGTCACCTGGTCCAAAACCAAATGCGTTACCCACTAAGCTACCGCTTCTCTATTTCTTGAACAGTTATATGCAGGCTCTGAGAAATTCGGTGCTACGGATGAACCAAAATCCGCGTTGGTTCACAAGGCACAGCATGGAGACCCAGGTGTCATCATAGAATTAACCAGTATACAGTGATAACCACCTGATCAAGTAATTCTTGTAGTCTCATCCTCTCCAGCTCATGCTCCCTAAGTGTGGCCTCTCTGAGCTTTTCTTCCAACAATCTATCATCAACAATTTTTATACATCATTACTTGTCATAAAGTAGTTATGGGGTCCTGCGAATATGACATCACAATGCTATGCTATTGCATGGCAATGACATCAGCCAACTAATTGCGCTACTGGTTAAACAGATGGGATAGTGGGATAGCCCAATGGCTAGAGCACCTGGTTAAAGATCAACAGATTTTGAGTTCAGGTCTTAGTCGTGCCGAGTGCCCGCTGTGAGTATAAGCTCCTCACAAATCCCTAGTCAGTCCCACTGCTCCAAAAAGCCGCGGGCTAAGAAGGTCTGTTAACTAGGATGGTTAAGTGCCTGAGCAGAAAAAAAGTCTCAAAATCTCAAGAACGACTTGCAATATATCAATTCATTACAAAGTCGACGCTACTAGTTTTACCTCTGTTTGTAGGCTACTTCATCCCTTCTTCTGAGCTCCTCATCTTGTCTTAGTCTGAGTAATCTACATAACAAGGAATCTCTCAGTTATTGTTTTTGTTTCGTGGTTATATACACAGTGTAGAGCAGAGATTTTCAAAAAATGAGCTAATAGTTGGGGCCACTTATAAACCGTATCTCAAAGGAATCATTTGCTACACGTGTTATAGCAATCTATGAGATGTTTAAGTGTTTATGCGCATGCACGCATTGTATACCAACTGTGTAAAAACAACTACAAGTAACAAGAAATATAATTTTGTTACAGTGAAACACAGGATTTACAGTGTTTCATGATTGTTTCAAAGAACTGAGGTCACTCTAAGTTTGTACTGGGCCCAAAGGTTGAGCAGCTCTGGTATAGCGCTACTTTGTACAGAATTGCGAAAACAGTACTCCGAAGTGCAGTACTGTTTGTAAGGATCAGTCTATACGAGACAGGCATCCCTGATTTGAGCGCACATTACCAGCTTCTTGAGTGGTCACAATGCTTTCCGACTACTCATTGGTTACAACAGGGGAATGAGCAGAAGTCAGCATTCCGTCCTATTCCTGGGAGTGCCTCTGAACACCTTGAATCCAGGACACGTGTTTCAAACCGGCCCATTTGCAGATTTCCACTGAAGGGTTTGTAGGACTCACCTTTCCCTCTCAGCCTGTCGAGCATCCCTAGCTATTTGTCTCTCATATGGTCCAGTACGTCGAGGTATCAACTCATTGCCCCAGTGTTTCCAGTGATGCGACTCTCCAACTGTAAATTAAACAGATCAGGGTCAATTTCCGGTGTTCGCTTTTATGATAAAGGAGCAAAGCATGCTTTATCTTGGTCTAAACTATGTAGCACCTGAATCACCAATCTCTTGTCTTCTTGTGCGAGTTTTCTTCCATTCATTGAATTCCGCCAGCTCTAAAACAAGGAAACATTCCACCAATTCCACAGTGCGATTCCATCTCAACTAAATTTACAACCGAGGCATTGGAACAGCTCCCTGTATTAAACAGACCTCGATGTGCCACCAAATACAGGACAAACTAGACCTTTAGTTCAAAGCGTTTCACTGAAGAAAGAGCCTATACACCTTCACCTCTGAACTCAAACTAGATTCAAAACTATCTGCATGCTGGAGCCATTAGACAAGATAATGGTATTATGTCTATGGCAAGAGCAGACCACCACCGGACAGATCAAGACTAGATACCAGTTGATATACCTTCAGGAGAAAGCATCAGGTACTTCCATTGGTAGAAAGCAGCAGTATCTGTGAAAACAAAAATCTATGCTAGTGCTTGATGTGCAACAGAATAATAATATTTTAATTCTATTGAAAAAGCACTGACTGTCACATGACAGTGAAAGACTGCTGAAGCTTGATCTGATATATAGACAGCTTTGGATATGTGTTAAAAGCTTTGTGTACTTGATATCGTACACTACTATATGAACAATTCAACTATGTTATAGGTGAGACAAATTACCAGTAGGCGATATTCTTCCAGGTCCTACAACTGAAAACCGAAAACGAGGCAGACTATGAGTTGATTCTTGCACTGAGAGAGTGCTCATTATGGCCAGATAGAGCTGAAAAGGCTACCTGAAGAGTCAGGGACTTGGGTATGAGTACCCATCCTGGTAAACCCAGCAGCAGTTTCTGGATTATACCAAGAGGAGGCAAAGCCATTCGCTGTCGCCCTTTGAAATGTCGCATCACTGGCAGCAGTCGGCCATATTGAAGAGTCAGCGACACCGTTTTTGTATCTTTCCTGCTTCCATGCATAGAAATCCTCCATATCTAAAGTAACATTGCCCATTCACGAAAAGACAACGGTTCTTTTAAAGGAAGAAATACAAGAGATTGAAAGATGCAATAGAAAGCGCTCATGCAGCAAACTAACCATCACCATTTACTAATCATACCTTCTAAACTCAAATCAAGTCTTCGGCCAAGACCTACAGTTGTAAACAAAGAACATTTACATTCGGCATATCAACGACATCAGCTGATAATAGACAAACTCATACACAGCACCATATGCGTGATAGAAGTTTGTGTGTGTGTTTGGATACCTAGCAGTTAGCATAAAAATATTTAGGCGTATAGAATTTGTCTTCACCATCGGATAATACACGATTAGCTGTTGATCACTAAGAATATTTCTATTATTCAACAGCTGGTGAGACAGTTAAAATAACAAAGGGCCTGCCAAATGAAGGCGAATTTGTGAAAAAATTGCGAAAAAATCACAAATAATGTTACGCGAAAAATTGCCTTGTGAACTTGTGATGGCTGTTTCGCACGAAACTGGCAGTTCTAGCACGCTGAATAAAATCGCAAATCACGCCTACAAGGCGCGCTGATTGGCCCTTTGAAAGTCAGAAAGGCCAACGACGTCTGACCTGGAACCTTATTTGAATCAGTTTGGGAGCAGTCATCATCGCGGAGCAAGAAACAATCAAATACATGAGAACCAGAGAATCAGAGGTGATTATAAAATGAAATCTGGCCGAGTTTACCTGCGAGTAGCAGCTAGTTGAGTCTGACTATGAGCACAATCCTCACGGATGATTTTTAATGACAGTTTGACCGGAAATAGAACCCTGATACGACACCAACTACACAGTCTCATTGGCCTCGGTCATGTGACTGCGGGAAACCGTAGTAGGTCGCGAATAGTGATCACAATCATGTGGCTAGGAACGCGAATTGTGATTTTTTTGCGATTAGCTTATCACAAAATTGCAAACTCGCCATCGTGTGACAGGCCCCTAAGAATGAGGTTTTCGGTGAACTTCACCACAGCATCCATCGCATGCATCTGCAGTAAATGGTGGCCATAATGATGTTACAGGGCAAAGGTTAGTTTGTTGGATTATATAATATATAATCATATTTGCTATACATTATGAATATAATAACTAATTAACCGTAACATCATTATAGCCACCATATCTAAGTAATCTGAAATTGAGAAATTAACAAAAAATTCAGGCGTTCTCATTATATATGTAAAATGAGAATTGAGAATTTTGGGAGGTATCGAAGATGCTGGGGTTTTCATTGCTAATTTCACTATATGCTCCGTTATGTTGTGGAGTGTCCTCTGCATTGCAGCATTTTAGGGTGAACTGATGACTTGGAGGATATACAACAATAAGCCTATAGAGTTATCCTCTAACCGAGGATAGCTCCATGGGGCCTACGACCAGGGGTCTCTGGTTCAACTTTTGTAAAGGGTGCCACTTTCAAGCTTGCCAGTTTCAGTTCACAGCTGACTCAAAGACTAACCCTCTCAATGGAGACACCATATTCCATACTGAAAACAACTCGTTGGCTTAGAATCCATGTAAAAGCACATTCTCATCTTATCTTACCTCGTGTGGGATCTATGGCTGGCACCGCGGCTTTGTCATCTTGGTTCAATTCTGAATATAGATCTTTGAAGTGATAATTCTGAATCTAAATTTAAAACATATAATTCAATCCATTGCCACCTCATAGTCATAAATAGGTTTAAATAGGTATTATTCATCTATTCAGTGATTTAATTTAAAAGACCCGAAGGACGAAATTGTTGCATATGATTCACCCACTACATGTATGTAAATTGAGGGAACATATTCCAATGAGTTAATTACTGAACAGCATACTAACACAAAATGATTGATGATTCTATTGACTATTCTATCAAGGAACTGCGTGCAGTACTAGGGGTAATTAAAAAATCCCAATGCATAGTAGAAATGTCTGATACACAAAATAGTTGACATACCGTATGTTGCATCTGGTGGAGGTTAACTTTTCTAACTTCCTTTTGTATAGTAGCAGCGATTTCAGCCCCCTGAAGCAATCGAGAAATTTGAAAACTCCGTCACAAAATGTAAGATTAGGGTAGAGGACCGCATTGTATATTGTAAGGGTTGTGGGTATTTACTTTTCATGGTTAGGTCTAGAACAGTACTGTCATAGATTTTTTGTAAGGGCTCGATTTTGATCACCGAGTTAAGTATTACACAAGTTGCAGAAACAGATAGATTTGCCTTGGCAGTCATGCTTTTCACTAATATTGTAGACAATGTACAATCTTTGCTTCCATTTATACACCATAATTAATTCCTGTACGGGGTCATGGAGTTTGCCACTTGTTAACAGGGAGGCTTTGTTGGAGCTCAGGAGCGAATTAAGGCCGCACGCCCTTCCTGTCACCATCATTGACTTTTCTGGTATTCGAATCCACGACTCGCTGCGTGCAATCCATGTATTCTAATCACTGAGCCATGGCTGCTTCCTCGATTATGTACAATGACAAAAGTCGAAAAACCGATATTTTCATTATCTAGCTGCTTGATTGCCGAACAAGCTGTGTAGTGGTAGATGATTCAAAACTAGACTGATTAGGAAATCACACATATTTTTATTCAGAATAAATGGGGTAGTTTACTCACACTTTTGCATCGTCTGATGTCATGGCGCAGAAGATAGAATAAACTAGCAGTGAATGCTGGAAGGAAATGCCAATGATATCCGGCCACATCCAAGCCAATTATATACTGATCCCAAACGAACATAAGCAGATCTTTGTTCAGGAAACCTGTCAACATTTGAGTACAGGCTATTCTGTGAGTGCAAAACCATTTCTTCGACATCACAGTCATCTTTTGGGGTATAACCTAGACCTGTTGTGGTGGTGGGATATGATATTGGTGGGACAATTCTACAACTTTTATTGTTTAACACAGCAAATGTTCAAATGGTGTATAGATGAAGTTCACCTAAGGTGTGTTCCAGTGAACAACTTTCAATGTCCTTTGAATCAAGATTTTTCCATATTCAAGGCCCTGGGTTATCATAGCTAACATGCATAGCATGCATCTTTAGCTGATCTACTTACCCACAAACATTGATTTGATGAGTGGTTTAACAAGTGGCTGAAGAACATCAGCCAGCATCCGTGTGAGGATGGACTTTTCTGTGTCACCTCTTACTGCAATAGAGAAATTAGATAATAAATCATGCCCAGTGGCCTGTCACTGCCCTGCCCCTGGTGACAGCAATGGTCAGTGCTCTCCGTCCTTGGTGGCAGTAATCATCAGTACTCTCTGTCCCTGCACGGTGGCAGCACAGGTCAGTGCTATCTGTCCCTGCATGGTGGCAGCACGGGGCAGTGCTTAATACGTCATTATGATAGTTTGTGTAAAAAAGGTTTGTTTTTCTTAATATTCTTGTTACCGCCTGCAAAAGCAACACAGCCAGGAAGATATGTTGAAACAGTACAGTCTTCATTTTTTAGTAGGATAGGACAGGGATAGAGCACTTGGCTCAAGATAAACTGATCGGGACTTCAAGCACTGGTCATACTCATAACCACTGGGAGTATGAGTGCCTCACATAAGTTCTAGCTTCTGCCACCAGAAAACAAGGCCCCAGTCTTATGAGGTCTACAAATTAGGATGACAAAACACTCACACAAAATGGCAAGAAAAACTACAACTGAAATCTTTTTGAACAATCATGTTATAATTGGATCGCTAGTAGTCAATTGGTATGTAAGCCACTGTTTGCTAGTGAATGAAATTGCAAGCTTTACATCTGGATAAATAACACTGCTTTTGAAGCGGGTCGTCAATATGACATCATACAGCGATTGAAATATTTCTTTGTTATATTGTAAATTATAATTTTCAATTGAATTCCAATTTAAATGTATCTGAATATAATTGTCTAAAGAATATGATTTGCGTCATGCTAATCAGACTAAAAATGGTTCTATGTTATCTGTATATCAATGCACAAAAACAGTTTTTCAATATAATGGCCACGACAATGTGCTGGTGAAAATAATACCATTAACGTGGAGTAGAAAAATGAAACTTACACTTCTGCTCCAGTGAAGTGTTGATAATGAACTCAGAAAGGCTGTCATCATTGTGAGCATCAAACCCGAGCAGGTGTTCAGCCACTTTCTCCACAAATGCCCTTCCTTCTCTCTCATTCTCCTTCAACACAATTCCATGAAATATAAGAAAAGTAGAAAAGCATGAACATCGAACTACGATATTTGTTTTCGTATGCAGGCTCTTGGCCATTTTATTTTGAGAAGCTTCTCAGCCTGTGGTTCTTTTTGGGAATTGTGTGAGGAGCTCATACTCGCAACCAGTTGGAGCCTAGCATGGCCAGGATATGAACCTAAAAACCTAATCTTGGACCCAATGCTCTAACTTCTGAGCTATCCCACTACAATTTTATAGGATTTTACGTCTATACAACTGATTTCATGAGCTATGTAATTATATGCATGTGGGTAGGGTAGTTGCCTGTCTTTATTAACAGGGAATCCTCACTTATTTTCCTGAAAGAGATCGTCTCATTGTTTCAGTGACATAAAGCTAGCAGATAATGACTATTATCTAGTTCATATAGATTTTTCATCTTGACTAGCGAGTAAAGCGCGTTCTGACTTAGATTACCACTATGTACTACGCATAAATGACTCACAATCGGCTTTGAATCAGTTTTAACCTGTAATGGTAAGAAATTGTTCAATCCAATTCACCATGTTGAAGAGCTGAAGATGTATGAGCTCAGTCTATGGAAATAAAGTGCTAGAATGCTGAAACTATGATAATGTTGTCAAGGGAGGCAATTATTGGGAACCTCAGCGAAAGCTAGTTATGAATTGCCAGTTGAAAAGAAAGACCATGTAGTCGGACACCTTGAGGTGAGCTTTGGTGTAAAAATTGACTGTAGTTCTCCATTAACCGGTTATTCACCCTGAATACACACTGATATGACTCACATCATTCACATCAGCGACGTAGGGGGGCAAATCTCGGAAGAGTGTTAAGTACATCTCAACCAGCACAGCTACTGCATTGTTGGTTGCCGGCTTGTTTCTGCAATCAATTGATTCTAAATCATATACACAATGTAAACACAGCTTGAACTGGCATCAAAGATTAAGCCTACCACAGTGATAATATTGAAAATAAGTTCAATAAAACTCAGATTGAATCTGAAGATTACTGATAGTGGCACGGCGACTGACTTTGACAAATCATTGAAAATGGGTGACTTGAATTGACAAATGCTTAACAGGAGGTATACACTTGTGGGGTAACCTCGTGCAGCTCGCCTCCATGATACAATCTATGTCAGATGAAGTATTATGTGCGGTTGCCAAGTTTTTTTTCTCCATTAGTTCAATACACATGAGTGACAATTATGTTTTCACTGATATGGTTGCTTTTGGATGCATGGAGCCATATTCGTTGTGTGATCAATGCGGAGTAAGCAAACTATAACTCGGGTTACAAAGATCGAGTGCCTGTCACTAGACAACCCAAAGGGAATTGTGGGAGGGCTATATTGGGCACATACTTGGAGAGGTATGGAGCCATGATGTGAAGCATGGGTAGAATCAGTAGATAGTAGACATTGTTCAGCTCGTGTTTGGTATTTTGTTTGGCATGGAAATGAGAGAGAACAGCTTTCATCGCATAAAACGCACCTGGTAACAGAAGTTTAGTTTGATAGCACCTAGAAAATGAATGTGTGATCACGGTTTTATACAGTTAAACACAGCTGGCATGCAATATGATATAACCAAATGTATGCTAAGTTCTGTCAGGTAGTTAGACACACAAATGGAGCAAAGGAAGACAGTTAAAAGTGAATCAGCATAATTAAGTGATTGGGATTTGAAAAATGCATTATTTCATGACATTCTGCGTGATGGCTGGTTTCATTAGTGTCCGTTGACTCACCGACATTGGGCGCTGCGATGTCCGGGAAAGTATTTTGTATTTTAAGAATCTGTTCACAAATCTTACTGATCTTCTCATCATTTACCGAGATTGCCTTTCGTGGGTTTAGTAGACTGTCTATATATTCCTTGCGGACTGAAATCACATAAGGGTTTAATCAAACACATGAGCAGAAACGTATCTGAATTACGCGTTGTGATAGCTCGAAATCCACTTGGTGTCTACTGTTGAAAAGTGCGGGAAAATGAACTTAATGATCACAAGCCTTCCCATGCAAACCAGAGCCATGCAGTAAGCCTTATCACCATTGTTGACGTGCGTATAACAGAGCTACCATCGAAATTTAATTACAGAGAAAATAATAACAACAACACAACTTACCTGAGAAGAACATGTTTTGTATGATCTACTAAGAGACGGTATATGTACCATACAGTATATACATATGTTTTCAACTTCACATACTGTTACTGATTGGGCACAAATCCAAGCTCATCTGTATATATTTGTGGACAAGGTTTTATAGATAACCATACTAGTAAACTGTAGCGCAGTGTACCTTGGGAGTTGGAAAGGAAGAGAGTCCATGCAACACTTCTCAGTTTGGTAGGTAGAGGCATGTTGAGACACATGTGAAGCTTGCTTTTCATATCTGGCCATCGCTTGAGAATGCTGACAGCACCGTCTCTCAGATGATCCAGTACCAACTCTGTCTTAGTATGCCCAGGATCCATGGTGAGTAATTCCTTGGCTACTGCATTGTTCACCTGCTGATCCAGGGTGAGCGAAACACGAGAATACAAGTCATCATAACAGCTATCTGTAATCCAATCGTAATATACTGAGTCATGAAGCACAAACAAAAACATGTACTGAAAAGACTTGTTGTGACTGAATTATTGTCATCGTATATAGCAGCACCAGAGTTTTGATTGATAGACTATCAAGTCTATAATTACAGTTACTGGTACCTGAGTGGAGGTTTCTGATGGCATTGTCGAGAAAGAGTATTCTCTCAGAATCAGAAAGGTCCTCAAGTGATGCAATGCCATTCTCCTCTAAGTGAGAGTCCACAACATCATTCAGCTGTTCGGTGAAGGACTTCCAGTCCTGAAAAAGCCAAAAAGCCTTCAGGTCATGTGGCTGATGGAGTGGCAGGATAAGAAGAGCAAGGAGGACAAACAGTATGTTACCACATTGGGTAAAGAAAAAATATGTACTTAAAATTTCACCTGGGTAGTGAAAGTAAAAACTAGAAACATATTTTCTATGGTGAAAAGTCAAAGGTTTAACCTTTATTTTAGACATTAATGGGGTGAAATTTCTTTGTCAAGTTTCAATTGGAAATGCATGGTTTCGCGTGTGTAGGGGACACGGTTTCGAGTTCGGAGTACACAGGATACATGGTCTCAAAGGTCCGGGTAACTGGTTTCGAGAGTCTGTGATACATAGTTTCGATGGTACTTGGTACAGGGTACGAGGTACATAGTTTCTCACTACCCTACCAAATCAGGTGAGTATAACGCGCTTCTGCTTCCAACCTTCTCCATCTTGATTGTACTACTACTTACTACTGCTACTAGCAGTCCTTTACAGCTACAAACACTTAAAGTTATGAGGTATTAACAGGCGACCGCTACTGTTTACGAGGTATGCTGTGCCTTGGGGAAACTGAAGTAAGGTACAGGCCACCACAAGTTGGTGAATCAGCTGACGAGTACACGAAAAATGCAGGACGTATGTCAAATCTACGCAATGGATCGTACAAATCAAGCGTATAACCATCAAAAACACAACTGACAGTTAGTTTGCAATTTTAGGCACTACAAACCTTTGATTTTGTTATTCTTTTTTTGCTCTCAAGCAGCCATGCCGCATACGCTTCTTTCCCAGCCATATTGTTTATATACCACTAGGTTACCAGCGGCACTCCAACCTATCCAACTGTCAGGTAATTTGCCGTCAGCAGATGACAACTCCAAATATAAATGGGCCGGGCACCGTACGTTCGATTCGGTTTGTTGTTTGATGCAGGGCGATACTTTTTTCATAAAAACTGGAAAATCTACAAAATCTCATTACTCACAGCAAACTAGCTGGACACAGAACATCAGACACTACAAGAATTCACAACAAGTTAACATTGGTTAACGCCAGCTGGCAGCTGCAAGAGTGCAGCTTTTGGTGTCTTATGATTGAAATGAATTCCTACTTCAACATGCAATAGCATTGCAAAAAAGAAATTGACTGCAGACTGTACAAAGCATTATAGTTTTGATACCTTGAGAAGAACGACTCTTGTTCTAAAGGCCAATGAAATTTTAATGAGTGAGCACGTCAGAGGAAACAGCTGCTAACAGTCTGATTGACCGCATGTATGGATAGCATCAAGTCAACTAAACAAGGTGATAGGTAATTGGATTACAGTTTATTGGCATTAAGAATGTACATTTTTGTAGCTGATTAAATCAGTTGATCAAGAGATTGGTTACTCTTCTGCAGGAGATTTTTCAGCATATAGATCTCCCTCAACTTCGATAACACCAGACTTGGCAATCACCACATCCTTCACTGGTCTGTCCTGACCTCCAGTCTTTGTGCTCTCAATCTTTCGGACAACTTTCTACAACGATCATCAAGCACATGGTCTAGCCGGAATACTACCAGCAAACATTTTTGTAGAAATAGAAATCATTAGTGGAGTTTTATATAAAGGTATAAGATAATCACTCATAAACAATCAATTAGCTTACCATTCCTTCCAGGACCTTGCCGAAAACAACATGCCTGCCATCGAGCCAAGGGGTCTTAACAGTTGTGATGAAGAACTGAGATCCATTGGTGTCTTTGCCAGCATTAGCCATGGATAGCCATCCAGCTCCATAATGAGAGAGCTTGAAGTTCTCATCAGCAAACTTCTCCCCGTAAATACTCTTACCTGCAACAAATGGTGAGTAGTTGGAAGAGGTATAGGTTTCCAATTAAGTCAACCCATAAAGAGTATATATTGCGCTCAGCCTGTTATGAATTGAAACTCAGTGTTTGCATGTTGTTTGTTGGAAAATGGAAAAGCTTTCAAAGTAGCAGAATATCAATGCGTCTTGTCTTCTTGCTTCCATTGATGGTGATGCACCAACTTTGTTATGGAAACTTTTTTTTACATCTACGTAATATGATTGCATAATGAAATAACTGTTTTACCTCCAGTGCCGTCACCTCTAGTGAAGTCGCCTCCTTGAATCATGAAGTCTTTGATGACTCTGTGGAATTTGCTTCCGGCATAGCCAAAACCTTTTTCACCAGTGGCAAGAGTAGCGAAGTTCTCCACAGTTTTTGGAACAGATCCTCCGAAGAGTCCAATGACAATCCTACCAGCCTCCTCACCACCAATGGTAATATCAAAGTATACCTGAAATTATCCATTCAGGCAGTGAATGAGTCATTGAGTGTCTGAACAGATGAGATAGAACAGGGATGTGACTCGTGGGCCAGTGTGTGATTTAGTCCTTGCCAGTAGCCTAAATTTTTATTTTCTTTCCTTTTTTTCCTACTCCTAGTCTTAGCTAGTTCTAGTAATTGAAACACGACTGCAGAATAACTATACTCTATAGCCAGGGCAGGATAGTAAATAAGTAATACTTATAGTTATACTAGTATCAGTATTGCTAAATTGTTGTGAGTCAATCACTAATCAGAGCAAACAACTCAACACAACACTCAACTGCATGACTTGACTAGACCGTCTACGGTCTAGACTAGACAGTAGACTGTAGAGTACTGTAGTGTAGAGTGTAGTGTACTGTAGAGTAGGCTAAAGACTAAACTAAAGTCTAGACTAGCTTGCAGTTTCCTATCTACCTTTTTGGTGACTTTAGGTCCTTTGGCAGCCTCAATGGTCTGCAGAGCTAGCAATCCAACTAATGCAGTCAATACTAAGAACTTCATGATGGAGAGCCGCAGTTTTCCAAGCTGACCCTTCGGAGACAAACAGTGAGAGTGAGAGAATAAATGAGTCAACGACGGACTGTGCTAGGTGTGCAATGAATGGAGCGGTTTTCCAGCGTGTAGAGCTCCTATTGGTCAAAATGTTTCCCATCACTGATTGGTTGAAGTTATTGCGGAAATAACTGGTGCGCGCGCATTATTTCCGGTTAGAGTATAAACAAGCTCAAGACCAGAGATCCAGAAATAGTACGCGATGGAGGTTGCTAGTTACAGGTAGCTGAAAACAGTCGCTAGTGTATATTAACACACTCGTTGACTGTCCCCCACTTCCAAAGCAGTGATTGTGTTGCAACTGGAATTTAAAATCGATATGCTAACTTGCCGGTTACGTGATGGGGAAGCTGAGAGCATTCAGAATCGTTCTAGCAACAGAGGAGCCAGTGTTTTGTCCTGGTGATCAAATTCAAGGTCATTGCGAAATCGAAGTTATTGGAGAGATCTCGCTGAAGTGCCTCACTATCACAGTACGTGGTCTATCGAAAGTACATTGGACTGAATCAAGAAATGTTGGAGCACGTCTTGGACCATACACCCAACACTTCATGTCAGGCAACGAGTACTTGAGAGAGAAAAAAGTACTTGCCTCACCAAGATTTGGTAAGCCTCCCCCTGCTGTTACTTAGTCAGTTAGACAGTTGCCACGCTACTTGTTAATAACAACTGGGAATATGCCCAACAGGATTTTTGTAAGTAGGGCAGCGAGCTGTGCGGTGATTAGCATCGTAATATGACTGATTGGCAAGAATATAGCCTTTTACTCTGATGCCGTTGGTGCTATCCTGTGTATATCGTTGTATTATAGTTTTAGTGTCCGGATTGTAAGTCTAGAGTGCATCTTTGTGGACAATTGTATGTACTTGATGGTTTGATCTATCTACTAGTTGCTCCGGTGATTTAACAGCAAATACCTGTTGAAGTGTGCCTAGATTGACTTTGGTATGAGAAGCGAATATTATGGTATTTTATCTGTGATTCACTTGTAGGAGCTGACCGAGTAACCCTAAGAGAGGGTAGGCATGAATTCCCATTCACCTTTGTTGTACCTACCGGGTAAGTTTTCAGTAAACAAGAGATCTAAATGGGAAAATTATGGTAATCGAGCCACGAAATGATTTGAGTGCCCGGAGTATGTTTGCAACTAACTAACACCCTATATGCCCAGAATTTCAGGGTAGATTTTATTCTCGGTAAATTCCACTAAATTATGCTGCACTGCAACAGGCGCCCGACCAGTTGCTAATTACATCAGGTAGAGGTTACACCGTTAGTCTCTATCTTTTAATGCATGCCCTTATCCTAACCTTAGTACGGCCCGAGGGTAAAAATAGAGGTCAGCTGAGGCAGGCAACCCAGTTATTCAATTCACTCGCTATTGTCATCCTGAATGGAGTGATTATCGATGTTGAGAATTCGGTTAGAGTATTTAGTAGTCTTGGCAAGTATCCAGTACGCATCTATCGCATTATTTATACATTTCAGGACTATGCCCTCATCGTTTGAGGGGAAATATGGCAGCATCCGCTACTGGCTCAGGGCTGAAATGTCACGCATGAGATTCGGGCATGACAAGACCAAAAAGACACTGACTTTTCTAAATCCTCTTAATATAAGTCTTCCTGAATACCAGGTACGTTTGCATTCTACATGTCATGTTTGTACAGCATAACAGTGACGTCGTCCGAGTGTCGAGGTTTGGGCTCTTCTGGTCAGCTCTGGTGAGAGAATGAATATATACTTTTTCAAAACTGTGAATGTTTGTGCAGACTGTGTTGACGATTTGATGCGGATGCAGGTTTGTTGTCCGCAGAGTGATGAATGGGTCTTTTTCTATTAGTCTATGAACTATGAAATATAAATCTGCTTGTTGAGATTTTTGGAATCCAAATAGAACACAGCACACATATTAGGAATTGGACCGTACCTAGTATCAGCCTGGGAAAGATAGTATTGAATGTTATCATGGTAATAGCTAGACTTTACATAGTATAAAA
>Ga0224501_10001332_pt1 | contig 19231 bp, 10 predicted proteins | sample SF_Oct11_sed_USG_4_FD_169105 | JGI IMG/M metagenome (GOLD analysis project Ga0224501, IMG submission 169105) | Sediment microbial communities from San Francisco Bay, California, United States - SF_Oct11_sed_USGS_8_1 | ecosystem: Environmental > Aquatic > Marine > Sediment | place: USA...
CAACCGAACCAAGATAATATCCAGTATATGTCATCGAATGGTTAACATCCGTTTTTGCACAATCATTTATATCAATTACAAAGTTTGCGCCGCCACTACTTGAGTTTGAAATATTATCCGCACCAGCGGCATCTAATGCTATACCTGTGGCGGTACCTGATTGACCCGTGACACCTGAACCTGCGGTTGTTATTCTAAAATTTTGCCATGAATACCCTGATGTTTGAAATGTCCCTGAGTTTGAAACCCTTAAAAGTAAATTAACAGCATTACTTACAGGCACAGCACCGTGTATTACTAGTTCGTATGAATCATATATATCGCTTTTAATGTTTGTAAAATCAATTGTTGCGCTATTTGATGCCTCAATGCGCTCAATTAGTTCAACGTCGTTTTGTATTTTTGCAACAATGACGTCACGATTCCACATCCTTACATAAACTTTTACTGCCATGTTTGCAGGCCTAGTTTCAGAACCCGTTCTTGGTGTACCATTTGTACCATCGCTATTGGGCGAACCTACTCGTAAATTAAAACCCGTACTAGTTGTACCTTGTGTTAAGCCTCCAAAAGATGAAGAAGCATTTGATACTCTATCTAAACTAGCTATACTGCCGGCTTGGGAATCCTGCCAGTTATGGTAGTGGCCTTGAAATTGATCGGCTTGCTCTGTTCCGACTGCAAGAGAACCACTTGAAGCTCTGAAAAATAAATTTCCAGTTTCCATATCAGGTAAGTTCATACCATCGTTAGCCACGTCTACGGTACACTCGCCATAAGAAGTTCCGACGTTTGCAAAATAATCAGGATAGTCTGTTTTTTTAACGCATGAACCATCGGCTGGAAGATAGCCTTCTATGCCTCCATCAAAAAAACTTAATTCGATAAAGCCTGCCTTGTCTGGAGAAACTGATTTTTGACTTATGATAGTTGAATTATTATCAGGAAAAAAATGAACAGATATGTCTAACTCACTTTGATTTGCCTTAATAGCGCATATACTAGTGCCATCATTCGACGAAGATTCTATTTGTATTTCCTTATTTCCTGTGGATGAAAATTTAATATCCCATGAAATTTCAGGTATACCCACTGGAGTAGAGTCATTATAAATCAATGACGAATTAGAGTTTGTTGACTCGTAAGCTAGCCTAAAAAGGCAGCGCATATCAGCAGTATTCTGCTTAACAATTTCCCCTCTATAGGTAACTCTATAAGTACCATCCGTCTTTGCGTTTAAGATTGTTAGCTCAGGCTTTAACCCTGCGCTATGGTCGCTTACACTTCCCTCTATTGTTCTAGCATTATCATCACAATCATTATCATCATTGAACTGACCATAAGTTGAGCTAGTGTGCTGCCATACACAATTCGTTGTGGTATCCCATCTCAAAGAACCAACATGGTAAGAGCCATATACTTCAGAAATATCTTGCCCTGCTTTGTTCAACACTTCATCTACGTAAACTACATCAGTGTTTGCAGCTAGGTATATTTTATAACCATTCGATGTTGTACCTGATGTCGTAGGTATTTTATATTCGTGCCAATTACCATCAGGAATTAGATTTAATTCTAATGCTTCATCTGCACCATTTTTTCTTGAGATGAATTTCGCACCACTAGCAGAAGTCTTTGCCCACACCCTTTTTGTAATGCCTAGACCTGTATGCCACTCAGATGAAGTTGCGCTATCAATAACCCAAGTTGCATCATTCGCCGTAGCGGTAAGTTTTAAACTTGAAGCATTGTTCGGAGTCTCTAGGACTATAGTAGTTTCCTCTGCCGCCGTACAGTTAGTACAAGTACCCTCGGATACCTCGCCGCCCTCGAAGGAAGGAAACTGTACAAGATTCAACCTACTGCCACCTGCACCGATTAAACTCTTGGCGACACACTTAATGCCATCCGACTCAGCAGAATCCCATACCGCCATCTCATCATCCGCACACGGCGACTTCTGTATTTGGTTAGTACCATTGTTAGTAAGTAACGCCCCTTTAAGTGTTAGCGCATCGGGAGCAACACTTGGGGTCGAGAACGGATTGAACGCGGAAAACGCGCTCACCGTATAGAGTAATGTAAATAGTAAAATTCTAAAGTTCATATTGTTCTCCGTATTAGTCTGCTATAAAGTCTACTGTTATTTTAAGGTTCTGAAAGTCAGCGTCAGCCGCAAGGAAACATCCGTCAGCACCTAAAGACCTAACTTGCAAATCGACTTGTTTGTTCCCCGTGGTGGCAAAGCGAACTGTCCATTCCATGTGCGTAGTGTATGCGTTTGCGAACCCACTAGATGCTTCAGATATCCTAACAACATTGGTATTAGTCCCACTTTCATAGGATAGTCGCCACATACAAAACTCTGAATCAGTTATGCCAAACGCCGCATCGTAAGCCACTCTATACACACCGTCAGTTCTAGCGTTTTGTATAGTAACCTCAGGCTTAAGCCCTGCGGAGTGATCTGTTAATTCGCCGCTCACAGTTCTTGCAGCATCGTCACAATCAGCATCATCCCCAAATCTTCCGAATGATGTTTGATTAGTTATAGACCAACTACAAGATGCCGTAGAATTCCATTGGATACTACCAATATGACGACTTCGAGGTAAGCACTTAATTCCTGCTGCTTCGGTTGAATCCCATACAACAATTTCACCATCAGCACAAGCGGTGAACTCACCGTTATTAACACCGTCACTAGTTATGATAGACCCTTTGCTCATAGTAGGAAGTCCACCACCACCGTCGAGGACTGCATACTCATCGCCTGCATCATTTTGGAAATATAATTTACCATCAGCTTTTGGATATATTTGTGCCTCACCTGTTGCCGGAGTAGCAGGCGTCGCTATCTCAGTTAGCGTGAGAAGGTTACTAAGCGTAAGGCTTGTAAGTGATGTATCTGCCCCCGTAAGGTTAGTATGCTGTGCCGAAGTTAAATGGTAGTACTCAGACGTTGTCCCACCTTGAAGACCTGAAAGGTCGTTATGGTTAGATACACCAGAGCCACCTCCTCCTCCGAGTGCATCTACGAAAGACGAAGTTACTTCAGTGAGTGAGGTATCCCCTTCCAATACAATAACTCGTCCTATCAAAGTTCCGGCTTCCGCTAGGAATACAGGAAGAGTCGATGGAGGGTCTTCGGCTTGAGCATCAACCAACGAATTGTGACTGGCCCTACCATATACTACTGCAAGACTTGAGGGGTTGTTGTGTATGATATACACATGATCTGTACGGTACTGGTTATTTGACAAGGTTGCCAGAGTCCCAGAACCATCATCATAATTAGCGTTATCTATTTGCTTAGAGTCAGCGACCTCAGTGAATCCTCCGCCACCATCTCTATAAAAGTATGAGAATACATTCTCGTTAGCCGTACCTGCTACGGATGTATCAAAGGCTGGATGTGCCTGCTTCACTAGCATGAAATAAAATGCCCCTGCCGTTACTGATATATTACGAGTTCCCGACTCACCTAAGATAGAACCCCCTTCCGCGTGCGTGAAAGTCTCAACCTCTAAAAATCTCTTTCGTATTTTTCTATTAGCGTCTACGTTCTGCTTCCTAGCATCTAGTATATTTAAGTCATTTCCGCTTCTAGTAACTCTATACGCGATACATTTATCCATGCAGTTAAAATCGTTTATGGACGTTCCTGCCGCGAATGTAGGTGTACCTGCGTTCCAATCTAGGTAAATGTAATTGACAGAATTATCGGCCAGGGCAAGCCCTGCCTGAGCCGCCTTCTGTACATGGTATATGTTCGACGTTGCAGGGTCAGCAGTATCTCTTAGGTACGCCGTACCTGCTCCAATATCTACGGTCCCATCACCATTATCTGTAATATCAAAACCGTCAACAGGGCCAGAGCTATACCAAAGATCAAATATTTCCCTAAAGTTATCTATTAGCACTGGAGAGCCAATCTGATATACAGGGTCGACAACCACATCGGCCAAAGTATTAGATGACTCGGCAGTATCCAAGCGTGCTTCTATTTCGTCGATGGCTGCCTGTGCTTGAGTTGCCGTAAGACCCGAAGTTGTATTGTCATACGACAATGCTTCGATAGGTGTGTTTCTATTAAGTACTACATTTCCTGATTGAGAAAGTGTAGCGTTATTACTTGGCCATGAAACGGAATCAATGTACATAAAAATAGAGTTCGCAACGACTGCATCACCCGTAAAAGTCACTGTCCCTTCCACTGTGCTATAGAGTAACTGACCAATTGTTTTTGTATCCTGTGTATCTTGAATAACTAGACCATAGAAGTATGAACCTTGAGCGCTAAAAAAGTTTCTAAACCCATAAGCGTTGTTGGTATCACCGGCGGTATCAATCGTAGTACCACCTACCATAGTAGCTTGGTTAAGATTCATATTGGCACCGGCCAAGTATAGAGGGCCATTGATTGTACAAAGTTCGATTTGGAAGTAGTCGTTACCACCGTTAGCTACAAAGCTCACACCGGCAGTGTTGGTGACAAATACATTTTCCATGTCGAGTACAGTTCCAGTAAATCCCGTGGCGTCGATGTCGATACCACCTACTGAACCTGCGATTGTTAAGTTCCTTAGTTGGACTCTACCGCCAGAAGCCAAACTAATACCGGCTGCGGTAGGGGTGCTTATTGTTACAGATTCATTTCCTGCACCAATCAAATTAATATACGGCTTGAGTACAAGGTCTTCCGAGTACAGGCCAGGGGAAATTAATAGTGAGTATTTCTTTCCTGCCGTAGCGTCTGTAATGGCCGTTATAGCGGCCTGTATTGTCAGGTACGGTTTATCAGGAGAACCATCAGCAATAGCGTCGTTTCCATTCTTAGCAACGTATGTGACTTGTTGTAAGTCCGCACCGCCCATGTTCTGACAGGCTTGATCTTCATCACACTTCTGCCACCTTTTCAAAGTGACATTGTACCTGATCTCAGGCTCAGAAGTCGCAGCGCCTATGTCTGCTCGAATGACATTGTCAGTACTAGACTCATCTCCCATGTGGAGTAGTGGGTCGCTAATTCTTCTCGCATCAACATCGAAGGTGATTATAACCAACGATAAAAGTAATAGTAATATCTTCATAAAAATCTCCTAAGGGTTGACTTCGTCTTTAGGTACCCAAACGCCACCTGCTCTAACTTCTATATTAAGGTCAGCACCACTCTTGATAATTCTCCAAGAACCGTCAGTATCCTTGTCGCCGACATACAATACTTGATTGTCTGTAAGGATTACCTCTTTAAAGTTTGGCGTCTCTCCTGCATAGCTCATATTATCTCCTAAATTATAAACCAGTTTACTCCGTCTGTAATTAATGTAACAGACTGACGAACTGAACTGAAAGTAAAATCCGCCGCTTGACCTTCAATCTCTTCTGCTGCATCCCTAACTAATGTTATAACAAACGCCCCTGAACTTTTAATCGTTATGGGACGACCTTTATTCACCACTGCGGGAGCGGGAAGCTGCACCGACAATGTGGCAGTGCAGAGATATTTTTGTCCGTACTTGGCAGTGAATCCCACCGCCTGAGTACTTGTTTTTTGTGGTGCTACCCATTCAGGGTAAATTAAAGTTTGAGACATAATTTACCTTCTATTAAGCTAGACGTTCATAATGAACAATAACTTCTGATACGCCATACTCAGTAAGAATCTCTTTAAGTTTCTCACCTAAACTTCCTGCTGTTCCTGACAATCCCACAGTTAATCGACTTACGTTACCAACCGTCGATACTGTATAGTCCACTCCGTTTTCTTGAAGAGGTCCACCCTTAGGGTGAAATTCAATCGAAGCTGCAAGAGCTTGAACACTTAAGTCTTTATATCCGTTTACATCCAAGTCGTTAGCGTCAAGACTTATAGTCTCGTTCTCTTGGATAACTAAGTCAGAAGGATTAGGAATCCTTACGAAAGTTAAAGCTGTCACACCTACAGTGATAGGGTCACCCGTCGTCAACAAGTATTGTCTACGAGCGTTTACGTTACCCTCACTTACGATAGTTGATAGACCTTGTGTAACCTCGTCGTCACTATCCGCATCAGTTGCTCTAGTCGCTGGATTACCTGCACCTGCCGCCGGATATACATAGATACCATTTTCGATAGGGTCGGTCTGATCTTTCAATAAGAACCTGTCTCCATCCCCAAGAGCTACACCGTCGATAGTAGCAGGAACAGAAGCAATATCAACATTGCCAACTGAAGCAACTCTTACTGACTCTTTAGGGTCACGAAGACCTGCAAGAACATTAAGAACATACTCTTTAGTTACTAGTGCTTTGTTAGTAGTTAATGCGTCGATAACACCTTGGTAAACCATAAGCGTACCAGCTTCGACATTATCGTTTCCATCAATTCTAAACATTGGTACGTCAGCATCGCCAGCCGCATTTCCACCATAATTAAATAAATTATTTATGTGAAATATCTTGTTTTGTTTAACTGACTGTTCCTGTAACCACTCACCATAAGTTTTTGTATTCATAATGTTCTCCTATGTCTGCTGAAAGTAAGCAGCTTCAAATTTTAAAGTTCCATATGTATTGAAAAGTCCCGTGATAACTGTTAGGAAATCCGGCTCAAAAAGTATTCTATTATTTATCGTGTCGATCGTAACATCAACACCAATGTCTAGCGCTCCTAGACCGTGGAGAGACACCATAACCTTAGCGTCGTTGAAAATATTTGCTGACTGCATATACCCATTGGTGATATCTAAAGCACCAACGCTAAAAGTCTCTCGCTTCCAATCGGACTTAGCTGCATTAACGGCTGTATCTGTATCAATTGGGGCGCCACCGCCGCCGCTTCCAGAATCTCTATTATCAAATAAGGCCATAAATACCTCTTATTTTTTAGGGGTGATACGAGCTTTAACTGTACCTGCCCCACCTGTGTGTGAAAAATTAAATCTAAAACTCGAAGCTGCTAGGTTAGACTCTAAGAACGTGGCCAAACTAAAAGACCCATCCACGTCAACACTCTGTAATGTTTCGGGTTGAGGAGTCTCATCTCTGTCATCGCTTCGAGTAGTTCCACAGCTAATCTGTAGTTCTAAGGTTCCCGTGATGGCAGCGTTAGACCAATATATCTGAGCAGCAAGGTGAAGAAATTCCTCGAATCTATACCACTTTGTTGTCCAGTCGGCGCCCATATTGGTAATCTCGTTACCGTCACTGTCTTCAAGTTTTTTAATTATATTGACATCAAACATTTACTGCTCCTAGATGATTAACCATTCTTCGCCATCCCATATAATACTAACAGCGGACTCTAAACTAGGCAATGATTTATTAGCCGACCCATCCACTGTGTTACCGTTACCGTCGATTATGATTGACCCTGCTACCCCACGTCTTTTCACATGGATAGCGTCACCCGTTTGAGGGTCAGCAGGCAAATCAATCTCGACTGCTGCAGCAATTTTTACGACATATAATCGGCCAGCTACAGAGGCCACAGTTCCACCGGCAGATACTATCTGCGGTAGATACCCGTAGCGCTTAATAAGCTCTACATCCTCACTGACCTCGAGTGATATATTATCTAGGTCAATGGCCACTTTTTTGACTGCCATGGTAATACGATCTAGCGCCTTCTCGATCTGAACTGGAGCAAAGCTACCCAAGTCCCTGAGTCTAGTAGGCTGAAATACATCGTCGCTGAACTGAACTTTGAGTGTATAGCCTGCGGTTAATGTATTGTTGTCCATCCAAGCCTGACCGTTATCAATTAGATTCACACTGGATTCAAGACCATATATGTCTATGTTGGCCAAGGTATAATCGACATTAGGGATTAGCTCTGTCTCTACGCCATCTTGGTCAATTATCACATCGACTGTTTCATATTCAAAAACGGGGAAAGGGATAGGATAAATGTTTGTAGTATCATCCCCCACATACTCCGCTAATACTGGAATGTTAATGCCTATCACGCGTCCTCCTTAATATCTTGATTCGCGTTCTACTCTTTTCAGAGCACGCCGACGATCTCGTGATCTTTCCTTTATTGTCTCCTCAAAAACACTTTCGATCAAGACGTCTTCCACAAATAAATCTTTAGCGAATAATGCCGCAGGCTTAAAGCCCATATATGTCAACACTTTAAGAATTGACTTGACTTCGTAGGCAGTTAGTGGCACGTCATTTTTCAAATCTTTTGCCGCCCTAACTGCTCCGGTAGTATCCCTACTCACCTTAGTAAAGGCAGGGGCCAGATCAACTCTTCCCGTGTATGACATACCCTCTGGGATAGAACCTATAATTGGCATTGATAACCCAAGCATACCCATAACTAATTGACTACTCATGTTCATTAATTTTTCTTCATCAAACTCGTCGTCTTCCTCATCACCGAAACCTTTATCAACTGCCTCCATGATTGCTTGATCTACTGCTTGGTTCAAAAAGTAATATAGAAATCCGAAAGTTAAAAGCGCTCTCGCCTTCTGCATTTGATTGGCGCTTCTTGCAGTCTCTCTAGTCACTACGTTATTCAAAGAGAATACAAAACTTGTTGCAATACCTGTTAATAGTTTTTGTGATGCCTTGGCAGTCTGCCATTGATTAAGCCATGTAACCTCTGACGATGCTTGTGTAGAGTTTACAATAAAATCTGCAAAGTCCGCTGCCTCTCTAGATGCCTGCTTCTCTTGAAGGTTTGATAGCTCACCTTTTCTTTTTAAATATGCTGACGTCCAAGTTATCTTATCAACGTAAGTCTGTGCAGACTGAATGAATATGTAGGTCATTTTGTCCATGCCTTCGCTTGCATCTTTTACCCAATCGAAGTTCACCATTAAATCTTCCCAATCTTCAATATGCCTTTGTAAGTTCCCGTCGAATCTTCTTTTCATTACAGGACTCATACCCTCGATGAAAGCACTCATCTGACCCTTGTTGCGACTGAAGTGATACAGTCCTCGAGCTAAATGCTTAGGGCCTAGCTTAATAGCAACCGAAGTTAAACCAGTAAACTGCTTAATACCCGTTACATAGTTGCCAAGATATATGGATGTGTTGAGATTCTTCCTAAGCAGTCTTGCAACTCTATCCATGATATGAGCACTAGGCTCCGACCTTTGTTGATTCTTAACTTTTTCGTACCAAGGGATTACAACATTTCTCATGGCCTTCGGTCTTTTATCCTCGAAGATCGCTCTAACGCCTTCGCCTTTTAAAACTTTCCCAAAACTTAGAAGCGGTTTTCTCATTGTTACAATATCTACCGCTGACGATAAATACATCAGAGTTCTATTCATATTAAGGTCGACCGGATATACAGAGGCATTACGTTGATTTGCCATGCCTGTATTTTGAACAGGGTACAAATCATAGATAGACATATTAGATGCATCAGGATTTATGACTGAGTCCCATTCATTAACAAGTCGTAACTCTTGTATCTTAGCAACAGGAAAATATCCACCACGATAAGTTCCAAACGGTGTGCTAAATGGTACACCTCGAACCTTACCGATATTGTACCCGTCAGTTTCTCTAAGGACTTTTTTAACTTGAGGATGTAGCTCTTCAAACACGTCCCATATTGTCTGCAACATATCGAAGTGCTCTTTAGTTAATACGCCTTCTTCGATTAACCTACCCCTAAGCGCATTGAAACGAGTTCGGTCAATCTCTCCTGTATCTAAATCATATGCCCCTATAGTACCATTACTTTTTTCAGTACCGCCAATCATAAGTTTGTGAGCACCTGACTCCGAACCCATTAGAAGTTCAGCGACCCAATACTCAGATATGTTATCGAAAGTGATTCCTAGTTCTGGCGCCTGAATTGGCTTCGACTCTTTTGACATTATACTTGATCTTGAGTTCACGTAAGGAACTCTTCTGAGTATAGGCATTAGATACCTTTCAAGTGCAGTCTTATCCCTAGATGAATTGATTGCTTTTCCGATGGCCTTCTCAATGCGAGATTTGTACTTGTCGTACATCAGACCTCTTTCTGATTCACTAACCCCAACAGCAGATAGGAGTTGACCCATAGTCGAGGATACAAAGTCCTCGTCTGAAGGATACATACTCCCTACAACCGTCTGCAATTGATCGGTGTTCGCTCTAAAGTGCGGCACTACTGCCCTATTGTGAATGTCATAGCTTCTTTCCATGGAGGTACTTGCTGCAAATTCAAGCTCAAGATTAGTTCTCGCCTCTTCTGTTACCATGATATTTCTGCCTACTTCGACTTTCTTAGCTCGTCTAGCGGCAGATTGAATTGCTTTTATAAGTTCGCCAAAGAGAATCATACTTCCCACTGATGTATTATTCCCGTATCTTCCGTTTGATTGCTGCTCAAAATCAATAATCATTTGGTTTATCCTGGCCACATCACCAACTGAAACCCCAGATACATCAGGAATATTAATGCTCAGGCCTTCGTTAGTGAGGTTCGCAAATAACATCGGAACTCTACTAGGGCTTATACCTTGCTCAAATGCTTCAATGATTCTATTACCAAACGCCATGACATCAGTATCGAACTGCTTGGCATAATCAGTAAGGACAGAATACCTCTTAAACATTTTAATTCTTTTCTGCGCTTTTATAACTTCTTTAAAAGCAGATATAGACTGCAAGAATATTTTATATGATATAATGGATCTCACTTTATATTCAAAAGCTCTAGTCATGTCGCCACGTCTAAATGCGACCGCTGCTTCCTTCGACTGCTTTCTAAAATCTGCTCTAAACTTATTACTTCTAAAACCTTTAAGATTAGTTTCGGTTAGTCTTTTCTGTGCCTCAAATGTTGTGACCTTATCACTAATCCAAGTTTCAGGAGACTTACCCATTATCTCAGCAGTCCTCATAAGTTTAGGAAGAAATTTATCTGCAAGAATTTTAAGTTCCTTTTGATATATTCTCGATGTCTTCTCGTTGGCCAATGCCTCGTTGACTTCGACTTCAATCTCTTCGTCAGTCTTTAAAACTGGCAGACTCTCTTTAACAATTGCTTCTGCCTCAGTTTCAATCATTGTATCTTTCAGTGCCATAGTTCTTAATATGCCTACCATATCCGCAGGGTCGTGGATGTCATTAAGGTACATGAACGCTACTGCATCAATGCCACCTTTCTTTTTGGCGGCCACTACGTTTCTTAAAGACTTCCTAAGCACTTCGCCTTCATCTTCTCCCATGAGTTCAATGAAAGAGTTATAAGAGAATCTAGGGTCAGACACAGACCTGTTAGCAGCTTTATTTTCTTTGTAGTCCGCATATGACTCTTCAATACGAGTTCTTAGTATGATCTCTGGCAGGTCATTTATTTTTGCGCTGGCCTCATCATATGCAGAATTTAAAACTTCATTAATTAAATTTTCTCTATCACGGTATTTTCTTTTAGATACCTTAGACATAAAGGACGCCACTGCTTCACTCAGCGCCTCTCTAATAGAGTCGTAATACCCTTCGGCTTCTGCCCCTAATCTGCTTAGATCGAAAGTAGGTTCAGGGAATAATGGAAGGAATACCTCATCTGATTTAACTTTAGGTGCGATGATACCTTCGAACATTCTTTCAACTTCTGGCGTGATCTGTAATGCCGGATATTGTTTATATGCAGTACCTACTACCTCGGCAATCTGAACTAGAAACTTTCTAAGAGATTCCATGATCGCTCGTATCGTACTGTTTCCAAACTCACCTTCAAGAAAATACTTCTCGGTGGTTTGTGCAAATCGTTCTTGAACCTCGACGAATTTCTCATCACTTAGGTTATTTAATTGTCCTACGTTTTCTATATCGAAGAACTTCGCTACCAGTTTCATTGAGTGCCAGTACGCTCTCTGAGCATCTGTCATTCTATCGAAAGGTATTTGAGACATAGCAAAGTAATCGACTGACATATCAGTTAGCCATAAGTGACCAAGCTCATGTATTAATGTTGAAGGGTCGGCAGTAAAGTCTAGTCCTAGCACACCACCTTCAAGACCTTTAATAACTTGAAGCACACCCTGAGCACGTCCTGCATCTCTCTTAGTTCCTAGTTGCTCTACGATCTCATCTACCGGAACGCCTAGAACTTCCGCTCTATTCATAGACCTTCTGAACTGCACTTCTGTTATTAAGCTGAGAGCTTCATCAGAAATATTAGGGACATTCTTAGTCGCTTTCTTAAGCATATTTTTTAATTTAGTATATGCTTGCTCCTCACCTTCGACTCTAAATCGAGATGAAAAATCCGTAAGAAAGTTGACTTTACTTGGTCCACCTGCTTCAATAGCGTTTGCCTCGGCTGCCTGCACAGACTCATCCTGAGCTTGCACAGGCAGGGGTGAGGTGGGAAGAGGTGGAGGGGATTCTTCATCATCCCGCGACTGGAACAATGAGGTAGGGTCATCCTCAATCTCTTTCTGTATCTTTCCGGCTTCATCAGCCGATAGCTCTTGGCCATTTATTCTTACGAAAGCATCAAGCTCCGGAAACTCTTCGGTAACTCTAATCCAATCACTGATGTCAACCGTGACTGATGTATCCGAACTTCTGTTTCTAGCGTACTCCGCATATACGGACTCAGGTAGACCCGATAAGGCTTCCTCAACTGATAGACCTTCTTCATTTATAAAATATTCTGTTAGCTTCGACGGTGAAAATTCGACCGTACCTGCACTTTCCTTAGCATCTGCTGCGTTTATCTCTTCTGCCGTAACTGCATCTGCATCGTCATATATGTCAGGGTCAGTCTCGGGAATTGGAGGTATCATAGATTCTTCGATTAACTCTGCTGTTTGTTCAGGGTAATCACTCGAAGCCTTATCCTCTTTCATCTTGGCACGCGCATTGGAGAGGTCTGCTGCTCTCTCAGTAGCTTGATTCGTTTTTTCCACTTCACTTTTAAGTTTTGAAAACTTTTCTTTTCCTGTATCTAAAAGGTATCTTAACGCACCTAATGCTGAACCAATAGTTCCACCTGCGATACCACCACCGACTATATCTTGGGCAATGTTCTCGCCTTCTGCTGCAACTGATTCTACGCTCACACCTTCAGGGCTTACCGCCTGCGAGGCGATAGTTGCTGTCAGGTTACTTGCACCTTCTTCTATTGCACCGGTAGCTGTCTCAGCCGCGATACCGGCTATTGCACCACCTGCTTTTGACGGGATTGCCTTAGTTAATTTGCTAAAAGGTTTACCTATTATTAATGAGTAAACGGCATCCGAAGCTGCTATAGTTCCGGCAAATACTGCCGCTTCTTTTCTCCATTGGGCCACACGCTTAGGGTCGGAGAAAGCCTCATCATAATCTATGGCTCCAGTGTTAGGGTCACGAAAATTCTCAAGGTCTTCTCTAAACTTCCCACTAAATTCAAGAGGGAAACTTACTGCTGCAGCGGACATACCTGAACCGACGATACCACCTTTAAGACCCGCGGCCCTAGTACCTACCGCACCGCCAAGCATACCTGCGCCAATAGCAGGAGCCGACGACATCAGAGCTTGTATAGTAAATACTTTAGCTGCCTCAGGGTCGTCATACATTGTGGTTAAAATATCCCATAACTCGCCGACTGACAGGGCAGTACCTTCGCCAATGTTGCCAATATTTTTAAGGAACTCTCGTTGAAAGTTTCCATCTCTGGCAGAGTCATACAGCCCTTTAAATCCTCTTAAGAATTGCTCTAATGGTACGCCAAATTCTTTAGACTCTTTTTGTATTTTAAGCAGGCCGGGTAACGATTCCTCATATTGATTTTTCGCCTCAAGCGTATCTAGTTCAGTTAATAACTTTTTACCATCTTCAATGCTAATTCTACCAAGCGCCATTCCTACATCGACTAACGATCTTCTGTAGCCTAGTAGGGAGTTAGATATTGCTTTATCTACGTCAGATAGTTTTTTAGGGTTAAGGGATTCAAAAGTTTTACTCACCCCTTGTGCCCAATCAACATTACGATTAATAAGTACATAGTTATTTGGATTAGCTCCCCACCTATTAAGTGCAGGATATAATCTCTCAATCATCTGACTTCTACTTAGTGCTTTGATTTCCTCAGGACTTCTATCTAGTAGTTCGCCTTCGACTAAATCAGTAGGTAGGTCAGTTTCTTTTGCAAGTCTTTTCGCCTGCTCTTTATCTTGCGCTTCTTGCTCACTCACAATCCCATTAGAGAAGTGAAGTGATGCCGCATTTACAGGTCTATTAACTCCAGTACCCGAAGAGAACGTCTCAAGCTCCGATTCGATTATTTCGTTGGCCATCTTTTCTGATATGCTAGAAGACCCCACTAAGTTATTTGGGTTTATATTCTCTGTTTCATTTGTATTTTCAGCATCGAAATCATCAAGCGCTTTGTTAATGTCGACCCTGTGATTGAACTCTGCCATCATGCTCTCCTATTGTGGTGGTTCCGATAAATTTATATTTGGATTTCTTTGCTGCATACTCTGAAAGAATCTCATAAGCTCAGGCTCTTTCATAGTTTTCTCGCCCCTTTTAATTCTGGCTTCCTGTACTGTCTTTACCCAAGAAGGGTGAATCGCCATGTCTCTTTGAGGGGCAACCGTTTCACCGAGTACAGTCTTCTTATTCACATCAACATCCATTCCAAAAAACTGCCCAACCTTATCAAAGAAGCTAGGATTGTCTACTTCTTGGAAAGCTCTGTCATATAAAGACTTACGAAGCCTCTTATTAAGTTCAGTCTTAGTAAGGTTAGGGTTCTCGTCGATAAGTCTCTGGTATTCCTGGGCGGCAATGGCTTCGACCTTGTCAGCTTCCTCATCGTAAAGGCTATTGGCCTTAACAAAATCTCTAGCAGCACTTCTATATACTGAGCTATCCCATCTTTGACCTTGACGAATATCACCTTTAAGTTCTGCCCTAACTTTTCTTTGACGAGACAGTAAGACATTTCTATCCTTGGCGCTTAAGTCTTTTTGGTAAAGTTTATTAATATCCATTTTAATAAATTCATCATCAGGTAATCTGTCGATGAAATCATTTATTTCATTTAGTCTAGTGTGATCTGTTATTGTAGCGGGCCCACCATTATTGCTGTCAATTAACTCGAACAGCCTATCCCTTCTCGCAGGAGGCAGCTGCTTAAAAGCCTCATGGTCGTACTCCCGACCTCTGATAATTCGATCATAAGTATCTGCTTCAATATCTTGGTAGTCTCTTTCTTTTTGAGTGTCGATTATTTTTTGACGACCTCTAAGAATACTAAGAGACTTATTGTATAAGTCCGCGTCCGAACCTGATCTCGCTCTAACGTACTCTTCGACCTTCACCATACTAGCTTCTGAACCTAAAACGTTTAAGGTTTGATTGGCTAATGCTAGTGCATGATCTTCTGAGCTATCCTTAAGACCTCGGTTAATTATTTTATCAATCTTAAGTAAGTCTTCTGGAGTGATACGATCTCTAAAGGTTTGGAGAGTCTGTTGAGCAAGTCCGAAATCATCTACTAAAACTTGCTGTTCGATAACTTTGGTTATAGTTCCTGATACTCCAGCATTCATCTCATCGACAATTAATTTGCCTGCCGTAGTATTTCCAATCTGTCTTGTAGGGTCGGTCCCGTACTTTCTCGACAAGTCTTGGTATATTGATTTTTCTAATTGAGGTATCGCATCGTTTTGTAGGTATGGAATATCCACTGCATTTTCAACTGCGATATTCATATCGTTTGCTATACGCGATTTGTATGCATCGTCTTCGACTTGATTAGATTCACCGCTTAGATATGGAATAGAGAACCTATCAAATTGTGAAGCCTTCTTGATTAAACTCAACCTAAAGTCGGGGTCACTTCTAAAGTCTTCCGGTATCGCACCAAAGCGATTCTTAAGATTATCAAAATATCGTTTCTTAATGGACGGGGCTTTTTCAATTGCACCAACACCATCGAGTGATGATAGCTCCTGCTCTCTAGTTATTCTTTCTATGTCAGCATCATTCTCAAAAAGTGCTAACATAAATTTCTTCATCTTCTCACGTTTATTAGCGAGTGCTTTTTGCTCAGCTTGATTCGCCCTTTGTAACGTATTTATAAAACCTGTGTCGATCTGCCCTGCCGATGGTAAAGGTCTTACGTCAGTGGTTCTTATTGGCGCGCTGGCCTTAGTATTTAAAAGGTCTTTCGGTTGTCTAAGCCCCATGTATTACCTCACAGTAGCGCTCTATTAGCGTATGTCTCAGCACCGAATGACAATGCTGAAGATATTATTGATGTATCTCTTTCAATCTTTCTTTGGTCTAGTTCGTATTCCATTGCAACTTCTTCAAGCTCAAAGCCTAACGCTTCACGGACAGCATCGCTTTCCTCTTTCATAGCATTATATAGACCGATCTGTTCAAACGATTGAGTTAGCTCCTGAGTGGCAGAACCTTGAACGTCTTGCCCTTGAGCGGCCATTTGAATCCTTACGTCTTCGGCTGCAAGCTGACCTTCTCTGGCAGCGAATAGTGATCTCTGCTTGCCTCTTTGAATAGCATCGAAGGCTTTAAATCTTGAGTTCTGCATATTTATTATGGCAGCATCCTCAAACGATGCATAGGCTGACTGAGCGTTCATAACTCCTAGTGCAAACTTAGCACCCGATAGTAGTAGCTCACCACGTCTTGCATCTCTTTGTTGCTCGGATATATCCGCTAGTGACTGATCTATTCCTGCGATCTTATCTTCCATACTAGTAGTTACAGGGTTAGGCTCAGGAGCTACGACTGCTTCTGGTTCCATTGGTCCATCAATTATAGTGACTTGGTCTTCTGGTCTAGGTGGCTTTGTAGGAGCAGGCGGCATTTGAGATCGGGCAGGACTACTGCTAGTCTCGGCCCCTATGCTTATTGCATCACCTTGAATTAGATCAGGCTGGCCCGGACGGATTAGAGCAGATGCCCTATCGCCAACGATTAAAGATTCACCCGGCCTTACGACATAGTTATCGCGTATATCTTGCTGCCCTGTTAGAGCGGCTTGTAGTACTGAAAAATTGTTGGTCGCCATTATTCCCCCGATAGTCCTTTAGGATATACTGCTATTAGTGTAAAAGGCGCAGGACTTAAGTTTTTTATGCTTATTCGTCCCTCTTCTGTCCACCTCGAATCTATATGAGGCGCAACGTGCCCTGAGAATAGCGTATCACGTAAAGAAATATCTGTCTCGCTTCTTGTGCGAGTCGGAGAGTATTGACGCGGATATGAAGCAGAACCGACCCATACTTGACCAGTATTGTATAGTGCTAGCCCTACTTTATTGATTACTTTTTTAGCTTCTGTAAAAGTTCTATTGTCTGCCGGTTCGATAGGTAATGTCTCTACCTCACTCTCGTAAGGTATTCCAATGAACCCGTTACAAACTTCGTAAGGGAATTCGTCGATGGTTACAGAGCCTCCATCAGAGTATATTTTCATGGCCCCATTAGGAGGAGTCTCTAGTGGTGCTGATACGACCTTGCCTTCTGCCATAGCACCAATCTCATGCCCACCATCCTCAAGAACTAACAGTTCGTTTGCATAGTCCCATGAGCTATTCCCACCGGCTGCTAAGTATAGAACATTTATCTTTTTAGGATTATTAAAAATATTGAGAGAGTCATTCCAATTCTTTAAACACCCTAGCCATCTTGATTTTCTTAGTTTCTTTTGATTGTCCGATATATTTTTTGAGTCAATGTCTTGAACCTCTTCTGGAAGATCATAGTTGCAGTAAACAGCTACCGTATATACTCCTGCTTGTGGATTAGCTAGCGTACTCCAATTAGGATGTACTACGATTGATCTCTCAACCGGCTTACCATAGCTGTCAACTGAGTCATAAAATAGTTTGAACTTTACTTCATCATTAATTCTAGTAGCTAGGTCTTTATTAGAAGTTAAAGTTATAGGCTGACCCGCTGAAAAATCAGGAGCAGTTAAATTAAAATATGCAAAAGCGTTGATAGGATTGCCACCCGATACGTCGATACACGTATTCCCTATAGGAATTTGCATGAATCCTATGGAGCCTTCGAGTGATAACTTATGTCCGAATCCAACAGAGCAGTCTAAGAAGCTAGTATCCCTTTCCTTCTCATCTATCCTATCGTCTAAGTATTCCAGAGTAACTACGTTGGCCCTCTTCACATAAAGCCCTATTACATCGGACACTGCTTTTCTACTGCCGATTTGATCTATTTCTGAGAATGACTCATCATACTTTCTAGCTCTTGGGACTGAGAACATACTTACGATTCTTGCATTAGGAAGCTCGTATTCTGAGAAGCCTAGATTACCGTCAGTACTTAAAGACGCGATAGAAATTTTCCCATCTCTTCTTAGCATAAATATTTGTAGATCACCTGATGAATACTCACGACCTACTAGCTGACATATACTCGATGTTATTAAATGCTCTGAAAAGTATGAGCCTTCGCTGACTTGAAAATCTTTTCCAAGATTAATGACCATTAATTTTTTATGTGACTCATTAATGTAGAGTCCTAAGTTACCTAGCTTGATTGCTCTGATTCTTTCTGAGCAACCTTCTGACGATATTCTTAGAGGGTTTATTTGTGACGGTGTAATGATACCTTGCTCACCTGAACCGGCAATCACAAACACGTCTTTTTTAGTTAAGGCAACTAGCCTCCGATCTGAAATCATAGATACAACTTTACTTGAATCTTCGATCGGAACTTCAAAATTAAATGCGCCTGTATTTTTTGAAATTATAGGTTTGTATGTTTGGCATCCTTGTCCTACTTCACTGGCCACAATTGCACCTGACTTTAATATATTGTCAGTGACTCTTCTGGCACCATAGTACATACGTTGTTGGTATGAAGCCGCACACTCTACGTTGTCAATGTATCCTAGACCATTAACAAGTGACGAATCTATAGGAGGCGTTTCGCTTGGGTCTTCAGCCCCATAATCATTAAATGAAACTGCGACATTACCTGCGTCACCTTCCTCGAGTGCAACTTTCCCAACGTACACAAAGTTTTTTGCTAGTGGATTAGTTTCATTTTCAAGAAGAGGCTGTGCTGACCTATAAAATTTTAAGGCAACCATATTTTCGTGGACACCTTCAGGAACATTTACACTAGATAAAAATCTAATATACAAAGTATTCCTAATCGCTGTACTACCATATGTGATCGGGTATCTGAACGTACCATCGTCTGCTCCAGATAAAATTCCGGGGACGGCTTCTATAGTACCATTAAGTGCTATAGGAAACTCAATCCCATCTCGAGTAACCGCCGTAACTAAA
>Ga0224501_10001333_pt1 | contig 19231 bp, 11 predicted proteins | sample SF_Oct11_sed_USG_4_FD_169105 | JGI IMG/M metagenome (GOLD analysis project Ga0224501, IMG submission 169105) | Sediment microbial communities from San Francisco Bay, California, United States - SF_Oct11_sed_USGS_8_1 | ecosystem: Environmental > Aquatic > Marine > Sediment | place: USA...
GGTATTATCTGCTCTACCGTTTTAAAACCGAAACATTGCACAGGCTGTGGTCCACAGCCTGTGCAATGTTTCGGTGTGGAGTGTGTCACTGTCACTCACTCACTCACTCACTCACTCACTCACTCAGTGTCAGGCACTGAGTGAGTGAGTCACTCAGTGTGATTGTCACCAGTCGGTATCAATCTCAATGGCATGGAGTGTCAGCGGGTCACTCACTTACTCAGTTACTGTCAGTCCAGTTATTACGAGCTAATGGCAATTGAAAATTGCTGCTCATTAGTATACCCATTAAATTTACATTCGATTTCACCACTCAATTCTCATATTGCGTACATGGTGATGGTGCTGTACATCATGGTATCACCCGTATTCCATGATGATGGATCGAATATCATACACACTGAGTTTTCCTTTTTTGAAGAGGTCATGGAACATCAATCATTTGTTGAGTGTTACACTCACTACCAGCTTTCTACTACCGCTAGCTTTGGGTATACCATAAAAATAATAGACACAAAGGTATTCGTCGATGCAATTGGCTTCTTCTTTCGTTTGACAGCTCCACCTCAATCTGTTCCAGGCACTCCACGGCTCTATCATTCACACAGTTCAGGTCACCAAAGTCGACTGGAGTCACTGGCGGACATTTCATTAGATGGTCTAGGGCCCTTGTGGTTTTGCATATCTAAGCATCATCTTCACTAAACAGTCTTATATATTTGCAGGCAAAGTATCTGATGAGTCTTTGCCCTCAAGTGATAGAAGGTCGAAGCATGCGAATGAACAATCGCGCCCAGATGGCTGTCCACGCTGTTTCTCTTTTCTTCCTTGAGTCAAAACTGAAGGTAAGTGGTTTTCTGATGTTTTTTGCATAATTAGTTTCACTAACTTCTATGATTGTTGTGATCCATTTCCATGCTTTTTTGTTCCAGTGTCAATTTACACCAATAATCATTGATATTTAAAAATCACCTCACTATTCCAATAGCATGAAACCTTACTGGTATTACTTATTTTCTCTTAAAGTTTGCTGACAAGATCCTTCCGTTTTTGCTGAACATTCTGAAAGCTTTGCCAAAGATGAAGTGGGTGGTCGAACCGAACTTGTATACAGAACAAAGTAAGTTGCAATGATGCCAACTGTCCTCTCATATCTGCCGTCACATTGAATTACATATTACAATCTCAAAACATTCGACTGAAGTAGAATCTTCAGTGACTTCATCGCATTTTTTTATTACAGAGCTGCCCACAGCAGAGTGTTTTGCTTTTTCTCTAAATACGCTGTTAGTGGATGTCATCACCCTGACAGATGACATTGCTATCCGCCAGAAGGTAACTATAGACCTTGAACTGTCTCAAGCTTATGAGATAACAGCGATTCACCTTTCTCGAGTTTTTTGTTACAAAAAAGGCTATCTATCTGTAATTCTTACAGAAAAACAAAATAAAACAAAGCTGTGCCAGTTTGACATAGCACTTCCTCTTTTGGGTCTTGGCAGATGTCAAGGGTATGCATAAAAAAATGGTCTATTGAGTCATTCATTCAGTGTTTTCTAGTGTTGGTGAACAGGAGACGCTCTGCTTGCCCCATAGAAAAGGTTTCACCGCGGGTAGGCATTCTTTATTTAATGCTGCGATCTGAATCTGCTGATGGCAAAACACAAAGTGAAGCTGAAACCAGGATTCAAACAACAAACCTTCCATTCAAAACCCATTATCCTATCCTATTCGCCAAGCCCTCGTTTCCACCCATTTAAAAAATGTTGGCGAGACAAACAAAGCAATAATGATAATAATCAAGATTGGTGCTTATGGATGCATTTCTCTTTTCTGTTTTTTGTAGATTGTTTCTACTCAGCTGGAAACATTAGAAAGTATTGGCGAGTTAATCAGAAACACATCTCGATCTAAAGGTACAATTGACAATGACTGCTGATATCCATTGTTGTCTCATCCTGTTATATTAGAATATGTACACAGACAGATCAGCCATTTACCTTACTGTCAAAACGAAAACCATCACTACACTAATCGAGGAGTCTTAGGAAATTGTTATTTGGGTCCAAGTCTTTTACTTTGATTTCGGCGGAATGGTTTTCTGCCCTCCATCTAGTTATTCCAATATTTCTCATTGGCTGTTTAATTCAATACTAAGAAGTCAGTTATGAGACCGCCAACTGATTTTTGTAGAAGATATGTGTCGTCATGTGGTACCTCTATTCCTCGGCTGTGCTCGAGCTATAGGTCGTTGTACCGAGTCTACCAGAATGGTCTTTCCACAACTCTTCCTAAAGTCTGAAAACCACCAGCATAAGGATATTAAATTCTCCTCCTTATCCGCCAACGATGGTGTTGGCACAAATCATCACAGCCTTGCTCATCATTTCTTCAGGGAGGTGAGCTCATTTGTGTTCAGTTCAGGTTAGTGCGCATTGCATGTTTATTAATTATGTGTCAATAGGTGTTTCAAAGTAGCTACAAAAATATCTTTCGTCTCTTGAATCATCCTAAGACATCGGGAATTTGCTGAGTCTTCATGGTGTGTCCACCGGTGCATTTTTGCCTTCAAAAAGACCTTTCTTTACGATCCGGTTGATGTACATATAAGCACGAGGAGTAACAAACAATGGTTTTCATATAAACACTAGCCATCTTGTTGAGTTTCTGTTACAGATGGGATCTTCTCTCTCAGATAAGATAGAAGGTTATGCCCAAAGGCATGATAAACCACATTTTAGCCTGTCCGAAGTGCAGCTTCAAACTATTTACAACCTCGTAAGTACTCTAGGCAGGCTTTCTTAATGGTCAGAGTTTATAGTCTATTCATTAGAGGATCATTGAAAGATGCAAAAAAAAGATACTTGTCTATCTTAATTCAGTAACAAGTACGTCTCCTGTTAGTATGTCTGTGCTTTTAGGATAATATGCCCATCCAGTTTCATTGAAGCATATTTTTATGAGTCTCTCAATCATGCCAATGTAACCTTTTTGTCAAAAAATTGTTGTCAATGTTATCGGCCCGCTGTGAGTTTATTGTCTTCATCTGATAAACCTCTCTGATAGGAGTATAGGGTTAGGGGAGGATGACTCTATGGATGGGAGTTTGTAATCAGTATATGTAAATATAGAGAAGCGGTGGCTTAGTGAGTAGCACATTCGGCTTTAGACCAGGTGACCCAAATTTTTGCACCACCTTTGTTTTCTCGGATCGGATTACCATGCTAAATAAAGACTAAAGGGCCTGCCACACGATGACGAATTTGCAATATTGTGATAAGCTAATCTCAAAATCGCGAGAAAAGCGCAATTCCTGTTTCTAGCCACACGAATTCGATCACTATTCGCGAACTACTAGGATTTCCCGCAGTCAGATGACCGGGCCAATGAGACTGCGTAGTTGGTGTCATAGCGGGGTTCTATTTCCGATCAAGTTGTCGTTGGAAATCATGCGTGAAGATTGCGTTAATAGTCAGACTCAACTAGCCGCTGCTCGCAGGTAAATTGGGCCCGATATTCGTATAAGAATCGCCTCTGATGCTCGGGTTCTCATGTATTGCTCTATGATGATGACTGCTCCCAAACTGGCTCAAATAAGGTTTCTAGTCAGACGTAGTTGGTCATTCCGACTTCTACTTTATAGCCCGTGGATTCCCACAGGCTATAGAAGTGACTGAGACAATCAGCGCATGTTTTGTAAGTGTGATTTGTGATTTAATTCAGCATGCAAAAAATGCTGGTTGCACATGAAACAGTCATCGCAAATTTGAAATGCGATTTATCGCGTAATATTATGTGCGATTTTTCGCAAATTCGCCATCGTTTAGCAGGCCCTTGAGTGATGTGATCCGAGTGAAACAAGATGATCTCATCTTATCTAATAACTATCCTCATATTGTCCCATTCTGTAAATTATAGTGCAAGTCATTTCTGATGTCTGATTTGCCCATGCGATTGGATGAGATGCTAATAGAGTATCAGATATCAGCGACTGGAATTCCATACCGTCTCATCTATAAATCCTACGGTGGTATCATAAGCTTAGTGCTGATGGGAATGCTTAGGGATTCTCTGATACACCAAAAAGGTAATAGTTAGCCTCATCTGCTTTTCATTCGTACCAAGTGGCCAAGCTGGTAGAACATTGTTCCTCTTCGACTTTTTGTGTGGTCCTCCCATTGGCCTCGTCAAATTAAGTTCATAACATCAAATTAACGAGTCCTATCCACCTTCTTTATGATGAGAGAAAATCCTCCAGCTATGTTATGCTATAGAAAATGCACAATCAGCAACTTCTGTACTATTCGTACTATTTTGCTAGATTGAATGATTTGTGATAGACCTGTGCTGTAATAGGTAACAACACTTCAGTTTCACAAACACAACCTATTTTGTAGGTCTTTCAGCTGACTTCGTTGATGGTGTCGGTACGCTAGCCAAAGAGATGTTCCGCGCTAGCTTCGATGAAAACCCCGCTCAGAAAACCACCTCTGCCAATGAACCTCTCAAAGTGAATGTGAATTTTGGCGATCTGGCTGTGGCTAACACTGCAGTCAGTGTTCAAACAGTACTCTGGGCTATTACTGATGAGTCAGGTCAGTTCAACACTGCATGCTTAGCAGTTACACCAAATTCGCTTTCCCGCTCGTTGATTCCGAATCGACCAAGTTGTTCTATGGCATGTGAATCTATGGCTAGTATCAATTGAACCGATGTGTTTGAGTGATAATAAAATGTTTATTTCGGGATTAAGCTGAAAACCACCAGCAAATAGTTAGGTGACAACAATGAAAACCGGAATCGTCTACACATCGGAATTAAACTAGTAGTGCATGGTTCCTTTATATAATAGTCCTGGTAGTACTGTATCATGTTTATTCTTTCTCAATATCTGGTTGGTGTATATCAAATATTGTATATTCGAGTGGTAGGAAATCTGTCAGCATACAGTCTTTTTATATCTAACATAAGAAAGGTTTTTTCGCGGTCTAGCCCATTACCTATTTCACCTAATAGGAGATGTGTTGTACTAGTTACAGCGGCCTGACGCGGTGGTTACCTATTATTTGTAGAAGCTGAGTCAGTGCTTCTCATTCGGATCAGTGATAAGATAAATGGCAATCATAATCTACGATACATTTTACAGCAGCTTCCACTCATATTCACCTGTCTCGAGGTAAGCTCCTCCCCTTATGTTATCTCATACACATGTGATTTCTCAATTCTCTGTTCAGGTGCATGGACTGGAAGTACCAAAACCAGACAACTCCAAAGTACAGGCTATATGGATCAGAATGTATAGTTGATTTTTTAAAGATTTTGTAGTGTTCATGACATGAGGATTTTCTGAAACTGTTTCACAGATCATAAACCTAACTCATAAATTTGAATATTTTAGTGTATGGGAACACTTTCGGAGAAATTTCCTGGGCTAGCTAACTCCGTAGTTGCGGCTCTTCGAGAATTCCTTGTCCACCCGTCGCCGATACTTGACCGTCTAAATCGCCATTCTCAGACAAGATCGCCACGATCCCCCATGCGATCAGTGACCACCAACACTGACTATTCCAAAGGGGCAGTTGTTAACAAGATAACCGAAGCATTTGATCAGCTTCGGGACATTGCCATGAAAAGTGTTTGCAGGTTGGTCAATTCAGTGCATCATTATATGAAGGGCGCTGCCAATGTATAGATATATTTGATTAATAACATAATAGCCGAAACCTACACGTTTAATCCTGGTCTTCACCACTTGACCACCACTGGACAGGCTAACTATTTTGATGTGGATGTGCAGTTGTTTCAGTAATTTTCAATTCAAGGTAATATTAGAATTGTCCTTCTGGTCGCAGTCAATAAAGAACTCCATCTGAGCATCAGAGAACAAACTTGTCACTGTAGTGGCCCTGCTATTTGTTACAGATCCTTGAGAGCTGGACTGAAGTTAGACAGTGACTGCATACAAGCATTCCTAGCATCTCTCTCCAACAGGCTCTATACTGCCGATGAGGAAGACAGGTATGAGGCTGTCATGTTATACGCTTCTATCCTGTGAACACATATATTTTTGTTTTCATACTCTTTTATGACTCAAGTATACACGCATTTGTGCCTCTATTTTGCCGCTTGCTCAATCTTGCAAAATGTACTGTTTGAGTCATTTTGATCATATTCAGTGCACTTTGATTAAACTTGGAGCATCATAAGTAAAAGGGTGAAAAGGTGCCCCTTAGCCAATGGCCGTGAGCTGAAGCTACTTTCGGAGCTCTAACTTGTTCTGGCAACAGTGTAACTGAGATGGGGTGCCACTCCTCTTTCTCATTGCCTACACCTTTCTCTGCTCTGAAGAAACCCCGGTACCCATTCCCTGCGGGGTGAGCAAAGTGAGTTTTCAAAATACCTGTGCTCAAGCTGTTTTGGAGCCCCGAACCTCCAGCACATGTGGCGCAGCGGCTCCCATAGCATCATAGTCATAAACCCGTGTATTAAATTTAAAGTATTGAAATCATATCTAGCCTTCGATGTACTAATGAATGATAACGATTCTGTTTCGGCAGGGAGTCACAGCTCATCTCTAATAATGCCATTTACACTCTGGGCCATGTGGGCGTGTCCCTTCGTTATACTCAGGACCAGAAAACTGTAGAGTCAGTGCTGCAGATATTCCAGCAACGTTTCTGCAGTCCTCCATCTGCTCTGGATTCTATCATCGTGGAGCAGCTGGCAGCTATCGTCATCGCTGGATGTGTGAGTAATCGGAGTGTTATAAAAACGAGGATAGCTCACCTGGTAAAATGAGGAGTTGTTATCTAATGATTGTAGGTTCACTTATCACTCTCAGGATAGTTCAGTGGCTGGAGTGCTTTGCTCGTGACAGTTAGATCCTGGGTTCTAATCCTGGCCACGATGGACTGCCGCTGTTCAAATCAGCTCTTCTCATCATTCTTAGCCCCTATCGCTTCTGAATGACCCTCTGACTTAGAAGATAATCCAATTAGAGCAACCAGAATTATATAAAAAAGAACAGACAATACTCGGTGCGTGTGAATTTTGGTCGAATGGCGAGATCATCTTGTGATGGAATCAATCATTGTTTACAGCCAGCTGTGTATGGAGAGGTAATGAGAATGTTCACTAGGATCTGTGTTGAGAGCAGCCAGGAGTATAACCCTGATGGTAAAGGTGAGATATAGGTCAGGTTGTTTGTTCACACAAATATATAATCTTTAATAAAGTTAATTAGTTCCAATGACCATTTGTGTAAAAAACTTGCACTGATCTATGTTATCTGTATCAACGCTGATTTTTATGCAAGAGTCGTTGTACAAATATGTTAAACTCTAATGAGTAATCATCTTTTGAAAACAGCGGTGGTGCCCGAGTGGTAGTCACAACCTGCTCATGAAATAGCAGTCTATCTGGGTTGCCATCAATATTCAGCGTTGGCTGCTACAAGTAACCCAGAGATTACATAACAGGATATTAAATGACTGTATTCAACCTCCTACCTGATCACTACAGATGATTTTTCCTTCACAGGTAATGTTCACAGATATCGCACAGTATCAGCAAAAGTAATTGACGCCTTCAATGAGATTGCTGCTAACATGAATGGAGACAGAGAGCTGATTGACTTCCTTGTCAGGATATTGGAACTGTTTGTACAACTCGGTCTTGCTGCCAAGCAGTACAGTGTAAAGACATCTAATGCTCTCAAGGTGTCAGGCAGCGCCGGGAATCTGGGGGTACTCATTCCTGTCATTGCCAAGGTATGCTGCAATTACACCTATACATGTATGGTGTGCGCTTTTCTTACATCAATTATAGAAAAGACATTCCCTCCCAGTCTCACCGTGAGTGAGTTGCTTGGTGGCGGTTGAAATAGGTCCCTCTTGAGTCATGCATCTGCGAAGCTTTTTGTTCTTTAAACAGAGAGGCAGCTCATAGCGCCACCAGACAGTTTGGCCTGTTGCAGGCAACAAATTTGAAAGCTGTATTTACTGTATGCAGCCCTGATGTCCAGTCATACAGAAGCGCTCACCAGTGTGGCTGTTCTTCTTCCTTTTGCATCATAGTATCCCTGTTCAGAATTTATTTGTCTAAAGTTCACTATCTGTTGAGTGACCCCTTCCCAAATCCATGCGATTTCTCCATCATGTTATTCCTCAATTGCAGCTTGTGAGAAGAATTCCTGCGATACGTGACCCTAAGCCAAGGCTACACAAGCTCTTCAGAGATTTCTGGTTCTACACTTGCATCCTGGGCTTTGCAACTGAGGATGGTTAGTCATTTAAACCACAAACATTTTTGCAGTGTCATTGGTGAAGGATTTGAATCGGACTTCCTCCAGCACACCGGCACACTTTATGGAATAACTTTCACTTTGTCTTACATTTCGTTGTAAGGCTTTTCCAAACTGTGTCTGAGTTAGAAAATTTAACAATAGCAACAGACACATACGCAGAAGGTATGCTCTGGATTTTGCTTAGGTTTGCTTATAAAGGTTTGCATGTTCAAGGGAATTGAACTGTTTTTAAATTTAGTCAATAAAACAGTAGATGTTTAATTTTGTTTTCAGGGCTTTGGCCACGAGAATGGTATGATGGAGTGTGTCTCATTGCCACTCGCTCTCCGCTGCTAATATCAAGGGAACACTTGCGATCGGAGCTGCTATACACAACCGCCATCAAGGAAGAACATGTGGCCCCGGTATGCTTCATACTGTCTTCATTAGTTGATTGTTGTTCTATGCGAGCACTGGCCATCCTATCTTTTGAGTGAATGTCCCAAGCGTTATGCTTGTTTTGGGGTGATAAGATCCGGGGAAGCATGATGACACTCACAGTGAGAGCCTGCCATGGCTTGAAGTCAGGACCTTTACATCTAGAGCCTAACGCGCTACCTAGCCACTGAGCTATCCTGCACCTCCTAAGTACTAATATAATTTTTTTATCGAAATGCTAGTAAAACGTATGAATGTTAGTAATAGTGACACCGAACTGATTTCTGATGTAGAATGAAGTGGTAGAGCTAAGATCTAACATCTGTCACCTTCTGAGTCACCCACCAGATGTAGTACCTTTGGTGAACAGACTCAACTTCAACCAATGCTTATACCTGCTGGCTGTTTTCAAATTGGAAACTTTGAGGTGAGCAGTGTGGTGCCCAGTGTGGCTGACAGGCGTTGATACTGGTAAATAATCCACATTTGACCTTTTCACCATTATTGTAAAGCTGCTGTATTACAGGCTTGTTTATCACCAGTTAGGGTTTAGGATGAAGCGGCTTGAGTGGGTCAGTAACAGACAACATCCCATGGCACCTCACAGTAAAGTTTGCTTGCTTTCGAGCCAGAGTTGATGCGAGGAGCTCGCACTCACAACGGGACCTTGTCATGAACGGGATTCAAACTTGGGTTTTCATGGTTGTGAACCCAGTGCTCAACCACTGAGCTATCCCAAAATGAACCGCTAAAGAACTCAATAGTTCGGTTAGTTGATAAGTTGATAAGTTGATAATAATGCTGCCTTTATTCTTGCAGAGTAGTGCACTCTAATGAACCCATCTCATGCCAGAGCTTGTTTCTCTACCTGGAAGACCCAGGCATCTACAAAGATAAAGATAAACTGTGGCAATGCATCCTCAGCATCACTGATGTTACCTTCAAGAAGTTTCTGAGTAAAATGTGGATCAAGGTGAGGGCCAATGATGGCACAATCTATCGCATAAACGGAGAGACTGATAAACTGATCAATCGACAGACTGGCAGACCGACAGATGCACATATCACCGAAGGGTTCCAGCACGGATAGCTCTGAATAGGCATTTGTGAGGATTATCTATCCATGTAGACATAGCCCTACTTCCACCGGTTAGGTGGACACGTTGGCACTGGAGTGTGCTAAGCTTCCACACGTGATTACCTAATTGTTTTGCGTGGTGAAAGGCTGGGTGGGTGGTTGAATGGATGATGGATGAGTGGGTGGATGAACGATGGGCAGGTTGGTGGATAGTGAGTAGATGGATGGATGGATTATGGGCAGATGGTTTGGTTTTCTGGTGGGGGCACATAGCCGGTTCCTTCACATGTAATTCATACAAATTGTGCAAATTTAGCCACAGACCACAGAACGAGAACAGGAGTTGGTCTATCATGCACAATTCTTGCTTGTCCAGTTCAACAATGTGCACAAGCATATGAGAAGAGTAGCTGACAGATACCTATCCATGATAGTCGATCGTTTTCCCCATCTGCTGTGGAATGGTCAGGTTAGTATAAGCTCCAGTTGGGGAGATCGCATTTAGTAGACCCCTAAACTTTAGAAAATCAGCCCTTAGACTGGGTGTATTGACATAATATTTTTCTTTCGCATATTTTTCGCCAAAATGTGTTGAGTCATGCCAGAGATTATGTTCATCCCCAGTTTTGTTGGGTGTCTATTCTCCAACCACGCCCGACTAAGGCCCGACATAATCAGGATAAGCTGTTCGCAATACTTGATACTTCACGCCAAGCCATTCAAGTTAATTAGGACTTGAGGTTTTGAATAAATTGAGAAAACCATTATGCATTATTCATATAGACATGCTAATGCATGTGCGTAAGTATAACCGTTGGCGTTTACATTAATTATAAATTTAATACATATATTGTTTAGGTTCTGAAAACGATGTTGGATATTCTGCAAAGTCTCGGCCAATCGTTAGACTCAGATCCTCACAAGGAGGCACCAAATATCAGCATTCCATCTACCCCATTTTCTCTACGCATTCACGATACCATCAGCCAGAGACAGCAGACTATTCAGGACTTTACTGCTCGCAGTACAGGCATATTACAGGTGAGCGAGTGGCAAGGGAAGCGCTGTGGCTGAGTGGTTAGAGCACTCTCCACTGGCGCTGAAGTTCTCAGTCCAAGACACCTTGTGCGCGGTGTTTTTTAAAAACTGTTCACCCAACAGCCAGGGAAATGATGCCCGCTTCTGTTCAGAACTGCGAAAACTGAAAGCGGTGAGAAAGAGAAGTGGCACTCCTACCTCAGTTACACCGTATAAATTGGCTTTCTAACGGCCACTTTTCTACACGGCTGCCGGCCATAGGAACAACCTAAACTTACGTTCACCTAGATCAGTTGATCTTATTGTAGGAAGCCATGAAGTTCACTCCGCAGTCTGTTCGATCATATCTCATTGAGTACCTGAGAAAGATTGAATCATCCAGCCATCTGACTAGTCATTCTGGGATTATGCCAGCTACCAGCAGTGTTTTGTCACACGCTGGCTACTCAACAGGACCTTCTCAGTCACAGGTTAGTAAACCTGATATCTGTAAGTCACTCCGAGCATGGAGAATGTGGTACACCTCTGAGTTAACAGCGGGTTTTGAAACAAGCTGGTTATAATGGTATGAAAACCTTAAGTAATTATTCAAGACAGACTGATACATGTCTATGTTCAGTGCTATAGATAAAATGACGCATGCTTGGTACTTTACCCCTTTTTGTGCCCAACCCTGGTCACATCCAAACTTCTCACACACGATCGTAGTGTCTAAAAAACTATTAACTGGTGTAACTCTCCCTGGCGCGCATCTCGTCATTTCTGTTATTTTTCAGGAGACAGATTCATCATTATTTATGGTGCATTTTAACATTCGGTCTCGATACATGGGTGAAATAAATGGTATGAAAGCCGCATTTCAAGATAGTATGGAAATGCTGGTCAAAATGCTGCTCAACAACCTTCAGACTGCTCGGGATGAAAATGGTGAGTTGTTAACTGGTCTCCGAGTAAGCACTACATACACTGATGCAGAGATACGACCCAGAGTATGCTCAAAGCACCAATAGATATGTCTTTTGACAGCTTAAACAGCTTACGCTCATGACAAACCTAAATCACTGCTAGTATGTAGCTGACAATTCTGTGATAGTTTTACTTTGTCATAGATACGGAAAAGCTCAGACAGGGTATGTTTAGAATCTGTGCTCTTCTCACAACACTGAAGCCAACTCATACTGAAGCTCAGAGGCAGCTGCTACACACGCTCTGCTGGGCACCCATAGAGACATTTACAGAGTCTAATATGCAGACTTGTGTCACTTGCTGGGTGTGGCTGCTCGCAGCTCGCGATGATCTCACTGTCGAGGTATGTTTCTTCCTCCTGCGGTTTAGTTTCTCTAAAATCGGGGCAGCAAAACCTGGACCAAGTCATTGGCAGTTCTGCTAAAGTTTTTCAAAAGTTGAGGCTTAGGTGCAGCTACATGGTTTAAATTCCGGCCCACCATGCTGTATTTTTAATGCGTTTATAGTCACGTTGCATCCGGTCCGCCTCTGATGGATCCGAGTGTCTGAGGGGCTTTTATAGTTCCAAACAGATCCCTGAGACGGCCGATCCTAGATCATTGACGAGCCAATAACTGGTACCGAAGCTGTGTTTCCGGAAGCTGTAACTATCATAATCCGCGAAGAAAGTTGATCCGCTCTTAAATTCTTAGACTGTAAGTTGCCTCTGTTCTCAGTGCAACCATGTGTTAATTTTTGAGTGAATATTGAAGCGAAATCAAATAAATTAAAGCTGTCAAAGATCCTAGTACGAAACTGGAAATGCTCGAACGGTAATTTCCGAGTGAGCAATTTGATTGGTCGATGAGTTGGATTTCCGAGGCATATCAGACGCATTTTATCTCTGGTAGGCAAGTGCTCAGGTGTCCGAGAGAGCGTCCGAGGCAGATCAGACGAGGCTTTTATAGTCCTTTTTTATTCCTGCAGATAAGAAATAATGAAATGTATCGAATATCTTGTTTTGTCAGTTTATCCAGGAGATGGCCGCCGCGTGGCAAGCCACCATAGATCGTAACCTCGGTATCTTTGCACCTGATGAGGAGGAAGTTGATCCGCTGATGGCAAGCGAGGAAAATGTTCCCGAGATCAAGACTCCATTTGTCTCCCCACATCACATCTGGCTAAAGGTGACTTCAGTCCCTAGCTGTTTGATTAGGAAGTAACTCGTATACAATAACTCAATAGATGTGGTTGGTTATAGCGGTGGCATATAGCGGCACATAGTCCTGAGTGGATGGGGTGTTTTTATTAGGGTTGCGTGTTCAGCCATGAATCCTCATCTTTGTCCAGTCTCAGCTGTGGTAAGATCACCCACACATGTATGAAGACCCGCCCTCATGTCAGTCGCTTCTTTTCAACGTTGGCGATAATTGTGTTCTGGAGATGTCTACTGCCTTCAAATCAGCACATTACTTTCATAGCAGATTACTTTATGTGGAATAAGTTCTGCTCAACCTTTAAGGGTACCAGTTACTATCTTTTCATAGAATTTGATGGTTGGTTTTTAAGCCGTTCTATATTTTCAGTTTATGATGGAGAGAGTTGAAGTAGCCAAATACTGCAGTCAGTTACAGGTGGATATCTTCTGTATGATAATCCACCGATCGCTGTCTATCAGTGTCGGTAGACCGGTCTCTCAGATGAGTCGTCATGTAAATGCGATAGGAGCTCGTGTAATGCTCCTCACTATCGGTCTCTCCCTTCTACAAAGTGAGTTATGTTGAGTCGTTGACTCAAGCAGGTGTCTGTATATCATGCTGAGCACCCACTGTGAGAGAATGAGTTCCTTACATAATTCCCAAGTTCTTCCACTCTCAACAAGCCTCAGGTCTAGAAAAACTGTTAAATAGGATGACCAAGGGCGCAAAAAGAAAGAAAATTAGGCCTTTATAAGAAGGATTGTTATCTCTCTATATAGGATGATCGCGCATAAGTAATCTACTTATGTTATTCGTTTTAAGGCTCCTGCTTATTCTTATTGGTTGGCACTTGAATTGTTTTGAGCCTTTCTGTGACAGACGTACTCTTGGCTCTGAAATCAGTAGTTAGCTGTACTATATCACAGAACCCACTCTCTATTGCTATTATTTCTTGTCCATCTTGTCAGCCCTCTATCATTCCCCATGGTGGCCCATACTATCAACAATCCTTTTCTAGCTCACAATACTGTGACTGATTGCGCTACAATTCGGAATTCATTTACATGTCTTCCGTTCTCCCGTCTTAAAGGTAACGCTGTATCGAGTGGGTCATGTCGAGCTGTACTTCGTGAGAGAATCTACGCCACTACACTAGACTATTTCAGGTCAGTGATTCCCATGTTAACTCAATAGGACACACAAATCATTTCTGTGTGCACTTTCTTGTGAAATATATAGGCCTACTTATTCAAAATTTAAGTTTAATACAAGTATGAATATGCAGATAAACATGGTTGAGTTGACTAGGTTTGGTTTCCTCTTGTATGTACAAGATTTCTTCACAAGGCTGGAACTAAACTGTTGGTTACTGTTTATAGCGTGACACCCCGCTTCCCGCTGGCTAAGGGTGCTAAACTCAAGGATGAGATCATGATCGTCATTAACTTCTGGCAAATGGTTTCTAATGAAAAGAAACATTATCAGCTGCCCCAGTTTAAAGGTTAGTCATCAAACTGATCTACCTGTAGTATGTGCAAATATTGTATATTTATACCAATATCTAGTTAGTACAGTGGCCTCGATCAAACTCATAATTCAATTCATGTGATAAAACATAGTACAATGTTATTTCTTAACAGAAACTTTTAACCCAGAACCATTGGATACCATGAATGGTAATCGAGTGAGTCATCCAACTCTTGAGATGCCCGTATCCGCCACACTGGGCCAGAACAGACCTCCAACGAGCTGGATTAACACTGTGCCTCTCTCAGCTAATGCGTCTACCAACACTCTGGGAAGAAGATCCCTAGGCTCATCTGGTAAGCTCAACCGACAGTCTCATTACAACCTGTTCTATTGGTTGATTTATCTAAGACAAAATCTAATTAAGGGTAGATTTTTCGGGGCACTGACAGTTCATTTTTTTCTGAATTTCAGCGCGCCAAAGCAAGCCCAGAACTGAGGCTGTTGTGATGAAGGATTTCATGAAAAGAAGAAACTTAATCCTCTCCTTGTTGGTGAGTCGTTGGTACACTGTGATGAACTGATAGTGAGGTGGGTGGTTATACAGGTCACAAAGTTGCGTGAAATTGAAAATGGTCTACATAGACGCTTACCCATCCTATATAGCAGACCTTATAAGCCTATGGTTTGTTCTTGAGTAGTAGAAGCAGGAAAGTATGGGAAGACCTCAAATTGACAACATAATTCTTGGCATGTCTGAGACTAGAATTCTGGATCTAATGATCCAGAGCACTGAGCCACTGAACTATCCCTCTAACCCATGGGGGGTTAATACAATCCCTTGCCTTGCAGTCGAGTGAGATTGAGAGGATGAGTACGTGGTATAACCCACTGGGCTCCCCTGAAAGGACAATACCCGGGGAGGACGTATTGGCTGGCTGGAGGAATACTCCAACCTCGGAGAAAAGTTACAGAGAAATGGCTAGGACAGCCTGGGATATCTCTCCTGTACTAGCAATCATGCTACCAATGAGGTCAGCATGAGATTAGCATATCTGTGAAGTGTATATACATGATAAATATCAATACCATTGGTGCCAATCCCATAAATTCCTTTCCTGCTAAGATTTCCCGCCACCAATTCTTTTGATAAAGGGGTTATGCCACTATATACTATAATAATACTGTAATATGCCACCCTATACTATAATAATACTGTAATATGCCCTCACTTGTTTTTTTATTCTGCCACCTACCATACGAGCCCTATGCTCTCAAAACCTGGCTCAACCGGAAGCCTTTAATACTCTATGTATGTTTAATTGTATGAATACACGCTGTCACAAGTTGAAGCCTGTGTTTTTAGATTCTGTAGCTCTGATGCTCTGGTCCGTGAGGTAACTCGTCAGACTCGTTCACATCCTGAGGCTGTCTCTCATATTCCAAATGCTCTGCAGTACCTTGTTACAACGCACAGTCTAGAGGCTGAATCCCCTGAGGTATACATATTTAGTCTATCTGAGAGTCTAGCACTCGCCCACTGAGCTAACGCATTATCCCTACTGCTACTTATGGTATCACTAGTCCTTCTGACTGTACCACTAACTGCACCTCTGAAAACACTCCCAATGAAACCACTTTCATTATCACTAAAAACTGATATATGATCAAACGAGCAACTTACAGTAGCATCTACTGTTCTGCTGATGGTTTCGATTAGGCAGCCTCAGTGACACAATCACTTGCATTGAAGGCATTCGGTTTGGAAGATGGTATCACTAACAGCTTGTATTTTAATTTTAGCTATGGCATATGCTCAACTGGTGTGTCGTGTCACCTGTGGTTGCCCTTTCATATTTCTCAAGGCAATATCCACCTCATCCAATCACGGCTCAGTATGCTGTACGAGTGCTGAATAGCTATCCTCCTGATGTCCTACTCTTCTACATCCCTCAGATTGTTCAAGCTCTGAGATATGATAACGTATGTACAGCGTTTGCTTTCATTTATAGTCCATATTATTCCCTGTGCTGGGTTACGGAGTTTACTCCCTGGCTAACGGGGAGACTTTTTTGGAGCTCAGGGGCAAATTAGGTTAAATGCACTTCATACCAACATTATTGTCTCTTCTGGGATTCGGACCCATGACTCACTGGGTGAAAATTGTGTATTCTAACCGCTAAGCTATGATTGCTCCGAACTACAAGACTATACAATATATAAAGTATAATAGGTTTTTCTGATTGCCACTGGTTAGTTCTCTATATCTTCCCAAGACCGCTCAGAGATTATCAGTGATTGGCTGTTTGCTTGTAGATGGGATACATGAGTGAGTTCATAATGAATGTCTCCAAAAAATCACAGCTCATCACCCATCAGCTGCTCTGGAACATGAAGACAAACATGTACACAGATGAGGACGCACAGGACCTGGATGGTGAGGTCCAAATGATGTCCAACTGCTGAATCCATCTGAGAAATCACTTTTGTATAGGCTCATTGATATTAGTATATGAATCGGCAATTGGTCCACAGTTACTAGGCAAACCTCACAGGCACCTCGGACCTCATTAAATGAAGCAGTTCTCTAGAGCTCGTTATGAAGTTTGCGTATCCATTTCACACTACTAGCTTGTTCATAACCGGACGAAGGCGGGGTTGTGTATCCTTTGGTAAATAGGAACAGCCACTCGTACTGCAATTCATCCATAGTATGTGTATGTTTATCTATGACATCACAGGGCTCTGTGATCTTGTCGTTGATAATATTGTGGGACTCACTCTTTACTGGCCATGACCTCACCATATATGTCCTATTACCACCCATACTCCTCGCACATACCTCACCCAACCTATAAATATGCAAACCACATAACCAATGACATAACTCCTTACCACCCTTGTAGCCACTATCGGTTCTAAGCTACATGAGCTGATTGACTACACCATCTCCTCTCTAAGTGGAGCTGCCCGTAGGTTTTATGAGCGAGAGTTTTCATTCTTCGATGAGATCACCAGTGTGTCAGGAAAGATCCGAGACTTCCCGAAGGGACCTGAACGAAAGAACGCATGCCTCGAAGAACTGAGCAAGATACAAGTGACCGAGGGGTGCTACCTTCCCTCCAACCCAGAGTCGGTCGTGCTGGAGATAGATTATAAGTCAGGAGAGCCCATGCAGAGGTAAGTTATGATGCAGTTGTAGGTTCCTTATTAGCCTCGTGTCGTTATAGACAAAAGTTTTTGGAGATGATGGGTTTGGGGGCTCAGTTGGTCTTCCGGAGATATCTTTGTGACCGTGACCTTGCGCAGCAGTGAATGAATCCAAGACGGCTACGGTTACGCGATTTTGGTTACTGTAAGAGTTCACTAATGGGAGCCGATAGTCATTTTACCCCCACTTGAAACATGAACAAGTCATCATAAGACTTGTACTAAGCTCTAATTGACGGTTAATTCAGAGCCGTTCTTGTGCAATAAACAAGTCAAGATGATAGATGAGACGCTGAACATCATATGTGATCCACTGGAACTGTGGAAATATGCAACAGGTGGAACTCGGTAGAAGTGGTAATAGCCAACAAGAAATGAGCACCTTTCTCGTAAAGTTTTCACCACTCACTACAAAGCAGACGACTTTTCTGGCCACCTGTCCCTAGAGCCCTCTTAATGATTGTCACTTCGGAGTCGTTCTCTCATGAACAAGGTTTCAATATCTCCTTTTGATTTCAGCGCAGCGAAGGCTCCTTATCTAGCACGGTTTAAGGTGGAGCATGTTGGTATTACTGGTCTGGAAAAACTAGCAACTACCGATGATGTACCCAGGTTTACTGATGAGACCAAACAGTCCTGGCAGGGCTGTATCTTCAAAGTCGGGGATGATGTGCGACAGGTAACCTTATAAGCACCACCTTACCAGTGTTAGTTTTGGCATACGGGCCTGTTTTGCATGCCAATAATTAGTGGTACAACCCGTTTTCTTCCTTTCGTATCCTGGGAGGTGTGTGCAGAAATTGGCCTGTTGAATCTTATGATTCAGTGATTCGCAGTCTGGTTCATTAAGGGACTATCTGAACCCGCGTGCCCTCTATGGGATGGCCTCCCTTTAATGCCGTGATCCAAAACCGGTGAGGATGTCTTACGACTGATTCGGCCCGAACTGAGAATTAAACCAGTGACCTCGGGTTCAAGACCCCATACGCTTTCTGCTAAGCCATCGCTTCACCCTGTCAAACTGATAAATTGCCAAATAGGAATGGTTTTCACACAAGCCTGGGCCTAAGCCAACAACTTACACTGGGCAATTCACAAGATGTTGCTGTTGGAAGTGAAAATCATACGAAGCGTTGATCAAAGGTCTCATTTATGACCTTTTCAGAAATGTCAGCACCAAAGTTTGGCGTGCTAGGTGATACTTGGTTGCATCGGTGTTGGTTATCGGCAAGAATGGAAAGCCCTTTACCATGTCATGGTGATGGTGATGTCATGGTGATGGTGATGGTGAAGTCAGGGTGATGACACATGCACAAATATTTGTAGGATATGCTCGCTCTGCAAATAATGGAACTATTCCAGCATGTATTTAAATTGGCTTCAGTAGAGGTGTACCTCAAGCCGTATCGAGTGGTTGCCACAGCCCCTGGGGTGAGTAACCTGCCTTTTGTAGCTACATTTTTCTGTTTGTTCAGCTGGTCCCCTAAGCTTGAGACTCATTCCGGAACGACAGCAGTAAGGACTCATGCTCTAGTCAAAAGGGGAACCTGACCCGACCAGACAAACAGCCGC
>Ga0224501_10001334_pt1 | contig 19226 bp, 21 predicted proteins | sample SF_Oct11_sed_USG_4_FD_169105 | JGI IMG/M metagenome (GOLD analysis project Ga0224501, IMG submission 169105) | Sediment microbial communities from San Francisco Bay, California, United States - SF_Oct11_sed_USGS_8_1 | ecosystem: Environmental > Aquatic > Marine > Sediment | place: USA...
CAGAGAGCTGGCCATTGGCTGTGGCCAGCAGGGTGTTGCGTACCTCGGTAGCGCTGGCCTCGTCGGTGATACTGAACTGTTTTATTTTTTCATTTTTATATAAGTTCAGTTTGCCCAGAAACGGCTGGTTGTCTTTGGCAATATTGGCATCGATGGTCCAGTATTCCTGTGGCTCGAAATTTTCAATTTCAATTTCACGCTCGACGATCAAACGTAGTGCTGGGCTTTGTACACGACCTGCAGATAAACCACGCTGGACTTTTTTCCATAGCAGGGGCGATAGATTGAAACCAACCAGGTAATCGAGCGCTCGCCTTGCCAGCTGTGCATTGATTAAATTGGTTGAGAGCTCGCCCGGTGAATCAATAGCTTCCTTGATTGCGCGCTTGGTCACTTCGTTGAAGACAACACGGTGCACCATGATATTTTCGAGAGCACCCTTGTCCTTGAGTAATTCATACAGGTGCCAGGCAATGGCCTCACCTTCGCGGTCCTGGTCAGTTGCGAGGTAGAGGGTGTCAGCTTTCTTCAGTGTCTGGATTATTTTGTCGACGTGTTTTTCATTGCGCTCAATCACCTGGTACTTCATCTCGAAGTTGTGTTCGGTATCTATTGCACCTTCTTTTGGCACCAGGTCACGGACGTGACCGTATGAAGCGAGAACCTTGAAATCCTTGCCCAGGTATTTTTCTATGGTCTTTGCTTTTGCTGGCGACTCAACAATAACAAGATTTTTGCTCATTCGTGATGCTACGCTGCTGATTGGGTATTGATGAATTACTGGATATAGTCGGTAATTTCATTGAATACCAAGCTTTCCATCCATGCAAAAGCATTTTCTTCTCCAGGATGGGTATGAAGTACGATCATCACGATCCACTTGAGCTGTTCCATATCCAGTGGATGCTCGAGTGCAACGATACGATCAAGCACCAGTTCTCGTGTTACCGGGGTGAGTATTTTTGATTGCTCGAGAAAGATAAGGAAGCCGAGACACTCTTTGTTGAGAATGCTTTTCTCAACGTCGCTAAAGATGCGGATGCTGCTGGTATTGGCAGAGACATGGTTGCTGCCTTCGCGTAGTGTGGCCAGGTCTTCCAGCCAGCTAAAGGCCTGATCGATTTCCTGATGCTGGAAACCCACCTCTTCCAGTCTGACCTGAATGTCGCTACGGCCATCGATGGGTTCATTACTATCACCCATAAATTCTTCAAAGAGAAACATCAGTACATCGACGACGGATTGCTTAATCAACATGGTTACTTATATGCTCACAAGTTATAGAGAGTGATTTTGCAGGCACGCTATTTGATGCGTGTATACCTGCCACTTTGGTTCACAACGCTGCCTTCAAGCTCCATAATCAATAACATAGAGGCCACTTCGGCAGCTGAAAATCCCGTGCAATTGACCAGTTCATCAATCGCAACGGCTTCATATTGGAGGCATTTGAGCAGTTTTTGGTGATCGGGGTCAAGTGTCTGTTCGGTTTTTGCAGAATTTACCGCCTTATTCGCGGTGGGAACTGATTCAGGCAGGTGCGGTAGCAGCTCTTCAATGATGTCGCTGGCGGTCTCCACCAGTTTGGCGCCGTGGCGAATTAACTGGTGGCAGCCACGGGCGAGAGGGTTGTGGATCGAGCCTGGAATGGCGAAGACTTCACGGCTCTGATCAAGCGCATGTCTGGCGGTGATCAGCGAGCCGCTTTTCAGTGCAGCCTCGACCACCAGCGTACCTAGCGACAGGCCGCTGATAATGCGGTTCCTTCTGGGAAACAGGCCTTTGTGAGGTTCGGTGCCGATAGTGACTTCGGAAACTACCGCACCGTGGTTGGCAATTTCTGCAGCCAGGGCACGGTGTGCTGCGGGGTAGACGATGTCGAGGCCGTGTGCGACCAGTGCGATAGTACCGGCGATGCCCTGTAGTGCGCCCTGATGACTGGCGCCGTCGATACCACGTGCCAGGCCGCTGGTAATGGTGATGCCTGAATCGGACAGGTGGTGGGCAAAATCGCTGGCGGTTCTCCTGCCGGCGGCAGTGGGGTTACGGCTTCCGACCATGGCCAGTTGCGGGCGCTGGAGATAATCGAGATCGCCACGAACAAAAAGTACAGGTGGTGGCTGATCGATGGTTTTTAGCTGTTCCGGGTATTGTGGATCGAGCAGGGTAATAATGTGGTGGTTATCGGCCGCGTTCAGCCACTCGATGTCTTTTCGAATGAGCTCAGGGTCACGTTGTCGGATTGCGGTGATGGTTTTGTCACTAAGACCCAGTTTAGCCAGCTGGGCACTGCGTCCATCCAGTATGTTTCCAGGATGAGCAAAGGTGTTGAGTAACTTGTGAAAACCCGCAACACCTAGTCCCTCGGTGTGCAGTAGAAATAGCCAGTCCTCTATATCGCTCATCCCTGACGATATTTCCTGTGGTTTAGTTTATTCAGGTGTGACAACGGTATCGTAGTTATTAACAACACGGGTAGATTCCAGCATCAGTCCATAACTTACCTTGTCGAAGGTCAGGAATACCATCATCAGGCCGCTACGCTCATCAGGTAGTTTGACGTCATCATTTCTTTCCCTGATGCTGTAGGTATCACGAACGGTCTCTCCAGCTGATAGCGTTGCCAGCAGGTGTCCTACTTCAAGGCCGTCACGCGTACCCCGGTTAACTACAGCAATCTGGAACTTGGCAATGCCGAACAGGGCGTCGAACAGGGAGATAACCTGTCCCTTAATCTTGCGGTCAGGGGTACGTGGGTAATACAGGCTACTGACCTTACTTTTATCCATGGGTAGTAACCGATCACCGATCAATACTTCACGCTCAGTCGAAGTTAGCCGTGCAACTGCGGGATCACCGTATTCCCTAATATGTGCCTCACCAGCGTATACAGCCTCATAACCATAAACTTCGTCTGTTTCCGGGTCGACCAGTTCTTTACCGGGACGGAAGACGGTGTACCTGACGCGATCTTTGTCCAGTTCGCCACGGACATAGACCCGATTATCCTGCCCTAGAATCAGGTGGTTATCAACGCTGGCCAGGATATAAGGGGCTTCTTCCAGTTCTTCTTTTGTTACCACGCGGGGTTTGCTCAGGAACTGGCGTATGGCATCGCCGGGTATAGTAACAACGCTGGCATCCAGGCCCTGTTTACGTACAGAAGGGCTGAGCTTGACTGTGCGTAACTGTGGCTGATCATCTCTTGCAACTATTTCTGTTGTACGAGTAGTGTGGGTAGTTTGTTGCTGCTGGCCGCCATTAACAATAATTTGAGGTTGGCCTTCAACGTAGATCAGTGTCAGTACATCACCGGGATAAATAAGGTGTGGATTCTGAACCTGCTTATTTTTATGCCAGATTTCAGGCCAGAACCAGGGGTCTCTTAGAAACTGGCTGGAGATATCCCACAGGGTGTCGCCTTTTTTTACTGTGTACTGGCGGGGGTGGCTTTCTTTTACACGGACAGTCGTTTGTTTTTGCTGGCTGGCGTCTAACTCAGAGCCAGTCATTTGTTCTTCTAAGCGGCTGCCAGCCTGTGATTCGGTTGATTGCTGGCTGTCCATTGGTGAAGAAGACTCAGGACGCTTTTCAGTAGATGAGCAGGCCGATAGGCCAGCTGACAGTAAAAAGGTTACAATTAGATATCTGGTAAAGAAGGTGGGTGTGTTCATTGTTATTTTATGCCCCAATATTTTCCCTGAAATTATCCGTTGTTTTCAAGAGTTTAGCTGATAAACTTCGATTTAATAAGTAAGTTTTCAATGATTTTAGCAGAAATCCCTGAACTCGCCTTTATCTGAAGAAATTAATATGGCACAACTTGAAATATTGCACTACCCAGATCAGCGCCTGCGCACCACGGCGAAACCGGTAGAAAAATTTGATCAGCAACTCCAGCAGCTGGTGAAGGATATGTTTGAAACCATGTATGCAGCGCCGGGTATTGGCCTGGCAGCAACCCAGGTGAATGTACACCAGCAGGTGATTGTTATCGATATCAGCCAGGATAGGGATCAGCCGCTTTGCCTGATTAATCCGGAGGTGCTGGAAAGCAGTGGTGAGGAAGTTTCCGATGAAGGCTGCCTGTCGGTACCAGATATCTATGAAAAGGTGCAGCGTGCCGAGCGCATTACGGTCAGGGCCCGTGATCAGCACGGCGATGAATTTACACTGCAGGCTGATGAGCTTCTGGCGGTGTGTATCCAGCACGAAATGGATCATCTGCAGGGCAAGCTGTTTGTCGATTACCTGTCGCCACTTAAGCAGCAACGACTCAGGAAGAAGCTTGAGAAGGCGCGTCGTCAGAATGTGATAGTTTAGGTCCTTCAATATTGCTGTCTAATTAATAAAGAGTCCAAACGTGTCTGAATCCATTCGAATTATTTACGCGGGCACCCCTGACTTTGCGGTAGCACCACTGTTGGCTTTGATTGACGGCGGTTATGATGTGGTTGCAGTTTATACGCAGCCAGATCGTCCCGCCGGTCGAGGCCGTGAGCCGCGTCCATCGCCGGTCAAGCAAAAAGCACTCGAGCATAATATCCCGGTGTTTCAGCCTGAGTCACTCAAGTCTGAAGCCGACCAAAATGCACTGCGTGAATTAAACCCGGATCTGATGATCGTCACGGCTTATGGACTGCTGTTACCGAAATCGGTACTGGATATTCCGCGTCTGGGCTGTATTAATGTGCATGCTTCATTGTTGCCACGCTGGCGGGGTGCTGCACCAATTCAGCGAGCAATTCTTGCCGGAGACAAACAGACGGGGATTACTATTATGCAGATGGATGTTGGCCTGGATACTGGCAATATGCTGGCGAAGCAGGTCTGTGATATCCGCAGTGATGATACCGGCTCAAGCATGCATGATCGCCTGATGGTTATGGGTGCAGAGACTTTAATGACGATGTTGCCTGATTTTATCGCGGGCAGGATTCTCGCTGAGAAACAGGATGATGCACTGGCAACCTACGCCAGCAAGCTGAGTAAGCAGGAGGCTGAAATTAACTGGTCGTTATCGGCTGAGCAGATTCATTATAGTGTGCGTGCCTTCAATGCATGGCCGGTTGCCTTTACCTCGTGGCGGTACAAAAACAAGCTGGATGTTTTGCGTATCTGGCAATCCGAGGTGCTGGGTACTTCTTCAAATGCGGCAGCCGGTACTGTGCTGAATTGTGGTAAAGAAGGTATTGATGTTGCCGCAGGCAAAGGTGTGTTACGTTTGTTGCAGGTGCAGCCATCGGGAAAGAAGGTCATGGCAGCTGCAGATTTTGCCAATGCACATGATATAGAAGGCCAGATACTGGGCATGGAGTAGTCTCATCGCCAGCCAATCAAACAGGAAAAACAAAGCCGTCAATGCTCGATCTGTTGCACTAAAAATTTTGCAGCAGGTGTTGGTGCAGGGACGTTCACTGGTTATTGCCAGATCAACCGCCGATGTGCTGGAAGGCCGTGACCGTGCACTGGCCATGGAGCTGGTCAATGGTGTCCTGCGCTGGTACTGGAAACTCGATTTCTTGCTCAACCAGTTTCTGCAAAAACCACTACGCAATAAAGAACAGGAAGTGAAGATGCTGTTGCTGATGGCGCTGTATGAGTTGACCGAGTTGAGCACACCCGACTACGCTGTGGTCAACGAAGCGGTCAGCGCCAGTAAGGCACTGGGCAAACAGTGGGCGAAGGCACTAATCAATGGCGTGCTGCGTAACTTTATTCGTGACCAAGAGGTTGTGTTGAAAAAGATGCAGCCTAATCAGGAGGCATTCTACTCACACCCCTACTGGTTGATCGCCTTATTAAAGCAGGATTGGCCGGAGCACTGGCAAGCTATTTTAGAAGCCAATAACCAGCGTCCACCTCTATGGCTGCGGGTAAATGCCGCGCAAAATAAAACGCAGTCGTATCAAACGATGCTGGAAGTGCAGGGCCTGGTGTCATCAACGCACCCTTTTGCAGCTCAGGCTTTAAAACTAGAGCAGGGTGTAGACGTCACCTCACTGCCGGGCTTCGATCAAGGGCTTGTCTCGGTGCAGGATGCCGGCGCGCAGCTGGCCGCGGGCTTACTAGATGTTCACAAAGGACAGCGTGTACTTGACCTGTGTGCAGCACCCGGTGGTAAGACCTGTCATGTGCTGGAACTAGAGCCCGATATTGAGATGGTTGCTGTCGAGCTGGAAGAGAGCCGCATGGTGCGAGTGCGTGAAAACCTGGATCGACTGAATCTCAAAGCTGAGCTGATCGTTGCTGATGCCAGCGATGCCTCATGGTGGGATGGTAATCAATTTGATCGCATTATGGTTGATGCACCCTGTTCATCCACCGGCGTCATCCGTCGTCACCCCGATATCAAAACGCTGCGCCGCAAACAGGATATCGCGGCCCTGGCTGAAGTTCAGCAGAAAATTCTGCAGCAGGTCTGGCAGATGCTCAAGCCCGGCGGCAAACTTTTATACGTTACCTGCTCGGTACTGCGTCAGGAAAACGAGGCACAGATAACTGGACTGTTGGCAACGCATAAAGATGTTGTAGTGCTCGATCTAATCATTAAAGGCTCTGCTGAGTGGGGTGTTGCCTGCAAACATGGTCGCCAGCTCCTGCCTGGCGAAAATGATAACGATGGTTTTTATTTTTGTTGTCTGAGTAAGTTGGCTGAATAGCTGTATTTCTAGGTAGAAGGGCGTAAACTTCGCGCAAATATAGTGCTTAAGATAATTTGATACATTTATTTCGGTGATTACGCGTAACTAATCATGAAGATTCTGATATTAGGAGCTGGGCAGGTCGGCTCATCGGTAGCAGCTAACCTGGCCTCCGAGGCCAACGATATTACGCTGGTTGATTCAAAGACAGAGTTACTGGATGAGTTGCGTGATCGACTGGATATTCAGACTGTTTCTGGTCATGCATCCAATCCCAGGGTACTGGTGAAGGCGGGTATCGAAGATGCCGATATGCTGATTGCAGTGACCAACAGCGATGAGACCAATATGGTCGCCTGCCAGATTGCACATACCCTGTTTCATACCCCAACAAAAATTGCCCGTGTTCGTTCTGCATCGTATCTGAGTCATCGTGAATTATTTAGTAATGATGCGGTGCCTGTTGATGTGCTGATTAGTCCTGAGCAGATTATTTCCAGTTATGTGCATCGCTTGATTGAGTACCCTGGTGCCCTGCAGGTGCTGGATTTTGCAGAAGGCAAAGTGCAGCTGGTGGGTGTTAAGGCATATTATGGCGGCCCCCTGGTGGGGCATGCGATTAGTACCCTGCGTGAGCATATGCCGGGTATCGATACTCGAGTGGCGGCAATTTTTCGCCGTGGTCAGGGTATTGTGCCCAAAGGCTATCAGGTTATCGAAGCCGATGATGAAGTTTTTTTTATTGCAGCACGCAAAGACATTCGTGCGGTTATGTCTGAGTTACGTAAACTGGAAAAACCATTTAAACGCATCATGCTCGCCGGTGGCGGTAATATTGGTATGCGCCTGGCACAGGCACTGGAAGGTAGCTACCAGGTCAAGTTGCTTGAGCACAGTAAAAAGCGTGCAGAGTTTTTGAGCCGTGAATTAAATACAGCAATTGTATTGCTGGGCGACTCATCAGACAGGGAGTTATTGCTGGAGGAAAATATTGATCAAATGGATGTGTTCTGTTCACTGACCAATGATGACGAGGCCAATATTCTATCTTCGATGCTGGCAAAGAAGCTCGGTGCGAGAAAAGTGATGTCGCTGATCAACCGTCCGGCTTATGTCGATCTAATCGAAAGCCAGGAATCAATTGATGTGGCTATTTCGCCACAGCAGATCACCATCGGTGCTTTGCTAACACATGTACGTCGTGGAGATGTGGTGGCGGTACATGCATTGCGCCATGGTGTTGCTGAAGCTATTGAGGCAGTCGCACATGGCGACGAAAAGACCTCAAAAGTGGTTGGTCGACGTATTGATGAAGTTAAGTTACCCGAAGGCGCTGCAATCGCAGCACTGGTTCGTGGTGACGAAGTACTGATGGCGCATCATGATATCGTCATCGAGTCTGAAGATCACCTGATTATGTTTTTGCTGGATAAAAGAAAGATCAATGAAGTTGAAAAACTTTTCCAGGTAGCGGTCACCTTTATTTAAACAGACACTATGCATTTTGCCGTTATTCAACGCTTAATTGGTTTATTGCTGATGTTATTTAGTACAACATTGCTACCGCCAATTATTATTGATCTGCTTTTTCAGGAAGATGCCGGACGTGCATTTTATTACAGTTTTCTGGTTTTATTTTTCACGGGTTTTTTTCTTTTTCTTTCAGTTAGAAAACAACGCGGTGATCTAAGGCTGCGAGATGGCTTTATGGTCGTGGTTCTTTTCTGGCTGGTGCTAGGCATTGCTGGTTCGCTGCCGTTTATATTCTATGAATCCCTGGCTATTGATTTTACCGATGCGGTGTTCGAATCGATGTCCGGTTTGACTACAACGGGGGCTACCGTCCTTAGCGGGCTGGATAATCTACCGCATAGCGTACTGTTTTACCGACAGGAACTGCAATGGTTAGGTGGTATGGGTATCATCGTATTGGCTGTTGCCGTTATGCCGATGCTGGGAATCGGTGGTATGCAGCTATATCGTGCCGAAGCGCCTGGCCCGGTAAAAGACAGCAAGCTAACACCACGTATCGCAGAAACTGCCAAGGCGCTCTGGTATATCTATCTCGGTTTAACGATTGCATGTTTTCTGGGTTACTGGCTGGCTGGCATGTCGGCCTTTGATGCAATTGGACATAGTTTTTCCACGGTTTCTATCGGTGGGTTTTCCACGCACGATGCCAGCCTGGGCTATTTCGATAATCACTGGATCGAGTTCATTGCGGTTCTATTTATGTTTCTTGGTGGTATTAATTTTGCGCTGCACTTCGCTGCTATGCGCCATTTTAATTTGATTCACTATTTGCGTGATGCGGAATTTAAAATGTATGCGACCGTGCTGACGGTAATTTCTGTTTTGAGTGTTGCATACTTGTATATGGGCGCGGTAATTCCAGAGTTTGCACAGGCCCTTCGTCAGGGTGTTTTTCATGCCGTTTCAATTGCTACCACGACAGGCTTTACCTTGAGTGAGTTTTCTTTGTGGCCTGCATTTGTGCCAGTTATGCTTTTGTTCGCCAGCTTTATTGGTGGCTGCGCAGGCTCAACGGGTGGTGGTATGAAAGTAATTCGCGTATTGTTACTGATTAAACAGGGGCAACGCGAAATGATGCGTTTGATTCATCCCAACGCGCAGGTAATTGTCAAACTTGGTAGGCAGCCCGTTTCTGATCGAATCATTGATGCGGTCTGGGGTTTTTTTGCAGCCTATGTTGCTGTTTTTGTCGTGATGATGTTATTGCTGATGTTGACTGGAAATGATCAGGTAACGGCTTTTTCAGCTGTGGCAGCAACGATTAACAATCTCGGCCCTGGTCTTGGTGGTGTCAGTGCCAACTATGCCAGTATGGGAGTATTTGATAAGTGGGTACTCTGTTTCTCCATGCTGCTGGGACGCCTGGAAATTTTCACTTTGCTGGTCTTGTTTATGCCGGCATTCTGGCGGAAGTGACCAGATGGCAGCGCATTCTGTAAGCAGTAATATTCCTGCTTTTCGTCTGTCTTTATTGCACCCGAGATACTGGTTTACCTGGCTGGGTATTGGTTGCCTGTTGGTGGTTGCATGCCTGCCCGAGTTTGTGACTTCTTCTTTGAGTCATATCATTGGTGTTTATGGTGCGGCAAAAAATAAAAAACGTTATCACATTGCCAAAGTTAATTTAAAACTCTGTTATCCAGACAAGAACGAAAGCGAAATTGATGACCTGTTGCAGAGGCATTTTATTGAGCATGTGCGTGCGATGCTGTATTACGCGAGACTGTGGTTTTATCCGGAGTTTATTCTGCGTCGGAAGATTCTGGTGGAAGGTTTTGAGCAGATCGATAAATACCGTCAAAAAAATAGTAATATCATTATTTTGTTGTCACACAGTGTTGGTCTTGATGTTGCGATTGCCTCAATCTCAATGCGCTATGGCGCCAATGGCCCTTATAAAGCAATGCGCAACCCGGTAATCGACTGGCTGCTGGCTAATCGGCGGGTACGCTATGGCGGTACGATTTTTCCGCGTGAGGATGGACTACGTCCTATTTTACGTGCTACCAGATCGGGTGACCCGCTGGTCTATCTGGCAGATGAAGATCTGGGTAGTGAGCGATCTATTTTTGTTCCACTATTTGGTGTGCAAAAAGCAACTATTCCAGTTCTTGGTCGTTTGGCCAAATCCTGTAATGCGATTGTCCTGCCCTGTATCTGCTGTTACGACAGGCAATTAAAAAAATATATAACTACGCTGTTGCCGGCTATTGAGAATATGACGGGTAAGGATGCGGAGGATACGCTGGCAATGAATCAGGCAATAGAAAGAACCATTGCGGTCTGTCCCGCCCAGTACTTCTGGACCTTCCGTCTGTTCCAGACGCGCCCGCCCGGTGAGGTCTCGGCGTATGACTAAAACAGTTTCCAATGAAGCAATCATACATGTAGAGCTGCCGACTATGGTGGTTGACTTGAAGCGTATAAAAAAACGCCTGCGTCATTATGTTGGGGAAGCCATTATTCAATATGGCATGATCGAGCAGGGTGATCGTGTCATGGTGTGCATGTCAGGGGGTAAAGACAGTTACACCATGCTGGATATATTGATGGAGCTACAGAAAAAAGCGCCCGTGGAGTTTGAGCTGGTCGCGGTCAATCTTGATCAGAAGCAGCCGGGCTTTCCTGAACACGTGCTGCCTGGTTATCTGGCGGGGCTGGGTATCGAGTACCACATTGTAGAGCAGGATACCTATAGCATCGTTAAGGAAAAAGTGCCTGAAGGTAAGACTACCTGTGGTCTGTGTTCGCGATTACGACGCGGCATTTTATATAATTTTGCAGATGAAATTGGTGCGACAAAAATAGCGCTCGGTCATCATCGTGATGATATTGTTGAAACACTGTTCCTGAATATGTTTTTTAACGGCCAGCTCAAGGCAATGCCACCCAAGCTGAAGAGCGATGATGGTCGCCACATTGTTATCAGACCGATGGCGCTGTGTAGTGAAAACGACATTGAGACTTATGCTGGGCAGCGTCAGTTCCCGATTATCCCCTGTAATTTATGCGGTTCACAGGAGCAGATGCAGCGTAAGGTGGTCAAGGAAATGATGAAAAAATGGGAGGAGGGATATCCTGGAAGAACTGATTTGATCATGCGTAGCCTGGAGAATGTTGTACCTTCGCACCTGGCGGACATGAAATTATTTGATTTTCTGGGATTATGATGCTGAAAGTGGATAATCACAGGCTGGAAATAAAAGACCCCGGAAATTCCGGGGTCTGTGACCATCCCTGATTGGTGGTTGAGTCTCGCGCTATAGCGATCCGTTATGTCCCTGTGGCTCTTCCTTGAAATCTAGACTATCCTTAATATCCGTATCCGTGATCCAACCAAATGCTACCTTATATCCTTATTTCCTTTATTGACTCTTTCCCTTTGTCCATATGGGGAATTATGCAGATGTCGGTGTTGATCCGCTATCAGTGGATTGAGGTATATCTTGTAGGATTATTCCTACGAATTTGGTTGTCCGTAAATGGTATGCAGGTGAAGGTACCATGATTGGCCTGTTGCAGCGTGTTAGCCATGCATCGGTCAGCGTCGATGGGCAATGTATCGGTAAAATAAATACCGGGCTGATGGTGCTGATCGGGGTAGAGAAAAATGACGGTCGTGAGCAGGCAGAGCGGCTAGTAAAAAAACTGCTGGGATACCGGGTATTTCCCGATGATGAAGGTAAGATGAACCAGAGTGTGCTAGATATTGCAGGAGAGATTCTGTTAGTGCCGCAATTCACACTGGTCGCCGATACCGATAAAGGCATGAGACCGAGTTTTTCCTCGGCAGCACCACCTCGGCAAGGGGCTGATTTATTTGCGGCAGTTGTTGATATAATGAGTCAGCATCTTCCGCAGGTACAGACAGGGCAGTTTGGGGCAGATATGGCAGTTGAACTGGTCAATGATGGGCCAGTGACCTTCTGGTTGCAGGTATAAAGAGAGTAATCAAGGGGAGCAATTCCCGGTTTGGAGAATTAAATGACAGATCGTCAGGCGAGTGTTGAACGAAATACGCTGGAGACCCAGATCAAGGTTCAGGTGAACGTTGACGGTACCGGTGTGTGCAAACTGAAGACAGGTGTGCCCTTTCTTGAGCACATGCTCGAACAGGTTGCTCGCCACGGCTTGATCGATCTGGAAATTGAGGCCAAAGGCGATTTGCACATCGATGCCCACCACACCGTTGAAGATATCGGTATTACGCTTGGGCAGGCGATCAATAAGGCGGTGGGTGATAAAAAAGGTATCGTCCGTTATGGTCACGCCTATGTGCCACTGGATGAGGCGTTATCGCGTGTGGTCATTGACTTTTCCGGACGTCCCGGACTTGAGCACCGTGTGAGCTATCCTCGAGCCAGCGTTGGTGACTTCGAGACTGACCTGTTGCACGAATTTTTTCAGGGCTTCGTCAATCATGCCGGGGTGACATTGCACATCGATAATATCAGTGGCGGTAATTCACACCACATTGCAGAGACGGTCTTCAAGGCATTTGGACGTGCTGTACGTATGGCGCTCACTTTTGATCCACGTATGGCAGGTGTTATGCCGAGTACCAAAGGGGCATTGTAAAGCTGATGTCGTTGATCGCTGTTGTCGATTACGGCATGGGTAATCTCCGTTCCGTATCTAAAGCACTGGAGCATGTTGCAATGGCGGATCAGAAAGTCATAGTGACTTCTGATCCGGCCGATATTGCTGCCGCTGATCATATTGTATTTCCCGGACAGGGTGCGGCACGTGACTGCATGCTGGAATTAAGGCAGCGCAGACTAATTGAACCTGTATTAAAAGCTGCCAGAGAGAAACCCTTTTTTGGTATTTGCATGGGTCTGCAGGTATTGCTTGCGCACAGCCAGGAGAATAAAGGCATTGAGTGCATGGGGCTGTACGATGGAGAAGTACGATTTTTTGGTAATGCATTTGCAGAGCAGGGCATTAATCAGAAAGAGGCAATGCTAAAAATTCCGCACATGGGCTGGAATCGCGTGCACCAGACACAGGCGCATCCGCTCTGGCAGGGTATTGCACAGGATAGCCGTTTTTATTTTGTACACAGTTATTATGTCTCACCTGTCGATCAGGGTCTGGCTGCGGGTGAAACTGAATTCGGGATTAAATTTGTCTCCGCGATTGCGCGGGACAATGTTTTTGCAGCACAATTTCACCCGGAGAAAAGTGCCGCAGATGGTTTGCAGCTGCTTGAAAATTTTACGCGCTGGAATGGTTCTCAGAATTGATAAAGTAGATCAATAAACCCAATTAATTAAACAAGTGAATAAGAAAGGTATTAAAAGCTCATGTTACTGATCCCCGCTATTGATTTGAAAGACGGCCAGTGTGTGCGTCTTCGTCAGGGCAAAATGGAAGACAATACAGTTTTTTCTGATGATCCGGTGGCGATGGCCGGGCGCTGGGTTGAAGCTGGCACCAAACGACTACACATAGTGGATCTTGATGGCGCGTTTGCGGGCAAGCCAAAAAATGCCGATGTGATACACGAGATCGCCAGTGCCTACCCGGATATCGATATCCAGATCGGCGGTGGTATTCGCGATGACGATACTATTGCAGCCTATCTTGATGCTGGTGTGCGCTACGTCATTATTGGTACGCAGGCGGTAAAAGATCCTCACTTCGTCAGCGAAGTCTGTGCTGAGTTTCCAACGCATATTATTGTTGGGCTCGATGCCAAAGACGGTAAGGTAGCAGTTGATGGCTGGTCAAAGCTATCCAAGCACGATGTCATTGATATGGCAAAGCGTTTTGAAGAAGACGGTGTCTCTGCGATTGTCTATACCGATATCTCGCGTGATGGCATGATGCAGGGCGTCAATATCGAGGCCACAGTTAGACTGGCACAGGCAGTGAATATTCCAATCATTGCATCAGGTGGTATTACCAGCATGGATGATATTAAGGCACTAAAGGCGGTTGAAGATGAAGGTATCATGGGTGCGATTACCGGACGTGCAATTTATGAAGGGACGATTGATCTGGCTGAGTGTCAGGCGTGGTTAGACGCTCAGGCGTAACATTATGTCGCTCGCCAAAAGAATTATTCCCTGTCTCGACGTTGATAACGGTCGTGTAGTCAAAGGCGTTAAGTTCGTTGATATACGGGATGCTGGTGACCCGGTTGAGGTAGCTCGACGTTATGATCAGGAAGGTGCCGATGAAATTACCTTTCTCGATATCACTGCCAGCTCTGATAACCGCGAAACCATCGTGCATGTCGTTGAGCGGGTAGCTGAAGAGGTATTTATCCCGCTAACTGTTGGGGGTGGTATTCGCACTGTAGCCGATGTGCAGCGCATGTTGAACGCCGGTGCGGATAAGGTCGCAATCAATACCGCCGCAGTTTTTAATCCCGAATTTGTTAAAGAGGCATCCGAGCGTGTTGGTTCACAATGTATTGTAGTTGCTATTGATGCGAAAAAAGTTAGCGCAGAAGGAGAGCCTAATCGCTGGGAAATTTTTACCCATGGTGGTAGAAAAGAGACCGGGCTGGATGCCATTGAGTGGGCGAAAAAAATGGCGGATTACGGTGCGGGAGAAATCCTGCTGACCAGTATGGACAGGGATGGTACCAAGATTGGTTTTGACCTTGAACTGACACGAGCGATTGCCGAGGCTGTGCCGGTACCGGTTATTGCCTCCGGCGGTGTCGGTAATCTCGAGCATCTGGCCGAAGGTGTGCTTGAAGGCAAGGCCGATGCCGTGCTGGCAGCCAGTATTTTTCACTTTGCCGAATATACCGTTGGCGAGGCCAAGCAGAAAATGGCAGAGCGTGGTATAGAGGTACGCCTGTAACGGCGGCGGTATAGCTGATGTCAGAAGCATGGCTAAATGAAATTCGATTTAATGCAGATGGATTGATCCCGGTCATCGCCCAGGATGCAGATTCAGGTAAGGTGCTGATGTTTGCCTGGATGAATCGCGAGTCGCTAAGACTCACCGCTGAGAAAAAACAGGCAGTCTACTGGTCACGATCTCGCCAGAGGCTCTGGCACAAAGGTGAAGAATCCGGTCATGTGCAGCAGGTAACTGAAATGTATTTTGACTGCGACGAAGACGTGATTCTACTAAAAGTAAGGCAGGCAGGCGGTATAGCTTGCCATACTGGTCGCGAAAGCTGTTTTTACCGGCAATTACAGGGTGATCAATGGGTCGAAGTTGAAAGTGTGATCAAGGATCCGAAAGACATTTATGGTAAACAATAATGAGTGACCAGATATTACGAGAACTGGCTGAAGTACTGGAGCAGCGCAAATCTGCCGCGGCCGATTCATCCTATGTCGCCAGCCTGTATCACAAGGGTTTGGATGCTATACTCAAAAAAATAGGCGAGGAAGCCACTGAAACAGTGATGGCAGCGAAGGATGGCGATAAAGAAAAGCTGATTTACGAAACCGCCGATCTCTGGTTTCACACGTTAGTCATGCTGGCAAATGAGGGTTTGAAGCCCGATGATGTATTGCAGGAGCTGGCGCGCCGTTTTGGTGTTTCAGGCCTGGATGAAAAGGCTTCACGCTAAATTAATAGATAGTAGATAACTAAAGACGAGAGAGTAGAGACATGGGTATTAGTATTTGGCAGTTGTTGATTGTTCTGGGTATCGTCATTTTATTATTTGGTACAAAAAAATTACGTAATCTGGGTGGTGATATAGGTTCCGCTGTAAAGAGCTTCAAGACAGCGATTAAGGAAGAACCTAACAAGATTGAAGAAAACGACGGCAAGGTGATCGACGCCGAAGTGGAAAGCAAAAAAGATAAAGATAGCGTTTAGCCTGACTGTTTTCTGCGCGGGCGGACAATATCGTGTTTGAAGTTGGTTTCTGGGAAATGCTCCTTATTATGGTGCTGGCGCTAGTGGTAATTGGGCCAGAGCGCCTGCCCGGCGCTGCGCGTACGCTGGGTTTATGGGTAGGCAAGTCGCGTCGTTTTATCGAAGGCGTAAAAAGTGACGTTGAGCAGGAGTTCGATCTTTCTGAATTCAAACGTGTCATCCATAACCAGGAAATCCAGCTCAAGGAGTTACAGCAGAAAGTCAGCCAGCAGGCGACGTTGGATGCCATTGATGATGGCACGACAGAACACAGTCATAGTATTGAAGAAGAGCCTACTGTTAGCCAGAAACAGAAAGAAGATGATTGATGAGGTTATCGCGTCGATAGCTGACTCAGTATTCTTATTAACCCGCTAAAGCAATCACCTATATCCGTGGAAAATGAAAACAATAGCGCCGCCGAACAAAGCCTGATGGATCACCTGGTTGAATTGCGCGACCGCTTAATGTGGATCGTGCTGGTAATACTGGTGGCCTTCCTGGTACTGTTTGCATTCTCAGAAGACCTATTCAGTTTCGCGGCTAAACCGCTGCTTGCACAAATGCCAGAAGGCACATCGATGATTGCTACCGGCGTAACCTCGCCATTCTTGGTGCCACTCAAATTAGCGCTGTTATTGTCGGTGCTGTTGACTATTCCACATACCCTGCATCAAATCTGGGCCTTTGTTGCACCGGGTCTGTACAAACACGAAAAACGCCTGGCCGTACCACTGCTGATATCCAGTGTGCTGCTATTTTACTGCGGTATCGCTTTTGCCCATTTTATTATCCTGCCTATCCTGTTCAAATTCTTTCTGGGTGTTGCGCCCGAAGGCGTTGCGGTGATGACAGATATTGGTCAGTACCTGGATTTTATGATTGCCATCTTTTTTGCCTTCGGCCTGGCCTTTGAAATTCCAGTGGCAACTTTTTTACTGATCGCCGCTGGTGCGACAACACCGGCGCGACTGGGTGAAAAACGCCCTTACATCATCGTTGGTGCCTTTGTTATTGGCATGCTGCTTACGCCACCCGATGTGATTTCTCAGACACTGTTAGCTGTGCCAATGTTGCTTCTATTTGAAGGCGGTCTGATTATGGCGCGTATCTTCCTCAAGGAAAAAATCTCCAGTACCGAGGCAGCGGATAATGGGCCTGATTACGAAATTGTTGAAGAAAGTACCGAGAATAGAACGGGTTTTCAGAGTGAGCAGGAAGTCGAAGATCTGTTTGCTGAAATGGAGCGTAGGGAGTCGGAAATTGAGGGTAAAAAAGAATAATCTTCGTAATACCTTCATGTGAACTGTGCGATAGTGTAAAATTCGCCACAATGAAAAACGAGACAAAACGGCAGGTAAAATCATAGTGGCCGAAACCAGAATTGTACCCCGCAGGCCAACCCTACTCATTATTCTTGATGGTTTTGGCGTTAATCCAAGCCGCATCAACAACGCGGTTCAGGAGGCAAGAACGCCCAGGTTGGACGAATATTTTTCCAGAAATTCACACACTACACTCGATGCCTGCGGTGAGGCCGTAGGTTTGCCTGATGGCCAGATGGGTAACTCCGAGGTAGGACATATGACGCTGGGCTGTGGTGCTGTCATGCGCCAGGACCTGGTACGAATCAATGATGAAATTGAAAGTGGAGAGTTCTTTGAGAACGCAGCACTGGTTGCAGCTATCGAAGATGCCAAGTCACGTAATCGCCCGGTTCACCTGGTTGGCCTGACCTCTGACGGTGGTGTGCATAGCCATATAGACCACTTACTGGCCCTGATTAAAATGTGTGCGGAGCGCAATGCCAAACCCATTGTGCACGTTATAACCGATGGCAGGGACACGGCACAGATGTCTGCACTGGTGTATCTCAATCAGCTGGAGTGTGCCCTGGAAGATGCTGGTGGTGGTATTGCAACGGTCTGTGGTCGCTATTATGCGATGGACAGAGATAACCGCTGGGATCGTACCGAACTGGCATGGAAAGCGATGGTTCTCGGTGAAGGTATACAGGCTGAAAACGCCCGTTATGCGATTGAAGCGGCTTATGCCCATGATGAGACCGATGAGTTCATCAAGCCCACTGTACTGGAAGGTGCTGAACTGGTTGAATCTGGTGATAGCGTTATCTTCTTCAACTTCCGTAACGACCGTCCGCGTCAGTTAGCCGCCGCACTGAGTCAGGCCGACTTTGATGATTTTGACCTGGGTGGTTATGTTGGTGCTACCGTTACCTGTTTGACTGAGTATGATCCTGAGTTTTTGCTGCCAATTGGTTATGCGCCAGAGCGCCCTCAATCGACCGTGGCCTCTGTGGTTAGTCGTGCAGGTTACAAACAACTGCACTGTGCGGAAACTGAAAAATACGCACACGTGACTTATTTCTTTAACGGCGGCAAGAAAAAGCCTTTTGCCGGTGAAGATCACATCATGATCAATTCACCCGATGTGCCTACTTACGATTTGAAGCCAGAAATGAGTGCCAAAGAAGTGGCCGATACCATTATCGATGCATTGGAAAAACGCGAGCACAGTTTTATCCTGGTTAACTTTGCTAATGGTGACATGGTTGGTCATACCGCAGTGCGTGATGCTGTGATTGCTGCCGTAGAAGCACTGGATACCGAAGTGGGTCGAGTGCTGGATGCTGCGGTTAAGTATGAGTATTCTGTTGTGCTCACAGCTGATCATGGTAACTGTGATGAAATGGTCGACCCAGTAACACAGGAACCACATACCCAGCATACCCTGTACCCTGTACCCTGCATGGTAATCGACGAAGTTAACTGGTATTTAAGGCCGGGCGGGTCACTGAGCTCAATTGCTCCGACAGTGTTACAGTTAATGGGGCTACAGCAACCACCGACGATGACAGGAAAGTCATTGTTGATGAGAGAGTACTAAGGTTACTTTCACTCTAAAACAAGAAAGCCTCTTCAAATGAAGAGGCTTTTTTTATGATTTGATTCATGCTGCTATAGTAATGTATTTGACTTACCTGGATATCTTTTTTGAATTACACTCAATACATGGGTGATGAAATCGAATACAAAAAGTTCAGGCAGTCAGACTATCAGCAGTTTGTCGCCTGTCTCGAGGGTGAAACAGCCTTAGTTAAGGAGTGGTTCGATAATCGTCGATTCTCATCAGGTGAGTTGATGGCAGGTTATGAGCTGGAGGCGTGGCTGATTAATAAGCGGGGTCACCCGG
>Ga0224501_10001335_pt1 | contig 19223 bp, 16 predicted proteins | sample SF_Oct11_sed_USG_4_FD_169105 | JGI IMG/M metagenome (GOLD analysis project Ga0224501, IMG submission 169105) | Sediment microbial communities from San Francisco Bay, California, United States - SF_Oct11_sed_USGS_8_1 | ecosystem: Environmental > Aquatic > Marine > Sediment | place: USA...
GAGGGAGAAATACTTGAACATGTCACCCATAACCTGTTCAGAAATGTAGAGCTTATTGAGGTACTCATCGACAAAGGTATACATCAGAGGATGGCCCGGGGCTATCTCATTCAGCTTTTCTTCGATGAATTTGAGGGTCTCGGGAATGCTCCCCCCGCGAATTTTCACCAGAAGATTGTCTGCAGCCCGGGGGCGATAATCCAGGACCATAGGCTCAATGGCATTATGAAGCGATGCAAAATGAAAGTCTTTAACCACGCCGATAATCTCACCTTCCCCCACAAGTGAATTTGAAGCTTTCTTACCAAGAGGTTCTTTCAAGTCCAGTGATTGTACAGCCGATTCATTCAGGATGAAAACTGTCCGTTCGGGCGAAATATTCTTGAAGCTTTGCCCCAGCTTCATCTCAATATTCAACGCCTCTATGAAATCTTCATCCACTCTTACGAATCTCATAGTGGGAATATCAACATCATCAGGAGTCCCAGCGGAGCGCAAGTCTTCCAGGGAGAAACGTTCACCAGGCAGCTTGTCGCACGCTGTGACCTTTGAAACCGCAGAATAACTGAGAAGTTCGTTTTTAAAAGCCTGGGCATTTTTTATGAGACCGCGCCTCAAATCTCCATAGAGCTTTATAGCCACAATCTGGTCTTTATCGAATCCCAGGTCTTTCTGGCGAATAAACTCCATCTGCCTGGAAATGGTAAAAGTGCTGAAGATCATAAAAATAGATATGGCAAACTGAAAGACAACCAGCCCTTTTCGGATTCTGGGAGCTGAGGAGGTCGGGTCCTTCACGCCCTTCAGGGAATGGACAGGCTTGAAGGCGGCAAGAAAAAAAGCGGGATACAGACCGGCCAATGCTCCGATCAGCACAGCCACTGCAACCAGGATGACCAGATTCTGAGGAGTCGCAACTTGAGAAAAACTCATGCTTTTTCCTGATAGATGGGCGTAAACAGGAAGAGAAAGTTTAACCAGAAAAACAGCCAGGACAGCTGCTGATAGAGACAAAAACAACGACTCTCCGAGAAACTGCAGGATCAGCTGAAGCTTTTGGGCTCCGATGACTTTCCTGACACCAACCTCCTTCATCCTTTTAAAAGCCTGGGCCGTAGAGATATTGATAAAATTCACCCCGGCAATCAGCAGGATAAAAAGAGCCAGAGCGGAAAACATGTAAACATAGGCGATGTTGCCGTTGGGACCGAATTCCTTTTCCAGAGGAGAGTGGAGGTGTATAGAGGTGACAGGCTGGAGATGAAGCCGGGTTCGATTCATCATCTCCTCTCTGGTTCCGGAGAAAGAATAGAAATCCATCAGGAAATCTGTTGTCTTCGCTTCGACCTCTTTTTGTGTATGAAGGGAATCAATAAGAACATAGGTATAAAACGCATTCCAGCTCCGGCTGCTCGACCATGACTCATCCACATAACTATAAAATGTGGACATAGAAACGAGAAAATCAAACTGCAGGTGAGTGTTTGCTGGCATATCTTCGATAATCCCTGTCAATTTCCAGGGACGGGGCCAATCACTGGTGATGGTTCTTCCCAGTGGATATCCTTCCCCAAAGTATTTTTCTGCCATACTGGCTGTCATGATTATAGAGTCGATATCCTCGAGTGCTCTCTGCGGATCGCCCTGAATAAAATGCAAATCAAACATGCTTATAACTGTCGGGTCAGCGAAAAAACCACCGTCCTCCTCGAACCTCTTAGGCTCTTCTGCTTGCGGAAGATAGCTCAAGACCATGGATTTCATGTAGAAAAGCCTGGCGACCTGTTCAATCTCTGGAATGCTGTTCTGGATCAAAAGACCGTGAACTGGGGAGACACAGGCCATATGCCTGTCTGACTCTTCCAGGCCTTCTTCTGTCAGCCTGAAAATCCGGTCCGCCTTCGAAAAATGCCTGTCATAGCTCAATTCATCTCTCACATGAAAAGTGATCAGAAGGCAGCAGGCAATGCCGACAGCCAGACCGATAATGTTGAGTAAGCTGTTGAGTCTTTGTTTCTGAATATTCCTCAAGGCTATTTTTAAATAATTTCTAAGCATATCTGTACTCCAGTAAAAGAGATTTGAAATAAAAGCAGGACTGGCCAGGAAAATTTGCTGCCAGTACCAGAGATTAGCCCTCATACTCCCGCTTTTCCTAGCCAGATAATGAAAGCATTCCTCAAAATCACCGAGTTTCTCTTCTCGCTCTTCATAAAGGAGCATTCTTCTCAGAATCCATCCACCTAATTTCGGAAGATTCACAGGGCGATTTCTCATTGTCAGTTTTCTTATTTCAGAATATTCGCGGGCAGCCCTGACCACAGAGACTCCTGGATCAGTTGGATCTCTCTTAAGGCTGCTATCCCCTTATCTGTCACCTCATAAATACATTTCCTTCTTCCTCCGCGTTCCGCGGTCGGCTCACCATATTCTTTAATTACATACTGCTTTCTGGTCAGTTTATTAAGAGGAGTGTAGATAGAGCCGAAAGACCACTTTTTACCAGTTTCCCTCTGGAGCAATTCCCTGATAGCGACTCCGTAGGAATCACCTTTAAGCTTTATGACCGCCAGTAAAATGATTTCTTCGGCCCGGGATAAGAGCTTCATGATTTCACCTAAATTATTTTTATCAATTTTTGATACATATATATAACATATACGTTCTCATCTTAAATAAGGTTGACGATCGGATGATATGCGCAGCAGAACCGATCGTCGGGGAATCCAAGGGGGTATGCCCCCTTGGTCGCAGGGCGTGGGTTCATGCCCCGCCCGAGAAGGGGAGGCAGCGAGCGGAAGCGAGCGTTGGAAGGGGGAAGTCAGTTCCCCCTCCAAGTTGACTTCAGCAGAGAAAAAATTAAAAACCTCAGGCTTTTTCCGTGATTAGCGCAAATGGGATCAAGCCTCAATTTTCTATTTTCAATAGAACGATCAGCACTTTAGATTTAGAAAAAGATCAGACTCGCCCTGCATAAAATATCAGGAGTGCACTTTGGAAAAACATCATTATATAGAAAAATAGAAAACGGAAAACTTATCCCCTAAAGACAGCTCAAACCCCAGCCCATAGACCATTTCACCACAAGGAAGAAATGTTTGTAATTTAACTCCCTGATATTAAATATATTTGAAGTGATGCCTTAAGGAATGTTCCTGTCCTATTTCAATTCTTTGATGCGGATGTTGCGGAATTCGACAGGCGAACCGTGACCGAGGAAACCGATATGCCCCTTGGTCCGTCTCAGCCCCGGATGGTCCCTTCCGTCTATCGTTCCTCTTTCCACGGCCTCCTTGATGTCCGCATCCACGATGGTCTCGCCGTTGAGCTTGACAGTGATGCGAGTCCCGTTGGCGATGACTTCCTGCTGATTCCATTCTCCTACTGGTTTCAGGTAACCGCGCCTGGCCGGAACGACGCCGTAGACGGAGCCGTGATACTGATAAGGCTTGAGGTCCCTGTAGATGTGCGCTGTATTATCCAGGATCTGAAGCTCCATCCCCACATAGGCCGCATCACCCTGTAACGGAGCCCGAATCCCCAGTCCGTTGTTCGCGCCCGGGCTGAGCTTGAATTCAAAGCGAAGGATGAAATCGCTGTATTCCTTCTCCGTATAGAGGTTACCGCTGCCCTGATTCGGGTTAAGGACGATTCTTCCCTCTTCAGCGACATAACCGACAGTATCCCCGACCCAGCCACTGAGGTCTCTGCCGTTGAATAAGGGAACAAATCCTCCGGCAACCTCCTCCTCGCTCAAAATCCGAGGTTCTTCCTCGGGAGTTATCTCTCTGATGTAAATGTTCCGGAAATAGAGAGCTGTGCTGTGCGCCTGGAGCTCTATCTGGCCGGCCGGATAGATCGGTTTGTCCCTTTCCCAGTAATTCTCCATCACCACATTATCCACCACCAGGACATCGTTCATGTACACCGTCACCCGCTCTCCGACCATCCTGATCCAGAAGGTGTTCCAGTCACCGATGGGATTGTCAGCCAGTTGGAGCGGCTTACTCGGGCCTTTTTGATTGTTGTAGAGACCACCCGAACCCTCTGGCCACTGGGCCGGATCCCAGATCTGGACCTGAGGGGAGCCGCGGAGGTAAATGCCGCTGTCTCCTTTCTCCTCGATCTTCCAGTCGACAAACAGCTCAAAATCCTTATAATCTCTGGCTGTACAGAGGCTGTGGCCCTGGCCATCAAAGGCAAGAATCCCGTCAACGGCTTTCCAGTGTGCCCGCATCTGCTCATCCGCCTCCGCTTGAGCCTTTTTCAGCTCTTCGGGAGTCATCTTTGCCCGGCTCACCGGGTCTCCGACCAGCCCTTTCCAACCGGAAAGGTCTTTCCCGTTAAAGAGCGGCACATATCCCGCCTGTTTGAGCAGCTCCTCGATATACCTCTCAAGCCTCTCTATCTCATAGACATCCTTGATGAGCGAGGACGCTTTCTTAAGCACCGCTATCACCGCCGGACCGGTCAGGCCGGCCTTCTCCCCTCTCCCAGGGGAGGAAACCCTGATCGCTGCCCGCGCAGCCTCTTCTTCCAAACCCGCCTCATCCATGAAGGAAGCCACAAGGTTCAAGGAGGCGGGGATTTTGACCTGGGCCAGGCCGGAAAGGACAATTTTTTTCTCCTCAGGACCTATTTCAACATCCAGGGCCTCTTTCAACATGAAGAACTTTTTCCACTCTTCCAGTTCCGAATCATTTACAAGACGGACATAGCCCTGGATGGCTGCTTGAAGATGTTCCACGTTTTCTGTGCTTCGGCAGATGTCGAGAAGCTTTTCCGCGGCGTCAACGGCAGGCCATGAGGCTAAAGTATGGACGGCAGCATCTTGTATCAACACATCCTCGCTTGCCGCTTCCTGGATGACCATCTGAAGAGCGCTTTTCCCTCCGATCCTCGATAAGGGCCGCAACAAATCCGCCCGCTTGGCTCCCTCCGCACTCTCCAGTGCCTCCAGGAATAAATCAGCCCTCTTTTCAGCGTCAGCCATCTGGTTCGCACTGGCCACTGCCGCATTCTGAATGAGGGCGATCTCTTCATCGTTTTCAGTCTCAACAAGCAGGCCGATGAGACGCGGGAGGTCCTTCTCACTGACCAGAGGCTCAAGCCCGGTCAGGGCAGCATGCCGCACGTTCTCATCTTCGCTCCTTGCCTGGGCAAAAACGACATCCACCTGCTCCTTTGCCTGCTTCTCGGCAAGAACCTCGATCAGAGCCACACGGCCGGTCGAAGGCATTCCCTCCAGGACTCGAACTGCCTGAGGGATAACCTGACTCGCAGAAAAGCCCATAAAAGCTTGCTTGACTGCACGGGATTCATCGACTCCATAAGTCCGCAGGACATCCATCAGATCGTCAAGAACCTCGATCCCCCCTAATCTCACTGCTGCCGGAATCGCTGCCAGACGGACAACTTTCTTCTCGTTTTTTAAATTCTGAAGGATCGCGGAAAGCGCTGTTTTGTCTCCGCGCTGCCCGAGCATGGCGATTATCTCTGCCCCCACCTCAGGAGGCACGCTCTCCACTTTTGTGATCCAGACTGCGGTCGCCTCCTCTCCTTTGATCTTATCCGCAAGCTCCAGCGCTCTCCAGCGGAACTCCTTGTTCGGGCTTTCCACAGCTTCGAGCAGGTCTTCAAAAGCATTCTCCCCCAGGAGATCAACCAGAAGAATGCTCAACGCAGAGCATTGAACATGACTTTCCTGAGGCGCTGTGTAGCTTTCGATCATCCTCCGGCAGATTCTGATGCAGGGCTCTTTATATCCAGATTCTGCCAGGCGCTGGGCGTAAAGCAGATAAAGCGATGGCGCTTTCATTCTCTCATAGGCAGAGGCCGTCACGCTCACCCTGTCCAGGACTTTTTCAGCTCGGGGATCACCGATATCGGCCAGCGCGTACAAAGCCACCCGGCGGAGGCTCTCATCTCCGCTTTCGGCATATTTGATGATCTTTTTCACGGCTGCTCTGCTGCGAAGCTCTCCCAGGGCCTTGATGATTGTGGTCCGATTTTCATCAGGAACCTTTCCCAGGGATTTCAACAGGGCTCTCTCTGCCTCCGGTGTGCGGATAGCCAGCAAAGCTTGAGTCGCTGGCTCGCACAGCCTCCTCTCTTCAAGGAGCTGGCTGAGGGACTTGACAGACTCGCTCTTGCCGGTTAATTGAAGCTGCTGGATGAGAAACGCCTTGACTTCGTTGTCCTGTTCTGAATCCAATGCCTGGATGAGCGCCAGGGCAAACATCCGCCGTTCATCTTCAGCACCGCTGCGGCTGACATGAACAGCCACGCCGTTGAGCGCATACCGGACCTGAGAGTCCTCTCCTGCACCGGGCGGAACCAGCATCCTACATATCTCCAGGATGCCCGGAGGTCCCAACTGGATAATCTCGGCAGCCAGTTTATCCTTATCTTCAGTGTTTTGAGCCGGAAACCGAGCCAGTATATCGGCAACCCTGGTCTCCAGTGTCCTCAGGTCTTCCTGACAAAAAACTATGGAGGCGCCCAAACAGAAGATCAGAATAAAAGTAGCGAGCAATATTCTCTTTTTTCTTATTTTCTGGTTTATCATCTCAGTCTCTCCTGAAAAAAAGTGCGCCCCTCAGAGCTGCCAGGGAGCGCGCATGGGCTGATGGATATAGCGGTTCGCTTCTTCATCACCGATAAAAAGCTGTTTGACCGGGTCAAAGTGAAGAGGCCTTCCCAATTGCACTGCGATCTTGGCCAGGTTGACGATGGTGCAGGAGCGGTGTCCGTTCTCCTCATTCAGAGCGAATTTGCTCCTGGTCCGGGCTGCCTCGAAAAAGTCTGTCATCTGCGGCTCCGGGTCCGGAAGAGCAGCCAGTTTCTCTTTCAATCCTGGAATATTCGACTCCAGGCCTCTGAACATCTTTCCGTCCGGGCCTTCGATAAAGGCAGCGCCCTGATCCCTGTTTTCACCATCAAGGATGATCTCGCAGCCGTCAGCATATTTGAGCCGGATCCAGCGCCACGACCCGCAGGCATCCGGATGCTGCTGGGGACAATCCGCTTCGACTTCGACCGGGCTGGTATGGTCCTTATCCAGAATGTACTGAACCGGGTCAAGGTAGTGCATCCCCATGTCTCCCAGCCCACCGCCGTCATAATCCCAGTAGCCGCGGAAAGAGCCGTGAACCCGGTGGGGGTGATAGGGCTTATAAGGAGCTGGACCAAGCCAGAAATCGTAATCCAGCTCTTGGGGTACGGGTTGGGGCGGCAAGTTTTCCTTTCCGCTCCAGTAGAATTTCCAGTCAAAGCCGGTCACGCCGCTGACTGTGACTTTCAGCGGCCAACCCAGGATTGCGCTCTGGACGATCTTCTTGATCGGCCTGACAGTCGTGCCGAAGCCGTAAAACTGATCTCGGAACCTGAACCAGGTGTTCAGCCGGAATATCCGCCCGTTCCTCTGAACTGCCTCAACGACTCTCTGGCCTTCGCCGATGGTCCGTGTCATCGGCTTTTCGCACCAGATATCCTTCCCTGCCTCGGCTGCTGCCACGGCGATGAGGGCATGCCAGTGGGGCGGCGTCGGGATATGAACGATGTCGATATCAGCCCGCTCTAAGACCTCCCGATAATCTTTATATCCCTGGACTCCAGGGCCGCCGATCTCAAGTGCTCGCTTGAGATGATTTTCGTCAACATCGCATACAGCTAGAAGCCTGGCTCCTGGATAATTGAGATGCACACGGCCCATGCTGCCGACTCCGATGACCGCTTTGGTCAACTGGTCACTGGGTGCCGTGTATCCCTGACCGCCCAGAACATAACGGGGAACTACTGTCAAAGCCGCAGCAGCGGTGAGTGTTCCCTTGATAAAATCCCTGCGTGTTATTGTTCTTTTTCCCTTCATGTCCCAATCCTTTCTATCTTGTCTTTCTCCAACGAGGAATCCATCTCGGCACAGAATCACGGTATTTAGTGTATAAATCGCCGAACCTGGCTCTGAGATTGGGCTCCTCATAGACAACAACAAAAATGTGAAAGCAAAAAAACATTAATGCCGTATATAGAAAAATTAATATTGAAGCAAAGAAAATCGCTTCTCCCATGAGGAGAAATAGAACTCCAAGGTACATCGGGTTTCTGACATGTTTGTACAGTCCTTGGACAACGAGCTCCTTTGGGGGCTCAACCGGAGCAGGAGTCCCTTTACCCAGGGAGACAAAGCTCCAAGCACACTGGATATATGTCAAGACACCGAGAAGCACTGGCAACACACCGAAGTAACGGAATCTGCCTATATCCATAGTGAATCCATCTCCGAACCAAGACAACAGAAGATAAGGGACCAGGACTAAAAACACACCGGGTAAGAGGAGAGTAAAAACGAGAGTTTTAATAATGGCCATGCTTTATCAGAGCAAATATAACAAACATATAAGATAGTGCCAAGAAGTTTGAAAAATTTTTCGTTTTTTTTACTTCTTTTTTTCTCAAAAATTATTTAGAACATCCAAAGGAGAGGTCTTTACAAGATGTCTCCTGACTATTCAACCAAAGAAATATCAATAACCTTGGACTGACCTCAATTTTGCTTATCCAAAAATCCTTTAAGTAGTTCGATCAGTTCGGCCAGCATCATGGCTGTGGCTCCCCAGATCTTGTGCCCCCTGAAAAAGAAAAACGGGACTTCGATCTCCCTTCCTTTATACTGCCACACTTCTCTCCGGATATTCTGAGGATCCAGCAGGTGGTCCAGGGGGACTTCTATCACTTCCTCCACTTCCTCCGGCGAAGGCTGAAAATCAGGCCGCTTATCGGTTACTGCCACGACCGGATAAACACAGTAGTTGCTCGGTGGAATATAGAGCGGTGTCAATTCCCCGATAATCCTGACCGAGCTCGAAACTATGTTCAGCTCTTCTTCTGCTTCCCTCAGGGCTGCTTCCTTAAGACTCTCCTCTGGCTCCTTCCGTCCTCCGGGAAATGAGATTTGCGCCTGATGAAAGTCCACCCTGGCTGTCCGCCGGGTAAAGACCAGATGCAGTCGGTTCTTTACAGGATACAGTAGAACAAGTACCCCGGCTTTGTGGCATGAGTCCTCGACTTCAGAATAGGTTCTATTCCCTGGCCTGGGATTGGTAATCATCGTTAACTGCGCATCCAAGCCCGGCCTCGAATCCTGGAGCGATTCTTCAAGAAATCGAATTACGTTTCCTGTGAAGGATTTATTGCTCATTGATTTTTCAATTTGCCAGCTCTTCTTGTTTAAAGCTGCGAGGCATCTATATAAAGATGTATCACAAGAGATTCATCTTCTCAAGCGACTCCATAGCCCACTGGCCAGATGTGGTCGGAAGAAGTGCATTCATTGTAACATTTAGAGTCGGAGGAACTATCTTTTGCGTATTTGGGGCATTCCCCTGGATTTTGTGGCAAAAGAATATCAATTCGTGAGAAAAAAAGCAAGGCGAAGTCGTTTTATTGAAAGTACCACTACCAAAGAAAATTCAGAAATATCATATCATGTTGACAAAAGTATGAAATTTTCATATTATGTATGCGGAGTGGATAAAATGACAAGAAAAACTGTGGCTATTAATGATGACTTAATCAGAGATTTGGACATTTTTGCTCGAAAAGAACACCGCGATTTCTCGAGTGCCCTGAGATATGCACTTCGCATCGGACTCCTTGCGATTGAAAACCCTGAACTCACGGTCCAGGAGATAAAGGATATCATTGAGGCCAGGATCGATCATGAGATGGGAAACGTATCAGAATTAGATACAGAGGAACTGTAAGTGGTACTGGTTGAGACTTCAAAATTTAAAAAGTTACGGAAAAAAATAAAAGAAGAGCTGGAGAAAGAAGCACTCAAAGAAGCTGTATTGAAAATTCTGGACAATCCTTTAGCAGGGAAAAAACTCAAAGGAGAATTCAAAGACCTTCATTCTTTAACCTACACGGTCAAAGGACAGAACAGAAGGCTCATATACAAACTCGAAAAAGAGCGCATCGTACTTTTCTCCTTTGGGCCGAGACAAGGAATATATAAATAAACTGAATTACTATAGCGCCGCATTTATCCAACAAAAGCAAAGTCTAATGAATTGCCACATGATCTTCTTCTTTTAACACTTCACATTATAAGCTGAATCTGCCTGTCTAAAGTGTGTTTTTTCCATCTAATGCCTTATAATAAATAACAGCTGCAATACATAATGAAAATGAATCGTAAAGAGTTCATGGCTCGATCATTCAAGCTTGTGCTTGGCGCTGGGACTGCTATTTTGTTAAATAAATCGAATCGGGCATCTTCATTTTCATCAGTAAATTTTCAGGAGGACGAAATGGCACAAAAACAAATATTCCTCCATGATTGGCTTTCTTCCCTAATGAAAAACATGGACGTCCAGCTGGATGAAGAGTCAAAAATCAAAGTGCTGGAAGAATGCGGCCGGGCCTGTGCGGAAAGACATGCTAAGTCGGAAGCATTGAAATCCAAGGGAGACCTGGACAGCTGGCTGGATACGATGAAAAAATGGGTCGGGGCGAATAACGTGCAAAAAGAAGGAAATTCTGTACGTGTCGTCTACAGTAAATGCTTCTGCCCCCTGGTCGGCGGACTCGAGCCTCTCTTATCCAAGACTTTCTGCAATTGCTCGCGGGGATGGCTTAAGGAAAATTTCGAAACTGTCGTCGGAAAAGCGGTCGATGTAGAGCTGGAAGATTCAATCATGAGGGGCGGAAAAGAATGCAGATTCACAGTGCGTTTACATTAGCTTGAATAGCTGGGGGGATAAAACCATGCGTTATTCAAAAGTCGTTATAATCGTCATTCTATTCTTAGGTTCGCTATTCTGCGCCGGAAAGAAGACACCTCCTGAAGAGCAGGCATATCCGCTTAAAGCAGAACTCATAGAAGGAATCAAAGTCATCACCAATCCGGATTTCCCCCGGGACGGAAGGCATGTTTTAGAGCTTGAGGAAGAGCTTTCCATCGGCGTGATCGAAGGGGATGAAAATTATATGCTGAGCTGGCCATACGACCTGGAAGTTGATGATGACGGGACAATCTATGTGATGGACTGGCGGGAAGACACCATCAAAGTTTATGATAAGGAGGGGAATTACATACGCATAGTGGCCCGGAAAGGCAGAGGCCCTGGGGAATTCGAATCCCCGGCGCATTTTAAAATATCCACCGATGGAAAACTCGTATTGCTCGGAAGCAGGCACCGTCAGCTAGATATCCTGGACCTGACCGGGAATCATCTTTCAGGATTTAAGCTCAAGGGATACTGCAGCGAACTGAAACTCGATCGAGAGAATCATATATATTACCACACGACTTCCTTCGAGACGGAAGATGTGATCGGTGCCGAGCAGAGAATAGAGCAGATAAAAACGATCTGCCGCGCGGATCTGGACGGGCAGAATCCTTTCGTCTTTGGAACCTTTCGCGGCGATAAAATGAAATTTAAAAAAGAAAGCGCAACAACCAGTTCTTCTGGAAGCTCCCCGCATGTTTGCACGACTGCCTGGGCGGTCGACAGGGGAGGCAGGCTCTACGCCGGGTACAATGAACACTATCAGATGAGTGTGTATGATCCAGACGCCCAGCTGATCTTCAAATTCGGACGGCAATTCACTCCCCTAAAAAATCCGAATTACAAAGAAGGCTCTATTTTTTCAGAAAACTGGCCTGCTTTCTTTCGCGACCCATTTTTCGATGAAGAAGGCAATCTCTGGCTGAGACAATACGGCAAGGAAGACGAACAAGGCGTAAAATACGACATCTTTTCACCGGATGGGATTTATATACGCCAAGTCGTTGTCCCCCATCCTATTAAAGAGATAAAGAATGGAAAAATATACAGCATCGTCAGGGATGAAGAAGAATTCATGTTTGTCAAACGATTTCGGGTAATTTCAGATAATATCTAAGTTTGCAATTCCTGCAAGAAGTTCCTTTATGAGGAGAATACACCCCTTGAGCTAGATAGCGTAATATCCAAAAATGGAACTTTTTCCTTACCCTCAGATTTTTCCTTCCAATCTTTTAAAGCATTACAATCAAGCAGAGGATTAATAATAAGCAGATTAAAAAAGCGATTATTCTCATTTTATTGACCTCAAAATGCGTACGCTCGATTTCATGTTATTAGGCATCAATCATCGTCAAAAACAAACAGCTCATCGATCGTTGTCTGCAATACCTTGGCGATATCATGAGCCAGCTTGAGCGAAGGATTGTACTTCCCTTTCTCGAGATAGATTATGGTCTCCCGTCTCACTTTAACCAGGTTTGCCAGGTCTTCCTGAGTATAATCGAATTTAGCCCTGAATTCTTTGATCCTCGTCCGGAACCCCATGGCCGTTACCTTACCATCCGGTCGTAGACCCGCAAAGAAACAACGAAAACAATCATCATCAGGGCGAAATTCACAATGAAGGCATAAATGAACACAGAGCGGTTCGAGGTCAGAGCAGAAAAAATAACCGAAGCGATAAAGAGGATGATCGAAGATATGAAAGCATTTCTCGCTGACTTATTGATATTCGCCTCCAGCCTTTCATCGCTGGCCAGAAGTCCGAGTCCAAAAAAACCAAAAAAACCAAAAAAACCGTAGAAACCTTCATTGGAAGTCAGCAGCCCGAGCAAGCCCAGGAAACCAAGTAACCAGAGGTATTTCAACCACGCCTTCTTCATTGTTGCCTCCTATAGTTATAAATAAATAACATTATGTTAGAAATATATAACAATCATAGCAAGATGTCAAGTTTTTTTGTCTTTTTTTTTCTTTTCCTAAACAACAAAAAACGACTTGATACACTCAATAAACTGATTAGTCCTTAGATGTTTAAGCCAAAGAATTTGAAATTCTCTCAAGGGAAAGGCAAAATACTTGAGATACAATTCCAAACGTGGGATTGTTTTCAAGCTTCTGAAAAAACAGAAAACGGAGAGCCGGCTGCCCAATATGAGTTTCGAAATAGGAAAACGTTTCATCGTTCTGCGTTCTTCTGAACCCAGGTATTCCGGACAGAGAATTCCGGTCATACTCGGACGCGGACGGGCTTTCGGCTCCGGAGAGCATAAAACCACACGCAGCTGTCTGGAGGAGATGGAACATATTCCGATTTTCCCCAACTCAAAGGTCCTGGACCTTGGCTGCGGGACCGGCATCCTCTCCATTGCCGCTGCCAAGATGGGCGCTCTATCCATTACAGCTCTGGACCCGGACCCGGAGGCGATCAAAACGACAATCTCTAATATCCAGCTGAACAGAGTGAAAAAAATCGTGCATCCCCTCCAAGGAGAGCTGGAAGCTTTAGACAGAGAGAATTTCGACCTGATCATGGCCAATCTTTACGGGGATATTGTCCTGACCCTGGCCGGCAAGTTCCCTTCCTTTTTAAAACCAGGAGGTTACCTTTTGCTTTCAGGCATTCAGTACGAGTATTCCTATGAAGTGAGGGCGGCTATCACGAAATCTGGCTGTCAACTGATAAAGAGCAAATATCTCGAAGAGTACGTAACTCTGATTTTCAAGAAAAAACCGGATCCTTGTAGGGAATGACGTTAAAAATCCGACTGGAACGAAGCGATTTTCCTGTCGTTCCGATATTAATGAAAACCCACACAAAAGGAAAGAGAACCAGTTGAATTTATCGTTTCATCCTTCGGCGCATGAAGTTGGTGAATAAAATCACAAGTATGACTATCCCCAGGATGATGAAAACAACAAGCAGCGTCGGAAATTCCTCTACTTCCAGCCCAAGGCTGATAACGGGCAGTATGATAGAGGAAGCATGTTCTGCATTCCTGTACACTGAGACCGTGGGCGGCGGCGTCAGCCTGGGTGTAGAGGCATTGTCTTTATCAGCACAGGTGACGGTTATGCGTATCCGGTTCCCGGCGTTGAAAACATTGGATGTGGGCTGAAGGTCAAAGGCAAGCTCCACAGGCTCGCCTGGAATAAGCTCAGCAACATCCTCCTCATGGCTGCGGTGAAAGGGCAACCCAAGATTATCGTAATAGGGTTTGTGGAGAGCGCGGTGGGATGCCCTCAAAGTACCTTCAGAGATATAATGGGATTTTCCCTCTGCATCCACTTCCTCCAGGTAAACAAAGAAATCTCCATCCGAGGCTGTGGAGCTGATCCAGAGATGGACGACCGGATGCCCGGTGACCTCAATATCCTCAGCCAGCACATCAGTCGTATAGGTCAGAACTTTCTCATCATTTTGAGTCATATCCGGATACTCGAACTCGCCCCCTACAGCATTGTCCCAGCGCGTCGCTTCACCTGTGGTCGTGGTGTAATCGACAGTATAATCATCTTTTTCTGATGCAGACTGAGGCATTTCCGGAGTCAATTTTCCATCATTGATTGATTTCACGCTCCCTGAAGGCCCAGCGAGGAAGTGATACCTGGTGGGCATCTCATTCGGAAGCGGCCACTGCTTCGCGGACCGCCATTCATTATTCTTGGGAGATTTCATCACATGATACATTATGGGAGGCTCATCCATGATCCCGTTGTCGATCCCTTTGAGCCAGTAATCGAACCAGCGGAGCTGCTCCACAGCCGCCACAGCGTAGGTCTCCCTAGTGATCTCCGGGTCACGGGGCGCATGGGAAGATGCCCCGATAGCCATCTTTCTGGGATTTTTAAAATTGCGGTACATCAGGAAGCCGTCCTTGGTAAACGAGTCAAACCAGCCGCACCAGAGATACATCGAAACCCGGGACTGGTTGATCTCTTTGACAAATGCAGCCGGATGCCACTCGTAATAAGGCAGGACTCCTGTCACTTCATCTCTGCTGTTGCGGAACTGGAGAGGAGAGATTATCTCAAGAAGAGACCGGCTCGACAGATGTTCTTTTATGGCGTCTTTCAGAAGCGCCTGGTCCTCATCCTCATCAACGGGAGCAGCAACAGACTCTGTATCCATGATTCTGGTGAGCTCGCTCCAGTGCCGGATGAGGTCATCATAGAATACGCCACCGTGAAAGCCCACAGGATAGACATCAAAAAGAGCTACAACAGGGAAAATTGCTTTCAAATGGGGCGGATTAGTACCGGCAGCCATGAGCTGGGTGATACCCAGGTAAGAGCCGCCCATCATTCCTATGTTTCCGTTACACCAGGGTTGTACGGCCAGCCATTCCGTGATCTCATAGGCATCCTGGCTCTCTTCCTTGGTCCAGATTCCCTGCCAGCTTCCAAAAGAAGCCCCGGAACCGCGCACGTCTGCTACGGCCAAGACATACCCACGTTTGATCAAAGCCTGCATCTGGGGAGAATCCGCCGAACTCCGCACTTTGCCCTCACGAATAACGGCCCGGCGGTACCGGGTGTGAGTCCATAACACAGGGAGTGGTTCTTCAGCCACCTTCCCGCCTTTGGCCGGACGGATGATATCGATGGCTATCTTTATCCCGTCCCTCATTGTCAGATACAGGGAACTGCGGACAGAAGAATCATATACCTCTTCGGAATATCCTTTGTATTCACCGAACCGGGATATCTTGTCCGCCTCCTGAGCTCCGGAATTCGTTATCATCAGGGATAAAGCGAAGAAAATAATGAAGATAAAACGGGACGATGAGCTTCTATGCTCAGACATAACGTTTAATCTCACGAGAGATCCTCCTTTAATGGCAAAAATATTTGTCTGAAATTATGGGAGTTATGCACTGTATGGATACTATATTAAAAGAGTCTTTTTTTGTCCAATTGCATAATTCAATAAACGGAATCTCATAAAAAAAGTTCAGTTCAGAACGACTCGTTGAAATCCGTGAACTTCAGTTAATTAAAATTGGATTGAAAACTGAATGCCGACTTTTTCTTTTTCCCTTTAAGCGAATTGATTTTAAAGTGGCTGATCTTGTGAGATCTCAGTCCATAGGCATGAATAATTTGGATTTCTTATTCTTCTTCTCAAGGTCACTTTATAAAGATTATCTTACCTTTCAGAAGAAGAATATCACAACCAATAAAAACAGGACTAAAACATATAATGCCAGCTTGAATATGCTCATTTAACCCTCCCAGATTTGGAATAGCTCTTCAACAGGAACCTTGAGCACTCCAGCCAGTTTTAAAGCCAGATAAGTCGAAGGAACGTATTTTCCATTCTCCACGGTGTTGATGGTTTTTCGTGTCACTCCGACCATCTGTGCCAGCTGTTCCTGGGTCAGATCCTTTTTTGCCCTCTGAACCTTTAGCGTGTTGGTGAGGAGTCTCTCTTCCATTTTAATTCCTGTCCAGATAATAGAAGGCTAAATGATAGCCGCCATAGCCAGCAAGGATAGCTGTGATGGCGATAAAGACAATATCCCTGACAGGCATGAAGAAGGACAAAATGACAATCAGTATGAGAACGGCAACAGAAGAGAAAAAAGCCACTCTCATGATATAAATTATTAATAACCACTCTTAATTACACTAAAAGGAATCGTCTCTACTGCCTTGTAGAAAAGGAAAGAGGCTTTAAAGAATGAGTGCTTTATAGAATAAAGTGAAAATAAATAATCCACAAAGTAGAAGATAAGATTGAGCTTAAGCCAAATCCCCTAAAGCCCTGGCTTCTCTGGATTGAAAAAAGGCAGAATAGCTGGCTGTTGACAGCAAATATAGTTAGTGGATGGGAAAGAAAGTTGGACGCTGTTCCCAGCCGGCCAAAGATTGCTATATTTATAAAAACGAATTTTGCAAGATTCCTTAGTGTCTTTTTTTATATTTTATTGTTATCTTTTCATGTTGTACCAGTATTAATATACGTTTCCAGTATTATATAAATTTAAAGAAAGATTCCTTACGTTTGATGTTGATTCTAATAAGAATCTTCTGTGTCTATCATCCTGACTGCTTGCAGGACTGTTTGCAATAGCTGGTCTTCTATAAACACTGATTCCTGATGAAGGAGTACCAGAGACGCTCACATATGGGTTTTCTGTTCTTCCCAGTACGCATATCCGAACCATCCGGATTCTGGTTATTAAATCATATTTTGCCTGTTTTGTTGCTGCATCGTCTCCTGGATTTATCGTCCAGTTGGCATTATCCCAATCTGTGGACGGATCAGTGAGTCCATCATAATCAAAATCTCCAATGTACTGAAATTGTAAATTTTCGACGTTAAAAGCTATGGGCATATGCATAGCACTCCCGGTTACTGCATCTATACGAGTGAGATATAAAGTGTAAGGAAGGCCTAAATATCCGTCTTGCCCTACGGTTAGGTTTAAACTTGGATAATCTCCAGGATTTCCTGTTGTATCAAGCCAGTATTGTTTGATCTGTATGAATGTGCAAATCGCATCATCCCAACAATTACTCGGGCAACCCGTATCCATCAGTCCCCCTGGCGGATTGAGCTCTGATCTTCCAGGGGGCATTGTAAATGTTCCTGGAGCCACTCCCATGGGCCAAGAGATATTACCAATATAACGAAGTGCAAAACAACCGGGACATGTTGGTGAGATTATTATAACCTCTCTGTCCTGATAAAATGCTTCTTGATAGGGATAATTATATAATTCAGACATATCCACTTTAAATTGGTTGCCTCCTTGATGTTGAATTGTCAAATGTAAAGGATCATCAAAATCTCCCATGATTTTTACAGAATCTGGCGACTCTGGAGAAGGGCCAAAGCCATCTATTCCTTCCAGGAAATACCCAGAAATTTCAGGTCTCAAACCGACTCCTGCAGACCTTACATCTCTCGAGATGAAAAACATGGCTGAACGAACATCATGCTGAAGTGAGGCAAATTGCATCTGGTCTACAGAGAGTTTGTTGCTTCGCACATACAGGGACAGAGTTGCCAATACAACTAACAGCATGATTGTCGCACCGATTAAAACTTCTATTAGGGTAAAACCGCGACTAGAATAGATTAAAGACTGACATTTAGGAGTTAAAATTTTGGTTTTCATTATTTTCTCTTCTTTTGGACATTTTTGTTTATAAATTATTTTAGACATTTAATTTTATCCCTTTCTTATATTTTGACAAGAATTATTCCTTTGTATATTTTATTCTATTACTTCAAAATGTAAATAACCTTTAAAGATGATCTTAGGGGTGATTTTTCTTATTTTAAAAAAAATAATAGAAAAAAGATGTGCTTAGAGCAAAGCAAGAGGAAAGTAGTAGCCAAAGATCCCAAAGCCCTGGATTGAAAAAGACAGCTGTGTGGATTAATCCCTTTTTATGGCTACCCCTGTTAGCCTCTTTTCCGAATGCTTAGACATGCACTAGGCACAGTTTGAGCGTAAATGCACCCTATAGACACCTTGGAACGAGCAAAAACGGTATATTCTATACACATCGCTACTAAGTTGCCTTGGCAGTCATAAGCTCCTAGTCTCAAGCGACTCTAAGGGGGAATTTCAATATGGGATCGTTTACTTGTTTCATAAACAATCCATGCTTAATAGATCCTAGGAGTCCCGGGGTCTCTATCCCCCCTCTCTTGTTCAGAGCTTGTGACTGGGCTGAAAGAGTCAGTAGTCCACACCCAATCATTCAATTTGACACTCCCCTCATTAATTATTACCCTATTGCCAAGCAAGCTGAGGAAATAATGGGGATAAAATGTCCTAAATGTCATTTCGATAATCCTGACGATACTATTTATTGTGGTAAGTGTGCAACTCTGCTTGAGCCCTCCGATGAAATCTCTGTTTCTCAAACAGAAACACTTAAAACACCTGCGGAGGAAAGTAGCAAAATTTATGATGACCACTAAACTCGATCATCCGGTTCTCACCTTAGACGACCGTTTGCTTCTTCCAGCTGGTGAGGAGTTAACGTCAAAGGCTTTGGATGAATTGATCTCAACTAATAAAGACACATCTTATAAGAAGCTTTCCTTTTTGGAGTATGGTACCGTTAATCAAGATATACTCCACATACTCCAAAAGCCCCCATACAATATAATGTTAAATAGAACAATTACATTGACCTTAATGAAGAAGATTAATTTCATTCTACCCGTTCTGGAATATCTCGACTATTTTAAAGAGAACGACTTTTATACCTATCGGCACTCTCTGGTCGTGTTCGCAACATCAACAAGCTTGGCTCGAGATCTGCTGGAAGAACCCGAAGACTGGATCATGGAAGTCATGGCTGGGGCCATTCATGATTTCGGTAAAATAAGCGTTCCCCTTCAGATTTTGAGAAAGAAGGATCCACTAACTCGGGCTGAGAGGAACATCCTGGAACACCATGCCT
>Ga0224501_10001336_pt1 | contig 19196 bp, 16 predicted proteins | sample SF_Oct11_sed_USG_4_FD_169105 | JGI IMG/M metagenome (GOLD analysis project Ga0224501, IMG submission 169105) | Sediment microbial communities from San Francisco Bay, California, United States - SF_Oct11_sed_USGS_8_1 | ecosystem: Environmental > Aquatic > Marine > Sediment | place: USA...
TGACCATGTCTGTGTGAGAGGCGATGTGACTATGATAGAATTTTGCTAGTAAGTGGTTCTCTGGGAACATTTTCATCAGTCTCAAGGGTTTTCACTGGAGAACTAGGGTGTCTAGTGTGAGTAAAGGCGAGTACAAAGTTTCTAACAGCCCAGTTGAATTGATATCGTCTCATTGGAAAGGCAGACAAATTAAATGGGCGTCACGGTATTTTGAATTAGGAACTCCAATGAATAAAATGTGAGCACATGAGGATGCAACGACTAAATCTGAATATTAACTGAGGAAAACACGATAACCACAATAAAAGTGAATGCCGACTGTTATAGCCAATTAGTTAGTTAGGATTTGCTTTTCAGGTTCATTACCTCTTGATGTATAATGATAGGGGTTTTACCAACACTTTTTATGTTTTATGGTGATTGTGTGTTCTGGCAGTTGTATGAAGACCTGAACAAATGCATGAAGAAACACGGTTTGAAAGCGGGAAAGCGGACGTCTAAAATAAAAGCTAGAGACAAGAAGATTGTCAGTCGAGGTTTTCACACGGCTGGTAGGCATTAGTCATATTCATCGATCCATAATTGCAGCTCGCCAAAGCCATTTTGCAAGGCAACTAAAGAGTTCCTGGTATTGGAAAAATGTGCGGCGACATCATTTTTTCATCTAACCAAATTTAGAACTATGTCGGAAAGCAATTCTTGGGTTTAAAATACTCTCCTCAAGGGTCTTTGGTGCTTGTCCATTATCTATGCTATCATATTATATTTCATTATATGATATGATAATTATGTTACAGGTATTGTGGTTCCAGTGGATGCCAATGAAGTAGGTTGGAGAGAGGTACCAAGAACCATTGGTGAACTTCGCAAAATGTTCACTTCCATTGTCAAAGAGGATGGTGAGGCAGCCAGGAATGGGGATGAACTCCAGGAACTTATTACGTAAGTCTTATATATTGTAGGGGCATATTATTCCCCTCCACCTCTGTGCCAGGAAAGTCTGAGTCGGTTAATTCTCCAATTGGTGAATGGATGGTGGGATTCTGGCTTGGTTGTACATGCATGCGCATCATTCTTATTGTTCTACTTGGACACTTGACCTTTCTTTTTAACAGAACTCCTAAGCCTGAGGCTTGTTGGAGTGGTACAACCTAGAAATTTATGTGAGGAGCCCATTCTCACTGTAGTAGTTCAGCATGGCTAAAACATGAACTCAAGATCTGTTGATCTTTGGCCCAGTGCGCTAGCCACTCAGCTCTCCCGCTTTCCTTTTGATATTTGTTAGATGAGAGTATTGATGAATAGAGTATCCTTATCATGTGTTAGTTCACGAACAAAAGATGGAAATTCCGATGTTCTTGGTAGATTTCCTCTGACACTGTTTGTACTATTTCATCCTGCCGTGCTAAACAGACTGTTTGGCACCCAATAGGCTACATAAAGGAGACCCAGTTAACACAGTAACTGTTTAATGGGGATACCATGGACTATCCTGAAAAAAACACGTTGACTTAGTGATGTATACCCATACAAACAAGGAAGAATCTGAAAGGACATTGCTTCTACAACTCCGTTGTTACAGGTATTGTCAGTTTGCTAATGATGAGATGGATTACGGACAAGGGTTGGAGCTCGGTCAGGATCTGTTTTGTTTTGGAGATAAAAAACTTCATGGTTATGTCGGTGCCCTTTTGCCAATGGCTTACACACTGTTAAACTTTGAAGCTTTCTCTAAGATTATAGATGCTCACTTACAGAAACGAACTGCAGATGAGCCATGCTATCTTAAATAATTTCCAAGCTGTGAATTTTGATGTTTAGCACACTTCTAGTTGTTTGTCAATGTTTTAACATCAAACCAATACTTCTGTATAAAGACATGTATATAATTTTATAATCTTCTTGTACATCCTAACACTAATAAAAAAATTGAAATTCGCTCAAGTGTATTGCAATTAAAGTCCTTTGCGTGATTAGAAAAAGTGCTCCTGTTCTTCTGTCATAGGTTATGGTCAACTCATTTGGTTATTCGGATATCATCTTGAAACCATTCCTAGCTAATGTTCAAACTGCCAAGTAGTCCATGTAACAAACTCTTATCTGGGAGCAGTAATCAGACCAGAGAAATTGTGTAGATTGATCCACTCGAATCGTGCCCCGCCGCAAAGACAGCTATCAAACATTGTAAGAGTTGTTCGCTTCTTCATATAGTGTGGCGAATCAATCTGCAGAAAGTTATACCGCGAAAGATTAATTACGTCGCATCTCGCCCATTCGACGGATGAACCGAACTAGGAAAATTATTGATCTGGAGTCTTATGCAGATAGTCGGTCAGATCACCGAAGGCGCACTATAGCGCGCACCATCTGTTACTCTACAATTTCTTTCACTTGTTCTGTTGGATTACGACACGCAGGTAACTATGTCGGCACAGGCGCGTCAGTCCAGTAGTTACTAATGTTATGTACTACTACTTACTGGTACTACTACTATTACTATTAGTATTAGTATTACAAATGTAGTCGATGAATAATTCAGTTCATACTGATTGATAGTCACACTTTAGTTCAGACACTTCCGCAGTGACTAACTCAGTCAGTGATTCAGATTTGTTGGTATCACACACTTGCAATCTATTCACAGTCGGAGACAGTTGGCGAATTTCCGCTGATCGGAAACAAGTCACTCACTCAGTTACTCTTACTGATACTTCATAAGTTAATACAGTGCAGGTTTTACCTTTTTTGCTTTTGACCAGGTTCTCCATATCAAGCTATTTGATATGGACCATTATTTTGTTCAGCTTGGCCATTGTCTTGCTTGCTTATGCTGCTGAGTGACGTGTGCCACATAGCGTCTCCACAACAGACTCTCCCAGCTTTTTCCAGTTGATTCTGTTCTTAGCAGCAGCCGCAGCCTCTCCCCAGGATCTCAGTCCAGCAGATGCCATCTTTCTCAGAGTCGTTCTTCTCCACGTTTCCCTTTCGCCATTGTCTTACCCTTTACATTAACATGTTTATCTTGTAGCATGGTTTAGCCAGAAACCATGTTGGTACAGAAGTTGGCGTTGGTTATTCTGCTTGGCGTTTTATGTCTTGCATACTCCCCTGCATATGAATCTGTTGAGGATACCGGAACATTGGATGGGGATGTCCAAAACTGGGCTGTTATGATACAAAACTACATATCGCAGGTAATCATACTTATGGGTAGACTTTAGATAGTAATCTTATATTCTCTAATTCTGATAATCATGTCAAAAGATATGAAAAGTAAAATGAATCTGCTTACTCCTTGTTCTTTACGGGGTCTTATATTTATTGTGTATCCATAGTGTGACACTGGTCTAAACACGGAATTACCCTCTTATAACTGGTAAATGCGACACGCATTTTATAAGTTATATCGAGTTAAGAGGATACTCTAAAGGTGCCTTTTCACTCCATCGGGCGTTTGATTGGCCTTGGATCGGGTGCTCGAGACCGACGTCTTACCCCCAGAAATGGAATGAAAAGCCCTCGCCCGATCAACCTCAGATGCTCAAGCGTCTGTCTCCCATAGACAAAATGAGTCCGATCTGCCTCGAACGTCCGACTCATCAACCAATCAAATTGTCTTCCATGAATTACCTACCAACATTCACTCGTTTCCGGTCGCTTACTAAGATCGTTTGAGAGAGAACTTTTTTATTTGATTCCACTACAATGTTCACGCGAATAACAGCACAAAGCTGCACTGGGAATAGAGGAAGCTTGCAGTAAAAGATTTAAGTAGCGGGTTGGCTTTTTTTTAAATTACGACCAAAAGTTTACCGTTTTCGGAAACACAGGTTCTGCACCATTGATTGGCTCAATAGTAGTCCGGGATCGCTCGTCAGACGGATCCATTTGGAGTGAAAAGGGATCCTCGGATTCAAGGTCTGACCCAAATCAAACAGAAACTGCATCCAGCCTGAGGCCAACGGGGTGAAAAAGCACCTTAAGTGTGTGACAGTGCATGTGTGTGCGCCCAGTCATGTTTGAGAATCACCCGGCGAAATATCTGTGCTTCATAGTTGGCCAGCGATGGAATCAAAAGGGATATAACTCAGGGGCTTTTGGACCAAGCCAACTATACATACGAGAAAAAGGATGGTGCTAAAATTGTCACCGAAGTGCGCAAACAACTTAGCACGTACTTCGCTACGAAAAAAGCTGCGGCAGCGAGACTTGCTAAGAAAATCCAGACTCTGTATGATGACTTCCTGATAAGAAATGTGACTGTTCCTCCTGGGAGCAAGCTCGGTGACCTTCCATTGGATGTGTATTGGGACAGTGATGTCCCCGGCAGGCTGCCCAAAGATACAATTCAATTTGACTCGTAAGTATAGTCAAATCTCCCTTATCAATTCAATCATCATCATTGCATTACTCCTTATAATAGTCACTTGGCCAATTTCGTACTCTCCATTGTTTAAGTGACTTTGAGCAAACAACTGGACTGCATTAGTTATATCTTGTGAAGCATGCATACATGAATGCAAGCGTTGACAGCAGTCATTAGTGGGATATTGATTGCTGTTAGGCGATCCTATACAAATATCTCTGCTGCTCTAGACTTATTTTACTCTAGACTATATAATGGTGCTAGCGGCAACTCATTAGGGAGGAATCATGGGTGCAGTTTTAATTAAAACCATGTTTGTTACATTTCTCCTTGAGATGAGAATTAGTTCAAAGAACGGTGACCTCGATATATTAGTCAGACCTAATTTCTAATCTTGAGTTATACCTGTAAATAATGCTACTGCAAGGCAAGGATAATTAGTTATCGCAGCCGTCTGTCTCGGGAGACGATGGAACAGCTTCTAGTGAAACTGGCAGACCTGAGCAGATCTTAATAGCCACTGGTTTATTGTGAAATATTCCACCATCAGACTGGAACGAGTGGTTCTGGGAGGCTAGGGGTCAAGCAACCCGCCGTAAACTCAGTTCCTCCTATGAGAGAAGAGAGGTGGCTTTTCACTAACCATGGAATGATTCTCATCATTATTCATCGGCTGGGATCTCCATCATTTCTTCTGTGGTGATCCAAAACCATGCAAAATAAATTGAAGTAAGAGGGTTGCTAACGACCCAACCCATACCAAGGGATAACCCTGTTAGAGGTGGGAAGCGAACTCACAATCCTCCAATCATAGCTCTGCTAATTTACAAAGTGAGTTACTTTGGGTTTCTACCTAATGATAATGAAACTACTTCACCCTGTTAGGGAATAGTGTGAAATAGTTCGCCGTGTTTGTCTCTCATCATCGAAAAGGACCAAACTTCGCAAGGATTATGGCTATTTAAGACTAGGTTGATGGGTCCTCAGGTGACAGTCAAATCTGAGCTCTGAACCCATGATTGCAGATGCGGCAGTGTTGAGAGGCGGAACTGCTTGAGTGCTAAGGGTAGCCCTAGTCGATGTCTGCTAATTGAAGGAAGTATACAATCTGTTTCCCTTTCAGGAAATTCCGCCGTGATGTATCGCGACATCAGTCCACCATGAAAATCTCTGACGAGGTACCACGAACTCTAGATAAAACTATCCATGCTGTCAATTTCTCATCCAAACTAGACGAAGTATTCCAAAAGAATTTGAATGACGACACTACCATGCGGTATGTTTGCTTCTGTTTAGAGTCCGCAGCATAAATCTCTGTGTGGAGTTTGCTCCCTGGGTAGTGGGGAGACTCTATCCAAGCTCGGGAGTGAATTAAGGTCGGATGCCCTTCTGGTCATCACCATAAACTTTTCTGGGATTCGAACTCATGAGCACTGGTTGTAAGTCGTGTATTCTAATCAATATGCAGTATGTAACAAACAGTTTTCTTGTCTATAGGCTGAGCAATAGCTAATTACTCACACCTTCTCTGTTTCAGAGCTCATTCAGTACTGTGCCCCTGCATAGAGTTATCCTCTATGTCCCCTGTGCTAATATCTTTAGACCAGACCCGATGCTGGAAATATTTTTTTTAAAGAAGCTCCGTGCAAGTAGAGGTAATTTTTATTTTATACCCATGAAATTGTAACTTAAACTGACATAAAAATGCATTTGTCATACAGAAAAGATGCTTGGAGCTCTTTGTCTGCCTCTTGGATGCATGATGACATTTCAGATTCACCAGGATATTTAAAAAAGATTAGACCTGCAGCAGGTATAGGATTGAGATTATGGACATCCGGTGCCTGTCTGTTTAACTTCTACAATAACCCAAGGAAACTTGATCCAACAAGTTCCAAATGAGAGGATTCATTAACTGTTTTTCTTGTCTAAGCTCAATGCATGCTAATATCACCTCACTCATTTTGTAGTTGGCAGTATTTTGGCTCAACAGCCGGAGTATTCAGGCTGTTTCCTGGTCGTGAATGGGATACCAACTTCGCCGGTTTCTATAATGACTACGATCCACGCACAAGGCCTTGGTATATAGCAGCTACCAGCGGTCCTAAGGATGTTATCATCATATTGGACTGCAGGTATGCATTGATATCATCTAGCAGTGCCTAAAATCTGGCAGGACACGCAAGGTGACGGTGTCCCAAAATATTATTTGAGCAGGAGGTTGCTGGATGATCAGCATCCTCCTACCACAGCTGCTCCTCAGTGAGCTTTCAGTGCCCCCATTTATACTTGAGAAGCAAGCGGCAGTCCCATGACACTATTTAGTTAATAACACCTCGCTGTGTGCTGCAGCTTGAGGCACCGAGGCAAATACTGACTTTTTACCCTACAACAGTCCTACCAACACAACTTTTTACACTCTAGCCACTACCATCCAGTTATTTACTGCGTGTCAAAATAGATACCAGCCATAGAGTAGTAGTAATACTGACTGACACTAGACCTGTGTATTTATTCATTTATACAGTAAGAGATTAGCTGCTAAGTGTGGATCAATATACACCCTTAATGGGTTGACATCCCCAAAACACACAGACATATCCAACAAATGACATAGGCGTCAGTAGGCTACCTAGCTGTCTTCTTAGGAATAGCGGGATAGTTCAGTGGTAGAGCGCTGGATTCCCAATTGTGAGAACATGAGTTCAAATCCCGGTCATGGCGGGCTGCCGTTCTATGTGTGAGTCTCTCACACCAACAGCCTCATCATGACGTGGAACGGTATTACTGACCCACTCGGGCTGCTTCATGCTAACCCCTCACTGGTGAAAAAAAAACAAGTATCTAGGCCGGCAGCTTCACCATAACGGGGATACGCCATACAAGGAAAAGAAGAATGAACTTGAAACTCAATCTGTGTTTCCTTACAGCTTGTCAATGGCCGATAATGGGAAATTCACAATTGCTCAAGCGGTTGCTAAAATTGTTATCAACACTCTCACCAAACAGGACTTTGTGAATGTCATCTGTGCTAGAGCCAGTCACTGGGATGAAGTAGGGAAGTAAGTAATACCTAGCCCAGTTATGACTCTGATTGTGCAATACAGAATTGCCTTCCCTTGGGACTGAACTGGCTGCGATACGCCCTTCAAGAATACATCTTAGTAGCTAGTCTAGACTTGCACAGCTAGAACCCACCATAACTTGCCAGTAGATGTGTTTACTGCTGAGCTTTGTTATTTTTGCACTACAGCGGCAACCATACGATTTCCGCTAGAGATGAGATAGCCAGAAAATGGGTAATGTTGACACTCTTGTAATGCCAAGACATCACTATTTACTAATCTGTTGCGATGCCGCTCAACGGGGCTCTTATTCTTTCAGATGGCATTATTTCTCGACAGACGTTTTAAGTTGTCAGCAGGATAAGCTAGTAGCGGCCACTAATGCTCACAGGAAAGATCTCATGAGCAAGATAGAAAGGCTTAAGCCACAGGGAACTAGCGAACTGGAGTAAGTCTTTCAGATCCATGGCATGTGGAAATAATCTCCATACTTATATAGAACCCGATGCATCAGTATGGATATGCAATCGCCAATCTTGAGGTCTAAAAGCAGATTCACTTACTTCTTAGTTATTAAATGGAAGTACAGGGCAACTTGGGATCTCATGAGATTTTCATCGCCGCGCCAAAGCTAGGCACCCCGAGGCAAACTGCCGCGGAGTTGTCATCCTGTGCTACAGGGTATGCTGGCGTGCCGCTGACCTCCGTACAGATCTGCCATCTTCCCAACGGTTTTTCAGTATATACAGTTTATAAACTGTCGGACATTAAATATTAGTAACTTAGTTAGGCAGTTACATTAGTCTACACTCAACACTGTGGCATTCTACACTATAGGTCATTCACTGACGGGGTCGGTCAATGACCCACTGACTCGGCCACTGACTCAGCCACTGACTCAGCCAGTAGGTTGACTTACTGTCTGACTGACCGACTCACTCAGTCAGTCACTGAGACAGTCTCAACGTCAATCTAATTTTAAATATTAGTATCTTACTATCAGTATTACTTTCAGTCTCAATGTCTCGTTGGCATTCGTAGAGACCATACAATTGGCAAACCACATGTGAATGGTAGATCTGCACAGAGGCCGATGGTATTGTAACGTACCCTGCGGCATGGGATAACAACAAGGGCAAACAACTCTGCAATGTCCGGGAATTGCGCATTATCACTTTAAAAGGGTTATGACACGGCCGATGGTAGACACACTTTCGGAGTTGTGTTCCCCATTCTTAAAGGAAGGCAACTCCGCATTCATTGCAGCGATAGCGAGTGGAATTTCCCACAACCGAATATCGGTCACTCGAATAACTACGGCCTAAATGACCCAAGTAGAAATAAAATGGGATCTAATTATTAAAACTTAGTAACCTAGTTAGTGATCTTCACCCCCTTATAACATGGAGTAGAACTTAAAATTGATCGTAAGATTGGACAAAACTGAAGTTATGAGAAGTGCTTTGTCGCATCTCCATAGCCCTAAATAGAGGCCGTTGCATTCGGGCCTCTATCATTTCGCAATAATGGCACTAACACTCGCTGACAGAGATGAAAAACTGCACTCTGAAACCATATTTCTATATTTTTGTTGAACATTTTCTCTATATAGACTTGTGTAACTACAAGTCTAGTGTGCACCTGCAAGAGGATTTTCCTAACGCCAGCGCGTAAGCCAAGAAATCAACACAAACACCATCAGCTCTGTGTTAATTTCCTATCTCGAGGCCAATTCTGGTAGTCGAGGGTCTGTAAAGGGCGTCGCCGAGGCCTCTAAGCTTCCATTTGAACTGGGTATTGGGCCCATTTGTTCATGGTAGGCTTCAGAATCTACAAACACGCGAAGTCACTTTTGCTCATGTCATAACCCCTTGAATGAGTTGCCTACCTTTCTTACAAAATTTGTGGTGACTCCATTGCGACCCTTTTATACTGGGGATGTAAAAACAACGTCACTCAGACTGTCCGCGGGGTCAGCCTTGTAACTAAGAACTGATTGCCGATCAATGTTTGAGCGAAAGATTCAACGAAGCACAGGTGAGCCAGGTTGGACGCCTCCGTACCATCACCATTGACTTTGTTGGGATTCGAACCCATGGTTCGCTGTATGCAGTTCACGAATTATACTCATAAGCCACTACTGTTCCCTAGATGCTGAGTACTCCGTTGGGATGGGTGCTCTTGGTTAGCTCTATCACACCCCAGATGGCAATATGTTGTATGTCTTGGTCAGTGTGGTATTTGGCAGAAGATAGTCTGTCGCTCCCGCACTCAATATTGGGTGCGTTAAGCAAAGCAGACGGCTATTATTGTCATGTGATGCCAAAGCTCTCGCAATGGTAGCCGATATGGAGTGATTCTCTTACATGGAAGGCCTCCATATCGGGTTTGTTGAGACCACTACAAAACCCACAACAAAATCAAGATTTCTGCGTGCTCATTGTTTAAAATGACGGTAAAATGTTGACGAAAATGCTATACCGTTATATTGTGTAACATGCGCAAGTGTCTTTTGGTTGTAGCAAAGGTTTTGATGTAGCATTTCAGCTTCTGCAAGGTACCTCGCGCACCGGTTGTCAGTCTTTGATCGTCCTTATCACTGATGGCAAGGATACAGATGGAGAGAGCGTAAGATGTGGTCCAGGTAGGCTAAAGAGTGTACATTAATTCCTGTAAATGTGTTAGTTATTTTACTTGTTTGAAATCGGGTTTATTATCAAAGTAGACCTAGAAGCCTGTAGATAGATTTCCTTTATCAGGCTCTTTTGTCAAAGTGACTGTTAATGCAAGAAATCATACTTTATCGAATGGAAATTGATGTTTTAACCAATTGTAATTAAAATTTTATCATAAGTCAGTACTGTTCATTCGGAAAATTTTCTTCCAGTCGAGTATGATTGAGTTCAGCTTCTAGATCCGCTAATTTTTCTGCAGCAACCCCACAATAGGAAAGCACGTCCCAGGACCCAAAACTAACTGAATTATCTTGTATATTCTTAAAATTAAGGCTGTAAAATTACAGCCTGTAATAGATGACCACCATTTACACGAATGACTCTCGGGTTAGTTTCTAAATGATCCATAGTGTGCTCCATCTAGGTTATACTATGGGCGTGCCTCGATCCTTTATTTAATGTCGTGATCCAAATCCAGACAGAGTGACATAACAAAATAGTGTCACAATGGAGAATCCAACAGGGAACCATAAGGTGTAGTACCCACTAAGCCGTCGCTTCACACAGCATAATATTTATATATACTGATAAGGGTCAATATCCCCTTCTCTTGAAGAGTAGCTGAGTTTCAGGGGGTCACGTGTAAACAAGGCTTAAGATGCCTTTTTACTCCATATGGAGCTCGGGACGGACGTCCAATCCCCCAGAAATGGAGTGCAAAGGCCTCATTGAACTGGCCTCGGATGCTCTCTCAGATGCCCAAGCATCTGTCTCCCAGAAACAAAATGAGTTGGATCTGCCTCGGACATCCGACTCATCACCCAATAAAATTGTCTTTCATGAATTACATAGCAACGTTCACTCATTTCCTGTCCCGTACTAGGATCTTTGGAAAGGGAAATTTATTTGATTTTGCAACAATATTCACTCAAATAGCAGCACTGGGAATGGAGGCAGTTTGCAGTGAAGGAGTTAAGCAGCTGATTAACTTTCTTTTGAAATTATGAGCAAAAAATGGCTATAATTTCCGGAAACACTGGCTCGGGACCATTGATTTGCTCCAATGTAATCTGGGATCGTGCACTCGGCGGATCCATTTGGAGTGAAAAGGGGTCTTCCGATCTGAGGTCCGATGCCAAATCAGATGCAAACTGGATCGAGTGTAAAGGCAGCTTTAGAATAATTCAGCGCCAACCAGGAACCTAAAAAAGGCAACAGGAAACCATCTTGGTACTATCCCACACCACCATAACAATGACAGGTCACGGAAATCCTCCTTCGATGGTACACCTCATCATTATCACTGTCTACTGATTCTAGGTTACTATACCCGCAGTGGTTATGTTCCTGGGCCAGTCTGTAAGTACAACTGGAATAAAATATGGAGTCTGGTTAAAGAGAGAAATGCTAAGCAGACTCCTCCTACCAGAATCTTCAGTTACCTCACCAAGGATGAAGGAGAAGCATTCCCTGGAAAGCTAGCCTGCGAGAACAGGTAAACACCAAAACTGTACCCAAAGAGTCGGAACTGAACATTATAAGGTTAGGCGGTCTTTGAACCTTCTTTATCAAAGTCCTATCTAGTGTGATGGAATGGTATCAGTGTGATCTGATTCTATTCTCTCCGCGTTCTTGACCATCAAGTTTGACTAGGAGCTTTGGGTTAAGTCACTACCCTCTAGAGACTGTGATGTCTCTAATTAAATTATCATTGATCACCATTTCGTCCTCTACCCTCCCACCATAGGCAATAGCAGGTTAGTAGGTCTATGTATGCTGCCCAAGCAGGGGTAATATTCTTGTCCCTGTACTATTTTTCTGCCTATTCACAGAGGCAGTATGAAGAAGCTTCATACAGGTGAAAACCTTATCTCCGAGATGAGCAATTACTTCAACTTTCTCTCCTCTATCGCTATAACGGACCAGGGATTGTGGACGTCCCCCTACCTGGATAATGGAGGCCTGGGTGTCATGGTCACTCACGCTATACCAATAGTCAGCAACGCGGCTAAAGACAAAAAAGATCAAAAATTACCGTGAGTTATAACCATAAGCCTAATCAGCTGATCATGTGTGAGATTTTAGCCCTATCTGCATAAAACTTCATCTAACTTACAGCCATCTGTTCCCACCATATAAAAAACTCCTATGCAATCATTGAGTCTTGGTAACAAATGAAACTCACCACATGTGGTTGTGCACAGAGTTTTACATACAGTTAACAGTTTAGTATTTCAAATCCCTTAAATCTTAGAAGTAATACATTCCGAATTACCTATGTACATTCGTCCTTGTTTGAAAAGAAATTTGAAAACTATCACTATGTTTTGGTCCATAGTAGTCAGATTTCTAAAGGGACCGGGATAGCGCAGTTGGTAAAAGCTTGGATCTGCATTCTAAGAATTGCAGGTTCGAGCCTCACGGTCAGTGGGGTGTTTTTCTGGTGTGGGCCTTTAGCGAGCTTCTCACTCTAAATTTCTGGCGCGGGTTCGGATCACCACAGTAAAAAAATGGATGTTCCAACCCGTGGATTTGGGTCAAGATCATTCTAAGGTTGTAAAAGATCCACCTCTCCCTTCTTGTTAAAAGCAGCCTAATTTCGGCGGGTGACGTGTAAACAAATGGCCTAGGTTGACTGACCCCCAACCTCCAAGAACCATCCATCATTTTGTAGCTCGTGCTTCGCACTAAATCAGCGGTAAAGTGGAGCTGACCCTGGGCATGGCCAGCTCCCACTACCAAAAAGCCTGCCTAGGCAGCAACTTCATTAGTTGTGGTCTTTGTCGCTCCTGACCGACAGCGAATTATTATTAATCAGATTTCTAGACTGGCCATAGCTCTGACTTTCTTTTGTGTGCATTTGCTTCATGAAGAGCTTTCAGCATCATTTATGGACGTAAAATCTCACGTGAATGACATCACAATTAGGTATTTTGTTTCCTGTTATAGGGCAAGTTGGCTCAACAGCCACTCATTTCCACACTATCATAGGCTAAGGGACAGCCTTGACTTTTTGTAGGGCATTTGGTGTGATTGGTGTTGACTGTACATTGGATGAAATTGAATTCTCTATGGCGAGATACCAGTGGGGTTCTGTCTATTCCTTCCTCATCAATAAAGAAGGAGAGACGATCTTCCATCCTCTCATGAAGCCAAGCAGCAATGTATGTACACATCCGTACTTCAGCGCATCCCCACAATAAAATTCCATGTTATTCATTTAATTAGTTTTCTACTCAGGCACTTGGCCATCCTTATTAATGGAGCTCCTAAGCGTGAGGCTTGTTGGAGCGGTAGGAGCTAGTTGATATGCGAGGAGCTTATTCTTATAGTCGGCGCTCAGTTTGACCAGGACCTGAACCCAGGATCTTTCTTTTTTGAGCCAAGTGCTCTAGCTATCGAGATATTCCGCTTTCTAATGTCTACAATGTACTCGCACTAGTGACAATCCATGCTGTAGGTCAAGGTATTAAGTTCGGGTAACAGTTTTGATGTTATATGCATGGTGATCCTCAGTCTTATAAATTATAATGCAGTCATATGAGGCAAAACTTCGCAGTACGCCTTTGCAGCTGTTGGATCACTTGTGTATAGCATGGATGTATGAGATTTACCTATAATGAATGGTCGTATCTAACCATATCTTCACACATTACAACAGACGAGCACAACAACGCTAGTGATTTTTTCTAATAAACAGCCTCTACCTAGTATGCGTGATCTTACCGATGATACAGAACTGCTAACCTCCCGCTTCATCTCACAGTACTGTGATGAATAAGGTCAAATTCCTAACCATGTGAGACTTACCATTGGTATGTACTGCATATATGCTAGTGAACATTTATTGTTTTGTAGCTAAAAGAGGATCCGATTTTCATTCCCATATTCCAACTGGAGAAAGAGAAAAATGGTGGTAAGGCGCCAACTAATTTCTCTATCGTTGAGGCGGGAATGAGAGAAGGAAAGATAGGTTCTCTGAATGTGACAGACGGAAGACAAGACTTCACATATTTCTATGCTGCTCTGAATGACTCCGAGTTTGGGTTTGCCTTCTCATTGACACCAACTGATAAGGTTAGCAAGTTGCCGGAGTCGATCCTGCAATTGACTGGGAGATAACTTCAAATACTATTCAAATCAATTCATCTGCTTGGATCTTGAGTTTCAAAAAGGCTACCACTAAGGATGGAATCAATGGAGGTTGTGCTAAGCATTGTATCGGGTTCACCTTGCAATGGCTATAGTCATAGCTGGTGTTGCCAGATTACCTATAACAAGGATGCATATTGACATTCAGTAAATGCCAATAGTACCTGTAATATCTCACTGGATCCACCCTCCTTCGCGGCTATCTTTCCCTACCACCCTCATCATCCATCCTCACCATCCTCCCTTGACATTCACGCTGAGATTAGTTTTTTAGGTATTCTGGCAGGTCTATCGAGGTAACCTTTGGACTACCAAAAGATTCACTCACAACAAAGAAAATAATTAAAACTAAATAATGCAGATTACAACCTCTTATAACCATGAATCTTGTTTATAAAAGATAGCTTTGTTGTAGGAATATCGCCGTTCATTGGAACCGGTAGATAAATCCCGATATAAGGTACCAAACAGAAAAAGCTACTTCAATTTACTGATAGAGTATAACAGTACTAAGGCTAGAGAGGAATTACCTGAGGTATTCCCTTACCTGCAGGTGAAATACAACGAAGATAAATATCCCAGTAAGTAAAATCGGTTACTACATGATGACCGCACACAAAACAGGTGTACCATCATAATTTTTACTGTCTTTTTGTCTTAATTATGCCTGATTTTTGCAACTTTGTCACACTTAGAGATACAATCTCACCTTTTTAAATTGCAGCATGCCCCGTGTTGAGTATTTGAGCTGATAGAACAAGCACAGCTTCTAAGAATAAAGTTCAGATCGAGTGCCCCGTTAGGAATGCCGGTCAATGCGAGGCAATGTGACTTGTTTTTGGATGCAATGGTGAAACATGCCAATGAGACTAATACGACATTACTTGCTCGTTCCAGGTCTTCGAGTCTCATATCTACACTCCTCTATCTTTTTGGCTCCGAAGTGTCACTGCGACTCAAAAAAGTATTTTTATGACGATGATTTAGCCCAGAAGACTGTCGATGCCCATAAATGGATAAATGGTGATGAGCCCGATTTGGGCTGTGATTCAGACCAGAAATATGAGAAAGGGATCAGGTATGTTAGTGTGTAAGGTGTATGGCTGTATATAACTGTTCAGTTACGGTACATTAGGCTGTTCGGACAAGCCGAGCAAACATTGCCTTCATGCGCTTGGTTAACCGTTTAAAAATGGGCCATTAAAAGAGTAGCTCATTCATAATCCAAATCGAGCATCCAGGGAAGTTCATGTTCGTCCTTGAAAGCTCTATAGTCTACTGCGCTGGTCTGTCCGAACATATGCCGTAGCGAGTCAATGCGCTACTTTCTTTCTCAAGCAATTTGCACCGAATTGTTTTCACAATGCCCATTTGAATCAGCACAAAACTCCACCACGAGTGTTCGGTAGCCACTGCCCATTCGCAATTCCCCGAATTGTGAAGAAGCTGTATTGCTTCATTTCCTTCCACCCATCTCCTCTCCAAGTCTTTTTGACTCACAACGGGCGCCTGTCCTGACTGGGGTTTTAACCTGGGTTCTTGCGGTTGCACACCCTGTGCTCTACCATCCGGTTATCCTGCTATTCGCTGTCCAAGTTTACTTTGTCAAAATTTATTCAGAAGTTTTCTTTACCACATACGTTTATAATCGATTCCATCAACAACTGTCCACAACCTAACTGTGAATAAAATTCGCTACTCTAATGAAAGTTGTCATCAGCAAAGTGCTCTGGGTATTTGAGAATGCTGTCTTTGCTGTAGGGCTGATGTGCTGATAACTCAACCTATTGAGGAGGAGTGGATCAAACGAAACTTCGAAGCGTTGGATAAAGTGAAGTGGACTTATGTAGGCTTACGGAGCGGAGTGTTTAGAACTTACCCGGGACATAGGTCTACCAGAGAGTATGACCCTACTGCGTAAGTATTGACAACAACTTATTTTTATGGTGGTGCAAGTTGTGAATGTTTGAAGATGGAAAAACGAAAAGGCAAGACAGTGGTGGTAGCTATACATAAGACGATAACACATCGCAGTCTGTGTTCTAGTTTTCGATAATTTGTTCTTCCAGCCACTGGTTAGAACTTCAAAGATCGGGTGGGGGAATTGTTGGCTTTGTGGAAAGCTGAAGGTCAGTGGCTTTTGGCTTAGTTCCAAGTCCGAGCATCTCTTGGTTCTTTACAGAGAACCCTCAATTCAAAGAACCCAGAGGAAATCCCAGAGCCCAGATAGCTCTTCATTTTTATTCGAACCCCAGTTTAGACAGAGGTCTTTAGAAAAATCAGCATATAGGCCATTTTGAGCTTTGCCGCGCTTTGAATTGAAAATGCCTCCGTTTCTAAAGTTTCTCATAGTGAAGGTTGACTATGTGTCCTGTGCATACACTATACAAATTATAAACGATTGATCTTAGATTCTAAACTTAGTAAAATGCCATTTCAGTCTCTAGCTTCTCATGTAGAGTTGTTTGTAGACGTCCCTGGTATAAACGAGCCAGTCGGGATCCATCCAAGACGAGTATCTCCACTCCATATATGGATGCTGCCGGTGTCGGTAAAATCATCACCATATCACAGGCTCTCTATGAAGGCATGACTGCTCGCGAGATGTCAGAATGTCGACGTACTCACGGAGCTGGTCCTTATCCAGGAGGATGTCTGTGTGATGTGGACAATGACTGCATCAGTGGTAAGAAGTAAATTTGGGTGACGAATGACTTGATTATGGCAAATAGCTCAATGGCTAGAGCGCTTGGCTCCAGACCTGGGTTCAAGTCCTAGACATGCTGACCGCCCACTGTACATGTAAGAGTGGACTCCTCACATAATTTCTAGCTCAAACTGTTCTAGGAGGTCTCAGACTTAGGAGGCCGAGTAAATAGGATTGCCAAGTGTCAGAATAAAATAAAAATGATCATAGGACAAATAAGTTTTCCCTATATTTTTAGGATCCTGTTATGTGAGTAAGGGTCCCGGACCGAACCGGGACAAGCGACGCTGTGCCACTGAGCGAGTAGAGGGAGTAACGAGTCTTGATATCCTTTACACGGATTTCCACAAGAAGATCATGACAGTCATGCAGTCTAGTGATATGAATGGGTCTCGATCATGTGGCGCCATCTATAAATGCCCCAATGGATCCCCGGGTTGTCAAACAAGGTACGTATTGAACATGATAGAAATCCCCTGTCAATCTCAAGCCGGGGCAGAACTGGGACTATTGATTGAAGGCTCTAAACCAGTTGATCCATGTACTCGTCTGACAGCGGACAGAGAAAGCATATATGTGGGCCTGTTCCACCTTGATCTAATCAAACAGTATCTATGTGACTCCGTGGGCAGATAAGATATCGGGATAGCTCAGTGGATAGATCCTGGGTTTAAGGGCTAGACATGCTAAGTACACTCTGTGAGAGTGGGCTCCGCCCGTTATTTCTAGCTCCTACCCCCCCCCCCAAACCAGCATAAGGCTTAGGACATCTGTTTAACAGGATGGCCAAATGCCTGAGTAGAAAAAGATAAAATGGAAAAACAAAACCCAACCCATCAGGGGGTATTGACACAATTTTCGTATCTGTGAAGTTAGAAGTGACTAGCTGTGTTTAATATGACCATCATGTGTAACTGCTGCCATTTTTGCAGGTGCTATTTGTTTGACAACCAAGCCAATATGATAGTTGACCCCGATTTCGTGAAGGTCAAAGATATGGAGACGGGCAAATATGCTGGCATCACGATGGGTAAAAAGGAGGGTGAAATTATGAGAGAATTAATCTTTAAGCACAAGTTCTTTGTCAGGACAGACTCTGTAGAGTTTCAAGGCACATGCAGCATTGCGGGAGGAGAGAAGGTACCACGTGAAAGAACTAGTTGCACACATGAATTATAAATATAAGTAAATGAGTTAGTGATTCCATCATGTTAGTAGTGGTTGGTAATAACTGTGTAATGCTTTGATAGTGACACCGATATATTCTAGCATCTCCCTGATCGACCACCCACAGAAGTATTGTTTCCATGTGAAAAAACCAGTACCTGGTGGCAAGTTTTTATCTGACCCACCCCCCTCACTTGAATTAGTGATGTCACCATATTAGATCTTGGTATTAACGCTGGGACACGAGGACCAAAATTTTCTACCATCTTATGAATAAAGCTGTCATAGACTTACCCTCCTCTCGATAGAAAGATGACTCTATGAGAGCCGCAGCTGTATGCAATGGTCCCTCACTGAGCTCAATTATCAAATGGAATCCATATCCATACTTACAGCAAATATTATTGTACAGGTAACTTTGAAAGGCTTGCCATCTAATCCCGAGGAGAAAGATAACTACTACAAAACCAAAGGCCCAATTCCCAAGTTCTCCAACAACTATGGATGTATCCAAGATCTAGTCAGCTTCAAAGCCAACCCCTCAGCACTCGGTAGGTGATGCTTTGCATCTTGTACTTGACTGTTGTTAAATGCACACATTTACGCGATTGACACATAATGTTACCATATCGGTTCAATTTTTTATCAACCGTGCTTAGCAAAGTCTTGAATTTCCTGGAAACTTGATGATGACTGGTTGATTATGTATTCATATATAAGAACATTCTTCGATGTTCTAGATGCTTCCGTCTCACACCGGGTTTTTCTATGCAGGTAAAAGCGGAATGATTATTGGCAATGTGAGCGGGCCTTGCATGCAGGGATTCTACTACGTGACAGCACTTCCTAAAACAAACCTATTCCTACTCATCATTGAAAACTGGAAGAATGAACAGCAAGGAAATTTCTTTAATTTCAATTGCCGCATTACACAGAAGTATGTTCACGATTGAGCTTGGTCTTAATGACTACGTCAATTCATTACCATCCAGCCCTCACCAACCCTATCAACCTTTATCAACCCCTACCAACCCCAACCAACCCCTACCAAACCCTAACAGCCC
>Ga0224501_10001337_pt1 | contig 19195 bp, 24 predicted proteins | sample SF_Oct11_sed_USG_4_FD_169105 | JGI IMG/M metagenome (GOLD analysis project Ga0224501, IMG submission 169105) | Sediment microbial communities from San Francisco Bay, California, United States - SF_Oct11_sed_USGS_8_1 | ecosystem: Environmental > Aquatic > Marine > Sediment | place: USA...
CCCCCTTCCACTCTCCCTGCCACTCCCCTTCCCATTCCCCCATTCACTTCCCCGTCCCACTCCTCTCCATTTCCTCTCTGACCGCCATTCCCCCTCCACAGTCCTGGTCCCACTTGCATTTACACTGCCATTTTTCCCCGGCCCCACAAGTGATGGCTGGTGTCATACGGTCATACGGTCATACGGTCATTCGGTCATACGGCCATACGGTCATACGGCCATACGGCCATACGGCCATACGGCCATACGGCCATACGGCCATACGGCCATACGGCCATACGGCCATACTGCCATACTGCCATACTGCCATACTGCCATACTGTCATACTGTCATACTGCCATACTGCCATACTGTCATACTGTCTCATGGATCACCTTGTTCTCTTTTAGGGGAGGCACTAGCTTCATTGTGCACGGCAATAATCTTGACTCTGTCGCCAGACCTCAGGTATTGTTTGTTATAACCGCTAAACGTTTCAAGCGTCGGATACAGGCAGGTCGCACGGATCTAATTACCGATTGTGATGTTTTCAACTCAACCACAATGATGTGCATGTATCCTGAATTCCCTGCCACTGGAGAGATTATGCTGAAATTTCTCATGGATGGAACCCCGGAGGAACATCTGAAACTACCCGTTACTGTACAGGCAAATCCTGTCTTCTTCAATTTCACTGAGATTAAAGAATACAACAAGGACAACATTGTTATCAATGTAAGTCACTAGGCCCAGCAGGAAAACACTGTGAGACTGTGCCCAGCAGGAAAACACTGTGAGACTGTGCCCAGCAGGAAAACACTGTGAGACTGTGCCCAGCAGGAAAACACTGTGAGACTGTGCCCAGCAGGAAACCACTGTGAGACTGTGCCCAGCAGGAAACCACTGTGAGACTGTGCAGTTTTCAATAACTAGTATAATCGTAATTTTATTTGCCACATGTAACTTCATCGAGACAGTCACTGGTTAGGAGATCTCATACAGTAGCATGAGAACATGCTGACCTACCAAACCATACCATCAGGTTAACCATGCGGCATTGCTATTTTCTTCACTTTTCTAGTTTAAAATAAATAACACTTCTAGCTGTTGCTAGATTTGCATTAATTATGATTTTTATCCATTGCAGGGTGCCAACAACACTGTAGACAAAGAAGGTATATCTGTATTTGTTGGAGGGCGAGCATGTAATATATCCTTGGTTGAGGCTACCGTGATTATTTGTGTTCCACCAGATCCGGAACAGTTTAGTGAAGAGGAGCGAATGACGGCACATGATATAGAGGTATGCTTGGTAACAGTTCATGTGTCGCTCAAAATGAGCTTTGCAATGCTTCGATTCTGCGTGTAATGTGTCATAATTTTAGTCTACATTACGGGAGTAAGCGCAGTCGCTTGAGTCAGCTTTAGTTTAGACGTAATTTGATTTTCATCTGATAACCCGTCTTCCCGATGCACACGAATAGCAAAGGTGAAAAGCGCATTAGTTCTTCCGATTAAATTAGAACCCTGACTGAAATGATAAAACATGGCCTACAAACTCTTATTTGTGATCTGTGAGAAAGATAAGCATTCTTCTTCATTGCTTTATTATTTATATCAGTACAGCCATTCCTTATCTCAATCTACAGGTTTTTATCCATGGAGAGCGCCGGTTTCTTGTTGGACTGCTCAGCTATGAGAAGGCGCCTGTGCCCGTTGATGATGGGGTGGACCTGCGACTGATCGCTGGACTGGCTGGTGGTGGAGGTGCAGCCATGATTATACTTGTTATTGTGGCCGTGTTGCTGCATCGCCGATCCACATACCATAAGCAGAAGTATAAGTCGATGGTGAAACATGTAGATCAGCTGGAAAGCAATGCTCGACAGGAAATCAAAGCCGGTCAGTTCTGCGCGATTATTATGAGAACATCTTTTTCTAGTTAACAAGATCATTCAACTTCAGTGTTATCCCATATACATGTAGATTTAATACTTTAGAATGTTTTATTAAGCATATCATGCTCACAATCTCACCATTGTGCCTGGCCTGTTCGACTGACCCATGTCCTAAGCTACTCATGTGATTTAAATTTTTCCGGTTTTACAGCTTTCGCTGAACTTCAAACAGATGTTAGCGACCTTATGAAGGACATAAATGAGACAGGTATTCCATATTGGGATTATAAAAACTTCACATTCAAAGTGCTTTTCCCAGGACAGAACGATCATCCCAGTCTTCACAAGTTGATGGTAAGCTGAACAATAGCAATAAGATCTACAGGTATATGTTATACCTGTGTATTTAACGAGTATATCTGAGCGCAGTTAATTTACATTCCACTTGATACACAATTGGCAGCATCTCAAATGTCTAACCTGGTTAAACCGTGTATAGAGTATGATCGTTTACGTGATTTGGTAGTACGGTCTCTTTGCATAATTATTGGAAAGGTGCCAAGCTATACATGCACTAGGTGGGCCACCCGAACTAAAATAAAGATAGAGCCCTCTTTTACCCAAAGCGTTAGGGCTACGTTAGCTTGTCCGAAAACGCCTATTGACTGGTCATAAGGCATTATTCTTTTCCTATGCAGACGAAAAGGAAGGCATCGGTGATGCAAGCTCTGGATAAATTTGAACATCTCATCTACAACAAACACTTCCTAGTCACCTTTATTCACACTCTAGAGGAACAACAAACATTCTCTATGCAGGACAAAGTACAACTAGCTTCTCTTGTCATGGTCACTTTACAGCATAAAATGGATTATGCAACACTGTAAGTTTTTCACTAATGGATTACCCTACCCTGTAAGTTTTTCACTAATGTATTGGGATCAAGCAATAGCCTAGTGGATAGCATACAGGGCTTTGGACCTGGAGTTCTGAGTTCGATTCTCAGATCAGGCTAAAACTTTGTTTTTCGCAATACCATCGGCAGTTTCAGGTCCTTAGGTTAAATGCAGGTGGCTACCATAGAGCTATGGGGCATGCGGGTGCAAGCAGAAAGTCTCCTAATGATGCACCCTTGGAAATGCGGAGCCTAAGACTCAGTAGGCCAATTTCTGCACCACTCCTGACACTGGCACCTCCGGGGTACCTGCACCACTCCTGACTGCTGTCCTGTCATGGAGATATGAATAAAAACTAATGTTAATTTTTTCATTCCATGGAATGGTTGTTTGCATCATTACCTGTTTTGGATCACCAGAGCAACAGGCCCTTTGTCTTATTCTCTGCGATAGGACCATGATATCGTGGTCACGTGTAACAAAAGTTTAAACATTATTTCATTTCAGCTTAAATGGTCTATCACAGCTCATTGTAATCTATATGATAATTTTACAGTGTGCTGAAAGAACTTCTGGCAGAGTTGATTGAAACGTCCATCAAAAAGAGAAACCCAAAGCTTCTATTGAGAAGGAGCGAGAGTGTGGTAGAGAAAATGCTAACCCATTGGCTTTCCCTTTGTCTGTATAAATATCTACAGGTTTGTATGCTCCGGGCTATCATATTATTTTCTTTTTGAAAATTAAAGTTTGGGTGTGTCTGTTTAGCTTTCCCCCCGAATCTCGTAGTTTTTATGGCTCCTCGATTGTATTGCGATCTGTCTGGCCGTGAGAAGGTGTTGAGTCAAGTTAAAAGCTCCCTGGTTTACATACAACCCTCAGAATCTTGTACAAGAAGTCTTGGACACCTAAAGATAAAAAATTCTTCTATCTCAAAATCACCTCAGTCATCATCACAAAGATTCCACGCGGACCAAGTGGTTAAAGAGTTATAAAACCGCCCGAACTGTCCCAACAGCCTCTACATAACAATTAAAGATGACTTGAATGTCTGAAATCCGAGTAGCTGCTGAGGGAGTGTATTAGAATAATATGCACCTGTATGTATGTATGTATGTATGTATGTATGTATGTATGTATGTATGTATGTATGTATGTATGTATGTATGTATGTATGTATGTATGTATGTATGTATGTATGTATGTATGTATGTACTCCAAATAGGCCAATATGTGTTGGAAAATATGATGGAAGCAGCAGCAGTAAGCTCTACCAAAGGCTCAGACATGCTCAATTAAGGAATTTCTATACCCCAGTCTCTGCACAGCTAGCTTTCTGACCGGAGCTGTGCTCACCAGATGCCAAGCCAGCAAACAATGTCACCTTTTTAGCATTTCACAGTTGAAATACTCTCATGTTTTAATGCAAAAATAGAGTTGTTGTATACTAAAAACTAGTTTCACCCGATCAGCTCACTTGCTACACATTAGATTGAGCATAATGTGATCTAGTGATCATTTTTATTGCAGGACCATGCTGGCACACCACTATTCAAATTATATAAAGCAATAAAGCTACAAATAGACAAAGGGCCAGTTGATGCTATTACGGGGGAGGCTAGATACACTCTGTCACAAGATAGACTGATCAGAGAGAAGGTTGATGCCAAGCCTATCGTGAGTAAATCATCGGGAGGGGGGGAGGGGTGTATAATGGAGGATTTGTGGCGGATTGGCCCTAATCAACGGATCAAAACTCCGCTTTTCTGAGAATTTTGTCCAGAGTTTCTCTCCAGGACTGGTAGTGCATATGAACGGTAATAAAACCGATAATAGTTTTGAGAAATGGAAAAAATCTCTTGCAGACGCTTGATGTGATATTAGAAAATGGAGAAGAAGTAAGCTGCAAGGTGAATGACTGTGATACAATCAGCCAAGTTAAGGAGAAGATCTTGGACGCAATTTACAAAAACCAGGCAGCATCACATCGTCCTCTTCCTTCCGATTTCAGCATTGGTAATGAACTTTCCTTTCTGTCTCTGAAAATAAAGACTATTTAAGTAGAAAATAGAATTAGCTTTCGAAACATCACGTTGTCATCAATCAGTGACAGTCACTAGTCAGTGCTTGAATCAGGGTGAAGGCTCAGATACAGCATAAGTTGTGCTGGTCATGTTGGTCATGCGCGTATAACAATAGTCAATGTCACATTGAATTAAATACGTATTGCACTTTTCTTCGGGTTTTAGAGGTGATTAGCTCCTGCGGGCGCGATGTGAGCTCCCCGTGCTCCAGTGTTGCCAGTGGCGCACCACTTTTGGAAAGTAAGCCTAAATGCATGCTAGGGTTGGGGCCTAAATTTAACACCTTCAATAAAGCATGCTCCATTTAATTGCTTTGTTGTGATTCAGAGATCTTTTGCATTAAGCGTAAGCAAGTGGGCTGTCGGTTTTAATCTGCACCTGGTTAATTACCCGGCGATATGTGTGCTGATCTGGTGCTCTCACTTGGCATTACAGAGTGGCACCCTGGAATGGTAGGCGTTCCGATTGCGGATGAGGACCTTACATCTCACACATCAGGAGGCTGGAAGAGACTGAATACACTCACTCATTATAACATTTCTGACCACGCTCTCATGAAGCTGGTGTCTAGGCATAACACACAATCCCTTCACTCCACAAGTAAGTATACCATTTTCTTATAGCCAGCCATGCCAGCATCTCATATAGCAAGCCAGTCTAGGGGCATAATGGTCAGTCATGATAGCTCAGTGGAATAGCTCACTGTCTGTCCTCCCTGTGGCCCGGGTTCGATTCCCAGCCACGGCGGAGTATTTCAAGGGATTTTTCCCTGGCTGATCACACTATGCCAACCCATCCTGAGCCAGCGTGGCAGAAAATGGCTCAATTACTACCATAGAGTTACCTTCTCTATGGGGCACGCGGGTGCAAGCAGAAAGTCTCCTAATGACGCACCCTTGGAAACACTGAGCCTAAGACTCAGTAGGCCAATTTCTGCACAACCCCTGACAGTTGGTCGGTCATGGAGACACGAAGAAGAATGGTCAGTGGGGCAACAACAGTCCCTTCACTCCACATGTAAGCACGCTATCTTATTAAAAGAATTAAGCCACGGTCAATGGTAGAGGCACTTAGAGAGTTGTGTTCTTTTAAAGGAGACAACTCCGCATTCATTGTAGCTTTTCAGTACTTGAAAGCTAATTTGGAGACCACTGCAATCTCATACTCTGCCTGCGTGAGCCTTTATTTAGCTGGTATAGTAGTGCGGGGCCAGAAAAGTTCAACTGGTAAAAAGCTTGGATCTGAATTCTAAGGATTCCAAGTGCGAGCCTCACTGCCAGAGGGGTGTTTTACTGATATGGGCTTTTAGCGAGCCTCTCACTCCAAATTGCTAGCGTGGTCTTAATTCGAACCAGTGAATAATTAGGGTCAAGATCACTCCATGGCTGTTAAAAATTCATTTCTCCCTACTCGTTAAGAGCAGTCGAATTTCGACGGGTGACATGTAAACAAATGATTTAGGTTGACTGACCCCACAACCTCCCACAACCATGCGTTCAATCTTGTAGCTGGTGCTTCACACCGAATCAGTAGGTGCCCTGGTAGAGTGGAGATGGGCCTGGGTATGGTCAGGTCCCATTACCAAGATCTGCCCAGGCAGCAACTTCATTAGTGACCGACAGCAATATTATTATTATTATTATTATTATTATTATTATTATTATTATTATTATTATTATTATTATTAGTATTATTATGTAACAGTGGGGGGATTATTCTTACAGGAAGTAAAGAAACAGAGCAACAGGCATTTGACACTCTTTCCTCCAATAAGGGGACGCCCAAAGGCACTCTACAGAGAGGCGGAGCAGGGCAGACTGCACATCTTCAGGATCAAGTTGCTCACAGCCACATATCTCTGTGGCATCTGGTAAGATTCCTGCAGAGCCATGCTCCAGATTTATGCAGCTAGGGCTATATGCAGATGGCGCCATGTCGGAAAATTCAGACCGGCCTTGACCATTAATTTTGCTCAGAAGTCATAATGGGTATTTTAATTTAAATTTAATAAAACTACTCGGGTACTTTGCCGTCCACGTTTTTGAACAGACCCGGATATATGTATAATGAAATCCAGTAACCAAGAGTAAAAGTGTTCATTTCTTTCTGGTTTGGGAGCTAAGATAGGTGAAACGGTTTTAGCCTCACTTCCCACTGTATATTGACAAAAACAGCACCAAACAAGGCCAATTTACTCTCTATATTAGAAGATGCAATGGCCATTAGGGCACAATGCTTGCTTTTTTAGACAAAAAATCCAGCACATACACTACCTAAAGACAGAATGCAGACGATGATGCAAGAAATTTTTCTAACTCGGTTGCTCAAGACTAAAGGAACACTTCAGGAATTTATAGACACTCTGTTTACAACCATCTTCTCTGCTAGTAGCCTGCCACCTACGATCAAATTTTTGTTTGATTTTCTCGATACTGAGGCTCAGAAGCATGGGATTAGTGATTCAGAAGTGGTTCACATATGGAAAAACAACAGGTAAGGATGCATTATATGTAATATAGCAAACATGTAACAAATGGACTTGAAAAGTTATTTGGTTTTGTCCCACACAGTTATTCTTGGTGCCTCTTTTACCCCTTGCATTTCCCAAGTTCTGAATTTGGGTTACCTGCCCCCCTTCTCCCTCACTCTCTCGAGATGGTGGCTGATTTGTTGCTGATGAACAAAGTCTAGCATTCGATTGGACTGAGCCAGGACGATGTCATGATGTCACCTTGGTAACACCAGAACTGTGTTATGATGCCACCTTGGTAACACCAGGAATTTGTTATGATGTCACCTTGGTAACAAAACATTGTTTGGTTTTTAGCCTCAACTTGAGATTCTGGGTGAACATAATAAAAAACCCCGAGTTTGTATTTGATATCTACAAATCGGAAGTGGTAGATTCGAGTCTTTCCACCATTGCACAGACGTTCATAGATAGCTGCTCAATGACAGAGACAGATTATGGGGTGGTGAGTATCACCAGTACTAGCCTGCTTATGTAGTGCAGCTAGGATGAGGCATCAGCTAGATATCATCGGGTGATACAATGACGCAGAGTGGTGTCCCCGTGTGACACAGTGCTACCAGCATGCACCATTGTACGTGTAGCTTTTGGTTTATAACTTGTATTTTACAATGCAAATTATAAGAAAAGAGATCAGATTACTAACAATTGCTCTTGGTCTAGAATCACTGGTCCCTCAGAAAACAGTGTAGAACTAGAAAGTCGGATTGGAAAAAAAATCCCAAGAATTGCTCCACAGGCTTGCCTAACTTTACTGTTTTGGCAGAAGACTGACCAGTTACCTCACCATTTTGTAGGACACTCCGACCAACAAGCTACTGTTCGCTAAGGAGAGACCTCGCTACAGAAAATTATTGCAAACATTCTACAGCGATATCCAGAACAAACCACCCATCACTGAACAAGCTCTTAATACTCATCTTAGTGAACTTTCTAAGGTAATCTATTGTTGAAACGCGTCACATTAGATGAGGCAGGATAGGTCAGTTGGAAGAATTTGCGATCTAAGAATTGCGGGTTAGAGCCTCATTTTCTGGTACGGGCCTTAAGCAAACCTTTCACTTAAAATTGCTAGCATGGGTTCGCATCACCACGATAAAACCAGTGGATAAGATCATTCCATGGTTGTATAAGATCCACCTCCCCCTTTTCATTAAGAGTAGCCGAATTCTTGGCGGGTGACGCGTTTACTGACTTGGGTTCATTGATCTCCAACCTGGATTGATGATACTGACCCGAAATTGGTGCTCCGTGCTAAGCCGTGACTGGAAAAATGAACATCTTATCCGGCAGTTTTGCCCTACCCGAGATAGAGAGATCAGATGCCAACAGTGCAGCACCCCAACCTTGTCACAACGATTGTTCTGAATAATGTCTGTATAATTTTAGATGTATCCTAGAGAGTTCTATAGAAACTCTGCGCTGAAGGAGATTTTTCACTTTGCTCAAAGATACCAAAGACAGATCATCGAAAGACTTGAAGACACTTTTCACGAACATCAGAATCCCAATCTCATCAGTTTATTGCGCAACATAACTGTCAGTTTGGATGAGGGATCTATGCCTGTTACCGACTATGTGTGATACCAAAGCATTTAGATTGACACTTTGATTGTGATCATTGCAAAGGAGGGTATGCAGAGCAATCTCTTCAATATATGACATTATTTATTTTACCTTAATAGCTTCTCATTATCAATGTTTTTTATAACAAATATATACAGGGCATACAGCCGTAAAAGCGATTTCAACTGTACAACACAATAAATGTTTGCAGAAGTGACAGCCGCTCTCAAGAAGTTTTAAATAACATCACAATGAAATCCCAAGTTTTCATATAATGTGGGTTGAGATATATGGGGGAAGATTTTTATTTCAATGTATACAATGCAGGGAGAGGGAGGTTATCGGTGATACAAAAATAGCAGTCTTAGAAGTAATGGGAAGGGGTTCGGTAAAGTTGATTGTCACCACCTAGGTCGGCTTCCTAAATGACAGGCACACCAGAGGCTAGTTCTTTATAGAAAGCCCATAATAACATGCGGAAATAAAAATGTATTTACATGTATTTACACGGGGACCGCATCACTCGGTTAGGTCGAATATTTCAGCTAAGAGCCCTTCAGCAAAGTCTATCTGCCCTTTGAGATTGGTGAGAACGCGTCTTTGCTCACTGTTGAGCTCGCGCAGAGGGGAAACCATCATAAGAAGTTTAGGGAATAAGCTAGTTCCGACCTCTGACCTGTGGTTAATTTCAATCTGAGACTGTAAAGCTTGCATCAATATTTCTTGGAGTTTGTTCACTTTGTCGCAATTTGTTAGGCCACCACGATCTAAAACATGAGAGATGACGGTTACGAATCACAGAAGAAATCGAACAGATAAAAAGAGGCACTGGAAAACAATTAGAGCAAACTGAAAAGGATTGTAAACCGAGCCGTTTACTTAATCTGGTTCAAACTACACCCAACTATACAGAGACCCTCGTCCAGAGTACATTCTAATAAATGCGAGTTATCTGTGTAATGCTACTCAATGGAGGTAGTACCTGGCCGGATGAGCATCAACGCACAGAACAAGGCGGTTTCAACATCTGTCAAACCAAATCCACTGAATCTATGTGCGAAATTGAACAATAGGTCAACGAAGTTAGCTCCCATCAAGAAGCTCGTGCGGAGTTGTTGCTTGGTGTAAGCTGAATCAATGCCACTCAACAACATTATTTCTCTCTCAGGATCTATGAACGATGACTGCATCACGCATGCCACCTACAAAAACCTTAATATTTGAACAACAAACCAATGTTGGTTATGGGGGTTATGTACGCAGGGCCTGACCAGTTTTGGCTTTTATGAGCTTGGTTCGAATCAGAGATATTTTTCAAAGCACAAGCTTTTTCCAGCCAAAGCGTACGTAACATTTGTATCTCACAGCTGACCAGAATGGTTTGTTTGTGCTGCATTCAAATATTGACTTTTGACTGCGGTTTGATTTCTATTTCAATGAAAGCCCTGTGAAATGCTTTGACGATGCGACCTTTTTCCTCATTTCTTGAAAGAGCTTGCTCTAGACCTGCTGCTTCAAATGCATGACAAGGGGATCACTTACAAGTTTGAGTTATGAGTTATGCTCTCTCTTTGCATTAGACATGTGGCCACCGTAACGAGACCATTTCGCTCTACTGTGTTTCATTTCCTGACTAAACCTTCTAAAATTTGTGAGATTTTCTTCTCATGTGAAAAGAAAATCAATGAAGTTAAGCTTGTCACACAAGAATGTAGACATATCCAGCCACAGAAAAGGTAATTTGGCGGCACTAACCGAAGTTAATTAGTTCGATTTATGACTAAAGGTTCGAGATATGCCCAGCAAATTATCATTACCCTGGCAGGGACGATGAAACTTGGTTTGAATTGAGAAAGTTTTCGAGTTATCTGAGTTTCACTGTATATGAGCCAGTGGGTTGACGGTTACAACCACCCAAATCAATCAATGATTATAACCCGGAATTTTGCCAAAGAATAGAATCTCCCTTTGTGAGAATTTAGAGCCGTCAATTCTACGAGCTTCCTGTGTCCGGATTTCCGGATGAAGAGCAGGGCAGAATTTTCCATCTGTTAGTGCTTCTATCTGTCAGTGTTATGTTTGCTGTACGGTTCGAGCGTAATAGCGGAAAGAAGCTGACAAACTTAGTGGATAGACCTTTTGTTCACAATGCACTCACCTCAAAGGATCCTCCTTTTATGAGTATAATCTGATCATCAGTTTCCAGAGCTGTAAATCCTGGTATTCGCTTTGCAAAGTTGACTACGTCAGCGATTGCTTCGTTGAACCTTGCCTCATACGCTTTCCAGCAGGTCGTAGCTTGAATTTCATCCAATGTTGTTGAGCTTTCGGAAGCCACAAATTTATCCGAGAGATTCTGGCGCATGCTCATGGTATTATTAAAGGTGAACTGGACCGTATCTATATAGGCCTCATACACTGTGCTTGCCACATCTGCCATGTTCACACTTTGTATGTCACCAGGGCCGCTGTGACCGACCGTGGTATCAACAATTACCACCTGTTGCTGTTGATAGCTTAGTTCATCCCCATTACTGGATTGTGCTGGCTTGTTTTCTGGTTGATCGTCCAGCATATCTGCCCGATAGGGCCTTTTCTTCAATGGACTACGATGGACAGTGTCAGTTGAGGTACCCGGAATGGCTTCAGTAATAGTAGCCGTCTTCACTGTCTGGTGGCTACTCTCCGGGGTAACTATTGTCGCGATTTCAGTATTTGTGTTTGGAATGATGATTTTGTTTGTTTGGTGACCGACTTTAAGCGGAGATGCATTGATGATTTGAACTTGGGACATGTCGATAACCTCACCCGTGGGTGTGGTAATGTATGTCTACAAAAACACAACAATTATACACCGCACAGCACGATTGGTGTTACACAAGTAACATGAGGGCAATTTTAAGTAAGAGGAGTTGGGGTGGGGGCTTAACGTAAGAAACTCATTGGCTGAGTTATGTCAGTTTCAAATGGCCCAGGCTTTTGAGGCCCAGCCTAGTTTTGCCAGTTGTTGTCATCCCAAATGAACAGTGTTACAAAGGGAGATGACCCCAGTGAATGAATCAACTGCTTTTGTCATAACATTGCGATTGTATATAGAGTACACCTGGGTTGAAAGCTTGGCTGGCTGGGCCCGACCGCGCATAGGAAGCATTGTCGTTGATTAGTAGACATGAACATTTTTGGGTGCCCGATTTTAACAATATCAAAGGCCTGAGCTAGGTACTCACGAATGCGCAAGCATACATTATGTGTACCATATATCTACCTATTACTGAGGTAGTAGGTGATTAGTTTTAAAACCGGAGTAAAAGGTCTACACTACAGACTCTCACAAATCTTTGCTCAGTCAGTATGGTTCGTTTAACTGGCCAATCGAGGAATTTAATTTCCATTAGGTAGTCGAGAGATAAATTTGGCCAGATCTTACCTTTGGTTTTTGAACCACATGGTGCATTAATATTTGAACAGAATTTGGGCATCGGAGAGCAGTTTTGGGGATTTTTACTATACTTCACTATTACAGAGATTAGCAGGGGACAAACCTGTTGGTTGAGAGGTAACTTGTTGGTGTTGACAATCAGTAGTTTAGTAGCGGTGGAATGGCCATGTGACACACCGTCGCCTGTCAACTGCGAGATCTTTAAAATACTAATAGTATCAGACTTTTTGTTACCTTTATCCTTTTTGCTCATCTGATTCTTGGCACGGTTGCGGTTTCTCTGCAAAGCACAATTTGGTTTTTAACATTCCAGCATAAGTACACTGAACTATGATTAGAATGAAATCATCAGTGACGCTAAGCCGTGTATAGAGAACTAGGGAATCAGATTCTACTGGGCTCGTCCTCACATTCATCACTTCGGTGTTGCTTTGTCTTGCTCTTTCCAAGTTCATCATCATTTGGGCATCCTCAGCCCGCAGGGTCGCGGCGTCTGGAATTTGGTGCATCGTTGTCTCGTGGGATACCTGCAGTGAACAGTTGAGATTTTACAGATATCTGGATGCTATGATATTTCCATTTATATAACACATCTTTTTGGACCATTAGATTTGGTCTGGAACTTTCTCAAGGAGGATAACGTATAGCGGGTAGCGCAGTATCGCAAGCATGCTAGATGTGACTGGCTTGTGCTTCGAGACCCCAATTTTTATTTCCAAGAGCAAGTGCCAAAAGGTGTACCCCTACGTTCGGTCGTTTGAAGCGGACATTAGCATGGCTGTACATATACAATTTGTGTGGTCGTTGTACGGATCTGTGAGAAATTGATTGCCTTCTCATAGATATAGTAACAATAGGTGTATTCGGACAAGCTTACGTAGCCCTAAATCATTGGGTAAAAGAGAGATCTATTTTTATTTTAATTCGGGTGGCCTGCGCGTTAGCCAAATAGACTGAAATCATGCGAACGCGAAAATTCGCGTTGGTAACTAAATAGAAAGCGAAAGGGTGTCCGAACAACCGTGACAGCGAGTCAACAAACTTGTATCGCTTGCACGCAATTAGCCCTGGGTCGCCTCATCCGAGCGCGTTCGGTCGACTTGTCCGGTTGAGCAGAAAACTCCAATGCGTATGTTTGGGCTGTACAGCGAGTTGGAATATCAGTGGGGCAACGCGAAACGAAGCTTACCATGTCCAAAAATATCTATTACTTATAAAGGTGATAGTGTGTGGCAATGTGTTCAAAGAGGTTATGTCCCAGTGGAGTGCAGATGCCTTTCAGACTTGTGCTCCCATTCTTAAAGGGAGGCAACTCCGCATTCCTTGCAGTGATAGCGAGTGGTCTTTTAAAAAAACGAATATCGGTTACTCGAATAACTACGGCCCAAATAGAAAGAAAATGGGATCTAATTACTAAAATTTAGTAACCTAACCATAAAGGGAATACTTGGGATGTTGGTTGTCGTGGGTTCTCTACGCTGCGAGTATTTTTCGGTTGACATCTATAGACGTGCGATTAAGTAACTGCGAGTTGTAGCAAAGGAGAGTGATTACAATGAAGTGGGCTACTGATCAACACAGTCACTCACTATCATGGGTTGCAATTGACTCACTAGTGACTGGCCAGCCAACAACCGAGTGCCAATCATCTCAGTAAACTGTGGGGTTTTAATCAGACAAGAGTATTGCAAAACGCAAGCCATTAAAAGCGATTGGCTAGTGGATGGGAAGCCAAAAATTGAATAACACGGACAAGCTGCCGTGCCGATCTTCAATCCCCCATACACAGTAATCAGTTGTGGGATGTTGCACAACACTAACCTAATCGATGACAGTAGATGCTGCGCTACTCAAAAGCTCTCATGATTGGACGGACTGACCTGGCAACCCACCAGGAGACAATCTGCCCGGAGTCACGTCCCAGTATATGACAAGATAAATATGCTCACACCGGCGTCTACATTGGCTTAGTGCACAAGAAGAATAAGTAACTTGCAAACAGTACCTAATGCACCGCAGTTGGTACACTTGTGAATTGCGAGGCGAAGTATCACAGACTTTGGTTTCCCTAATCACCAATACAGACCTGATTAACTGTGTCAGCGAGTGTAAGTGGAGAACTACCATCCGAGACCAGTCCTATAACTGAATTTGGCACATTCATTTCACCATTTGATGCCGGTTGATTAGACTGGTGAGTGGTAATGGTTACACTGGTAACTTCCTGTAACAGATAAATAGCAAGCATTATACAAAGATAATTGACTCCCATGCGAACCAGGACTTTAGCTGAGACGATCTCATAATTGGAAGCCGATTTGCTGGTGCCAGTCGCAGTTCCCTCTTGAGTCTTTCTACGTGTGGAACTACAACCATCTAAAACCAAGTTGTATTGGTGTCAGATTTGCGTCTGGACTTTTGGGCTTCAAATTCGCCAGATCCAATTCGATTGTCTGATCCCAGTCGGCATTATTAAACTAGTGAGTAGATTGATTCACGCAAAAGTTTCCCAGGTTCATCCCGTTATGCATTGTATAGCACAACATCTCTTAGTAGTTGAAAAACTGTAACGGGCGATGGGGAATTTGGGAGTTGCGGAATGCGAATCGCAATTTACAACGAACTCATGACTTATGGCGGCTGGTGAATGATCGTGATGAAGCTTTGCAAATTGCCTAGGGATTCCCCAAATCACATGATCGTGACCAATAAGACTGCGTACTTTTCTGGTCGGACCGCCAATGGAAATGGTGCGTGAGGGTTTGCTCGCAGTCAGACTCGACTGACCACTTACCGCGGGTCATTAAACCCGGTTTTATTTCACATGAACTCTGCTGCCCTGGTTCTCGCGTATTGTGAATGCCTGTTGTTCTGCAATGGTGAACGCTCCCAAACCGGTTTAGTTAAGGTTTCAAGTCAGATATGTACAGTTGGCTTTTTTGATTTTCCAGTTCCTGACCTTTGGACTCCCACGGGTTTTGGAAGTGATCAGTACATATCTCAGAAACTCCATACCCAGTATGCAATTTTATTTAACTTGCTAGAACGGCAAATATTGCGCAAAACTGCTTTCGCGAATTCCCATTGCAATTTTTATGTTATGCAATTGATCAAATTTCCGCAAATTAGCAACAAATGGGTCCCTACCCATGTAGCTCGGTCAAACACCGTGTTCATTTAGGAAGACAACTCCTGACAAAACTCGACTTGACCCAGAGCCGCGCCAAAAACCCGGGTTACAAGATCGGCCATCTGAATCCAGCATTATAGCTATTGACCAATGGCATAGGTATTGCTAACAGATACTCCTTACATTACTTACTGGGTCATGATGTTCATCGGCTGTTACTACCTTCAGAGTTCCATCTGCAGTTGAATGTATCAGCGTGCCGGATGGTGGGGTTTGTGAGTCAGATTTCAGACTGAGCAACCCCGACAAGGCTTGAGCTGTCTGGTTGTCCTCAATCGTTCGACAAGCCTCAGCAATTGACTCTCTCATTTTACGAGATCTTCGTCCCAATTTCGCAGCTGACAACAATAGTGTTGTTAATGAGTTGAGCAGTCAAACCGATAAGTGATGGTGAGTGAACTGCAGTGAATGTAGGCACACAGGTAGATTACACCTCCAACAGCAGGTGGGGTAGAATAAAATGCATTGCCATTTGATTATAATCAACTACGGGATAACGCTTTGACAGGGGTTTCCAGTTTGGACCGTCGAATTATCTTTTTCTTCAGTCTGTTATTTCGTCTGTTTGTCGCATAGTGTGACTTTAGCAACTTCGGCCCAGACTCAACTGTCTTTAGAAGAAATATATAGGGCTTCTGCGTGATCAGGTACTCGAAATTTATAACACTGCTGTGAATGCTATTCTACGATTGTCATACCAAAAATATGATGCAACTGATACCACCAGCTGAGAGCCAATTACACCTTTCATCAGCATGTACAGGGCAGGGCTACTCCGCTAATTAGTAAGATATCCAAAGCAGTGTTATAACGTTTCAACAACCCAAAAACGCAGAAAACTCATCTAGTGCAAAAAGGGGTTATGTCATGTTCGAAACTGTCTGCACTTGTTTTCAGATTTTGAAGCCTACCATGAACAAGTGGGCCCAATACCCAGCTCAAATGCAAGCTCAGATAAGCCCTATCCAATGCGCATACTTAGAGCCCTCGATGGCGCACTTTTCAGACCATTGACACGACAGAATTGGCCTCGAGATAGGAAATCAACACAGAGCTGTTGGTGTTTGCATTGATTTCTCGGCTTATGTGCTGATGTTTGGAAAGTCCTCTTGCAGGTGTATACTAGAACTGTAGTTACACAAGTCTGAATAGGAAAAAATGTTAAACAAAAATATAGAAATAAATATAGATAGGAATCCAGAGTGCAGTTTTTCACCTCTGTCAACGACCGTTAGTGTCATTATTGTGCAATGATAGAGGCCCGGATGCAATGGCCTCTATTTAGGCCTAGGGAAAACTGGCACAGCACGTTCGTTTTCTCCAATATTACGTTCAATTGTTGAGCTCTACTTATGTTATGAGGAAGTAAAGATCATTAGGTTACTATTTGGGCCATAGTTATTCGACTGACGGATATTCGCTTTTTGGAAAAGGACCACTCGCTATCGTTGCAATGAATGGGGAGTTGCCTCCCATTAAGAATGGGGAACGCAACTCCGAAAGTGTGTCTACCATCGACCGTGTCATAACCCCGTTAACCACACTAATATCAATCAGATTACTTTTACAACCACACCAGGAACTCTTCTTCCCAGGACATACCTCCCCTAGACATTCCTAGTCGTAGACACTTTTGAAGTCTGCAATACTGGCAGCGATTTCTTGTGGCAACAGTTATCTCGCAGTTCCTGTTGTAATAGCAGCGCCTGCGGGAAGGATCGCCTACGTCCTGCAGAGCTCTGCGGAAAAACCCCTGCAGAATATTGCAATGATGACTGACTGGATAACAGGGGATTAGAGTGTTAGCATACAAAGTGCGGTACTGTTTTTTCTTAAATTCTATTTGGGCACTTGGTCATCCTATTTAGCGAACCTCCGAAGCCCGAGGGTTTGAACCCAGATTCTCACGTTAGAGAGTCCAGTACTTTTACCACTGAGCTATCCCGCTTTCCGTTTCAGTGAGAAAAGGCACAAAATGCAATGCAACAATAAAATTTACACTTACAAACTTCACATGTTAAAGGCTATTTTACAAGTTTCATATTTTTTAGTTGCTTTAATCTATTCCTATTGATTGAATCATGTTTTGTATTGATGCTATTGTTAGATATAGAGGTATTTCCCTTTGCACTGACCAATGACATAACCAACCTTGCAACCCTCACACGCAAGAACACCGTAGTGCAGGCCTGAGGATTTATCATTGCAGACAAGACACCGAGCGTCTGGGTTACTCGTCGGGCTTTCTGACCCATCTCTAGGAGTTGAGATGGAAACTGAATAATGCTCCATTGCTTCGGCTGATAGACTCAGGTGAGGTTCTGTAACCTCACTCATCTCACCCATGGAGCCACCATGCTGATCAGCCTACAAAGATAAAAAATATTTTTCTTTGTATCTTCATGAGTGGTGCAGAAATTTGCCTTCCGAGTCTTAGGCGCAGAGCTTCCCAGGATGCGTCATTAGGAGACTTTCTGCTTGCGCCCGATTGCCTCATACAGATGGTAACTCTATGGGTGGGCTTCCCTTAGTTAATGTCGGGATCCGAAACCGACCAGGATGTCGCGAAAGTTTTTGCCCAAACTGGGAATCAAACCCGGGACTCCGGATCCAAAGCCCAGTATGCTAGCCACTAGGCTTTCTCTTCATCTCAAAAAAGGAGGTCCTTGATGACATCACTAGTCAATTAATAATGCCCAAAAATAACACACCTGAGCCTGTGTCTGAACTGGTGCCTGGGAGATTATACTTTCTGCACTGACATGGATTGGAGTGGAGGGAAGCCGCATCTCTCCTTGTGTGCTCAAGACCACTGTGATAACACCATTGTTGGAGAGTGCGGTAGCTACAACAGAAAATCCTTAGTTAGTAGTTCGAACCGTAGTCATTATGAACAGTTTGCTCGGTTAGACGGGCAAATTATCACTAATATGAAGACTCTTAAAACAAGTATTGAAGCCAAACATTTGTTCAGTTACAGTGAATAAAGCGTACTGCAGCCCAAATCATTTTAATCGCTAACTCAACTCTGCCGGACGGACATCAATCTACTTAAATCGCATCTACCTACCTGACTCTTACCTTATCTGACCTAGACTATTGATTTTTAATGCTAGGACTTTTCCATGAATTTTGTCTTTGACTTAATTTTGAGTTCAGAATGGCACTAGAAAATGAGGGGAATTATCATTTCGCCAAATTAAAAAACTTACTGAGCGACAGATTCCCGGAGCAAGTGCGTATGACTGTTGTTCACAACTCAATGAGTCGACAAATTAAGCGACTGAGTGAATCAGTTAGAAGTCATTACTCAATGAGGTAAGTACAGGGCCTCGGACTCAGTTAGACTCAGTGACTGAATGAATAGTCAGTAGCGACTGAATCACAGACAGGAGTGAAACTCATAGTCACTGACTCACTCACTGTGTACACTCACTAGTCACTGCTCAGTCAGTGACTTGAGTGAGTCACTGAGCAGTGACTGAGTGAGTCACTGAGCAGTGACTGTGAGTCACTCACTGAGGTGAGTGTGTCTGTCAGTGTCATTCACCGAATTGGTCGTGGATACGCACGAGCTGAATGACCTGAGAAATCAATGACTGAGCCAGTAACTCG
>Ga0224501_10001338_pt1 | contig 19195 bp, 19 predicted proteins | sample SF_Oct11_sed_USG_4_FD_169105 | JGI IMG/M metagenome (GOLD analysis project Ga0224501, IMG submission 169105) | Sediment microbial communities from San Francisco Bay, California, United States - SF_Oct11_sed_USGS_8_1 | ecosystem: Environmental > Aquatic > Marine > Sediment | place: USA...
CCCGACCATACGCACGAAATCCGGTGGTCAGACCACCTGAGTCGCCAAAAGGCCAAGGGTGGCTAAATACGGTCTAGACCACCTGAATCGTTATAAATAGGGCGGGCCCCCATTCGCCGTTTCCGGTAGCCGTCACCATGCACTCCACGCCCTCGTCCTGGATAGTGTAGTATGCCTGAGCCACGGCTGTATTCATCTCGTGGCTTCCTGAGGGGCTGCCACCTTCGTGCTTATAGAAAATACGGGCTGGTGTTTCTAGGCTCTTCTCTAACCTCTCAGCACGGTAGAGGGGGGGGTGGGTCTCCAGTCAGCGTAAAAATTCACAACTTCCTTGGGGATAGGCAGGTTCCGCCTTTCCCGCTCAAGCTCCTGCTCAATAATGGAATAAGGCGCCAGCGGGTCAAGGTCGTGATAGCTCAGCGCATAGCCGCTGGTGCTCATCATGGGGGCAGGTTAAAGTCTAAATCAGGAATGATGTTATACCATTTGTTGGGTATATTATTGGTTTTCGGTGAGATTTTCATGTCAAGTCCTCTATTCTTTCGCCTTAATGTAGGGGCTTGGTTTATGTGATATTGCAAAAGTGCCCTGTCACTAATGTCAAGGACTTTGCTATCGTGATAACCTTTGATTCTCGAGAGAATGCCCTCCCTACGCTGGTTATTGCGGATGCGCAGTGGTGGACACGCAACAAAACGTCAAATTGTTTGCTAACTAGTTGTTCTTGACAGCTAGAGCGAATGGTAATAAGCTGACGAGAACAAAGATACAAGGAGGAAGGGAGCGTTATTTGGAAGTCGTAAGTTTGTCTCTATATTAGCCTTGCTGACCTTAGCCCTGTTCTTAGTGATGACCAGTTGTGCTCCTTCTGCTGAGGCCCCAGCTCCATCTCAGCCTTCTTAGGGCTATGTTTGCTGGTATAATATACGGGATTAGTATGTTGCGGAGGTTACCCATATACCAGGCACCACTCCACAACCAAAGCGGCAAGTTGCTGTAACAAAGTGATTTACGGCCAGTTTCATGATTATCCAATGTTGAGAGGTGGAACGATGGGAAGCCAAGAAGAACAATCACTTAAAGAGGCCAAGCGAGTGGAAAAGCGCGCTGCAGAGGAAGCTGAGCAGCTGGCCAAAGAGCAGGTGAGAAAGAAAGCCTATCTGGCTAGAGAACAGGCGATTGAAGGGGCTCAGAAAGAAAGGAAAACCAAACGATCGGAGAAGCGCGCCGCTGAGGAAATCGAGGAGATAGCTAAAGACCAGGCAAGAAGGGAAGCCTATTTAGCTCGGGAGAAGGCAACAGCCGAGGATCAAAAGGCGAAAAAGCTCAAGGGCAAAAAGCAATCCCCAGAGTGAGCCGAATAGATACGGGCAGCAAGAGTTGACCTAGTTCCTGGATTCTTTTCAAATTCCTGTCTTAATACTGTATCTCGGCTTATGCATACTTGAGTAGCCGCCTTGGCAAGGCTACTTATTTATTTTTTATTTGCAAAGTTGGTCGCTTTGGTGTATGATGTACTCATAGTTTCTGTTTAGGTTATTACAAGCTTCTTATAATCTCTATAGGTTGATATTAAGTATTGGATGACCGAAACTCCAACTAAAATTCCGAAGAGAGGAGGTCATCCAGTGAGTTTCCAAGACAAGTCGATCCAATGTTCCGATTGTGGGAATACCTTCACCTTCAGCGCTGGGGAACAAGAGCAATTTGCGTCCAGAGGTTATACCAATGATCCCAAGCGCTGTCCCTCATGCCGCCAGGAAAGGAAGGCACGGCAGTACGGCAACAGTGGCAACAGCTATAGGAATGATAGCTATGGCTACAGGCCTCAACGCGAAATGTTTCCTGCGGTATGCGCCGAGTGTGGAAAAGCTACCCAGGTACCATTCCAGCCCCGCGAAGATCGACCGGTTTATTGTAGCGATTGCTACAATAAGGTCAGGCTGAACAGATCACACTAGTGTGTTCCTAAAGCATACACAGGTCAGGAGTACCTGACCTGTGTATGTCACTTCAACAAGGATTACACAATCTAAGGAGGGAGATCCAACATGAAAATCTATGTTGGTAACTTATCGTACGAGGTAACCGAAGAAGACTTACGGCGAGAATTTGTGGCTTTTGGAGAGGTAACTTCTGTAAGCGTAATAACAGACAAGTATAGTGGGCGACCGAAGGGATTTGGCTTTGTTGAAATGGCTTCGAAGGCTGAGGCTGAGGCCGCCATCACCGGCCTTAACGGGAAAACACTCAAAGAGCGGACTATTGTGGTCAATGAAGCTCGTCCTCGTACTGACAGCAGAGGCGGTGGCTCCTATGGCGAAAGGAGAAGTGGCGGATTTGGCGGAGGAAGACAAAGAAGATATTAGATTGCCCCATAACCCATCTCTACCTACGCCAGCAAAATATATTCATAACTCCGGAGGGCTATTGGCAAAGCCTGGATTACGGATAACCCCATTGCCGAGGAAAGGGGTCAATATGAATATCTATGTGGGTAACTTATCTCTCGAAGTGACTGAGGGGGAACTGCGACGAGAATTCATGGCTTTCGGAGAAGTGATATCTGTAACCATTATGAACGATAAGTATATTGGTAGCGGTCAATCTAGGGGATATGGGTTTGTTGAAATGCTGTCACAGTCTGAAGGTAAAGCCGCAATCACTGCCCTCAATGAAAAAACGCTTAGGCATATGACGATTAACGTTGTTGAGGCTCTCCCTCTTTCAGATAACAAAGATAAGAGATTCCTACATAGCAAAAGACCAAGCCACTTTAGTGGAAGAGTCAGACAAAGAAGATACTAGATCTGCTGAGTTGCCTGCTATTTTTAGACGCATGTGACTCTAAATATTACTAAGGAGTTTTAATGAGTTTCGAAACCTTCAATTTTCATCCGAGCATCATGGCCGGTGTACGGGCGCTCGGTTATTCAATACCCACACCAATCCAGGTACAAGCTATCCCGCCGATTATACAGGGGCGTGATGTTATTGGTCTGGCCCAGACCGGAACCGGCAAGACTGCAGCTTTTGTGCTGCCAATTCTGCAGCGTCTTCTGCAGGGCCCACGGGGTCGCGTCCGAGCTCTCATAATCTCGCCCACACGTGAGCTGACCGAGCAAACATGTGGGACTATATATGATTTGGGGGGACAAACCAAATTACAGAGTATTGCCATTTACGGTGGGGTGAGTATGGAGCAGCAAACCCGGAGACTACGCAACGGGATTGAAATAGTTGCTGCCTGTCCAGGCCGCCTGCTTGATCACCTTTGGAAGGGTATAGTTGATTTATCCCATCTGGAAGTTTTGGTAATCGACGAGGCGGACCGGATGTTTGATATGGGCTTTCTACCCAGCATCAGGGGTATTTTACAGTGTATACTGCACCAGCGACAGACACTACTTTTCTCGGCAACCATGCCTGGTGATATCCGGCGTCTGGTGCAGGAAATCATGCATGATCCAGTCACGATACAAATTGGTCGTATAGTACCGGCAACCACCGTATCACACGCATTGTATCCGGTAAAGCAGCATCTCAAGACGGCTCTGCTGAAGGAGCTATTAAGCAAAACCAAAACAGAGTCGGTGCTTATCTTTACGCGCACCAAGCACCGTGCTGAGCGCGTTGCGCAGCAACTGGCGAAAGCGGGCTATCGGGTGGCCTCATTGCAGGGTAATATGCCTCAGTATCAGCGTCAGGCGGCGCTTGATGGTTTCCGCGATGGCTCACTTAAGATCCTGGTGGCGACTGATATTGCCGCCCGAGGCATCGATGTTTTGGATATTTCACACGTCGTCAACTACGATATGCCCGACAGCACGGACGCCTACACTCATCGCATCGGCCGTACCGGACGAGTTGGTAAAGCCGGTGATGCATTTACTTTAGTGACGGGTGAAGACACGGCCATGGTGCGCTCTCTTGAGCGCCTTCTTAACCGACCGTTGGAGCACCGTACGCTAAAAAGTTTTGATTACACAAAGTCTGCACCAGCTAGCGAATACCTCCGGCCCCTGCGCCAATTTTGATGATGTGCGGTATGACAGGTCTTTGCCTTGTTGAGGGGACGGGGCAAGTAGGACCCCTCATAGCATGCTTCCGTTGCGGCATATGTTGCACTGAGTACCAGGTCAATCTTAGTCTGGCAGAAGGGCAGCGTATTGCCGATAGGTTGGGGCTTGTCTGGGAGGAATTCCTGAGCAGATACGTAGATAAGAGTTGGCCTGGGATTAAGAACTTCCTCCTCCGCAAGCGTAACGGGGCATGCGTCTTCCTTGAACGGGTCGAGGGTAGTAAAGTGACCCGTTGCCGAATTCATGCTTTTAGACCATCATCTTGCATTGACTGGGTGCCCAGCTTGTACCGGAGGGAGTGCCAGAGGGGACTCGCCAACTATTGGGGACTGGCAGTCAGCTTCTCGGGGCATCTCGAGGGCTCTACTCAAAAAGTCCGAGAATTCTGTGATTTGCTGGAATCATTGGCTACTTAGAATGCCCCGGGCCTTATGTGCATTGTATTGGTTGCCACCGAATGTTTAGACTGAGTAGATAACGCTGATGGAAACAGACTGCAATTTCGTTGCATACACAGCCTTGACAGACAAGCTCCTTTACCGCTAGGGATAAGCTTATTTAGACGGTAGTACTGCGCTTGTCTTTATAATGTGTGGCTCAGATCGCTGACATGTAAACATTTCTAGACTTCCAAGGGCGTAGCCAGACTATCCTCAAATCTGTTAGTATTATGGTCAGGAAAGCCATACTGGAGGCTAAATTTGCAAATCAGGCTCACTTTCTTAGGCGCTGCTTGTAATGTAACTGGATCTAAGTGTGTAGTTGAAGCCAATAATATCAGGGTTTTAGTTGACTGCGGGCTATACCAGGAGAGAGAATATCTAAGCCGGAATTGGGAGCCCTTTTCTGTCCCACCCAGCACACTGGATGCGGTTCTCCTAACTCATGCCCATATAGATCACTGTGGTCTGCTTCCGAAGCTGGTCAAAGAGGGTTTCCGGGGTAGGATTTACTGCACTGGGGCTACCTCTGAGATCGCTCAAATAGTACTCCTTGATTCAGCACATTTGCAGGAAGAAGACGCTGAGTTTAAAAGGAGGAGGCATCAACGAGAGCAAAGAACGGGCCCATTCCCAGAGATTCCGCTCTATACTGTGGATGATGCTAAGGCTTCATTTCCACTATTTGCACCCGTGAAATATGGGGAAATCGTTCAGATTAGTGACGGATTCAGTGCTACATTCCATGATGCTGGTCATGTCCTCGGCTCATCTATGATAAAAGTTACCATGAGCCAAGGAGATGAGCATAGGACTATAGTCTTCTCTGGAGATGTTGGCAGGTGGGACAAACCGATATTGCGAGACCCGAGTATGTTCAAAGAGACAGATTATATGCTCGTTGAATCGACATATGGCGACAGAGTACATGAGGATGTACCGGACATAAGTGATTGTCTTGCCTCAGTCATGAATTCAACATGGGAAGCTGGGGGGAATATAATTGTGCCCAGCTTTGCCCTGCAGCGAAGTCAGGAAATTCTATACCACTTGAATGCATTAGTAATTGAAGGCCGCATACCACACTTAAAGGTTTTTCTTGATAGCCCCATGGCAATAAGCATAACGGAAGTTTTTAAACGCCATTCGGAATTGTTCGATAAGGAGATGTCATGGCTGATGCGCCATAACAAGTCGCCTTTTGACTTCCAAGGCCTTAAAATGATACAGACGGTAGAAGAGTCAAAAGCAATTAATGACATATCAGAGACTATCATGGTAATAGCCGGCTCTGGAATGTGCACCGGAGGCAGGATAAAGCATCACTTGGTAACTAATATCTCCAGACCCGAGAGCACAATACTTTTCGTGGGATATCAAGCCATGGGTACACTGGGCAGACAGATTGTTGATGGCGCTAGGGAGGTCAGAATTCTGGGGCAGCATTATCCAGTTAGAGCCAGAATAGCCCAAATACACGGTTTCTCATCACATGCTGATAGAAACGAGCTTTTCCGGTGGCTTTCCGAACTTAAAAAGGCTCCCAGACGGGTATTTGTTGTTCATGGGGAACCTGAAGCGTCTAAAAACTTTGGTGAGTTTCTTAAGGGAAAGACAGATTGGGATATAGCGGTGCCGGAATACGGAACGAAGTATTTGCTGGATTAGTCATACGGTTGTTGTCTGGTTATTACCAGACGCTGTCGTAAACTGGAGGATAAAATGCCACAGGGATATGAGATAAACGACTTAGCCAAGGAGGAGTCTTGGCGAATGTTCCGCATAATTGGCGAGTTAGTGGAGGGTTTTGATGAGCTTGCCGGTATTGAACCAGCAGTCACTATATACGGTTCGGCTCGGCTCAGGCTGAAGATGAGTTATATATCCAGACAGAGGAAATAGCTGGACTGGAGGGGCTATAAATAATGCTTTTATCGGCAGTTAGGCGAAGGACCAAATTTAAGTTGGGATAAAGATTGGACAAAGGAGACGGCATCCTTGGGAGGCAAGGGGTAGCTCCCTTTTCTCCTAGGTGAATAGGGTGCAGGTGGTCGCCGGTTCAAATCCGGCTACCCCGACCATAGATATCAGAATTGGTCATGGGAGTGGTTACTTCAAGGATTCAAAATTGACTTAGAAACACAACTTAAGCCTTGACGCTAAAGTGATTCAGTTTTGAGTTATTGCTTCTGGCAAGTACTCAATGAGGTCAGGTAGAAGAACCACAGTAAAGCCAGCTTCTTTCAAGTAACTCATCTGGTCAGAAAAATTTTGAATGGGGACAGAAGTCTGTACTTGAGTGGTGTCTGATATGAAGTGGTAGCACAGGCTGACCACCGAGTATCTATCCGCTTTGGCTACAACCCGCTTAAATTCGTCAAAGCTCTGGCTAGTGATGGGGATAGAACCAAAATGGTACCTGCTATCGGGGTCAATGGTCTTAAGGTCATAGGGTTTTCTTTGAATATGACCACCGCTTCGGGCACAGACATAGCCAGCTTCCTTGACATAGTCAACAATAGTGTCATTCCACTCATAATGGGGATAAACAAAGGTGCGAACCTGAAAGCCTAATTCCTCAAGGTGCCTTTTGGACTCAGTAATTTCCTCCACCAACTGCTCATCAGTTAGGTTTGCCGTTAAATTGGCATGAGTTCTGGTGTGACAGGCAATGTCCATGCCATATTTAGCCAGTTCCTCTAGTTGTTCTTCGCCCATGTACTGGTAGAAATCATGACCATTGCCAATACTGCCAGTAACCACGCCAAAAGTAGCTTTGAAATCATGTTCCACCAGAATTGGCAAAGCCACATCATACTGGTTCTGCCAACAGTCATCAAAGAAAAGACAAACCAACTTTGCCTCCGGGCCTATGTTGGGTGGCGGCGGATTTTCTTGCTTCTGGCAACCAACCACCAACATAACCACTAGTAGAGCCAGAATGAGAACAAACTTTGGTTTTTTCATTTCACATCTTGGCTGGTTCCGCTTCTATTTCACGGTAACCGATTTTGCCAAGTTACGCGGTCTGTCAGGGTCAAGGCCTCGACTGACGGCTGAATGATAAGCCAAAAGCTGAAGAGGAACCACAGCCACCACAGGATACAATAGCTCATCAACTTTAGGAATCCTGACCCAGAAGTCATAAATCTCGTTTTCCACATCAGAAACAGCAATAATATACGCCCCGCGGGACTTAGCTTCCATGGCGTTGCTCAAGGTCTCATGGTAGGTATAATCAGCAGGACAGATTACCACTACTGGCGTCCCCGGCTCAATAAGGGCTAAGGTGCCATGCTTTAGCTCACCAGCTGGCATCCCTTCAGCATGAATATAAGAAATCTCCTTCAGTTTTAAGGCGCCTTCAGAGGCAACGGCAAAGTTAATTCCCCTGGCTATGTAATAGAGGTCGTTTTTATCCTTCAAAGCCTTACTTAGCTGGTTAAGCCGCCCATTGTTCCAGTCAATAGCTTTGGCTGCCTCATCGCTGACGCTCTTGAGGTTGTTAACCGCCTGGTCAAAGGAGTTGACCATGGAAAAAGATAAGAGGTACAAAACCGCCAACTGGCTCAAAAAGGACTTGGTGGCAGCGACGCATAGCTCGGGACCACAGTTAAGGTAGATGACCTGATGGCTCATATCACATAAGAGAGACAGGGGTCTATTGATGATGGAAACCACCTGAGCCCCAGCAGCCTTAGCTCTTTTGACACCTTCAACAACGTCGGCCGTTTCACCACTTTGAGAAATAGCTAAAACCAGGGTGTTCTCATCTATAGAGTCGACGAAATAGTGAAACTCAGAAGCCATAACCACATCGCAAAACTTTCTACTGACCCTGGAAAAGAGGTATCTACCAACTAAGGCGGCATACCTAGAGGTACCACAGGCGGTGATTATCACCCGCTCGGCTCTCAGGATATCCATGGCGATTGTAGCGAACTGCTCTTTATCCTGAACTACCGTTTTCTTCACCACTTCAGGCTGTTCCATTATTTCCTTGAGCATGAAAAACTGGTAACCCTGTTTATGACCATCTACCCAATTGGATTCAAGTTGTCTGGCTTCTTTAATCAGCTTTTTGCCAGTGTTATCAAAGAACTCAGTTCTGTCTGGAGTTAGCACTACTATTTCAGTATCGTCCAGAGGCAACAACTGGCTGGTATGCCTGGAGAAAGCTAAGGCATCACTAGCTGCAAAACAGCCATGGTCACTTAGGCCAATAACCAATGGGCTGCCCTTTCTGGTACCAACAATTTTGTCCGGGTCATGAGATGATACAGCTAAGAAAGCATAAGAGCCTTCAAGCTTCGGAGCTATGGTTAACACAGCTGCCTCAAGGGAACAACCTTTTTTGATTTCCTCTTCAAGGAGATGAGGGATGGTCTCAGTATCAGTCTCTGAGGTGAATTTATGTCCACTTTGGGTGAGGTCACGGCGTAATTCCTGGTAGTTGTCAATGATGCCGTTATGGACAACAGCTATGGCGCCATTGCAATCACAGTGGGGGTGGGCATTAGCCTGGGTGGCGCCACCGTGGGTTGCCCAACGAGTATGACCAATGGCTACATTACCAGGCAGGGTCTCCAACCCGTGCCGGCTATTGACTTCATCAAGTTTGCCGGCGTCCTTTCTTACCAGCATCTGCTGAGCGTACAGGGCAGCTATGCCAGCAGAGTCATAGCCACGGTATTGTAGGCACTCCAAGCCCTCAAAAATAAGGGGGGGTGCTGACTTATGGCCACAGTAGCCAACGATACCACACATCTTAACCTCCTAACCTTTTACTGATTCAGCTTCAAAGTCTATCCTTCTGGCTCGAGTCCAGGTTACCTTACGCCTTGTTACCACATCAATCATGCTCTTCAAGCAAAAGAAATCAGACAGATGCTTATAGCCAATCACAAAAAGTGGCGAGTAAATAGCTAATTTCATATCCTCATCATCTAGCTGGATAGCTAGAATGGATAGCCAAAACTGTAATAGAAGAAAAAGGCCGAACATATACAATACTTGCATCCCATTACCGTCCAAAATAGCCATGATTGCCGAGACAATCACCACGATGCCGGCTAAGGGTACACCGAGCATGGAGAAAAGAGCCCAAGGGAAAGCTAACCGATGCAAGGAGCCAAACCTAGGATTTACGAAAGCATCCCAATGTCTAAAAATGGTTTGAAAGTTTCCCCTATACCACCTCATCCTTTGCCGGTACAGGTCCTTCAAGTTTTGCGGTGCCTCGGTGTAGGCGCGTGCATCACAGGCTTGGACTATTCCTCCCGCCTTCAATACCTTGACTGTGATGTCGAAGTCTTCAGTTAATGTATAGGGGTCATAAAAACCGCTTCCCTCCACGACTTCTTTGCGGAAAGCACCAAGGGCGCCAGGGACGATAGACACAGCGCCAAAAACATCGAAAGCTCTTCTAAATATGTTTATGCCGGTAATATACTCTAAGGCTTGGCATTTGGTTAGAAAATTGTTTCTATTCCAAACCTTAATGTTGCCAGCCACTCCAAACGCTCGCTTGTCCTGGAAGCTTCTGGCCATTTCTTTTATGGCATTACGCGCTATCAGACTATCAGCATCAATAGTTACTATAATCTCCCCTTTGGCGAATAATAAGCCATAATTCAAGGCAGCAAACTTGCCACCGTTGGGGCGGTGAAAGACTCTTACGCCCATTTCCTTATATCGCATGGCTATGTTATATGTTTTATCTGTTGACCCATCATCAACAATAATTACGTCCTTATGAGGATAATCTGCCTCCAAGATTGACTCGATAGTTCGCGCCAGACACTTTTCCTCGTTGTAGGCGGGGACAATAATGCTTATTACGGGGTAGGATTGCAAAGGTCGCGCAGCAGCCTTTGCTTCCAAATACTTGTGATATATGGCTAAGGGGATGGTCAAGAAATAATAGAAAAAGGCGAGTGCTAGGCTGGCCAGCAATATTGCCGAAATGGCGGTCATAGCGCCAAAGATACCCTGAAATAATATAACCCCAGCGAATAGAAAGGGAAGAACCAAAGTGAAAACGGAGAGCATTGACGGGATGGGGTGAGGCCTGGCTGTCTCAATTCTTCCAGTTTGCCTTCCTCGAACCACTGAAACCCAAAAATAGCTGGCACCAAGTAGAGCCACGGCAAGACATATTAAGGTTGTCCAGCCTGGCATTATAAAGACAACCAAGCCAACTGTAATTAGAGGCGGAATTGTGCTGGCAATTGCTCCCTTCTTGACCATTGCAGCTACGTAACCTCCTTGGGTAATTTTTGGGCTGCTTCATCCAAGTCTTTAGCTTGGGTAACTATCACATTGTATTGGTCAGCGAAAGGCAGAGCATCACTGGAAATCTCAGGCATGGCAATTAGAATCATTTTCTGAGCACCTATATCGAAGGCTTTGGCATAGAGCTTTAACACTTCTGTTTCCGGTACTCCCCTCTCATCATAGGCAATGTCTATAGCCAGGTTAGCAGCCGAAACCCCAGAATTCTTAGAGGCATATATAGCAAGTTCATGTTCTCTGCCTGACTTGCCAGTAACCTTGGCTGGGCTTGTTACGTGGTAACCTAGCTCTGACAGGCACTTAGTAAGCACTGTCTTTCGCTTGACCTCGGCCTCAGTGTGCAGCCTCTCTGCCTCGTTGAACTTATAGCCATAAAGAGTTACTTCTCTGGCTTCATATTTAGGGAAATAGGCTTGGCATTTTAGGCAGTGGTATTCCTCGGTGGGACTGCTGCACAGTTCACCGCAGTTCTGACATCTATAGTGTATGCCCAAGTTTCGGTAATCAAGCCCGACGGCTTTGAGTGCCCTTTTGCATTTGGGGCAAAGGTAGCCATTTTCAGTGGCGAAAAATTCTTCAGGACTGACATGGCCACAAGGAAAATGCTCAAGCACAGGGCACCTGTTCAGATGCTGGCCATGGCATGCCGGGCAGCGAATGCTGAGCTGAATCTGAAAGGATTCACATTTGGGGCAGGAGAACAATGTTTCAAAGAACTGTTTCTCCAAAATATTATGCTGGACTAGCGATTCAAGGGTTTCTGAGGTCTCTTTTTCATCAGTTCTCAGTAGTTCACTAACCTCAGGATAGCTAAATCCGATTTTGCTAGCTAGGTTAACTGCAGGGGCAATTTGCACATACTCTCCAGCTAGCATTTTCTCGAGCAGCTTTAGTGTCCGTGGGTCCAAAGTTGGTGCCTGTTTTACTGTTCCTACTGGGCGTTCAACCTCAGGCTTCCTTGGTTGACTAACTGATTCTTCCACTTGCTGCGGACTCGGTGAAGGCTCTGCCTCTAGAGCTTGTTCAGCTTTAGTTGCCACTTCGGCTTCTGCCGGGGCTGCTCTACTGGGTACACTATAGCGGCGCAGCAAAACCTTTATTCTGGCTATCAACCCGGGGGAACTAAAGGGTTTTTTGAAGTAGAAGTCAAATCCTGCTTCTTCTGCTCGTCCCCATGCCTCTACTTGGGACTCCGTGCCTAGGAGGATGATTGGGCTACCAAAAGAATGAGCTTGCCTGCATACACTCCAGGCGTCAGCATCAGCTAGCGGTTCCTCTATGATAACCAAGTCAAATTGCTCTTCACCCAACATTTTTAGCCCTTCCAGGCCAGCTGAAGCATTGCTTATGGCAAAGCCAGCTTCATGTAAGGCCGAAGCTATCTGCTCAGTCAAGCCGATTTCGCTTGATATGGTTAGAATCCGGCTCATTTGTTTCTCTCCTGGAGCCTACTAAATTTTTGGCCCTTGTCCTTTCGCTCCAGTAGCATTTATTGATTCTCAGCCTGTCACTGGTGAGCGACTAACTGGATGCGGCTGAGGACTTTTTTTACCCTGGCTATAAGTTCCCGGTGGTCGAAAGGCTTGACGATATAGTCGTCAGCGCCCAGCTCAAGTCCGGCGAACTCATCTGCTTCGTCACTCCTGACAGTTAGAATAATGACTGGCACGCTGGAGAAGTGCCGAATCCTGGCAAGAACCTCGAAGCCATCCATATCGGGCAAGCCGATGTCTAGAATGACGGCGTCGGGGGATTCTGTCTCTACTAGCTTTACCCCCTCCTCACCATCAGGAGCAGAAACGACGCTGACCTCTGGCCAGCGAAGCTTAAAACACAGGGAGATAACCTCTCTTATCTGTGGGTTATCTTCAATTACAGCAACTTTCAGAGTCATCTTTTAACTCCTATTCATAGTATTACTTGGCGACTTTTAACTTCTTCATCTTTTCCCGCCAACGGCAGCGAAAAAGTGAAAATGCTTCCCTTGCCTAATTCACTGTTTAACCATAGCCTTCCCCCTTGCTCCTCCACCAATCGCTTGCTCAGGGCTAACCCTAGTCCCAGACCAGGAATCTGCTGCCTGTCGGCTTCAGTCCGATAATAAGGCTCAAAAACCCTCTCTTGAGTCTCTTTGGGAATCCCGGGCCCATTATCCTCGACCTCTACCAGTACATTGGCATCCTGTATATTGGCACGTACTGCTATCTTTCCACCTTCGGGGCTGAACTTAGAGGCATTGGTCAATAAATTGAGTAGCACCTGCTCCAGCCTTTGGGCGTCTGCCTCAACCTTGGGTAAAGAAGGTAGCGGCTCGAGAGCCAAGGTCTGGTTTCGTTTCTGGGCTATAGGGTTGAACTGGCTCACTGTTTGCTCAAGGAGTTGCCTGATGTCTAGAGGTGAGGGGTTTATCATTAACGTACTAATGCCCATTTTAGCTAGACTCAAAAGCTCGCTTAGCCTATCATCCATACTGCGAGCAGCATTCTCAATGTTATCGACCAGCATCATCTGAGGGTTATCAGGCCCACCCGATAATTCCTCAGATAATAAGCTAGATGAGGCAATCAGGGAGGTAAGGGGGGTCTTGAGTTCATGGCTGATGACACCGATAAACTCCAGCCTCTCCTTATCCTGCTGTTCCAGTCGTTCTCGTTCCTTCCTTAACGCCTCTTCCATGTGCTTGCGCTCGGTGATGTCCCGAATCGATGCCAAGTAGGCGGGTTCCTTCTCCCACTCTGTTTCCACCACGCGCATTTCGGCTACGCGTGTTTCCCCGCCTTTGCGAATAATATCAACCTCTGTTGTTTCACCGGCTACAGTAGGAAAGCCAAACACACTGCTTACCAGTTCCTCGCTCCCGCGCCCAAAGAGGGCTTCTGCAGCCGGGTTAATAAAGAGCACGGTTCCACTCCTGTCGACAATGATGATGCCATCGGCGTTCTCGGTTACGACCCTACGGAAGCCTACTTCGCTGGCGGTCTCCCTCTCAGCCCGCTTTTTGGTGTGCTGGCGTACTCCCCTAATGGACTCTCGAACCGCGAGGTTGGCTTGAGCTATAATGGCCGCTGCTTCTTGCTCGGCCTTGTTCTTAGTCTCCTGCCTAATCTTCTCCGCCTGTTGCTGGGCTTCCTCATGCTTGCTTTCAATAAGCTTCTTCAAGTGCCCATTTGCTTTGGCCTCGCCTTTGGCTTCCCCCACAACCTGTTCTACCATTGTCGTTGCTTCAGCGATGATTGACGTTGACTCCTGCTCGGCTGCCTGCCTGGCTTTATTGATAATGGCGGCTGCTTCTCGCTCTGCCTTCTTCTCGGCTTGCTGGTTTATCTCGCCAACGACCTGCTGAACCTTTGGCTTTGCTTGAGCTATAATGGCAGCTGCTTCCTGTTCAGCCTTCTTCTTAGCCTCCTGCCTAATCTTCGCCGCCTGTTGCTGGGCTTCCTCATGTTTCCTTTCAGCAAGCTTCTTTAGGTGCCCATCTGCTTTCGCCTTGCGCTTGGCTTCTTCCACAATCTGTTCTACCATTGCCGTTGCTTCGGCGATGATTGACGCTGACTCCTGCTCAACTGCCTGCCTGGCTTCATTGATAATGGCGGCTGCCTGCCTAACAGCCTGCCCCCTGGCTTGCTGGGTCACTTCCTCAACAGCCTGCCGAGCCTTTGGTTTTGATTGAGCTATAATGGCTGCTGCCTCTTGCTCAGCCTTCTTCTTAGCCTCCTGCTTAATCCTCACCGCCTGCTGGCGTGCTTCCTCACGCTTCCTTTCAGCAAGCTTCTTCAGGTGCTTTTCCGCGGGCGGTTTTGCGTGTGACCTGCCTCCCCTTAGCGGGTAATTGCACCACGGACAGGACGAACCAGTAGCTTTTTGCCCGCAATTCGGACATATTGACCTTGCCCAAAATGCCATAGCTATCACCCTCTATAATACGCTATAAAGCTCCTATCTCGTTTCAATACCATAGTCCTAGAGATTCCCGTGTAGCCTGATATTGCGCCAGTAGCGCTATAAAATTTCTCCTCATTCATTTCCGCCTACCTCACACCTTGGTACTCCTCCTCCTTAAACAGACCGCTGAGGCGTTCGATTTCTTCAGGACTAACGTGCTGCGGGATGCCAGCCAGGATGCCAGTGACATCACGGAAAGGTTTACCAACGTGCATCCCTTTACTGTCAATGGCAAACTCGCGGATATCTTTGTCGTGCATAGAGCCGCGCATCTTGAGCACGGTCAGCCCGCGGCGCATCTCGCCATACATCTCCACATACCGCAGCAGAATAATGGAGTCGGTGATAGTGGAAATATGCGCCTCGGTGATTGAGGTTCCACCCATCAGGGTGGGTGTGGTGGAAGTGAAAAGCCCGGCAACTTCCTCACGCTTGAGGAAGGAGGTGAGACCGATGACGAATTCGCGGAAGCCCTTGATGGTTGAGACGCGCTCCAGTGCCGAGAGGCTGTCCACAGCCAGGCGATTGGGTTTGAATTCGTCAATGGCTGCTTTCATCCTAATCAGATGGTCTTCCAAACCCATGATTTCGGGGTACTCACAAATTAGCTTGAGCTTGCCTTGCTTTTCCATTTGTTCAAAGTCGATTCCCCAACCGATGGCATTGCGGAAGAGCCGCTCCCGGCTCTCTTCAAAGGCAAACAGCAGGCACCGTTCACCATTGCTGGCGCCACCGCCGATGAACTCAGTCACCATGAGTGTCTTACCACACCCCGTAGCACCGGATACCAGAATGATAGAGTCACGGAAAAACCCGCCACCACACATCTTGTCCAGTTCCGGATTTCCAGAACTGACGCGGATATTAGATGACTTCTGCTTCAGCTCAATGGCAGAAAGTGGAATCACCACCACACCTTCATTGGGAATGACAGTAAATGGGTACTCCCCTTTCTGGTGATTGGTCCCCCGGAACTTGAGAATCTCCACGGTTCGACGCCGCTTCTCCTCCTCCAGAATGTTACGCAGGATGACCACGTCGTCAGCGACAAACTCTTCGGCACCGTAGCGGGAGATTTCACCATATTCCTGAGTTCGCTCTGCCGTCACTACACTGGTAACCCCCATTTCCCTCAATGCGGAGCTAATCCGAAACAGCTCGCCGCGTACTATTCCCGCATCGGGAAATCGGGTAAAAATGGCACCGATGGAATCCATAGAGACACGCTTGGCACCAACCTTACTAACGGCATACTCGACACGGGCTAGCAGAGCTCCAAAATCATAGCTTCCGATTATAGAGGCAGCTTGCGCTGGCTCAGGAGATGCATCTACAAACGCCCATTTGCCTTCGGCTTCCCACCTCTGGATATCCCAGCCAAAGCCCAGCATATTCCTGCGGATATCATCGGGGCGCTCTTCAAAAGTGACGAAGACGCCATTTTCATTTGATTTCGTGATTCCTTCGCCTAAGAACTGGCAAGCAAAGACCGTTTTAGCGCTGCCGGCTGTCCCCGAAACCAAGGTGACTCGACCTTTGGGCAGACCACCGTTGGCTACCAGGTCAAAGCCCGATATCCCCGTTTTCAGCTTCTCAATCTGCCGTGTTTTTTCCTTTAGCCTCATTGTTTTCCTCCTCTCCTGCTTTTGAATTCGGTGCTAGGCCGCAGGTCCAGACCTAGCAGGACTTTCTCGGTATTGGACATATCACCGATGAGGCGCCGAAGGGGCGACGGCAATTCTTTAATCAGGGTTGGCGTGGCCAAGATTCTCTCATCCTCAGCCAGTTGTGGACGTTCCAGAACATCGATGACAATAAGCTGGTATTGGCCAGCCAATTCCCCCTCACAGATACGGCGCATATTGGCGATGGCCTGTTGAGACCTTGACGTCTGCCCGGTGATATACAGCTTCAGCACAAATTTATCTTTGGTTATAACCATGCTCGTCCTCCTTTCCTATTTTCGCTGCTCAGCTGGGTTTCTTTGGTTTGTGTAGTCGGCTCTTTACTAACACCCAAGAAATAGTTGCGGTAGAATAAAGCCAAGTAACCCATGAGCTCAAGTACCATCAATCGGCCTTCCTCGACATAGGCTTGAGCTTTCTGGGGGGCTGCCCCGCTAGTCCTTTTTTTCAGGGAAGTACTGTGGATTTCCACCACGTCACGTGGACTAGCTGTCAGGAGCCCCATCTGTTCACCCATGGAGCGAAGGCCTTCGGAAACATCGTGCTCTACTTTATACGCCCGCTGTTCCAGAGCCAGCTCCATTAAGTCCACGTAGTATTGGGCTAGTTCATTGAATGTGTCCGGTGCGCTCTGGCGTAACGGCGTGACGCCGAACATTTGCGCGGTAACACTGGTTTGGGGCAAGCTGGAAAGCTGTTCAAAGGAGCGAACCTCTCTCTCTAGTTGTTCTATCCGCTCCGCATTAGCTTGTGCATCCGCTTCTATCTCTTCAGCCCGCTTCCGCTCGGTGATATCGCGCATAAAACAAATAATGTCTGTGCTGCCACTCGCCATACCAGGTCGGCTGACGGTTATCTCGGCAGGCAACTCCTTTCCATCTCGGGAAGTTGCCAGGATTTCTCCTCGCCATTTAGAGTGCCGCTTGACAGAATCCACAATCTTTTCCCACCCCGGAGTTACTTCTGATTTGAATAGAGCCTTCATATTCAGCCCCAGCATTTCGCTTCGGGAATAACCGAAGGAACTTTGGGCTAAAGAATTACATTCCATAATCTGCCCTTCAGAGTTGACAATAAACATCATATCGTGTTGGGCATTTTCCACTAGATTTGCCAGGAGCTCCACCTTTTCTCTGACCCTGTTTATCTGGGTAACGTCCGAAATCACCATCACAATGCCGCGGTATTCCATTTCATAATAGATAGGCGATGAGCTGATGATGACGGAGAGGAGGCCTCCATAACTGGTCTTAAGCTGAGCCGGGATGCTAACAGCAACCTCACCACCGGAAAGTCGAGTGAGAACCTCTACAATCTTGTCCTGGTCCTCTTCTGCCACGTAGGATTCGAAACGTTTCTCCAGCAGCTTTTGGTATGATTCGCCAAGCATTTGTGCAAAATTGACATTAGCGAATGTGATGTTGCCATCAAAATCCAGGAAAACAACACCATCACGCATCACATCCATCAATCGCTGGAAGCTTTCTTTATTTTCCTTGCGCATAGCCGGCATCTGACGGAGCTTGCCATCAATTAAGAGAGAATGCTGACCTGAAACGATGGCATCATAAACCTGCCGGTTATTACGAGCCAGTTGCGATATGTGCATTGCTTCCTGGATTTTGTTCTTGAATTCAGGAATATCCTCTATGGGCTTCATGAGATAAGCCCGGGCGCCATAACTCAACGCCTGTGTCGCCGATTCCAGGGTAGCGTAGCCAGTAAGTATGAGGACTTCAATGGCAAGCTGTCTTTTCCTGATTTCCCGTAGTACTTCGATGCCGTCCAAATCTGGCATTCGAATATCCAAAATCAGCAGGTCATAGCCGGCGTCAATCTTGCTCAACGCCTCTGCTCCCCCGTAAGCGGAATCAATGGTATATCCGTCAGGTTCAAGCAGCCGCCTCATGGTGAGGTGGACAATCTCCTCGTCGTCAACAACGAGGATTCGGCCAGCTCCTGGCGTACTCTTAACTCTCATCTCATTACTATCCATCCTGGTTAGCTTCCTCCACAGTGCCCAATGGCAGAGTAATGGTGAATTTGCAACCTTGGCCTGGCTTGCCCTCTACGTTGATTGTTCCTCCATGCCCCTCAATAATGCTGGCAACGATGGATAGACCAAGGCCGGTGCTCTTACCACTGTTCTTGGTAGTGAAAAAGGGCTCAAACATCCTGCTTATAGTTTCGCTATCCGCCCCAATTCCTGTATCCTTAACCTCGACGTAGATGCCACCATTGCACCCCCCGGTGCTGGTCATCAGCTGTCCGTGATTGCCTTTGGCATCTATTGCGTCCCGGGCGTTGGTAATCAGGTTGATAAACACCTGCTGTAGCTGGTTGGCATTGCCCATTACACCAGGTAAACCCGGGGCCAGATTCTTCTTTACCTCGATATTGTGAAGGCGAAGCTGCTCAGAAAATAGCATCAAGGCATCTTCAATGGGTCGGTTGATGTCTAACAGTGCCATTTCCGTCCCGGAGGCACGGGCAAAGTCGCGCACGTTATTCACTATTGTTGCCATGCGGCTTGTCTGCTGCAAAATTACACCAAGGTCTCTCACTGCGCGCTCCTTCCAGGCTTGTATATGTGGAACCACCGAGGGCTCCGTTGGCAGAGAGGGTTTCACATCCTCAAGCATAGCCGTGGCAAAGCCCTTTATGCCGAGAAGCGGCTGAGTGAGCTCGTGGGTGATGCCTGCCGCCATTTCCCCCATGGCCGCCATCTTGCCTGCCTGAAGCAGCTGTACAT
>Ga0224501_10001339_pt1 | contig 19190 bp, 19 predicted proteins | sample SF_Oct11_sed_USG_4_FD_169105 | JGI IMG/M metagenome (GOLD analysis project Ga0224501, IMG submission 169105) | Sediment microbial communities from San Francisco Bay, California, United States - SF_Oct11_sed_USGS_8_1 | ecosystem: Environmental > Aquatic > Marine > Sediment | place: USA...
CGGTCGCCTTCCGGAAGAAGGTCTACTCTTCATTAGAGGATATCCAGGCTGACCTGGACGCGTTCATGGACGAATACAACACCGAGCGCACGAACCAGGGCAGATATTGCCAGGGCCGGACTCCGATGAAGACTTTCACCGATGGCCTTGAGCTCTATGAAAAATACGTCAACGAGAACGAAGAAGGAGGTAATATGGAAGCGGCATAACCGGACCAACCGGGAGGCCGATTGTAAACGCAATTAGTGACTATCGCAGGAAAGTGTCCGTGAAAACGGGGGAAGATCACCCCCTTGGGAAGTTTGTTTAAAACATTGGCCGTCTTGTGGACCCAGCAACGCTGTTCACGGGTCTTGCCATAAACCTGACGTAGCGCCTTCCAGAAACCGAGAGCGCCATCTCCAATGGCAAGCTTGGGGCCTTGCTCAAGACCGCGTGACTTCAAAGAAAGCAAAACCTCTTTCCACGACTGTGCGCTCTCGCCGTAGCCATCCTCCAGCGCAACAAGCTCCTTGTCGCCATCGCCAGTCGCCCCGATTATCACCAGCAGGCATTGCTTCTCATGGTCGAGGCGAACAGGCAAATATACGCCGTCAACCCAGAAATAAACGTACCTCTTGTTATTCAGGCTACGTTTGCTCCACCTGGAAAACTCACCCTTCCAGCCATCCTTTAAGCAAGATATCGTGGACGCGGACAGTCCTGGAGAATCCTTGCCAAGCAAAGCCGACAACGCCTCGGAAAAATCACCCGTCGATACCCCCTTCAGGTACAGCCACGGAATCAACTCCTCCAGGCTCCTGGTCTTGCGAAGGTATGGGGGCAGGATTTTAGATGTGAACTTCACGCCATCCACTCCGCGCATGTCACGAACACGGGGAGCCTTCACCGCTACAGAGCCGACTCCGGTCTGAATCTGGCGCTCCTGGCAATACCCGTTGCGGACAACCTGGCGGTGGCCACTGGTGTCAACGACGTTTGCGTGACTTGCCAGAAACCGCTCGACTTCGTCGTCTATGGCCTGGGCCAGGAGCCGCCTGGCTCCAGAGCGGAGAACCTCGGTCAAAGCATCCTCGAATCCACCTTGTGTTTCAAGCTCAATCAGGTTATCTTTCCTCATAGGCGTATCCTTCCTTTTCAAAAGGTTTATGTAATCTCAACATAAAGGATACGCCGCCTTTTCAAACTATTCCATTACACAACTTTCGGTTATAACTTCTTCAAGGGATACTTTTGCCTTGAAAGCAGCCGAATATCGTTTCCGTTTGTTCATTAGTAGACTCCTCAAAAGGTTCGGATATCCACCTTAACAGACTGTCCGAAATCTGGGGTCCACCTCTCTCAATTTTGTATGTGCCACCGTTTTAGTGGATTTTCAGGACAGTGCCACTGATTCTAAATGAATGGGGGGAAATTGGGCTAGTAACTGTGATGATCGGCTGGCTGTCGAGCTTGATAAATGGATCAGAAGAAGTAAGATGTCTCTGATTAATTCATGAAGCGCAAAGGGAAGAATGGAATTTGCTTAGGTATCTTTTCCCTTACTCCTCAGGAGAGTTCCTCATGATGCGACGAAGATCTGAGGCGACGCGGAGCCCCACCTCCATTTCCTCGTCGACCACCAGATCGGCGCCCGCGTTGGCTATATCATCCCGAAACCGGCTATAGCGGGCTCGGGCGATGATGCGGGTCTTTGGAGCTATATGACGGATTTGCGCCACTGTCAGCGTCACCAGCTTCGGGTCGGGGATTGTTACGGCGACCAGGTGGGCCGACGCCACTCCGGCGTGAATCAACACTTCGGCATGAGATGCGTCGCCGATGACAGGGATAAACCCCATCGACTCGGCTTTTTGGAACATCGACGAATTTAGATCGATCACAGTGGTGGGCGCCCCTTCATGAAGCATTTGCTCGGCCACAGCCTGCCCCGCCGGGCCAAACCCGATGATCACCACATCGGGAGCGTGAGCAGACCTAAGGCCTGATTCTCCTCCATCAAGGTCGTCCGGTTCTTTATCGACCATCCTCTCCAGCTTCGCCGCGAAGCCGACCATGTATGGGGTGAGAAAGAGCGTGCCGACAATGACTGCGATGATGATCTCGAACCGCTGACCCCCGATAACTCCGCCACTGCGCGCCACGTCCACTATTACAAATGAGAATTCACCGATCTGGGAGAGGCAGAGCCCGGTGGCGGCGGACTGGCTCAGCGGCGCTTTGAATAGCCACAGGATGCCGGTGATGATCAATAGCTTCCCGATAATGACGACAACCATAAGCGTTATGATGAGCAGAAAATGCTCCCATACAAATCCTGGATTGGTGAGCATTCCGATGGAGGAGAAGAAGAGGGTGACGAACAATGTTTTGAGCGGGGCCACATCGGAGCGGACTTGAATGGCGAAGGGGGACTCGGCCAAAATGACACCACCAACAAAGGCGCCCAGAATGGGAGAGAGCCCTACGGCATGGGAGCCCCAGGCGCCCCCCACCGCCACGATCATGGCAATTAGGACAGGCAAGTCTCGATTGGCCATTGCCTCTTTTCTCCCCAGCACCCATGGAATGACCCGCCCCAGAATGAAATAGAGAGCGACACCGATTAAAAGGGCTGCGGCTAGCGCCTTTCCCATAGACAAGGCCATCTGCGCAACGGTCCCCTCTTCTGTGAGCAAGGTTACGATGAGAACCAGCGGCACCACGGCAATATCCTGAAGCAGCAGGATCCCCAGCGCATTGCGGCCATGAAAGCTGTCGATCTCCGAGCGTTCGGCCAGGATACGCATGACGATGGCGGTGCTGCTGAGAGCAACTATGGCTCCGATTATAAACGATTCTGACAGGCCCAGGCCAAAAGCCATGCAGAATCCGGCGGTGATGGCCATCGTCGCAGCGACCTGCGCCATGCCGCCGCCGAATGCGATGGCGCCCAGGCTTTTCAATCTGCGCCACGAAAACTCCAGCCCGATCATGAAAAGAAGCAGCGCCACCCCAAGCTCCGCTATGGAGATGATGGCGGCTCGATCTGGCATCAAGTCCATGGCGTGGGGCCCCACCAGGGCGCCAGCCAGCAAATAGCCAATGATGGCGTTCTGCCGGAAACGCTCGAACAGGCCACCCAATACCGTCGCAGCCAGCAACAGTATTAATATATCCAGCAACACCGTCCAAATGTTCATGACCAATCCCTTCTATAATGTTCCCCTACAGAATACCCTGACTTCTTCTGGGAGGAGAGGTGTTTCCGCCTTTATGAGAAAAAGATGATGAGGTTCTACCGATTTATCGATCTGGTTTTAAGGTGGGTATTATAGGGCCAGGTGATTGCTAGTGATTAATAGGAGGCTAGAAAACTATTCCAGATGTATACCTCCCTTTTTTAGTGCCACGCTACATTGAAGTATCCAGGTGTTTTGCCACCGCCTTATATTAAACCGGCGGCAGGTTGCCCAGGGACTCATGGGGCCGCTCTTCTTTATATTCTATCAGCCAGCTTTCTGTTATCTCTCGCACCTCAGACAGCCGGGTAAAAACATACGCGTTCAACACTTCGTTGCGGTAGGTCTGATTGAACCGCTCAACAAAACCGTTCTGCGTCGGCTTGCCAGACTGAGTAAACTCGAGAACCACACCATGCTCCTCGGCCCAATCGGCAAGCTTCACCGATGTCAGTTCCGGCCCATTATCCGCACCAAGCTTTTCCGGATAGCCCCGGCCAGGAGGCAAATGAGGCTCTCAACAAAGGCTTGAAAAAGCTGAAAAGCATTTTCGGAGACTAGGCCCAGGATGGGGGATGAAAACCCCCATCAGGACAGGCAGGACCGGGGCCGAAATAATCCCGCTATTGGAGCAGTGGGCAATAGCAGGATGACCCCGACTCGCAATCTGACAGTCTTCTCCTCGCCCGGCCTGAAAGCCTGCCGGTTGGCTCCTGCCTACGAAACCGATGGCGCGGCGGCGTGCCTGGCCATGAATCTTTTCTTCTCGCGAGCGTCCGGCCACATGGCGGTCAGCCCACCCAGGCCCATGAGGAATGCTCCCACCCAAAGCCATTTCACCAGGGGATTTATGTGCACCTTGAAAGTGGCGGTATCGTCCGGGTTCAGGGATGCGAAGATCACGTACAGATCTTCTTTCAATGTGGTGCGGATGGCCACTTCGGAGGTGGGCTGGGGTTGCTCGCCCCCGCGCCAATCCCTCATGATATGAGTGTTCCTCTCCGGGGTGGCATAGCCGAGCTTCTCGCCCCCTTGCTCCACCAGCAGCCACGCCGTGATCTCTGACAGAGTGGTTTTCGGCTGGGTGGAGTCGTATTTGAGATAGGTAAGGGTATAGTCCTTGATGTGGATTTCTTCCCCGGGGCGAACCGTTTTTTCCACCTCTGTGTTGTACCACGATCCGGTGAAACCTATGAAACAGCAGACCACTCCTATGTGGACAATATATCCTCCATACCGGCGTTTGTTCCGGCGGAATAGATTTATGGTGGCGATGATGAAATTTTCCTGGCTGGTGGAGGAGCGGGCCATGACACCGCGGTAGATTTCCGTGCCTATGGTGAAGGTGACAAACGCGCACACGGTGAGGCTGAACAGGGGCATCGGCTCGTCGGCGCCCAGGGCGAAGAAAACGGCGGAGGCGATGAAGGTCAGGATCAGCGGTGTGATGAAATTCTTTTTCGTGTTCATCCAGGAGGCCTTGCGCCACGAAATGAGGGGGCAGATTCCCGTAAGCAGCAGAAGCCCCAGCCCGATGGGGACCATCACCTGGTTAAAGAAAGGGGGCCCCACGGTGATCTTCTGGCCCCGCACAAGCTCCGAGATCATGGGGAACATGGTGCCCCACAGCACGGCGAAAGCCGCTCCCAGCAGCATCAGGTTGTTGAACATGAAAGTGGATTCCCTGGAAAGCACCGAATCCAGTTCGTTCTTGCTTTTAAGCAGGGGGAGCCTCGTGACGATGAGGTATATGGAAAAGGCGGACACCAGCACCAGGAACACTCCGAAATATATCCCCACGGTGGATTCGCCGAAGGAGTGGACCGAGGAGATGAGTCCGGAGCGGGTGATGAACGTGCCGAACATGGTCAGGGCGAAGGTGATGGCCACCAGGGCCATGTTCCAAACCTTGAGCATGTCCTTTTTTTCCTGAAGCATGACGGAGTGCAGGTATGCGGTCATGGTTAGCCACGGGAGGAAAGAGGCGTTTTCAACAGGATCCCAGGCCCAATATCCGCCCCAGCCCAGTTCCACATAGGCCCAGTTGGCGCCGAAGATATTGCCGAAGGTCAGGAATATCCACGCGAAAATTGTCCATCGGCGGGTGGTGCGGATCCAAATGTCCCCCAGCCGGTTACTGATCAGCGCCGCCATGGCGAAGGCGAAGGGGACGGTGAAAGCCACGAAACCGACGTACAGGGTGGGGGGGTGGAATATCATGCCGGGGTTCTGGAGCATGGGATTTAGCCCATATCCATCTTTCACCAGGAAGGGCATCCGCTCGAACACCGGCGAAGCGATCACCATCAGCAGCCCGAACAGGACAAATACCGAGGAGATGATCGACACCACATAAGGCATCAGGTTGCGGTTTCGGTGGCGGTTCTGGATGATGACTATTGTCGAGAAGAGGCCCAGCATCCATGCCCAGAAGAGCAGGGAGCCTTTTTGGCCGGCCCAGAAAGCGGTGAGGGCGTATATCCAGTGCAACTCGCTGTTTGTATAGCTATAGACATAATCTATGGAGAAGTCGTGGCCAAGAAGGGCGTTCAGAAGCGCCATGGAGGCCAGGGTGTACAGGGCGAAGACGCTCAACGCCGCATATTCCCCGCTTCGGATGAGCTGTTCCGAGCCGGATCGGACACCGAGCAGGGGAACCACCATGGCGTAGACCGCCACAAACAGCGCCAGAAGAAGGGTATATTCACCGAATTCGTTCATAACTACACCTCTATAAAAGGTTGCGCGCCATGGGGCGCGTCATGGTTTAGGGTCGGGGCTAGGGCCATCAAAGGCCTTTGCCAGCCACATGTGGCCAGCCACAAAGGGGCATTGCCGGGGATCAGGACGCCTCCTTCATCTCCTTGGCGGCGTCATACCTGGACGGGCAACTGGTCAATAGCTTGGAGGCCAGGAAAGTGCCGTCGTCCTTCAGGTGGCCTTCCACCACCACTTTGGTCTCGTCCTGGAACATGTCCGGGGCCGTTCCCTTATACTCCACGGGCATCGATTTTTTGGACTCGTCCACAATCTGGAACCGCAGCTTAAGGTTGGCCGCGTCGTTGGCTATGGTGCCTGGGAGCACGGAGCCTTCCAGGCGCAGGAAAATGCCTTTGGCCTTGGGCCCCATGGACTGCACCTCGGAGACGGTGTAGTAGTAGCTGCCACTGGCCTGCACGCCGGTGAAGATAAGGTAGCTTATAGCCAGGACGATAATCGTAGCCCCGGCCATGAATTTTTTCTGGGCTTTGTTCATGATTATTTTTAGATTAATGAAGCAACTGCCTAAGGAAAACTTCTTGTGGCTTTATTTTAAGGGGAAAAGCCCGGAAGGTTCAAGATGATTGTTTGCTTCCACTTTTTTTGCCATTTCAAAGGCCAAAAAGTCTTGCTGCGTTCCCCCCCATGATCAAATTCCGGGCGTCCTGCTCCAACCCCAGTTCTTCTTGCGCCTTTTGCTGTTCGGTCAGGACAAATTCCCGATATCCCGTTGCACCGTTCAGGATGGTGTCGGTGCCGAACAATATTCTCTCCGCGCCGTACACTTCGATAGCCCGCTTGAAAATCGCCGAAAGCTCCATCACCTGGGGCAGAAACAACCGCCAGTTGTTGGTTCCGGAGGTGTCCACATATATATTTTTCGCATGGAAACCGAGCAGCAGAACCTCCCGGAAGAATCCCGCGCCAAAATGGGCGATGATGAAGTTCGTTCTGGGGAACATGCGCGAGGGAAGCATCAGGTCCATAGGATTGGTCAATCGATAGTCTGCCATGGGCGCCATGGTGATGCCGAAGTGGATTAAAATCGGGATATTCAGGGCGCCCGCCGCCTCATAAAGCGGATAGGCCCGCTTGTCTGCCACCGAAATCCCGCTGACGCAGGGGTAGAGCTTTATTCCCAGGAACCTGCCGGACTTCGCTCTTTGCTCCAGCTCTTTCACCACCTTTTTCTTCGAAGGATCATCAGGCATCATGTAGGCGGAAAAACGGTCCGGATGGAGGCGGACGAACTCATCCAGCTCATCATGCCCGCCGCCTGAAATCGGCAGGAACAGGGCGCGATCCACTTTGTTCTTATCCAGCTCCTCCACCCACAGCCGGGCGAATTCCGGAATGTCAGTTTTCTTGAGAAAGTCGACAAACTCCCGGTTCATGATTCCAGGGCCGGATTGGCTCATTTTGGAAAAGGCGCCATTGGATAATTTGTCCATCCGTTTAATAGCGGCTTTCGCCATGGCGTGGGTGACCAGATGCACATGGGAATCGATGATCATATTCCTGACCTGTTTACAGTGTTGCGATCTTAGGTTCTGGTCCAGCCTCAACTGGCGCATGGAAGAATGTCCAAACCCCGTCCCTGGGGTCTTTGCGAAGCTTATCCCAAAGCTTTTCCGGCGACTGGGAAAATATGGTGGCGGTATCCGCATTGCGCACGGTCCAGTCCCCCCTGGCCATCTCCCCCTCCAGCTGCCCCGGCCCCCATCCTGCGTATCCGGCGAACCCTCTGGCCAGCTTGTATTTCCCCCCAAGGTGGTGATGGATCACCTTCTTGTTCATTAAGAAATACAAATCACCGAACACCCTGGAAACACCGTCATAACTGGCCAGATTCTCTTCGCTTTGCATCAGGAAGGTGATGACATTTCCGGAGACCGGGCCTCCGAAGAAGAGCAAGTCCTTTTTTCCTTGCAGGCTCTTGATATCCGGCATGACTTTATACAGCGACATGCGGGTGGGCCGGTTTATGATCACCCCTACGGCGCCTTCGGGTCCGTAATTTGTCAGCAGAACAACCGACTTTGCGAAGGGGAAGGTGTTGATATTATCATTGGCCACCAGCAGTCGGCCAGTCCGCAACCCATCAAGGTTTGGCGGGTCGGCTTTCGATTCGTCGGGCAGAACAGCCAAGGCCCACTCCCCGTTTGCGGCCAGCAAAGCCAGCAGAACCACCCCTGTCAAAAGAATCCATCCTCGTTTCATCAAGACATTTTAACACAATGACAGGGATGGAAAACCGGAGAGCGGCTTGCAGGTGACATTGGGAGCTTCATGGATTACAATGAGTTTAACAGGCGGTCCGGGTGGAATATAGCCGGTCGGAGCCATGTTATATGGCTAAAGGCATGGTGTTTCCTCTTCGAATATGGCAACTTACCCTGTTTAGAGGAGAGATCGGCGCCAGGTCGATTTATTGATAAACCAAAACCAGCAAAAAATGTGAGTATGAGTCAGGACAACAATTTCGGATACAGCGACACGGTGATGGACCACTTTTCCAACCCCCGCAATGTTTTGAAAACCCCCGAGAGCGAATATGACGCCTCCGGCGTGGGGATGGTGGGCAACCCCACCTGTGGCGACATGATGAAGGTGTGGATAAAGGTGGACGAGTCGGACAAGATAGTCGACCTGAAATGGAAAACCTTCGGATGCGCTTCGGCCATAGGGTCCACATCCATGATGTCGGAAATGGTCACCGAAAAGGGAGGGATGAAAATCGAACAGGCCTTGAGGCTCAAACCCCAGGACATCATGGACCGACTCGGGGGCCTTCCCTCCATAAAGATCCACTGCTCCGTGCTGGGGGACAAGGCCCTGCGCTCCGCCATCCAGGATTTTCTGAAGAAGACTGGCCGCGAAAGCATGGTGGTGGAGGATAAAGCCACCATAGTCTGCGAGTGCCTCGATGTCACCGACAAGGAGATCGAGGAAGAGGTGCTCGAGGGGGTGCAGGATTTCGAGATGCTGCAGGAGCGCACAAAAATATCCACCGGATGCGGAAGCTGCAGGGAGACCGCCGAGGCCCTCTTCAACAGCTACCGCGCGAAATATTTCGGGTGATCTTCCATGACTATTAGAAAAGTGGCGGTGATGGGCAACCCCGTCCTGCGAAAAAAGGCCGCCCCTGTGACCCCGGAGATGATAGGCACTCCAAAGCTCACAGCGCTTATCGAGGATATGATAGAGACCCAGAAAGAATATGGCGGCATAGGCCTGGCCGCGCCCCAGGTTCATGAATCCCTGGCCCTGATAGTGGTGGGGATGGACTCGGCGGGGGACGATGAAATGGAAATGGACGACAACCATATTCCTCGCACTGTGCTGTTGAACCCAAAGATCACCGACTTCTCCACCCAGATGGAAACGGACTGGGAAGGGTGTCTTAGCGTGCCGGAACTTTCCGGACAGGTTAAAAGATCAGTGGCAGTCACCATCCAGGCCCAGGATTCCACCGGAAAAGATGTCCAGATCAAGGCCGAAGGATGGGCGGCCCGGGTGTTCCAGCACGAGATAGACCACCTGTACGGAATCCTTTATATCGACAGAATGAACGACATGAAATCGTTTTCATTCAACAGGGAGCTTTCCCGGCGGCAGCTGGAAGATAGAGAAACCGAGTAACCATTCACCTCACAGAGAGGGCCATGCGTCTTTTTTTCGCGGTGGATATTCCCCACGATATCCGCCAGGCGGCAGGGGAGGCGGCGTCCGCCATGAGCACTCCAAAAGGAATGGTCAAATGGACCCGGCCTGACAATATACACTTAACCCTGAAGTTTCTTGGGGAGGCGCCCTCGGACAAACTAGAAGCTATTATCACTGCGGCGCGCAAGGTCGCCTCGGCCTATAAGGGGATGGAGGTCGAAGTGTGCGGCATGGGGGTGTTTCCCGACAATCGTAAACCAAGAATAATATGGCTGGGGACGAAGGGGGAAACGGACAGGCTGGGACAACTGGCCGACGAACTTGATGAAGCGATGGCCCAGGTGGAATTCGAAAGGGAGAAGCGCCCTTTCTCCCCCCATCTCACCATAGGCCGGGTCCGGGATCCAAAAGCGGGAAAGATGATCGGCGGCGCCCTGGCCAAACATCAGCAAACCGTATTCGGCTCTTTTCATGTGGAGAAGTTTAATCTGTATGAAAGCCAGCTTGCGCCCCAGGGCCCGATATATACGGTGGTAAGCGAGTTCTGGCTGGGCGCGGAATGAAATTGTGATCAAATTGCCATACAAATGCCGTTCCTATAGAATCTACCGATGAAAGAATCTAGCGAAGACACTTCCCCCTCCAAGGTGGAGCTGGACGCCAACAGCGCCCTGGCCATGGAGGAGTACCGCTCCGGCGTTGTGTCGATAAAATCAAAACCGAAGATGGTCACGGTGGAGACCACCGGTGTGTGCAACCTGGCCTGCGTCATGTGTTCCCATGGCCTGGATGAACCGCGCGAATATATCCATCTGCCGGAGGAGTTGGCCGCCAAGCTGCGTCCAGTGATCGGCGGCGCCCAGATCGTCCAGCTTCACGGCCTGGGGGAGCCGTTGATGAACAAGGCGTTCTGGACCATGCTCGCCATGACCCACGACCAACAGTACGTCGCCATCAACACCAATGGAATCCTGGTCAACAAGGCCAATGCCGACAGGCTGATAGCCTCCTCGTTGTCCGAGATATGCTTCTCGCTGGATGCGGCCACCCCGGAGACATACCGGAAGATAAGAGGGGCCGACTTTGCCACTGTGCTCAACGCCATACGTTATGTGGTGGAGGAGAAGCGAAAGATTGGCAAGGAGAAGCCTTTTGTCCATATGAATATGACCCTGATGCGGGAGAATATCGAGGAAGCGCCAGCGTTCGTGCGCCTGGCCCATGAGCTGGGAGCGCAGAAGGTCATGATGTGGCATATGAACTCCATCCCCATGGAGCGAAAGTGGCAGGTGGCGCGGGATGGCTGGGTTTTCGACTATCACCAGCAACATCTTTCGCGACATGCCGATCTATCCAACAGGATGATTCGCCGATCCATCGCCGAAGCAAAGCGGCTGGGGATAGAACTGGAGCTGGATTGGGCCAAGCAGGTGTTTTTCGATGAGGAAAACGATGCAAGTGAACAGCAGAGCGCCCCTCTGGCGCCTTCGACTCTGGAAGCCGCGCCGGATAACTCCACACCGTCCCCAAAAGATTGCAACGCTCCATGGACATGGATGCTTGTCCAGACCAATGGGGAAGTCCAGCCATGCTGCTTCGGTCCATGCAATCATCTGGGGTCTCTTTGGACCTCGGACGTGGAAGCCATATGGAACGGCCCCGCCTTCCGCCGACTGAGGGAAAACATCCTGGCCGACAGGGTGGACCACGCCTGCGCGGGAGGGACGTGCAAGTTTGTCGCCGGCAGGCCTGCTTCTCATGATGTGGAACACCCCACCAGAGCGGCGGCAGGCCGAGTGGCCCGACGGGCGGTCACTTTCTCCAAATCCGTGGTGCGCGGCGCAGTGGGGGAGGGGGCGTGGGCCCGCATCCGCTCTCTCTATAGGGGATTGCGTCTACGCCTTGGCCAAATCCTGCTTTAATCGCCGACCACTGTTGTTTATCCGCACTCTTTGCGCTTTGTGAACTTGTGGCATTTGCGCAAGCCAATTCTCCAGTTCCTTCGCATGGTCCGCCGTGGCGGTGATGGCGAACAACGTCGGCCCCCAGCTGCTCTGTCCGCAAGCCTTGATCCCTTCCTTGCGCAGTTTGCGCAGGATGACCCGTCCACTTTCGGTGGAAGCGGCGCCCCCCTGCAATTTGCCGAACTGCCGGGCCGCGGCAGCCTGAATGGAAGCCACCGCGTTTTCGAACCAAACGAAGTCTTTGTTCACCGTTCCCCCGATCAATCCGGCCACGGCCTCGTCCTCGATGCTGTTGCGGACCCGAGGGGAACAAGGGCGAATCCCCTGGATTATTCCATCCTCCGCAGGGCCATGGATCCCTGCCATCATCATGTCATTTACAACCGGGGATATCAGGACAACTCTCCATTCCCCCGGCGCCGCGGCGCGCAATATCCTGCCTTCCATATCCGCGGCTACCCCCCCCTGGGCAAAAAGAACCGCCCCCATGGCGCTTCTTCCCCCCCGCCCGGACAGCCGGGTCATGGGTAGAATATCGATCCGCTTCCCCGCCAGCCGCAGCGCCCCAGCCGCCGCCGCCAACGCCATCCTGGTTCCGGAGCCGAATCCCTGATGAATGGGGAGAGGAGTGAGCGATCTTGTATATACATGCCCCTTCAGATCCAGGCTCCGCAAAACCGCCGTCGCCCCCCTCGATACAGGATCCCGGGAAGGAGAGCCATCGAAGCGCAAGGTGACCTCCATCTCCATCTTTGGGGACGCCAGGCTCAACCCTGCGGCAATGAACCTAGGTTCGGTGGTTCCAGGTTTTTCCGATGTCTTTACCAGCCCCAGGTGCAGCCGGGCAGGCGCGCTTACCATAATGGATGAATCACCCATGGGTTCTCCAGTGCTTTTCGATCAGATCCATCGCCTCCAGTTCCTCGGGTCCGCCGGTTTTGTCCACTATGGCTCGGTTTCGCTCCAGTTCCTCCATGATTTTACTATCCGGCAGAACCCCCTTGCGGGTGACGGCGATCAGGGCTTCGATCACCGCGCCCCTGCCCCGGCAATACCAGGCTGCAGGGGCCTTGATCACTGTGCGCCCGGTGATCCTGCCGATGAACTCCGTCTTCCCCTCCATCTCCAGGGTACCTGTCACCTCAAACTCCAGCGCCTCATCCGCCTCATACATTGTGGCGCCTTTTAGTTTTGGCTCTTCTCCATAAAGCGGCTTGTGGTCATAAAGGGCCGTCAAAACATAAAGACGGACATCGGAGACAAGGTTGATCACGCAGCAGCGGGTCTTGAGCAGGTTCTGATATGTTCTCGAACCGTGATAGACCACGATCGACCATCGCCCCTCCTTGGGGATTCGGGCGCCCATGGGCGCAAAGTTTGGCTTGCCGTCGGCGCCGATAGTGGAGACTATAGTCTCGATAATCATTCCTTTCTTCCTCTCGTCCCCTTTCCATTGGCGGTGATATATCCCCAGTCCAGGGGCTGGTCCTGGGTATAGTTCTTTCCAAGCTCCAGGGCGGTCTGCGCTTTTTGCAGTTCCATTCCCAGATAGAAAGCGTGGCTTACATCCTCCACTCCTAGTTTATCCATAATCCCTTCCGCCTTCTCTGACTTTATGTACACTTCCTTGTTGAAGATATGGATCTTCCCATCCACCACGAATATGCGGAAGTTCCTGTCGTTCACCATCTTCTGTATTCCGGAGATACTGCGCGCCGAAAGGCCTCTTTTTTTCGGGTCGCCCATCACCAGCAGCCGGTGGTCGTATCCTTTGGGTAAAATCCCCCGCTCCACTGCGTATTCCATCACCTGCCGCGCCGCCGCCAATTGGGCCACCGCGCCCCGGTTCCAGGGGGCCACCTCGGTGGTCAGGGCGTAATCGACTCCCAGCTCCGCGCAAAGACCGCCGATCATGGCGTTGATCCCCATGTTGTCCGCCTCCACCAGTTCCACCAGGTTCCCCACTCCCATCAGGATCGGAGCCTGGGGGAGCTTGCGACGGACCTCCCCATACCGCGCGATGGACCGCGCCGCCCCCATGGCCAGCGGATCGAGAATCGGGTCGAGAACCGCATCGACTCCTTGCGCGACCAGTTTTTCGTAGGTACGGTACATGCTGGTCAATCCTTTGCCGAAATCCGGGATCACCACCACCTTTCCCTTCAACTTTGGGGCGATATGCATTGTGGCGGAGTTGACCGAAAGGAACATTCGCGCCCCGGCGCGGCTGCCAGCCAGCAATTCATCCGGGTTGGCCGAATCGACGCTCACGTGGAATCCCAGACGCCGAAGCTCCTTCACCGCCTCCCCCAGATGGTGGAACGGGGTCTGGTTCATGCAACCGATATCTATCCAGTCCGCGCCATCCCGGGCGTATTCCCTGGCCCGTTTTGCGATTTGACGGATGGAAAGGGTGGGCGCGTCCACGATCTCGGCGAGGATTTTCATCTTCGGTTTGCCATACTCGGGGGCTTTTATCCTTGCGCCAAAGTGGCCTGGCAGGTCCAGCATCTCCACCGGGCCGCGAGTGACTTTCAACCCGGTGGCCTTGGCGATCGGTTCCAGCGCCCCCTTGCATCCACCGGGGATCATGATCTCCCCCTCCAGGGCGGCGGGCGACTTTCGGGCGATATATTCCGTCTTCATCAGGGCCGCCACATGGGCCGGAAGAGCGGTGATGGTGTAGTCGAAACTGGGGGAGATCGACTTCAGCAGTTCCGTCAGCGACGGAGCGGCCAACTGGCCGGTGATGAAGTTGATCCTGCGTCGCTTCACAGGAAGAGTTCCTTGACCGCGACTTGAAGTTGATCAAGGCTCCGCACGAGGCGAACCCCTTCCATGGCGCCCAGCCGTTCTGTGTTTTCCAGATCGATCTTGCGGGGGTATACCTTCACCCATCCGGTGGGGCTCAGGGTGTCCATCTCCGGGGCGGTGTCTGTGGGGTATACCACGATCGGCGCGCGGCCTTTGCCCGCCTGGGCGAAGATATTGGTCAGCAGGTTGTCCGATATCCCCAGCACGCACTTGGCCACGGTGTTGGACGAAGTGGGGGCCATAACCAGGCCGCGGTAATGGCCGGTGGCGAACCTGCCACACACCGGGGCGCAGGGGGAGCTGTCGCGATGCACCCTGCCGGGAAAAGAGTTGATGTCTATCTTGTACATGCGCAGCACGTCTTCCGCCGCCCGGGAGAGGAACACCTCCACATCCGGCAGTACCGCCATGATATCCCATATCGCCTGAATCTCGTGCCCCGCGCCGGTGATGGCCCAGCCCAGTTTTCCCTTTCCCATGGGTTATCCTTTCCTGGCTTTCAAGGCGCCATAGCCATGTTTCATGAAGTATACAAAAAGAGCCGCCGCCGTCAGGTCCGCCGTGGTTCCAGGATTGAGTATGTTGGAGCCGATGCGCAACGTCTGGTCGAACTCATAGATGGCTTTGCGGCCCCGGGGGGAGAACATGCCGCCGAGCTTGAGAATCCGCCCCGCTTCATGGGAGGCTTGACGGGCCATCTCCGGGTCGTTCTTGCGGGCGATCAGCGAGTCCGGATAGCGGCTCATGATCCCCAGGAAAGTCTGCGCCACCGCTTCCCGGATCGGCAGGCCCGCTCCGATGTTCTCCTTGATCTCCGGCGCTCCAAAATCGAGTGTTATGGGAAAGCCCCTGGCGTATTCGTGGGCGATCCAGTCCCGGTCCGCCGCCAGCCCCATGGCCTCCTGCAAGGTTACATCCGGCTTTTTGCGAACGTCCTGTTTGGGGGCCTTCCCCAGCCCTCCAGGGTTGGCCAGCCTTATAGCTCGATACGTCAGTTCAGCGTCTTTTTTCGAAAGGGAGTTCAGGGTGAGGGACAATGTCTTTTGATTCAGCGATCCCAGCTTGCAGAAAGCATGGGCCAGAGGCGCCAGCAGCAGGACCACCCCCAGATGGGCGTTGGTCCCAGTCGCCCGCTGGCTCTCCCGGACAGCTTCAAAGATGATCGTCCCCACGGGATTGGCGGCTTGGCGGAGGAATATATTCCCCAGAATCGAGGAGGATAGGAGGAAGCTTGTATATTCCAGGTCGTCAAAGGCTCTGGTGGGAGTGACGTTGCCCGGTTTTTCCGACGCCGCTTCCATAAGGCAAGCCATCTGTACCGCCATAGCGGCTTTCTCCAGCCTCGATTTTCTATCCATGCAACGCCATGCCAACTATTCTTTCCGCGATATCCACGGATGTTGTTTTCTGTAGCCCTTTCCAGCCGGGGATACCGTTGACTTCGATCACATATTCCTGTCCGTCAGAAGAGGTCAGCAGATCCACTCCACCATAATCCAACCCCAACTGCGCGCAAGCCCGCACCGCCATATCCGCCTGGGCCTCCGATGGAACATGAGAGGAAACAGTCCCCCCCGCATGGAAGTTTGCTTTCCACCCGGAGCCTTTGCGCCTCATGGCGGCCACCGCATGCCCCCCCGCCACAAACACCCGGATATCCTCTCCGCCACACTCCAGGTACTCCTGGATATAGAAGACGAACCGGTTCATCTCCATGGTCCGGAAAACGCGGTATGCCATATCGGTTTCGCATATTCGCATCAATCCCCGGCCACAGGAGCCAATGAGAGGTTTCACCACCACATCCCCCATCCGCTGGAAGGCTTCCATGGCGTCGTCGAACCTTTCGCAAACCACGGTCCGGGGCGTGGGTATCCCGGCATTGTCCAGAATCTGGGAGGTCCACGACTTGTCCACGGTCTTTTCTATCGCCTCCGGGGAGTTGATTATCCTGGCCCCCAGAGCCCTGGCCATGCGCAGGGCGTTCATGCGGAAAAGAAGCGCCTCCATGGAGCCCGGTGGGATGATGCGCACAATCACCGCGTCCACTCCCAGCGCAGGCGCCTGTTCAATATCCAGGCCCCTTCCTGCGCCAAGACGCAGGGTCATGCCGTCGATCGAACCTTTCAAGACATCCGCTCCGGCGGCCAGCAACGCCTCCTCCAGCCGGTCGATATGCCACCCTTCCCTGGAGCGAAGAATGAGAACTTTCATTTCTTTATTCCGAATGATTTCGAAAGCATGTGAGGATCTATGGATCCTGCGGAAAAGAATTTTCCGGACCTGGCGTTGGCCACGGTTATCCTGGCCGGAGAAAAGAGAAGAGGATCAATGTTGTAAAAGTCGCCATACTCCGAGTATAGCTCCCTGAAGGTTTGTCCGTAATCGCTGGACGACGACGAGGGGATCTGGATGATTTTTTCCTTTATGTACGCGTCGTCGCAATCGACGGTCATATGCGCCACCCCGCCGTATAGTACGCAATCATTGGTTCTGCCGATCGCCTCCAGAGCATCGGGGTGGACAGGAGCGATGGGGGCCGAGCCACATCCGGCGGTGATCTGGCTCAGCGTGAAACCTATTTCGTGCATCTTGTGGACGGCGGTTTCCACCACCCGGGCGGAGACCTGCACCGAACCGGTTATGGAGGATGTGGGCGCCATCAAAAGGTACAGCTCATCCAGGGAACCGCCAATCTTCCTCAGGATGTAGTCCACCACTTCCTCTGACGGCTTTTTGCCGGTCTCCAGGCAAAGGACGGCCACCTTGCTGGTTTCCTTGTGGTTTATTTCCTCGAAAATCTTCTCGTCCGCTTTCAGCGCCCTGGCGGGGCCGGAACCCATGGCGAAGTAGGTGTCCTGGCTGATGGCCCATCCGGCGTATTGGGAGGCCATGCATGACAAGGCCGGGAGGGCCACCGACACGTTGACGGTGGGGAGGGAAATAGAGTTGTAATCGACGGAGGATATACCGACCTCCCCCATGCCCGCCAGGCAGGCTCTGGAAAATATCATCGCCGCAGGATAGCCTCCCGGAACGTCAATCCCGAAATCGAGAAATGTGACGCCCTTTGGACCTGCTTCCACATGTACCCCATATAGCCGGGGATTAGCCAGGACGGGGCTTATCACATCCAGCGCCGATTGATTTAGAGAAACCATTTGCCGCTCCCATATGAAAAAAGATGTATCCTGTTTCCAAGGAACCATTATGGGAATAAATACGTCCTCCTTCAAGAACCATATGCAGGGCGGGTCGCTGTTGCGCCAGATGGAATGGATCGCCCCGGAGCGACTTTTTCCCGCCTTTGCGGCAAGACCCGGATTTATCTGGCTGGACAGCGGAAAGGCCAAAAGCGGGCAAAGCCGGTGGTCATTTATGATGTGGGCGCCCAGCCGGATTATCCGGGGCAGGGTGGGGGAGTTCTATCTCAAGGCGCAGGATGGGCCGCAGATCCGGATTACAGATCCTTTTATGACGTTAAAGGAAATCCTGTTCCAGGGGGCGCCACCTCCCATTGACGACACCGATGAAAACGAACCTGACACTCCCCCATTCACCGGTGGGGCTGCGGGATTCTTCGGCTATGGTTTGCAGGCCATTACAGAACCCTCCACCCAACTGGCGGCGAAGACTCCGGCGGCGGAGGGGGATATATGGATCGGGATATACGGCGCCGTGGCGGCGTTCGACCATAAGACGGGAGTGGTGACCCTGGCGGCCAGGGCAGGGGATGGAGAGGACCCGGCGGCGGCGCTGGACCGTCTGGAGGAGGAGATCGCATTGGCCAGGGGGGGGGCATCCGATCCCGAGCTTTCCCCCAACGAAAAGCATGGCCCCGTGGGCAGCAACTTCACCCGCGAAGGGTTCATGGAAGCGGTGGATCGGGTTCGCGGTTACATAGAGCTCGGAGACTGCTATCAGGCGAATATAGCCCAGCGTTTCATTACGGAAGACACATTCGACGATTCTTTATTTCTAAAGCTTAGGAAGATAAATCCGGCGCCTTTCGGCTCATACATAAATACCGGAGCGGCCAGGATATTGTCCGTTTCGCCTGAGCGGTTCATCCGCCTGCGCGGCGCCATGGCGGAGACCATGCCAATAAAGGGGACCCGGCCCCGAGGCCGCATCCCCAAGGAGGATAACCTTTTGAAGCTGGAGCTTTTGGGCAGCGAGAAAGACCGGGCGGAGAACGTGATGATCGTGGACCTGCTGCGCAACGACTTCTCCAAGGTGTGCCAGCCCAACAGCGTGGTGGCCCCGGATATATGTCGGCTGGAGGAGCATCCCACCGTGTTCCACCTGGTTTCCACTGTGAGAGGGAGGCTTCGGCCCGGGCTGGGGGCGGTGGATCTGTTGAAGAGTGTGTTTCCCGGAGGGTCGGTGACCGGGGCGCCCAAGATACGAGCCATGGAGATTATAGATGAACTGGAGCCGGATCCCCGGGGGGCATATTGCGGAGCCATGGGGTATATCGGATTCAATGGTGATATGGATACAAACGTAACCATTCGGACAATGATCCGCGCTGGTGGTAAAATAAGCTTCCATGCCGGGGGAGGGATAACCTATTCCTCCGATCCGGCGGAGGAATATCAGGAGACTCTGGACAAGGCCAAGGCCCTTATTGAGGTGGTGTCGTGATGATGCAGAAGGTGGTGATCAATGGAATGGTTACCGATGATTTGCGGGTTCCCCTGGATGATCGTGGATTCACTGTGGGCGATGGACTGTTCGAGACTATCCCCCTCTATGGCGGGTC